>Ga0209987_10000087_pt1 | contig 40254 bp, 38 predicted proteins | sample N074metaG_FD_182134 | JGI IMG/M metagenome (GOLD analysis project Ga0209987, IMG submission 182134) | Deep subsurface microbial communities from Kermadec Trench to uncover new lineages of life (NeLLi) - N074 metaG (SPAdes) (version 2) | ecosystem: Environmental > Aquatic > Marine > Ocean trench...
TCCTGCAGAATATATCATTGAAGGTGAGGTATCAGGAAGCACTGGTTATCAAGGGCGCGTCCGGTTCGGGTAAAACTACGCTGCTAGGCCTGATGGCGGGCCTGGATAATATCTCTTCCGGCGAAATTGTTTTACTCGGCCAGTCGATTGCAGATAAAACTGAAGAGCAACGCTCTGGCATTCGAGCCGGTAAAGTGGGATTCGTGTTCCAGTCGTTTCAACTGGTCCAGGGTGCGACCGCATTACAGAACGTGATGCTACCGCTCGAACTCGGTGGTAACAAAAATGCCGCCGAAATTGCCTTGACCAGTTTGCAGCAGGTCGGCCTGGAAACCAAAAAAAATATCCTGGTCGATCTACTCTCCGGCGGCGAACAACAACGCGTTTCGATAGCCCGGGCCTATGCAGTCAAGCCGCAGATTTTATTCGCCGATGAGCCTACTGGGAACCTGGATGCTAAAACCGGCCAGCAAATTGCAGACCTGATGTTCCGCCTGCGCGACCAGTCCGGTACCACGCTGATACTGGTAACCCACGAGGCGGAACTGGCAAAGCGCGGAGACCGCCAGGTATTGTTAGAGTCGGGTCGCCTGCAGGGCAAAAGCTGATGGGACCAATAACTATGCCGGGGAAATATGGCAGGATTACCTAAGATTCAATCCTATTGGTTGATGTTGATTGCCACCGTCATTACGGTTGCAATCGTCAATACCAGCCAGATGATTACACAGCGCATCAGCCTGTTACTCGACCGTCAGGCCAGTGAATTACTCGCCGCTGACCTGGTTCTTGCCTCGGGTGACCCATTTGCCGATGAATACTCGCAGCAGGCGATTAAACTTGGTTTACGACTGTCCAGGACGATCAGCCTGAGGACAGCTGTTTTCCTCGAAAACGATGTACAGCTGGTCGAATTGAAGGCGGTTGATGCGCTTTATCCGTTACGCGGCCATCTCGAAAAGACCGTTGACCTAAGCGACGACAAAACGCGGGTACAGGTGGGTCCTATTGCCGGGGAAGTCTGGATCGATTCACAACTGCTGGTGTTACTTGGTAGCGATGTAGCACTCGGAAGCAGCAGTCTCAAGGCTAACTGGTTACTAACCTATGAACCGGACCGTGGTGGCACCCTGTTCAATCTCGCGCCGAGAATTTTGATGAACCTGGCAGACCTGCCCGCAACCGGACTGGTAGTTCCCGGGAGTCGGGTCATACACCGGCTGCTCTTTGCGGGAGAACAAAGCCAGGTTTCGGCATTTTCAACCTGGTTGAAACCTCGACTCCGCGAAGGAGAGACTATTCAGGACCTTGAAAATGCACGGCCCGAGATGCGGCGGGCGTTGGAGCGAACCCGACAGTTTTTTGCCTTCTCGATCGTGCTGACGCTGGTAATCGCAATGGTGGCAATTGCTATTACCGCGCGCTATACGGCCAGCCGTGAGGCCCCGAAAGTGGCGATGCTAAGAGCTTTTGGCATATCCCAGTCCAGGTTATTCCGATTCTATGCCTGGCAACTGGGCAAGGTCTGGATAATCGCGACATTGATAGGTATCGGTGTTGGATGGATTTCGCAATTCCCGTTGCAGTGGGCCCTGGATGGCTGGTTTGGCAAGGAATTACCACCGGTAACCGCGCTAAGACCATACCTGGTAGCTGCGGTCGTGGGCTTTATCAGTCTTGCCGGATTCAGTTTACCCTACCTCGTCAGTGTCATTGCGACACCACCGATGCAGGTCTTTCGCCATATCAGCAGCCCACAATCCGTGCGACGTAACCTGCTGGTATCTGGCTCAGCGATAGTCACGGTATTCCTGGTGCTGATAATTTTGATCCAAAGTTCAAAACTTGCTATTGCGACCCTCGCAATCATATTGGTTGCGGCATTGTTATTGCCGGCTATTTTTAGATTGATGATCAACCTGCTTTTGTATTCCGGCCCGCAGGGCTTCTGGATGCGACAATATTTGCTCAGCCGATTGAAAACGAGTACGCGAGGCGCGGTATTCGTGATGTCCGGGTTTAGCCTGGCACTGCTGGCGATACTGTTGATAGCGGTAGTGAAAGACGAATTATTGTCATCCTGGCAGACACAACTGGCTGATGATATTCCCAACTATTTTCTAATCAATATCCCTGCCGGCGACATAGCCGGGATCAGGCAATTCCTGGAAGCACGGCAAGTGCAGTCATCGCTTGCCTATCCACTGGTTCGAACCCGCCTGACCCATATTAACGGCAGGTCGATAAAAGAAATCGAAACTTCCAGCCATAATGCAGCGCACCTGCTACATCACACTTTTAATCTGAGCTTTGCCAGAGACCTACCCGATGACAATGCTGTTGTTGAGGGAAAATGGATAGATCCAGATAGTGGACTGGCACAGATGTCGGTGGAGAAGGGTATGGCAGAGTCGCTGCAGCTAGCTGTTGGCGATACTCTCTCATTCAGCGTCGGTAGCGATGTGATAAAAGCGCCGATTACGAGTATTCGGTCAGTACTTTGGGAAAACTTCAAGCCGAATTTTTACCTGATCGCCAATCGGCAATTGATCGAAGATCTACCCCAGACCTGGCTGCTGAGTGCACTCATCAATGATAATCAAAAGCATGATCTCAGGCAGTTGTTAGAACGGTTTCCGTCGGTGACATTGCTCGACATTACGGTGTTGATGGCGCGCGTACGGGGAATAATGAAACGGGCTTCCATCGCGCTCGAATTTTTCTTCCTGTTTGCCCTGGCTTCAGCCTTTATCGTGCTGTTCGCGGCGGTCCAGACCGGCAGGCATGAACGCCAGAACGAAACCGCATTGCTGCGGGCTCTGTCTGCCCGAACCAGCCATTTATATCAGATCAACGTGTTTGAATTTACCCTGATGGGTACTTTGATCGGACTGTTTTCGGCATTGTTCGCAAGCCTTTCGGGTTGGATAATCAGTGTTTATTTTTTTCAGATCGATTATCATTTTTCGCCCGCGCTTTGGGCTTATAGCCTGGCGTCTGCGATCATCGTGCTGACAATTGCAGGCACCCTGGTAGGTCGAAAGGTTTATAATATATCACCGATGAAAATTCTCAGATCCTGATTCTGCCAATCACCCAATGCCTACCGAAAGAGAACAGCTAGTTAAGGTCATCAGTGAAAAAATAAACTGGGATGACGACATATCGAGAGCACTCGATTACGCACTCAATGTTGAACATACTGATAAAAGCAGGCCTCGCAGTATCGACGTGGTTAGGCGCGTGCTTGAAATGGGAACCGATCGAAATACGCTGATAGCGACCCTGCTTAGCGATCCGGAGCTTCTAGGTATACTCGATACTAAAGAAATCGAGCAGCAATTCGGCAAAAAAGTAGCGATCCTGACCCAGGACGTCAACCGTTTGAATACTTTGCAGGATTGCAATCAATCACGCTTTAAATCTCCTGAGCAGGCCGAAAAACTACGCCGTTTGTTGATGGCAATCATTTCGGATGTGCGGGTCATGCTGATCAAACTGTGCTACCGCGTCGAGCGCCTGAAGTTGCTCAAACACAACAGTTACGAAGAACGACGTTGTCTCGCACAGGAAACCCTGGATATATTTGCGCCCCTGGCCAATAGACTGGGTATGGGCCTGATCAAATGGGAAATGGAAGACCTCGCGTTCAGGGCCCTCGAACCGTTGGCGTTTAAAAAAATAGCGACCCTGCTGGAACAAAAACGCAGCGAACGTGAAACCTTTATACAGCAGTTTAGTGCCCAACTCGAAAAACTGTTACTGGCGCAGGATATCAAGCCGAATGTTAAAGGGCGGGTCAAACATATCGTCAGTATCTGGCGCAAGATGCAAAAAAAGGACCTGGAGTTCCACCAACTGTTTGACGTGCGAGCGGTGCGAATTCTGGTTGATTCGGTAGCTGATTGCTATGTAGTGCTCGGCATTGTGCATACTACCTGGCAGCATATCCCGAACGAATTCGATGACTATATTGCCAACCCCAAGGATAACGGCTACCAGTCCCTGCATACCGCCGTGGTATCAGACAACGGGCAAATTGTCGAAGTACAAATTCGCAGCTTCGAAATGCACGAAAAATCCGAGTTCGGCGTTGCATCGCATTGGCGCTACAAGGAAGGGGTTAGTCTCGATCAGCGTATGGAAGATGGTATTTCGGCGATGCGCGATATGCTTGAAGGCTCGGTCGAAGAAGTATCGGAAGTGATTACTGAAATTTCCACTGAAATATCCAGTGACCGGGTTTATATTTTTACCCCTAAGGGGCAGGTTGTCGATATTCCGCGTGGCGGTACGCCACTGGATTTCGCCTATGCTATCCATTCGGAAGTTGGCCACCGCTGTCGTGGTGCGAAGGTCAACCGGCGCATCGTTAATTTGACCACCCAGCTGGAGACGGGTGATGAGGTCGAAATACTAACCACCAAGGAAGGTAGGCCAAGTCGCGACTGGATGAATAAAAACCTGGGATTTATCAAGTCAGCGGGGACCCGTTCGAAGGTGAGAAACTGGTTTAACCACCAGGATTTCGAGCACAATTTACTCGAGGGAAAAGTCTTGTACGATCGCATTTTGACCAGGTATGCAATCCACGATGCAGATTTGAAAGATCTCGGCGAGCATTTTAAACGCAAGGATACCGATCAGTTTTTTGTCGACATCGGACGAGGATTGATTACATCGGCGCAAATAATCGGTTATTTGCAGGCTGAACCTGAGTCGGTCGACCCGTTTAAGAAGGTTAAAAAACCCGCGGAAAAAACAGCCAGGTCGAAAAACGGGATCAGTATCCATGGGGTTGGAAATCTGCTGACCCAAATTGGGCGATGCTGCAAACCGGTACCCGGCGATTCGATCATCGGGTTTATTACGATTAATTCAGGTATCACGATTCACAAGCACAATTGTCCCAATATGCTGGCCCTGCCGGACGAAAAACGCCAACGATTGATCGAGGTAGAATGGGGACAGGATGCACAATCGGTTTATCCGGTCGAGATTTCGCTCACCGCTTTCCAGCGCACCGGATTGATGCAGGATGTCAGCACCATATTGGCGAATCAGAAAATAAATCTGCTCAATATCAATTCAAACACCAACAAGGCTGAGCAAATGGTATACACCAAACTGACGATAGAAATTCAAAAGGTCGATCAACTGGTTTTGATCATCGACAAATTGAGTCAATTGCCGAACGTACAAGACGTCAAGCGCATCGCCTGATCGATGACCAGGCTCAACCGAACATTTTGTATCGCACCGATGATGGATCGCTCTGACAGGCACAGTCGCTTTTTCCTACGTCTGTTTTCGAAAAACATTTTGCTCTATACCGAAATGATAACCGCCGCGGCAATCATACACGGTGATCGTGATTATCTGCTTGGTTTTAGTGAGGAAGAACATCCGATTGCGGTCCAGCTGGGTGGGTCAGACCCCGAGCAGCTGTACCAGGTAGCAAAAATATGTGCCGATTACGGTTACGATGAAATTAATTTGAACTGTGGTTGTCCGAGTGACCGGGTGCAATTGGGCAGCTTTGGAGCCTGTTTGATGGCGGACCCGGGGCTGGTTCGCGAATGCGTCCAGGCGCTCAGGGCGGGCAGCTCGCTACCCGTTACGGTAAAACACCGTACCGGTATCGACCAACAGGACGATTACCAGCTGTTTCGTGAATTTGTAGAAATACAGGTTGAAGCCGGCGCAAGCGCGTTGATCGTGCATGCACGGAACGCCTGGTTAAAAGGCATCAGTGCCAAGCAGAATAGAGATATTCCACCACTGAAATACGAATGGGTTTACCGTTTGAAACAGGAATTTATCGACACTGAAATAATAATTAACGGTGGAATCAAAACCCTCGACTCGGCGATTGAACATCTACGGCGGGTGGATGGGGTAATGCTGGGTCGCGCACCTTATCAAAACCCCTATCTATTGCACGATATCGACCGGTTGATATTCGGTGAACCCAATTCAATGGTGAAATCCCGTGCGGCCCTGTTACAGGATATTTATCCCTATATCGAACGCCACCTGGCCATGGATTTGCCGCTGGGTAAAATGGTGCGTCATCTCTTCGGTTTATTCCATGGCGAGCCTAATGCCAGGCAGTGGCGGCGTTACCTGAGCGAAAATATCTTTCGTAAATCGGCTGGTATGCAAACCCTGTACGAAGCGGAACGATTGCTCGGCTGACCGGGCCTGCCGGGATAATCCCGACGATACCCCCTGTATTGCCTAAAAGCACCTACTGTTGGCGCCTAGTGCGCCTACTTTTGGTGCCTAAAAGCACCTACTGTTGGCGCCTAATGCGCCTACTCCTGATGCCCCTCAAGGCACCTACTTTTGGCGCCTGGAGGCGCCTACTCCTGGTGCCTAAAGGCATCTGCTGCTAGCGCCTCAAGTGGCTCCTTTATTGCCAAAAGAGCACCAAATGTTGATGTTCTACTACAATACATACTGGACATTTCGACACGACAACCTGGGCCGACTGTTTCTGGGAAACTAATTAATAGATGAGTAAAAAACGCCGATACATTCGCTACCTGGTTTTGCTGTTAATCCTGTTCGCGGTTGCAGTTCACGAGGTCATAGTAGATGCGAAAATTTCGGGCTGGGAGCAGACCCTGGAAGTTCGCCTGTTCGCGATTAATGCTGATGGAGAGAGGGCGACTGACAAATATATCAGGTCTTTGAAACAAGCAGATTTCAAAGCTGTTGAAAGTTTTATCAACCGCGCTGCGGAACGCTACGGTATCACGATCCAGGCAATCAACTTCACTTATGTTGGTGAGCTGATATCGAGGCCCCCGGATGTTCCGTTGGAAGATAGCGTGCTAAGCAACATTATCTGGAGCCTGCATTTTCGCGCATGGGCCCTGTATCAATCTTTGCGAATCAAGAACGGGTCGTCGGATATCGATTTGTTTATCAATTATTTTGACACTGCTAAAACGAAATCACTACGCCATTCGGTAGGGCTTAAAGGTGGGTTGATCGGGGTAATCAATGGCTTTGCCGATAATGACTACCAGGGCTCAAACCATGTCGTCATCGCGCATGAATTAATGCACACGCTGGGTGCTACGGATAAATACAACCAGTTAAACCAGCCAGCTCACCCCGGTGGGTTTGCAGCGCCGTTTCAGGAGCCCTTGTTTCCACAGCGAGAGGCGGAGATCATGGGGGGCAGAATCCCGCTATCTGTTACAAAAGCGATTATTCCGGACAGTCTCGACCTGGTAGTTGTCGGTGCATTTACTGCCGCAGAACTAAACTGGTATGGACAATAGACACACACTTCCTAAATTTGCCGGGATCGCTAAACACAGGTTTATGGTCAAACGCGCAAATAAACATAACTGGCTCCACTCCCGCCATGCTTCGGTTGTGCCGGGCACCAGCCCAGTACCGAAGACTGTTGCGACAACCAGTATCTTACTAATGGCCTAAGTACAGCCTCGCTACCCGAACGGTTTCCCTTGCCGTGGATAATCACGAGTAACTTTAATTCCGCTGTAACTGCCCGATGAAGAAATTCTTCTAGCGCCGCGATGGCTTCTTTTTGAGTATATCCGTGCAAGTCGAGGTGGTCCCCGATCTCTAGTTGGCCCCGACGTATCTTACGCTGCAGTTTTTTTTGAATACCATTATCGAACCGGGACTCGCTGATTTTAGTTTGTTGATCGTAGCTGATATTGACAAAATCTAGGCTCGATTCTGAAGCCCCGGTCTTTGCTCTGGGCAGGGCTGTTTTTTTTGTCCGATCACGATATATATTGATGCGGTCATCGGAAATTTTCTTCACACCTGTCATCAATTCGGTGAAGCTCGTATCCTCGCTAGGATCTTCATTGGTCATGGGTTTAAGTTTCAGTTTCGGATTCGGCTGCAAATAAGTCGCAGGCGGATATTAATTTGGTTTATTATTCCGCATATTTTCGTCATAAATCAAGCGATGTATATACTAATCACCAATGATGACGGATATCTTGCGCCCGGAATTCGAATTCTGGCTGAATATCTTTCGTCGATTGCCAAAATCACCGTTGTAGCGCCGGATAGAAATAAAAGCGGTGCGAGTAATTCACTGACCTTATCGCGTCCACTAAGAGCGATCCAGGGCGACGATGGATTTTATTATGTAGATGGTACGCCGACCGATTGCGTGCACCTGGCGATTTCGGGTCTGCTGGATCCGAGTCCGGACATGGTGGTTTCCGGTATCAACGCGGGTGCCAATCTGGGCGACGATGTATTGTATTCTGGTACAGTAGCTGCTGCGATGGAAGGAAGATTTCTCGGATTGCCGGCAATTGCGGTTTCACTGGCAGGTGAAAGTAAGCAGCATTATGCAACCGCGGCCGAGATTACACGGCAGATTATTGAAAACCTGGTTAAAAACACGCTGCCGGTCGACACTATCCTAAATATTAACGTGCCGGATCTGGAGCTGGACGAGATTGACTCGATCCGGGCGACACGCCTGGGTTTTCGTCACAAGGCCGAATCGATGGTGACACAATGCGACCCACAGGGCAGGCCAGTCTATTGGGTGGGCCCGCCCGGTCCGGCACAGGATGCAGGACCAGGCACCGATTTTTATACGATAGAACATGGCCAGGTATCGGTGACGCCTTTGCACATTGACTTGACCCTCCACGCAAGTATCGATCCGTTACAACAATGGCTTACAGCTCTGGCATGAATTCGAAAAACAGCAATCATCAGGGTATTGGGATGACTTCGCAGCGAACCCGGGATCGGTTAATTCAACGCCTGATAGACCAGGGTATCGATAACCAGCTGGTGCTTGACGTCATGCGTCGAACTCCGCGCCACCTGTTCGTCGATGAAGCGCTGGCGCACCGGGCCTATGAGGATATACCCCTGCCGATAGGTTTTGGCCAGACCATTTCGCAACCCTATATCGTGGCGATTATGACCCAACGCCTGCTCGACGCGGGCATGCCAAACTCGGTGCTTGAAATCGGCACGGGTTGCGGTTACCAGACCGCGATACTGGCAAATATTTTTCCACAGGTATACACCGTGGAGCGAATAGAAGCGCTGCATAAAATTGCAAAGAAAAGGCTGACCGATCTCGAACTATTCAATGTCCAGTTTCGTCACACCGATGGCAATGGTGGTTGGCCTAATCCTGGCTATCATTTCGACCGCATTATGATGACTGCCGCCTGCACCGAGCTGCCTGATGCTTTGATCCAGCAATTGTCAAACCAGGGCGTCATGATCTACCCGTTCGATGATGGAATCGATCAGACGCTGACACTGGTTACGAGGACATCGCAGGGCCTGGAAAGCGAGGCCCTGGAAAAAGTGTCTTTTGTGCCCTTGTTGCCAGGGCTTGTTTAATTTCACATCTGAATGATTCAAAATCAATCAGAGGGTCCTTAATGCAATTATTCGAAAACCTGTATCATGCCGTGATTCGAATGGCGAAGCGCAAACATGCACCGCTGTATTTATCGCTGCTCAGTTTCTTCGAGTCATTCATCCTGCCTTTTCCTCCACCCGATGTGATGTTAGCGCCAATGTCGCTGGCTACACCTGCAAAAGCGATGTACCTGGCAAGTCTGACCTTAATAGCATCGGTAGTCGGTGGGGTAGTTGGTTACCTGATCGGCGCTTTCCTGTTTGAGCAGGTACAACCTTTCATTATAGACTGGGGATATCAGGCCGAATTTGAAACCGTGCACCGATGGTTTGATCGCTGGGGATTCTGGTCAGTATTGATTGCCGGATTCTCTCCGGTGCCATACAAGATTTTTACCATTTCGGCCGGTGCCCTGGGATTGAGTATTATTCCCTTCATCATCGCATCCTTGATCGGTCGGGGCGCGCGATTCTATCTGGTCGCATGGTGCCTGGCAAAATTCGGTGCGGCGATTGAACATAAAATGATGCGCTATATCGAACGTGTCGGTTGGAGTATTGTGGTCGCGATGATCGTTATGATTGCCCTTTACTACCGTTAATCATGAAACAATATCTACAGGTACTGTATTTGTCGATGCTTGGCATTGGCATAGTATCCTGTGGAAGCCTGAATGAATTGGTGCAAATAAATAATCAGGTTGGTTGGTATACGGTTAAAAAAAGTGACACCATTTACGCGATAGCCTGGCGCTATGGGCTGGATTACCAACAGCTGGCGCGATGGAATCAAATTACGCCGGACTTTATAATCTACCCGGGGCAACGCCTGAGATTAGATGAACCAGAAAACTCGACGCTTGTAGCGGGTCGATCAAAACAGGGCAATTCGACCGGGAAGGCTGCATCGACGACAGGGAATAAAGCTGCCGAACCGATTAAAACCGGGAATAAAAAAATCAACTGGCGATGGCCAACCAGCGGTAAAATAATGAATACTTTTGCCGCCGATGAACTCGATCGCAGAGGTATTGATATAGCCGGGAAACCGGGGCAAGCTGTCCGTGCTGTGGCAAATGGCAAGGTAGTATATAGTGGTAATGGTTTGGCGGGTTATGGTAATCTGATCATCATTAAACACAATGACACCTATTTGAGTGCCTATGCTTATAACCAGAAGAGACTTGTAAAAGAGGGGATGACGGTCAAAGGTGGAACGGTAATCTCGAAAATGGGGCAGCATCCTGATGGGACGACGCGATTACATTTTGAGATTAGAAAAAATGGAAAGCCGGTTGATCCTTTAAAGTATATGCCCAGGTTGTGAGCGTGATTGTTGAATTACAGGAATTCTAAATGACTAAATCGACTGACAAGGTACTCATCGAGGATAAAGAAATACCAGCAGATGAACTGGTAGAGAACCTGGTCGAAAAACAGGAAAACACTGGTCTCGATACCAGTGTCGAGACCGGGGATCACGCCACTGTCGTAGAAGACGAAGACGAAGACGAGGAAGTCACAGAAATCACCGAAGTGGGTGAAACCGAAACCGCAAAGGTCGACCGTCGTAAAACCGATAATCGGCGCAAAACCGCGTCCCGCAGGGCCTCAGATTCCGATCCGACGCGGTTGTATCTGAAAGAAATCGAAATATCGGCGTTGCTGACGGCCGAGGAGGAGGTGCATTACTCACGTCTTTCCCTGAAAGGCGACACCAAAGCCCGTGACAAGATGATCGAGTGTAATTTGCGGCTCGTGGTCAAAATTGCCCGGCGCTATATGAACCGGGGCCTGGCCCTGCTCGACCTGATCGAGGAAGGGAATCTAGGCCTTATTCGTGCGGTTGAAAAGTTCGATCCTGAACGTGGATTCCGTTTTTCGACCTATGCGACCTGGTGGATCAGACAAACCATCGAGCGCGGCCTGATGAACCAGACGCGAACCATTCGTCTACCGATTCATGTCATTAAGGAGCTCAATACCTACCTCCGTGCCGCGCGGAAACTAACTCAGGAGCTGAATCGTGAAGCGACCGCCGAAGACGTAGCCGAGCTGCTGCAAAAGCCGGTTAAAAGTGTCGAAAAAATGTTTCGTCTGGCGGACCGGGTGTCATCGTTCGATATACCCATGGGCGGAGAAGGGGACAGGCCGTTACTGGATATCATTCCCGATGATAATAATCCGGACCCATCGAGCATCTTGCAAGACGAGTCGGTAATCCAGCATCTTGATAAGTGGCTCGACGAGCTCGAAGAAAAACAACGTGATGTGGTAGTACGACGTTTCGGCTTACGAAATCATCCTCGTGGCACGCTCGAGGAAGTTGGACTGGAACTAGGGGTTACGCGCGAGCGAGTTCGCCAGATCCAGATGGATGCGTTACGTAAATTACGGCGTATTCTCGAGCACAGCGGTTACTCCAAGGACAATACCATCGGCTAGTACTCCTGCATAAGTTCGGAACCACACTGACGTCAATTTTGGATGATCGCGGCGACGACTTCTCGATCTTCCGCAACCAGAATATTGAAAGTACGGCATAGCGCACCATTATCCATAACCTCAAGACCTATACCCCTTTGGCCAAATAAGGCGATAATCCTGCTATCAGGAAATATTTGTTGTTCACCGGTGCCGAGTAGTACCACGTGCGGATTCATATCCAGTACCAGTTGCAGGTTCGACTCATTGAGTTCATCGACAGATAACACCGGCCACGGACAATGTATGGTTTGCGGTGACAGGATCAGGCTCTCGCGGTAAGCGGTCTGGTTGACTACTATTTCACCGGGGTTATAAGCCGAAATACTGTATCGGCTGGTTATCTTGTCTTCGGCGAGCGGCATGTAGGTACTCCTTCAATGTGATAATTGCGAGTTCAGCACTCCTGTGGTGTTTCGCAGCAAGGCGCTCCTCGCAGGTAATGGCCTTAGTCCTTTTCAAGTGCTGCACCAACAGTAGGCGCTTTAGGCGACGCAGATGCGGAATACCACAGGAGCGCCCCGTGGGTTGGCTTGTCAGCGTCCGTGGACTTCGTTGCACCTCTTGGCAAGGACTAAGGCCATTACCTGCGAGGAGCGCCTTGCCACGAACGCTGGCAAACCAACTGAACCCGCAATTATCACATTGAAGGAGTACCAGAAGAATAAATGAATTTTCAGGGCTGATCAATTGAACCGTAAGTTACTTGCGCGAAGGGAATCCTAGGATAGAAGTAGTAATACGGCTAGATCAGATTGACAGTCGCAGGTACTTTACTTATCGTTGCGCGTTCGAAAATATTCCATTACTTTGAGCCTGGAGATTTAGATTGAAACCGGTGAAACTAGGTTTGATTGGTGTCGGTACGGTTGGCGCCAGCACAGCATTAGTATTAAAAAATAATGCGATCGAAATAGCTCGTAGAGCAGGGCGTGCGATTGAAATAGTCCATGCTTCACGCAAAAATATCGCTAAAGGGATGCCGGATGGTTACGCCGATATCAAGTTGACCGATGCACCGTTCGAGCTGGTGGACGATCCGCAAGTAGACATTGTGGTCGAACTTATCGGCGGCTACGAGCCTGCCAGGGATCTGGTGCTGCGCGCTATCGAAAATGGCAAACACGTGGTTACCGCTAACAAGGCCCTTATCGCAATCCACGGTAACGAGATTTTCGCTGCTGCACAGGCAAAGGGTGTCACCGTAGCATTCGAAGCCGCGGTTGCCGGCGGTATTCCAATCATTAAAATACTTCGCGAGGGTCTGAGCGCAAACCATATTCAATGGATAGCAGGCATAATTAATGGCACCGGTAATTATATTCTGACCGAGATGCACAACAAGGGGCGAGATTTCGACGATGTGCTGAAAGAGGCCCAGGCACTGGGTTATGCCGAGGAAGACCCGACTTTTGATGTCGAAGGAATCGATGCCGCCCATAAACTCTGCATACTGTCATCACTGGCATTTGGCATACCGTTACAATTCGATGCGGTTTATACCGAGGGCATCACTCGCATCTCCACTGAGGATATGGCCTATGCAGGTGAGCTCGGATACCGTATCAAGCATTTGGGAATCGCACGGCGTACCGACAGAGGTATCGAAATGCGAGTCCATCCGACCCTGATTCCGGACAAACGTTTACTCGCCAATGTTGACGGTGTGATGAATGCAGTATTGGTTATGGCGGACAAGCTAGGGCCCTCACTCTATTATGGTGCCGGCGCAGGCGCTGACCCGACTGCTTCGGCTGTTATCGCCGATATCATCGACGTCGCGCGCACGATTACCACCGATCCTCAGAATCGGGTGCCACATCTGGCGTTTCAGGCCGATCGAATTGTTGATATTCCGGTATTGCCGATCACCGAGGTATCCACCGCCTACTATTTACGGTTGCGGGTAGACGATATTCCGGGCGTGATGGCTGAAATTACGCGAATAATGGGCGAAATTGAAATTTCTATCGAGGCTATATTGCAAAAGGAACCCGAGACAGGCGTGGCGCAGGCAACCATCATCATGCTGACACAGAAAATCCGCGAAGCGCAGATGAATCTGGCAATTGATAAAATTTCTAATCTGGAAACTGTGCATGGGCCGATCCACCGCATCCGGGTGGAAACCCTGGGCGATGATTAATGTCTGCAGATTCATCCTCGAACCAACCCGGTTTTACCGAATTTGTCGTACTCATCGCACTGATCATTTCCCTGGTAGCGCTGTCCATCGATGCAATGCTGCCGGCGCTGCCGGAAATTGCGGCAGATCTCCAGTTTGAACAGCTAAGGATGCCCAGTTTGTCATATCCATGCTGTTTGTCGGTATGGGATTTGGGCAGATAATATTCGGTCCCTTGTCTGATAGTATCGGCCGAAAGCCAGCAATTAATCTCGGTTTCATCGTTTTTATCCTGGGTTGCCTGCTATCGATTTACGCGCAGGATTTTAGCGATATGATGATTGGGCGTTTTCTACAGGGGCTCGGGGCAGCGGGTCCACGTATCGTATCTATCGCGCTGGTCCGGGACCGTTACGAGGGTCGCATAATGGCCAGGGTGATGTCCTTTGTAATGACGATATTCATCCTCGTGCCGGTCATAGCGCCGTCGATTGGACAGTTAATCATCGCCTATTCTGACTGGCGTTCGATATTTATCCTGTTCCTGGTGTTGACCATTATTGCCCTGGTCTGGTTTAGTATTCGCCAACCTGAAACGCTACCACCGGAACGTCGAATCGGGTTTTCGATGCGCCGGTTAATTCGGGACATCAAGGCAATTTGTTCGATACCGGTAGCGTTCGGTTATACGATTACGATGGGATTGATATTCGGTGCCTTTATCGGCTATCTGAGCAGCTCGCAGCAAAATTTTCAGGTGCAATATGCGCTCGGCAACCAGTTTGCACTGTATTTCGGTGTGTTAGCCGCGTCAATCGGCCTGGCATCCCTGGTTAACGCGCAACTGGTAATGCGTTTCGGCATGCGCCGATTATCGCGCATAGCAGTGATCGCCATCGCGGTACTATCGGCGCCATTTCTACTGCTCGCACAGCAATATCAGGGGCATCCTCCGTTGCCGATGCTGATGGCTTATTTGCTGAGTGTTTTTTTCTTTATCGGCATTCTGTTTGGCAATCTGAACGCACTGGCGATGGAACCGCTGGGTCATATTGCCGGTCTGGGCGCAGCGGTGGTCGGTTCAATTTCGACACTGGTGTCGGTAGTGCTCGGAATAATCGTTGCCGGCGCTTACGATGGCACGGTATTACCACTGGTGGGTGGATTTGCAGTACTAGTCATGTCTAACTAACAAACCGGATCACTTCTTTTTCGATATCGCTCTTATCGATAACCGATTTATGACAGATCGGTTTATCGAAAAGTGCGCTGATAACCCCGGGAATATCAATATTCGCGGCCCGTGCAATGGATTCGAGCGCCTGTAGGTCTGAACTACCGACATTGCCGGTTATTGCTGCATCGATTACCGGCGAAAACTTGGTCCATTCTGCAGTAGAGTAAACCACAGTAGCCAGTGAATTTGAGCAGAGTGACTCCCACGACTTAAGACAGGTAGCGGTATGGGGGTCCATCAGGTAGCCGTCATCAAACGCTTGTCGAATATAATTTTTACCCTCGTCGTCGAGGCAATAATCAGCCGCAAATATTGCCTGGATTCGCGTTATTTCATCAACCTCAAGCTGATAACCACCGTGCAGATCGAGCTGCTGCATCAAGTCCCGTGTACGTTGTTGCCCGAACAGGTCAAATAACAGCCGCTCTACATTCGAGGATTTGAGGATATCCATTGCCGGAGAAGTGGTGGTAATCAAGGACTTTCCAGCTATATCGTAGCGTCCCGAATTGATCAAATCGGTCAATACATTATTGGCATTGGAAGAAATCACAATACGTTCCACCGGTAAGCCCATTTTACGCGCGTAGTAGGCACCAAGAGCATTGCCGAAGTTACCGCTTGGAACAATGAGATATACCTTGTCACCGAGTGAAATAGCCTGCTGTCGCACCAGTTCCAGGTAGGCATGCACGTGGTAGATAATTTGAAACAGGAGGCGACCAAAATTGACCGAATTAGCGGCAGATAGGCAAACTCCGGCAGCTTTCAGCTGTTGTTTGAAAGAGGGCGATCCGAGCATCGATTTTAACGCCGTCTGTGTATCGTCGAAATTTCCCTCGATACCGATTGTCTTCAGGTTATGGGCGCATTCGGTGACCATTTGCAAGCGCTGAACATCCGAGGTGCCCCCATCGGGATAAAGGCAGGCAACTCGAATATTGTCACGATCTTTAAAGGTCTCCAGTGCCGCCGGACCGGTATCCCCACTGGTGGCTACAAGGACCAGGTATTGTTGATTACGCTGTTGTGCCAGCGAAGACAAAATCACTCCGAATGGTTGCAGGGCGATATCCTTAAAAGCACGAGTCGGCCCATGGTAGAGTTCGCTAACATAAAGATTTTCGCGCAGCTTGATCAGTGGAACCGGATTTTCTGCATCGTCAAACCGATCGTACAAACTGACTGCCTGTTGCAGGACACCTGGCTCAATATCAATGTCGAACAGCTCTATCAGGGCCAGGGCCAGTGACTGGTAGGACTCGGTTAGCTGGTTTTTCAAAAATTCCTGACCGAGTTCGGGTAAGGCAGCAGGGCAGTAGATACCACCAAAAGATGCAATAGGCGTTAGAATGGCTTCAGAGAAGTCGACCGATTTGGCACGAAGACCATCGTTTCCACGGGATTCTATCAGGAGCATTGAACTAATTTAACGGATGGCACATCGGAAAAAATCGAATTATATAGCAGCACCGAGCCCAGACAACCTGTTTTCTCCGGTGTTGTTGACTGAAAAGCCTATGAAGCGCAATATTTACCTGCATTTGGCTTCTACTTGGCGTCAATATTGCGTAAAATCCGGCGATTAACCGGCGTTGTCGAATCCAGGTTATAAAAGGGCAGCAAATTCATATAATACTTGCCATGCCCTACCTGGAAGCATCTTTTATTCACTCGTTTTGAGACCTAATGGCCAATACTGAAAAGATAAACCTGCTCAATCTGAACCGTACTGGTCTGGAAGGATTTTTTGTGGAACTGGGCGAAAAACCGTTTCGTTCGAAACAGTTGCTACAGTGGGTACACCAGCGGGGTGTTACAGATTTTACCCAAATGACCGATATGTCCAAATCGTTGCGCGAAACCCTCGGCCAAAAAGCCTGTATCGAATTCCCGCGTATCATCGATACCCAGCAGTCAAAAGATGGGACGAGGAAGTGGCTACTGAGTGTCGATGGGGCTGAGAACGCAATCGAGTGTGTCCTGATACCGGAAAAGTCACGCACCACCCTGTGCATTTCGTCACAGGTTGGCTGCACCTTGAACTGCAGTTTTTGCTCTACGGCGAAACAGGGATTTAATCGCAATCTGAATACTGCGGAGATTATCGCCCAATTGCATCTTGCCCATCACAGTCTCCTGCGCGACGGCAATGCACGGGGTATCACTAATGTGGTAATGATGGGCATGGGTGAACCATTGTTGAATTTTGATGCGGTGATGGCCGCGGTCGATTTGATGTGTGATGACTATGCCTATGCCCTGAGTAAAAGGCGTGTGACGATCAGTACTGCTGGTGTGGTACCCGCGATCGAAAAGCTACGACGAACCACCGACGTCAGTCTCGCAATTTCATTGCACGCACCTAATGACGCGTTACGGGAAAAGTTAGTACCGATTAATCGAAAATACCCGATTCGTGTACTATTAAATGCATGCCGCTCTTATATCGATGGCTACAAGAGCCGCAGGATAACTTTCGAATATGTGATGCTTAAAGGCGTGAATGATAGTATCGAACACGCCAGGGAACTGGTGGGGCAGATCGGTAATATTCCCTGTAAATTGAACCTGATCCCATTCAATTCCTACCCGCATGCGATTTACCAATGCTCAGACAAGGAAACCATCGACCGGTTCAGGGAGTACGTATCGAGCAAGGGTATCTTCACTGTTACCCGGCGAGCCAGGGGGGAAGATATTGATGCCGCCTGCGGTCAGCTGGTCGGCCAGTTCAAAGACAGGAGTCGCAGAAGTCAAAAATATCAGTTGAGCCTGAGTGAAATCGGTCGAGTGTCTGATGCACATTAAGAAGCTCACTTTATTATTAGTTCCCCTGTTGCTGTCCTGTGTCCCGGTCAACCCGCGACCTACCAATGATGAAAAAGCCAGCGCTATCAACGTGCAATTAGGTATGGGATATATGCAACAAAACAATCTTGTGGTGGCCAATGAAAAGCTACTCAAAGCCTTGCGACAGAATCCCAAGTCAGCCTCTGCGCATAATGCCTATGCGATATTACAGGATCGCCTTCAAGTCAAAGACAAGGCAGCCTACCATTACAAAAAAGCAACCTCACTCGACCCGAATGATTCGCAAGCGGCTAATAATTATGGTGCTTTCTTATGCCGCAATAATCAGGAAGCTAAATCTGAAAAATATTTTTTGCAGGCGCTTAAAAACCCGTTGTATAAAACCCCGGAATTTGCATATACCAATGCGGCCCTGTGTTTACTCAAAATTAAACAAAGAGACAGGGCAATCGTATATTTAGGCAAGGCGCTGACTGCGAATGGTAATTTCCCGATTGCGTTGGCGGCGATGGCAAAGATCACATTTGATGATCAAAACTTTAAACAGGCAAAGATTTATCTGGATCGTTATCACCTGGTGGCGCGACCCACCGCTAGAAGTCTTTGGTTAACTATTCGGACCGAGCTGGCGTTGGGTAGTTACTATGACGTCGATGAACTGGCTGTTCAATTACAGAAAGATTTCCCCGATTCGGACGAATACCAGTCCTGGTTAGCTATACAATAAAATGACACCACCGAACACTGCTAAAGAAAACATGACTGGTCCTGGAAGTATCGGACCTGGAGATCGCCTGCAGGCCGCGCGAATCGAAAATGGCATGTCGATAGAGGATGTTGCGGCGCGAATGCACCTGAGTGTTAGCATACTGAAAGCTATCGAGGACAATAATTTTGACGATATTACCGCGCCGATTTTCGTCAAGGGGTATCTAAGATCCTATGCCAGAATAGTTTCTCTCGGCGAAGATGAGATGATCCACCAGTACCTGAATTATTATTCCGATGAAGATCCGCCTATCAGTCCGACGGGCCATCTACCCCCGGAATTATCCCCGGACGATGCGCGCGTCAAGTGGACTACTTTTCTGGTCGTCGTCGGATTACTGGGATTTTTAACCTTTTGGTGGTGGAACCAGTACCAGACCAAGCCGGACGTGGTTTCACTGGATACCGGACAAACCGATTCTATGCAGCTAGCTGGAACTACCAGCGATACCGTGACAGGTGAAAACCAGGTGATTGGCGATGCAAGTGTAGTCGGGGAGATTGATGTTTCACTATTGGCTGCGGATGAGCCGGCAGTAGCCGACCCAGTGGTAGAGACTAAGACGCAGGAGCCGGTTAATCTTGAACAGGCGAAAGCAGAAATAAGCGATCAAGCCCAGGCAGAAATGTTTCAAGAAATGGTTCAGGAAGAAGTGATCCAGGCGCAAGCAGTTCAGCAACAGGTCGACGCCACCAACCCTGAGGTGTCTGCAAGAGAAAATTCGCGCATCGCACCGATGGGAGGGACGGAGCAGCTCGATATTGTTATTCACGCCGATACCTGGGTTGATATAAAAGACGCCAACGGTCATCAACTGGTGTATGAATTATTACGCGCTGACCAGGAAGTCAATCTGATCGGTAGTGCGCCATTTTCGGTTTTCCTCGGCAATGCTCATGGTGTCAATTTGATCTTCAATAATGAGACAATTGATATTTCGAGGCGTATCAGGGATGACAATACTGCGCGGGTAAAAATTGGCAGTTAGCCCGGTTGTTTCGTGAAGGCGGCCAGGTTGATAGAGCACTAATCATGAGCAATCAAATTCAGGTCATACGCGGAATGCACGATATTCTGCCGGCCGACATGCCTGCCTGGAACCAGCTAGAAGACAGCTATCGGTCCCTGGCCGAATCATACGGTTATCAACAGATTAGAACGCCAATTTTAGAAAAAAGTGCGCTGTTCAGTCGATCCATCGGTGAAGTTACCGATATTGTCGAAAAAGAAATGTACAGCTTCATCGATCGCAATGGGGACAGTCTGAGTTTACGCCCGGAAAATACTGCTGGCGTCGTCCGGGCCGGACTGGAACACGGTCTGCTCAACGATCAACAGCATCGACTCTGGTACTGCGGGCCGATGTTTCGGCACGAACGGCCACAAAAAGGTCGCTACCGGCAGTTTTATCAACTGGGAGCGGAAACTTTTGGCATAGCCGGTGCCGATATCGAGGCCGAGTTAATATTTTTAGCTACCCGGTTCTGGAAGCGGCTCGGACTCGAAGATATCGATTTACAGATTAATAGCCTCGGAAGTAGCGAATCCCGCAAACAGTTTAAACAGGTATTAGTCGACTATTTCAGGGATAACTATACGTCGCTCGACGCGGACAGCCAACGCCGGCTGGAAACCAACCCGTTGCGTATCCTCGATAGTAAGAACCCTGACATGCAGTCAGTCATTAACGATGCGCCGCGGTTGAAGGACAGCCTGGACCAACAGTCGGCCGATCATTTTTCTGATTTGATGGATATTCTCGATTACCAGGGGGTCTCATACGAGGTAAACCCAAGACTGGTGCGGGGATTGGATTATTACAGCCATACGGTTTTTGAGTGGGTAACCGATACACTCGGTGCGCAGGGCACCGTTTGTGGCGGAGGCCGATATGACGGCCTGGTGGAGCAGCTCGGAGGCCGTGCGAACCACGCGGCAGGCTTTTCAATCGGGTGTGAGCGACTCATCTCGATGCTGGTCGACCAGAAAAAGGTGAAAAATCCAGACACCTGCGACGTTTACCTGGTAATGCGTGGCGCGCATACAGTTCGAGTGGCACATAAACTGGCTGAATCGTTGCGCGATCAGATGCCGCAATTAACTATGCTGGTGCATGCTGGCGGCGGTAGTTTCAAGAGTCAGATGCGAAAGGCCGACAAGTCGGGTGCCAGGATTGCGCTGATCCTGGGTGAGTCGGAAATCGAGGCGAACTCGGTGGCTGTCAAGTTTTTACGCGAAGATAAGCAGCAGATTGATATCGCGCAAGGTGATTTAGCCGTGAGCCTGGCAAATATGCTGTAGCAGACAGAGTATATCTTTGGGTTAATTTTTAATTATCGAGGTAAGTATGGAAACAGACGACGAACAGGTCGAAAAACTGAAAGAATGGTGGAAAGAAAATGGGCGCGCAGTGATGGCGGGAATCATCATTGGGGTCGGTGGTCTGTTTGGTTATCGTTACTGGATTGATTGGCAGGAAGAAAATGCGGAAGCGGCATCAGCCCATTTTGTACAAATGATTGAAGCCCTCGAATCCAGCGATAGTCCCACTGTCGTCGAGCAGGCGGGTACCCTGATTTCTGACTACTCGGGTACCGAGTATGCCACCCTGGCAAGATTCGCACTTGCACGAAATTTGGTCGAAGGTGGAAATTATGACCAGGCACAAGCTCAACTGGAACATATTATAGGAACCGTCGGTGATGCGCCTTTGGGTTATCTGGCAAGGAAACGCCTGGCATCACTCCAGTTACAATCGTCGCAGACGGACCAGGCGCTGATTACCCTTTCGGTAGAATTTCCCCCGGCGTTCAGCGCTGGCATGGACGAATTAAAGGGTGATATCTACGCTCGGCAGGGCAAAAATGACCAGGCCGCTATTGCATATCGCAAGGCTTTGTCTGCGACACCGGGTCCTGCAAATGGGGAATTCCTACGGCAAAAACTCGATGATCTTGGAACCACGGGCTAGATGCGGAAACTAGGCTTATTGATCGCATCCTTGTTTCTGCTGTCTTGCGGTGACAAGGATAATAGTGAACCCCCGGCGCCATTAACAAAAATTGAGCAGGCCCTGCGTGTGGTCGTTGACTGGAAAACCAATACTGGTGCCGGGATCGAAACAGCTTCCTATAATATGCGACCCCTGCTGGTGCAGGATCAGATATTCAGCGTCGATACCAGGGGCCTGGTAAAGAGTATCGACACCGAAAGTGGCAAGGTGAACTGGAGTACCGAGACAGGTATGGCGGCTATTACCGGACTCGCAGGAACGGCTGCAGTAATTATCGCAAGCTCGCGGGATGGTGACTTAAATGCTTATGATATTCTTGAGGATGATCTTGAGCTGCGTTGGTCAACCCGCCTAAAGGGCGAAATTCGTGCGCTGCCACTGATCGCTGGTGAGCAGGTATTCGTACGGACCGTAGATGGTCAATTATCCGCACTTTCGCTTATCGACGGGAGTATTCAGTGGACAATTTCTCGTCGTGTGCCTGCATTGTCGCTTACCGGTAATAGTCAGCCGGTGGTACGTGGAGACCTGGTGATCGCCGGATTTGATGATGGTAAAATTTCTGCCTTTAGTCGTGCAGACGGTCAAACGGTATGGGAGACGACGGTGAGTCGGCCGACCGGGCGTACAGAAATAGAGCGATTGGTTGACCTTGATGGGCAGTTTATCCTCAGAGACGGCATTATTTATATTAGTTCTTATCAGGGCAGGCTCGCGGCGATACAGGCGATCGACGGTAACCTGCTCTGGTCGCGCAAGTTTTCCAGTTACCAGTCCATAGTAGCTGATCAAGACGCGCTATATCTTAGTAGCGATAACAGTCATATATGGTCTATCGATCGACGCACAGGCAGCGCGTTCTGGAAGCAGGAGGCGTTGCATGCGCGTAAAATTACCGCGCCTTTGTTAATAGATGACAAGCTGGTAGTTGCTGACCTGGAGGGATATGTGCATTGGTTAGATAAATCAGATGGCGCTCTCAGGGGTCGGGTTCGACCTACCAGTTCGCGCTATATAGCGCAGCCATTGGTGTGGGATAATAGAATCATGGTGATCGATAGTGAAGGTATCCTGTCCTCGCTATATTTAAAAAAACCACGTTAACAGGGCACTAAAGTGACAATGGGCGTCCCACTATGATTCCGGTAATCGCGCTGATCGGCCGACCCAATGTGGGAAAATCGACGTTATTTAACGTGTTAACCCGCACACGTGACGCAATTGTTGCCAGCCAACCTGGGCTGACCCGTGATCGGCAATATGGTATTGGCAAGCGTGGAGCAAAGAAGTTCATCGTAGTAGATACCGGTGGTCTGAGCGGTAAAAAGCAAAGTCTTGACGACCTGATGGCACGTCAAACACTGTTGGCAATTGAAGAAGCCGACGAGGTCCTGCTCATGGTCGATGCACAGGATGGCGTCAGTAGTAGTGACGATATGATCGCTAACCTGGTGCGTAAATCGGGCAAGTCGACCAGTGTAGTCATCAACAAGGTCGATGGTATTGATCCAGTCCAGGCCCGGGCGGATTTTTCTGCACTCGGGTTTCCGCGGGTATATCCGGTTTCTGCCGTTCACCGCAAGGGAATCAGTTCGATGCTGGATGCGGTGATGCATCAGTATGCCGAAGATCAGCCGGATCATGACCTTGATCAGGGTCCCACGGTCGCTATAATCGGCCGCCCCAATGTTGGTAAATCAACACTAATCAACCGACTTGTGGGTGAGGAGCGTGTAGTCACCTACGATCAACCCGGTACTACCAGGGATACGATATCAGTGCCGTTTGAGCGCCGTGGCAAGCATTATACCCTGATCGATACGGCGGGAGTGCGTAAGCGAGGTAAGGTACAGCAGGTAGTTGAAAAATTTAGTGTGATCAAGGCCCTCGAAGCGATCGAAAAATCCCAGGTTGTGGTCCTCGTCATTGATGCCCGGGAGGGATTAACCGACCAGGATTTGACCCTGTTGGGTTTTGCTATCAATAGCGGGCGCGCGTTGGTGATCGCGGTCAATAAATGGGATGGGCTAGAGCCCGGGCAACGTGATTACAACAAAAAAACCCTGTCACGCAGATTATCCTTCGCCTCGTTTGCGGCAAAACACTATATTTCTGCGCTACATGGAACCGGTGTCGGCGAAATGATGAAATCGATCGATCAGGCCTATGCTTCGGCTTACAGGGATCTCAACACGCGCCACTTGACTGATCTGCTGGAAGAGGCCGTATTCAAACACAATCCGCCGCTACACAAGGGCCGGAGAATCAAACTTCGCTACGCTCATCAAGGTGGCCGGAACCCGCCGGTAATTGTTATTCATGGTAACAAGACTGAATTTTTGCCCAGTGCCTATCAACGTTACCTGATGAGTTTTTTCATTACCAGGCTGAAATTGAAGGGGACGCCGGTTCGCATCGAATTGAAATCGGGCAGTAATCCATTTGCACGGAAAAAAAACCTGCCGAACGATAGACCACAGAATAAGAAAAAACGCGTGATTAAACACGCTAAAAAATAACTATCTGCACCACTCAATATCAATTATTGCCTGGCCATATTTCCCGAGTCCTATCCCGTCCCTGACTTGCTCAGATACGCCTGAACTTGGACTTCCCTCAGTCCATAGCTACGGCTATGGATTTACTTCGGGCATCCTGCCCTACGCCCCAGTGGGGCCATGGACGCTTCGCGCCCATGTTCAAAATCACTCCAGGCGATTTTGTCAATCCAGCCCAGCGTTTAACCGTATCTGTCCCGCGTCAGCACCTGGGATACTGGTGCAATATGCAGGTAAATCGGGCAAAAATGAGAGGTCTGTCAAGTATTTACGCTGATATTTAGTAAAAAAATGGAATTTTACTAGATATTGCATAGACTTCAGGCTATGGGCTTACAAAGAATACTGGTCACCACTTCAAAGGGTGGGTGTGGGAAAACGACCATTTCCACTAATATTGCTTCGCATTATGCCAAGCAGGGACTAAATGTCAGGCTATTCGACCACGATAAGCAGGGGTCTTCTCTGTCCTGGGTTAATCGCCGCCCCGAGGAAATTAACCTGGTCCATGGTGTCGATGCTTCGAAAAATTTCGACCACCGCATGACACGCTCCTGGCAATTGCGAGTGCCACCAGATACTGATGTGGCAGTTATCGATACACCCGCGGGTGTTGACGTATCAGAACTTGCCGAGCTATTTCAGTACGATGATTCGGTTTTAATCCCGGTGTTACCTTCACCAATCGATATCCATGCCACTGCCCATTTTATCAAAGAGTTACTGACTGTAGGCAAGGCGCGTAAAAAGATGGTTCGACTCGCGGTAATTGCTAACCGCGTGCGTAAAAATACTGTCATGTATCATGCGCTGGAAAGGTTTTTGTTTAGCCTGAATATCCCGTTTATTTCCAGCCTGCGCGATACCCAGTTATATGCAAAGGCATTTGAAATGGGTGTTGGGGTCCAGGAAATAAATTCATCGCGTAATAAAATCGACATCGAACAATGGGCCCCCATTATTCGCTGGTTGGAAACACCGCTGATAAAACAAACTGCCGAAATTAGGCCGCTGTTTTCACAGTGGGAAAGCTAGCCCAGTAACACATCCGAAACGGCAATCTAGTATCGCACATCGCTGCATCAATTTGGTGCGTAAGATGTTGCGCATGAGTAATCTTGCTCTAAACCTTCTTGTCGGATTATCCCTGTACTAGTCTATTAATCGGCAAGCTGTTGGCCTGCCCGGTTAATAATAACGAAACTCAAAAATAAAAATTCCACCAGCATAATATGCGATGCTGCTGTGATATTATCCCGCCACCTAATCAAACAATTATCATCTTATGAAAGCATTGCGGTTTTTAATCCTCGGGCTCGCCTGCGGCGGGTTTGTCAATCATCTGCAGGCGAGCGATCTTGAGATCGCCCTAAGTTCGGATGCAGCGCAGTTCACGTTTCGATCAGATTCAAGCCTGATAGGATGGGGTGGTGCAGATCTTGCCTTCAGTTTTTTATACACCGATGCAGACGACTTTCTTGGCGAATTTAGCCTGATGCAATTCAGCCAGCCATCGGCGGAAAATCGGTTTACTCTGGGTGTCGGAGTGAAGGCTTATATCGGCCGGCTCGATGCAGATGATGACAGTGTTTTGGCCATTGGAATAGGTGGTGAAGTCCGTTATACCTTCCCAGGTTCTATGCCTATGGCTATATACCTGGGCGGTTATATTGCTCCTGAAATTACCAGTTTTCGTGACACCGACGGGATTGTGGAATACGTGCTGGGTTATCAGATTGAACTCTTACCACAGACTACCGCCTTCGTCGCAGTCAGGAATATTGAAATAGAAAGCGATAACAACCCCGACTATAAACTTCTCGATAGCGATGTGCGTATTGGTGTGCGCCTGACGTTCTAAAGGACGCTTCGTATCAGTCTCTTTTTCGAGGTGGCCTTACTCGACCAGGTCTTTGGTTGGTATTATGGCAGAAATAGTGAAGGATCAATCCAGGTGTCATTGAGCCCGAGACTCCAGTGTAAATGTGGGCCGGTAACGCGCCCGGTTGCCCCTACCTTACCAATAATGTCACCTTTTTTTACCTGCTGACCCAGGGTGACACTGATTTCGCTGAGGTGGGCAAACAGTGAAATCATTCCCTGTCCATGATCCATGTAGATCAAATTGCCACTGAAGAAAAAATCACCAAGCTCGATGACCTTACCCTTGCTGGGTGCGATAACCGGGATACCCTCGTCCGCGGCGATATCCATTCCGCTGTGTGGTCGTCTGGTTTCACCATTAAATATACGACGACGCCCGAAACTGCCGGTCATAACTCCCGCCACCGGTTGCATAAACTCGACATCCACTGATGATTTAGAGTAGTGTCTTTTGGCTTTTTTCTGGCGTTTTTGTTCAGCCCAAATTCGATCCATGTCACTGGCGTAAGGATTAACTTTTCGTTGATCCTCGATATTGATATGTTGTGTCGTGTATTTTTTATCGACCACGGTGAAGAATATTTTTTCGAGTGCAATATCGTCACCCCGGTGCCCCCCAATAAAATATTTACCGGGCTTGAGGCTCAGGGGCAGGCCGACGATCGCGAAGTAGATATTGTCCGATTGGGTAACCAGAACCGGTTTTTGGCGGAATTTAAACTGCGGAGTCTTGTTTGAATTGCCTAACTCAATGACTGCAACCCCACCGGGAACCAGCGATGCCCTGGGAAAGGCGTACAGTACCGGGAAAGTCAGTAACAACAACGGAGCGAGTAATAAACCAAAAAGTCTGTACATTTGCTTAAAGACTGGGAAATTTGGGCGATTATACAAGCTGTAAACACAATCGTGAAAGTTATCCTGGTGAACCTTTGATAATATTTAACGGTCATATTATCCTCAATGTGTGGCCGCGATTTGGCAGCACACTAACAAACTAAATTCTTCATCAGGACAAGATATTCTGAATCAGTTAACTCCAGTTCTGGTTAGCGTAATTGCAACGGTATTTTCATTTGGGTAAAGTAGAGACATTGGGAAAAATTGACCGGAAGCTGCTGGTATTCGGTGGTCCCTACAGTAACCTGGCTTCTACGGAAGCGATGCGTTCAAAAGCCGCAGAATTGGGAATATGCGCCGGGCATATCATTTGTACCGGCGACCTCGCGGCCTACTGTGCAGAACCCCGGCAAACGGTCGAGCTGATCCGCGACTGGGGTATCCACGTGGTGATGGGCAATTGTGAACAGTCCCTGGCCCTGGAGAAACCGGACTGTGGCTGCGGCTTCGATGAGGGTAGCGCCTGCTCGGTCCTGTCAATCGGCTGGTACCAGTATGCCAATCAAGCGATCGACCTCGATAGCCGACGATGGATGGGCGATTTACCTCGGTCTATAACATTTCAGATCAAAGATTACCGTTTCAGGGTCGTGCATGGCAGCGTGACGAGTATCAACCAGTTCGTTTTCCCATCCACCCCGACCGATATTAAAAGCAGGCAAATTAAACGGGCCGATGCCGAGGTTGTAATCGGAGGTCATTCCGGGATTCCTTTCGGACAGCTAATCGAAGATAAGATCTGGTTGAACGCCGGTGTTATCGGTCTACCGGCTAACGATGGTACCAGCGATGGCTGGTATATGGTACTGGAGCCGGTTGACGATGGATGCCTGGCCAGTTGGCATCGATTGCAATACGACGCCAGGATCAGTCATGGCTCTACACTCGCCGCGGGGATGAGCGAATACGCGCAGGCGTTAACCGATGGACTGTGGCCGAGTATGGATATTTTACCGGTCGATGAACGTGCTAATCAAGGCAGGCGGCTGGATATTGCTCCGTTACATTTCGGGTTCTAACTGCTCGACCCACAGCACGGTAGCGCCCGCCACGGCGACTGGCATGACGATAAAATTTAACAATGGAATACTGGTCAATACCATCACCGAACTACCAAATCCTAGTGACAGGCCCTTACGCGCGGCGAGAATTTGTTTCTGCCGGGTAAAATTGAGTTCGTGATTCCCCATCGGGTAGTCCAGGTATTCCAGCGAGAGCAGCCAGGAACCAAATATCACCCATAAAAACGGCGCTGCAAAATTAACCAGAGGAATCAAACTAATCAGTAACAGGACTGCAGACCAGGAAATGATGTAAACCAGCTTTCGTATCTGTGATAAGAAGCTGTCGCGAGCCATTTTAATAAAGCTGCTATTTACGCTGATTGCCTTGCCGGTAAGCTTGATTTCAATTTTTTCTGACAACAGGGCATTAAATGGCGCTGCGACAATATTGGCGATGGGGGTGAAGGTAAAAAATACGAAAATTGCGGTGAATGTGCTGATGACAATCCAGATTATCCAACGCAGGAAATTGAATATAGCAGGTACCCATGACATCATATAATCGACCAGTGGCGAGAACCGTTCGTAACCGAACCAGATTAGACTGGCAAACAACACTAGGTTGATCAGCAGTGGTACCACCGCATAGATACGAACACCGGGTTGCCGCATGATTCGGAATCCGCGCCCCAGGCAAACGGCGCCTTTCATGATGTCTGAAATCACCAGATTATCGGGGCAACACTACGGACTCAGGCGCCACCCAGTTTTCAGCTCTGTGCTCTGCTATGACCTGGGTGTAAATCCCGCCACGAACATTGAATTCGGCGCTTACCCGCATAAACCGGGGTGATATCGCGGCGACCAGATCAGACAGTATCTGATTGGTTACTGCTTCATGGAAAGCCCCCTGATCGCGGTACGACCAGAAATAGAGTTTTAGCGATTTTAATTCAAGACAGCGTTGATCAGCGATATATTCTAATTGAATAGTAGCGAAATCCGGTTGGCCGGTGATAGGACATAGACAGGTGAATTCAGGCGTGTCGATACGGATTGTATAATCACGATCCATCTGCGGGTTTTCAAAGGTTTCCAGTGATGTTGATGGCATGGAACTCATGGATGTTTCTCGCGAATTAGTAACAAAGCCCTGCGGTGATTGAACTGCCGGCACAAGGAGCATAAACAACGCGCAATGTTACACCAAGTTACTGCCTGCTGACTTGCTGATTTTCAGCGATGGCGGGAATTATCACCATAGGTAATCCGTAATAGTGCTATACCAGGCAAGAAATCGCTCGATGATACTGTTGCCCGGGATTACAAATGATATACTTTGAGGCCCTGGAAAAACTCGATTTACAAACCTGATTGATGCGTCTGAGCCAAATAAAAATTGCTGGTTTTAAATCCTTTGTGGATCCGACCACATTTGTATTCCCCTCTAATATCACCGCAATCGTCGGGCCGAATGGTTGCGGCAAATCGAATGTTATCGATGCGGTGCGTTGGGTCATGGGCGAATCATCGGCTAAAAACCTGCGTGGTGACTCGATGGAGGATGTCATCTTCAGCGGTTCATCTACGCGAAAGCCAATTGGCCAGGCATCGGTAGAATTAATATTCGATAATTCTGATGGTCGAATTAGCGGTGAATACGCGAAATACAATGAAATTTCGGTCAAGCGCCTGGCAACCCGTACAGGTCAATCCAGATATTATCTTAATAATACCCATTGCCGACGCCGGGACATCGCCGATATATTTCTCGGTACCGGACTAGGTCCACGCAGCTACTCGATTATTGAGCAGGGTATGGTGAGTCGTATCATCGATGCTAAACCGGAAGAGCTGCGAGTATACCTGGAGGAGGCTGCGGGTATATCGAAATACAAGGAAAGGCGTCGAGAAACCGAAAACCGAATTCGGAACACGCGTGAAAACCTTGAACGCCTGACCGATTTAATCGATGAAATTGGTAAACAACTGCGAAGGCTCGACCGTCAGTCCAGGACGGCCACGAAATACAAACTGCTCAGACAGGAGCAACGCAAGATCGAAGCGGAGAGCCTGCTATTACAGAAAATTTCTTATGACAAGGATATAGCCAGCCAAACGCAAAAGCTAAACAGGGTCGAGACATCAATGCAGAAAGAACTCGCCCAGTTTCGTAACGTCGAAAAACAGATAGAGGAATGGCGTCAGAAGCTGGTCGAGGCGACCGATCAACACAACCAGGTTCAAGGTCAGTATTATCAACTGGGTTCGGATATATCGACCCAGGAACAGGGTATCGAACACCTGAAGAATCTGCACCAACACAATAGCCAGGAACTGAAGAATGTTCAACAGTCATTGCTCGAGTCGCAGGAATTAAAGGATTTCGACGGGCAGAAAATGGCAAAGCTCGAATCCGACCTGGCAGGCATTCGTCCTCTGCTCGAGGCGATGATGAACGAACTCGATGCGCGCGAGGAATCCGCTACCCGAACCGAAACCGGGATGAATAGCTGGCAGGATAACTGGGATCTATTCAATAGCGACTTTCATCGGGCACATGAGTCGGCAGAGATCGAAAATCGCGGTATTCAACATATTGAAAAACAGCTGCAACAAGCGCAACAACGCCGCAATGGACTGCAACAGGAATTGGAGTCGCTCGATACCTCGCCATATACCAACGAAATCAAAACACTTGAAATCGATGCCGAGGCCAAGAGCCAGGAACATGCTGCGACCCTGGAGCAGGTACAAACCAGGGCTGAAGATATACAGAATTTACGTGGATTAATCGATAGCCAGTCCACGCTGCTGGACCAGAAGCGCAGCCAGGTTCAGACGCTCAAGGGCCGCCTGAGTTCCCTCGAAGCGCTACAACAGCATGTGCTGGCAGAATCAGGCGATGAAATACGGGAGTGGCTGAAACGTAACCGGATAGATACCGAAAAGCGTCTCACCGAGGTAATCAAGGTTAAAAACAATCTGGAAAAGGCCGCGGAAGTAGTGCTCGGACCATTTTTGAGCGCCTATTGCGTAGCGCCCGGCCATTCGCTACCCGATGCACCGGTACCCAACCATAATATTGCATTGTTTGAGAGGCAACCAAGGCAAGGGTCAAATCGGCAGCAAAGAGACTGGCCACGCCTGCTAGATTCTATCGACTGTGAAATCGATTTGTCCGCATTATTGTCGGGAATATACCTGTGTCAGAATACGCAGGAGCTAACCCAGCGGCGCCTGGAGCTTGAGGATGGCGAAAGTCTGGTTACTGCAACCGGTTTGTGGGCCGGCCCAAATTGGCTCCTGCAGTTGGGTGACGGAGACCAGCGCAGTGGCATGTTGTCGCGTAAGCAGGAAATAACCAGCATCCGAAGCCAACTCGACGAAATTTCCAGTTCAGCGATGGCGTTAAAATCACAGATCGATGGTGACCGCGAGCGTTTACAGCACAGCGAACAGCAGTGGCAAGAGGATCAACGCTCACTCAATACACTGAATAACGAGTTGTCCGATATTCGTAACCAGTTAAGTCGACGGAAAGGGCATGTTGAGCAGGTACAAAGCCGGGATACGCAGTTGCAGCAGGAACTGCAGGAACTCGACGATGTTCAGAAAAAACATGAAACCGAGTTGGTGTTAAACAGCGGCAAACGCAAGCAGTTTTTGCAACAGATCGAGTCGAAATCTGCCGATAAATCGACCCTGTTGGCACAGAAAACAGAATTACAGCAGAATTTAATCGCAGCACGGGATGCTCTACAGGAATACCGCGAAAAATACCATCGATTGCAGATGCAGTCTCAGTCACTAGAGTCAGCGCTGGCATCGACTCAATCCAATATTCAACGCGTAGATCAACAAAGTAAACAGTTTGAACTCCGAATAAAAACGCTTGGCAGTGCGGTCGAAGATGCCCTCGAACCAATCGATGCGATGGAAAGCTCACTTCAAACGCTGTTGAAAAATCGAAACCAGAACCAACAGGAGCTCGGTAAATCGCAGGAGAAGGTAACCCGGCTGGACAATCAGCAACGCGAGCTGGAGGTGCAGAGAAATCATTTGCAGTTAGCGCTGGATGAGATTAGAAATCAACTCGAGGTCGAGCGTATGCAAAAGCAGGAGCTGGCTATCCTCTGCAATACCGTCGATCAGCAATTGCTAAAAACCGGATTCGATAGCGAAGAATTGAACACAGAACTCGATGCCAAGGCCGAAACAGGCGAATGGCAGAAACGACTCGAAGCTTTAAACAAGCGAATTGACCGACTTGGACCAATTAACCTGGCGGCAATCGACGAGTATAAGGAACAGTCGGAGCGTAAGGATTACCTGGATGCCCAGAACGAGGACCTGGTTACAGCGCTGGAGACCCTGGAATCCGCGATTCGGAAAATTGATATAGAAACCAAGACGAGATTTAAGGAGACCTTCGATCAGGTCAACCGCCGAATTGCAGATCGTTTTCCAAAATTATTTGGCGGTGGTGAGGCAAGACTTGAATTAACCGAAAACAATCTGCTCGATACCGGGGTTATGGTGATGGCTCGACCACCGGGCAAGCGTATTACCAATTTGCAGCTATTGTCAGGAGGAGAAAAGGCATTGACTGCGGTGGCATTGATATTTTCTATATTCGAACTCAACCCATCTCCATTTTGCATGCTCGACGAAGTCGATGCGCCTTTGGATGATGCCAATGTCGGCCGATTCTGTGCGATGGTAGAAGAAATGTCGGAGCAGGTGCAATTTATCATGATTTCCCATAACAAGATTACCATCGAACTGGCAAGGAACTTGAACGGCGTGACGATGCACGAACCCGGTGTTTCACGACTGGTGTCGGTAGATGTAGGTGAAGCTGTCGAGTTGGCCGAGGCTCAATCATGAAGTATCCGCGGTTTTATCCACGGTGTCTGGCCTGAGCTGATGGATGCTTCGGCGCTACGTTGGGTACTCGCAATTATCGGTGTCGTACTGCTGGTGGGAATATATTTATTCGGACTGCACCAGAACCGCTTACGGAAACGAGCTGCAGTTGAAACCTTTACCCGCGAAGATATCGATTCAGCCTTTATCGAAGACGAACAACTCCGTGAGGAACTCGATAATTTGAATCAGATCATGCAGCAGGGTGACCTTGACGAGGACCTCGATCAGATTAAGATCAACCCCGCCATCGAGGCAAATTTAACCCCGATTGAATTGCCATTACCGGAATTATTTGTCGCCGACCTGCTCGCTGATATAGACGAGCAGAATTTAATCAGTTATCTGTTAATACATGCGGATCATCGCCTGATTACCGGTGAAGAAATCGAGAATGCGATGATGCATGCCGGGATTGAAATCGGTGCAGAGGGCTATCTGGAATATCACCAGTCTGGCGAGCACTATTTCACTATCGCCAGTCTTTCTGCGCCGGGTCATTTCTCAGATATGGGTCAGCTAGACTTCAGTACGCTCGGATTTAACTGTTTTATCGATATTGAGTCCAACCATGATGCGAAAATATCATACGAGCTGATGTTGAAGAAAGTCGATGAACTCGTACGGTTGCTGGATGTGAAGGTATACCAGTCAAACCATGAGTTGCTGACGATGGCTAATATCACCCAGGTCAGGAAAAAATTGCAAGGCTGATTAAGCCCCATCATTAACATGCCTGTACCCGAGTCTGTCATCGCAGAAATTCAAACTCTCAGGGAAGAGATCAATTCGCATAATCACCGTTACCACGTACTCGATGATCCCCAGATCACCGACCAGGCTTATGATCGCCTGTATCGGAATTTGCAGCAGCTTGAGCAACAATTTCCCGAACTGGTTTCTGAACAATCGCCGACACAGCGAGTAGGTTCGGCGCCAGCGACGCATTTCGAACCGGTAATACACGAAGTCGCGATGCTATCGCTGGAAAATGCCTTCGACGACGATGAAATGCGGGCTTTCGAGAAGCGGTTGATTGACAGGGTTGCCAGTACTGGTGCCGCGTTGGCCTTCACTGCCGAACCAAAGCTGGATGGATTGGCAATAAGCCTGTTATACGAGCAGGGAAAGCTGCTGCGAGCTGCCACAAGGGGTGATGGTAAGACTGGAGAGAATATAACCGCGAATGCTAAAACCCTGCCATCGATACCGCTACAATTGACTGGTGAAAAATCGACGGGGATGATCGAGGTGCGCGGTGAGGTCTATATGGATCATGCGGGATTCAACGCGTTGAATGATGCCCAGGCAAAAATCCAGGGAAAGATATTCGCCAATCCACGTAACGCGGCGGCCGGTAGCCTACGATTGCTCGATTCAAGAATTACCGCGGCCCGCCCGTTGCTATTTTGTAGTTATGCAATTGGCCGGGCCGAGGGGAGCGATCTACCGCAAGGGCAGTTTGAGCGCATGCAGTACCTGCGATCTATCGGTTTTCCAGTGAGTCCATATATCGAACTTGTCGAGGGGGCTGAAGGATGTATACAGTATTACCAGAAAATACTGTCGCAGCGTGATTCCCTGCCGTTTGATATCGATGGGGTCGTCTTCAAACTGAATGATATCCAGCAACAGCAGCAGGCTGGTTTCGTATCGAAAGCACCACGATGGGCGATAGCCTATAAATTTCCAGCCCAGGAAGTCACGACACGCCTGCTTGACGTCGAATTTCAGGTAGGCCGCACAGGCGCGCTGACACCGGTCGCCCGGCTAGAACCGGTCGCGGTCGCTGGTGTTATGGTGAGTAATGCCACCTTGCACAATATGGATGAAATCGAACGTAAAGATATCCGTATCGGTGATCTTGTCATAGTGCGCCGGGCGGGCGATGTGATTCCTGAAGTGGTGTCACCGGTAGCGAGCGAAAGAAAGGATGAATTACCCCGTCCGCAAATGCCAGATCGCTGCCCGGTTTGCAATTCAGACGTGGTAAGGAACCAAGGACAGGCTGCTTACCGGTGTTCCGGTGGCCTGATATGCGCGGCACAACGCAAGGAGGCGATCAAACACTTTGCCTCGCGCAAAGCTTTAGATATAGAAGGACTGGGTGATAAGCTAGTCGAGCAAATGGTTGAACTCGAAATAATTCAGTCGATTGGTGACCTGTACCACCTCGAGTTTTCGCAGCTTGCCGCGCTGGACAGAATGGCTGAAAAATCGGCACATAATCTGCTCGACAGCCTGGATGCGAGCAAGGCAACCACACTGGGTAAGTTTTTATTTGCACTCGGCATTCGCGAGGTTGGCGAGGCCACCGCGGAAGCCCTGGCAAATTATTTCAGGCATCTTGATAAAATAATTGCTGCTGATATCGAGGAGCTTCAGCAAGTCGAAGATGTGGGTCCGGTTGTGGCTGCTAATGTTGTCCGGTTTTTCGACCAGGCGGATAATCTTGAGATCGTACGGGACCTGGTCAAACAGGGTGTTCACTGGCCCAAAATTGATAAACCCAGGGCTTCCGAAAGCCTGCCGTTGCTGGGTAAGACCTATGTCATAACGGGTACCCTGGAAGGTTTCTCGCGAGAACAGGCGGCGGCGCGACTGAAAGTCCGTGGCGCAAAGGTCAGTAGTAGTGTCTCGGCCAGGACTAGCGCGGTCATTGCCGGAGAAAAGCCGGGTTCTAAAGTAAGCAAGGCGGAGGCGTTGGGTGTCGAAGTGATGGACCAGGCGCAGTTCGAAATTTTGATCAATTAAGGAATCTGGTAGATACTGGCTTCACTTACCAACCCGTAGCCTGCCAATTAGGAATCTAAATATTTCAAATCCAGATATCAAGCAATACACCTATGCGGTTTATATCTTGCAGGCACTTTCGTTTGTCTTGCTGATAACTGCCGTATTGGGCATTATTATCAATTATGTCAAAGACGAGGATGTGAAGGGCAGCTGGTTAGAATCACACTTCCAGTGGCAAAAAAATACCTTCTGGTACGCCTTATTGTGGATAGTGCTCGGTACTTTAACAACTTTTTTGTTAATCGGTTATCTGCTATTGGCTACTGTTGTAATATGGTTAATTTACCGTATTGCCAAGGGCTGGATTTACCTGGTTGATGGCAAGGCACTATATTTGGACAGATAGCTCTATTTCTATCGAAGCCGGACTATGAGGATAAATTTCGGATGAATGACAACGAACAATGGCGTGCTAAACTAACACCCGAGGAATACCATATTTGTCGCGACAAGGGCACCGAACCACCGTTTAGTGGAGTCTATTGTGACAATAAACGCGATGGGAATTACCACTGCAAATGTTGTGGTGAGGTACTGTTCAATTCAGATTCGAAGTATGATTCACATTCTGGCTGGCCTTCATTTGATCGCCCAGTCTCTGAAGATACTATCCGTTACGAGGAGGACGGGTCACTCGGAACGGCACGTACCGAAGTGATGTGCGACAAATGCGGCTGTCACCTGGGACACAGGTTCGATGACGGACCTCGCGAAACGACGGGAAAACGATACTGTATCAATTCAGCCTCGTTGGATTTTAAACAAGATTAGGGAACCTCTGATCAATTCATGAATGAATCGGAATTTAACCAGTTAGCAGAAGCAACCATGATCGCTATCGAAGAGGCAATCGATGCCTCCGGTGCCGATATTGATTACGATAATGCCGGTGATATCCTGACGCTGGAATTCGCCGATGGCAGCCAGATAATCATCAACAAGCAAACCCCGTTAAGTCAGATCTGGGTTGCTGCCAAATCGGGTGGCTACCATTTTGATTATGATGAGGTTAATCAGGTCTGGTGCCTGAATGCAGACATCGATCGTGACCTGTTTTCCCAACTCAATATTTATTGCTCGGAACAAAGCGGTGAAACGGTTCGTCTAGGGAGCCTCTGATTAATTCTGGGTGAATCGGGTTGTGATTCAAAATGATCAAGTTCAAGACGTGGAACGCAAGGCCGCTCATCGACATCCTGTCGCCGCCGCACTGGCACTTCCCTGTGCTGCGCATTAGCAGGGTTATTGCTAAGTTTCAAAACATAGAAATTGGTCATTTTGGGCACAACGCGTTCATTCATGAATTGATCAGAGGTTCCCTAGATTGACTCGTCAATTTATTTGATCACAGTGAATAATCGCCTGGTATTGCTCCGTATAACCAAGTACCTGATGGGGGTACTGGCATTAGCCATATTGTTCGTCCTGGTGGACTTCAGCGTCGATGTTAGGCCTGCTGCAATTCATTCCAGCTATCGTTTCACACTGTCGCAAATATCCCTCGATCAACCTGTCTGGTTGATCGACGACAATTTGACGGTTTTGCTCATACATCGTTCTAAACAGGTGATTGAGGATATCAAAAATAGCGATAAGGACTTACAGGATGCGAATTCAAATTTAAGCCGCCAGCCTAATTATGCCAGAAATACTTTACGCTCCAGGGATGAGCGGTATTTCGTCGCTTACGGCTTAGGCACTGATTTGGGCTGTCCATTAGTAGGGGATATCGAACATACACTGCGGGAATCCTGCAGTACGGCCAGGTACGATTATGCCGGCCGTGCAATTATTGGAAACAGCCGATTTCTAAATCTGCGAATTCCCGATTATACTTTCGACCAGTATTTTAACGTTTTGACTGTTAATCCGTAATTATTTATTTGACCGGGTACCCGACTATGCCTTCATTTGACACCGTTTCCGAAGTTGATCATCACGAACTGAGTAATGCAATCGACCAGGCCAACCGGGAGATCGGGACACGTTACGACTTTAAAGGGTCGGGCGCCAGAATCGAGCAAACGGATAACCAGCTCAGTTTGATCGCCGAGTCAGAATTTCAAATAAAGCAGATGACGCCGATACTGAAAGAAAAAATGTCCAAACGCGGTATCGATGTGAGCTGCCTGGAGTTTTCTGATATCGTCGAAATGAATAAGAGGGCGAGTCAGCAGGTTTTGGTGAGGGAAGGCCTGGACCAGGACCTCGCGCGTAAAATTGTGCGACTGATTAAAGATTCTAAAATTAAGGCGCAGGTTGCGATCCAGGGTGATCAGGTACGAGTCAGCGGTAAAAAACGCGACGACCTGCAACAGATCATGCAATTGCTGCGCGAGGCCAATCTCGGCATTCCGCTGCAGTTCAATAATTTTCGTGACTAGCTATCAGGAAAACCTCAAACCGAATAGTTCTCTCACGGTAAACCAGGTCGGGCTTATCCTCGAACAGGGCTACAGACTTTGCCGGGCTTTTCACTACAACACGCATCGACGCTTTGCCTAATGCAAGTTCGAAGCATGTCGCAATGTCGTGGTTATGGGTCAGTTTTTGCAAGATTTGCAGGCCTTTAGCCGGCTTTGCACTGGACTTGTGGTCGGGGAACATCGGGTCCAGATAAATGCAGTCGTAGACGCCTGGTTTCGCATGGCTGCGTAAATAATCAACGCTGTCGCCATGGACCATCTCGACGCGGTTCGCAGCCATTGCACTGTGTTTTATCGCCCGGGCACAGTGCAGCGAATAGGCACTGATTTTATGCACCAGTGTATTTTGTTCGATACAGGTCACACTTTGACCATGGCAGGCCAGGATGAAGCTATCCATTCCCCAGCCGCCGGTTAGATCCAGCACCGTTTTTATACTACGCTGTTTATTATTGCAGGCTTTAAGCAAAGCCTGATTAGACTGCTGCGCCCGCTTAAAGAAGCGGTGTTCGCTGTAAGAGTGTTTATAACGAATATTGTTAGGTTGCTGCTCCAGGTGGATCACGAGGCCATCACCCAGCATCTCGAATCGAAGATCGTCGTATAGATCCCCTGAATAACTTTGAAAATATTCGGACTCCCTGCCCAATTTAGCAGTCATCTTCAAGGTGGGAAGCGTCAATAATGTGGTGGTTTTTCATCGCCGGCACTCTGCGACGGTAAATTCTCCCGCAACGCACGATATTGTCGATCGAGCAATTGCAATTCCGAACGCAGCTGGCTGATCTCGTGATCATGACGGATTGTTATCTGGTTGAGTGCCTGGATTGTATATTCCTGCTCGGTATAAAGCGTCTCGAGTCGGGTTATTTGCGCTTTGATATCCTTTGCCATTATTCATATAGCCATTTGCAAATCGGTCATATTATCAAAATTCAGCCCGGTTTCGGAAATTCCTGCTCCTGGTAGTGAATCTCCAGGGATAATCGACGCATATTTTTATTGCTATACCTATAAGCTGTTAAGTTGGTATCGCACGATCGCTAATTCTGTGGCATTATTTGATCTCGGGGTTCACCAAGGCTATAGAATTCGAATTAAAACTCGATTATCGGCAGGGATCACAGTATTGAACAGATGGATTAGCTTAAAATTGAAGTCCAGAGACATCGTAATTTCATTGGGAAAATAAACAAACCATTTCCGTTGCAGGTTAACTAAGAGGTAAATTGTGGGTGATACAACACAGATCAAAACCATTGCAGAGATAGCTCAAAAGGTCTCCGCGGAAAATGACCGCCGCAAACGGCAGTCAAAAACTATCAAAGCGTTAATCTCTGAGCGGCAGGAAGTCATAGTTGCGATGTGCGGTCTGGCTGAACTTGAGTCGAAAGATACTTCGGCCAATACGATTCTGGAGAACCTGAAGTCCTTTAATCAGGCGCTGATCGATTATACCGCGCTCGGCCATTTTGAAATTTACGAACGCATCATCGATGGCCAGGAGCGCCGCGAAAAAGTAAAACGGATCGCAAATCGGGTCTACCCTTCGATATCTTCGACTACCGAGCATTTTGTCGATTTCAACGACAAGTATGATGGCGCCGATGACCACGAAAGCCTGGTAGATCTGTATAAAGATTTGTCGTCAGTCGGCGAAGCGATGGCGGTAAGAATCGAGTCCGAAGATAAATTATTAAACGAGCTAGGTGCCTAGCCCGCAAATTGCGGGGGACAAAATTCAGGGTAATGCCTGGTTAAACGGTTTGACCTCGACCGAGGCATAAACTCCGGTAAGAATATAAGGGTCCGCATCAGCCCAGTCCTGCGCATCTTGTAACGAGTCAAACTCGGCAATGATAATGCTGCCGGTGAATCCAGCATCGCCCGGGTCACCGCTGTCGATCGCCGGATTA
>Ga0209987_10000088_pt1 | contig 40219 bp, 30 predicted proteins | sample N074metaG_FD_182134 | JGI IMG/M metagenome (GOLD analysis project Ga0209987, IMG submission 182134) | Deep subsurface microbial communities from Kermadec Trench to uncover new lineages of life (NeLLi) - N074 metaG (SPAdes) (version 2) | ecosystem: Environmental > Aquatic > Marine > Ocean trench...
CGCGATCGGCGAGTTGTCGTTACTGCGCTTATTGCGGTTATTGCTCTGTCGTGGACCTCCCCGCGAGTGTCCGCTTTTGGCCGAAAGCGGCCTCTTTTCCTGAGCATTTTCAGGACGAAATAATGACCGCTTTACCCCAAAAGCGGCCGTTTTCCGTGCTTCGTTTGGTTTGCCGATAACTAGCGATAAGGGCCTTTATCGCTAGTTATATATTGCCGGGCTGGTCAATGAATCTACTTGTGGTCATGTGATTGACCCAACTCGTGCGTGAAAGTTGGGCAGCCGATTGGCTCCTTGAAATATTCGAGGCTGCCAAACGTGCGGAATCTGGAAGGCAAAAATTAACTGTAGGCCTCAGGGCGAATCGTCACGGTTGTGCACTTGGATTGGACTTATTACGGACTTAACCGTGGTCGAGTGTTGAATTTCCAATCCTGAAAATGATGCTAAGCAGTTGATATTATTGGTCGGGGTGAGAAGATTCGAACTTCCGGCCCCTGCCTCCCGAAGGCAGTGCTCTACGCCACAGACCAAACTGTGGCGCCGATCAGCTTGAGCATCAGAGGGTTACCGGGACAGTGCCGCGGCATGAAGCTCTCTGGCACAGCCTGTAAACCAGGCCCGCGCCAAAACTAATCAGCTATTTCTTGTTGATGGAGTCCAGCAGAGCATTCAAGGTGGTGCTCGGCCGCATCGCCGCTGCTGTCAATTCGAGATCCGGATGATAGTAGCCGCCGATATCGACTGCTCTGCCTTGGGCCGAGTTCAATTCCTCAATGATTATTTCCTCGTTGTCCGCAAGCTGTATTGCAATCGGTGTGAACTGGGCGCTCAGTTCGGCGTCATCCGACTGCCCGGCAAGCGCTTGTGCCCAGTACATGGCGAGGTAAAAATGACTGCCCCGGGTATCCAGTTCGTTAACCTTGCGCGAGGGCGACTTGTTGTTGTCCAGGAATTTGGCGTTAGCCTGATTCAATGCTTCCGCCAGCACACGGGCTTTTTCGTTCCCCGTCTTTTCTGCCAGGTCTTCGATAGAAACCGCAAGTGCCAGGAACTCGCCTAAGGAATCCCAGCGCAGGTGTCCTTCGGCGATAAATTGCTGGACGTGCTTCGGCGCGGAACCGCCCGCACCGGTTTCGTACAGCCCGCCTCCAGCCAGGAGTGGCACGATGGACAGCATCTTCGCGCTGGTGCCCAGTTCGAGGATTGGAAACAGGTCAGTCAGGTAATCCCGTAACACGTTGCCGGTGACCGAAATCGTATCTTTGCCATCCTTGACGCGTTTTAGTGTTGCGCGCATCGCCTCGACCGGCGACATGATCTGAATATCGAGACCGTCCGTGTCGTGATCCTGCAAATAACCATTGACCAGTCTGATAAGGCCGGCATCGTGTGCGCGTTGCGGATCCAGCCAGAAAAAGGTCGTCAGACCGGTCGCCCTGGCGCGATTGACAGCCAGCTTGACCCAGTCCTGAATCGGCAGGTCTTTGGTCTGGCACATGCGCCAGATGTCGCCAGCCTCTACATCGTGTTCGAGAAGTACATTGCCGGATGCGTCAACGACGCGAACTGTGCCGGCTGTCTTGATTTCAAATGTCTTGTCGTGAGAACCGTATTCTTCTGCCTTCTGCGCCATCAGGCCGACGTTGGACACATTGCCCATGGTTGTCACATCGAAGGCGCCGTGCTGCTTGCAAAAAGAAATCACTTCCTGGTAGATGCCGGCATAGCAGCGGTCGGGAATCATTGCGCGTGTGTCATGCAGCTCTCCATCCGGCCCCCACATCTGCCCCGAGGATCGAATGGCCGCAGGCATCGACGCATCGACGATCACGTTACTGGGCACATGCAGATTGGTAATGCCCTTGTCAGAATCGACCATCGCGAGGGCAGGGCGAGATTCATAGACAGCCTGAATGTCCGCCTCGATTTCCGCTCTCTGCGCGTCCGCTAGTGCGGCGATCCTGGCATAGACGTCGGCGATCCCGTTGTTTGGCTCTACCCCCAGTTTGTCAAACAAAGCGGCATGTTTTTCGAACAGGTCACGGTAGTAGACGGTGACCGCGTGTCCGAACATGATCGGATCGGAAACTTTCATCATCGTGGCCTTGAGATGCAACGAAAGCAGCACCTTGTCTTTCCGGGCCGCTTCGATTTCCTGGTCGAAGAATTCGCGCAGCGCATGGCAATTCATGACCGCTGCATCGATTAGCTCGTCAGCCTGAACAGGGATTTTTTCCTTTAAGACCGTGACCTGGCCATCGTCAGCGACCAGTTCGATTCTGACATCGCCGGCTGCCTCGACAATGGTCGAGCGTTCGCTCGAGTAAAAATCACCATCGGTCATGTGAGTGACTTCGGTCTTCGAGTCGGAACTCCATGCACCCATGGAATGCGGATTCCGTTTCGCGTATGCCTTCACCGGTGCCGCAACCCTGCGATCGGAATTGCCTTCACGCAGGACAGGATTCACGGCGCTGCCGAGCACTTTCGAATAGCGAGCGCTGATCTCTTTTTCAGCATCGTTTTCCGGCTCTTCCGGATACTTCGGCAGGTCGTAGCCCTGCGACTGGAGTTCACTGATGGCAGCTGTGAGTTGCGGGATCGATGCGCTGATATTCGGCAGCTTGATGATGTTCGCATCGGGAGTCTGCGCCAGCTCACCCAATTCGGTGAGCGCGTCACTTCGTTTCTGTTCGTCGCTCAGCCGGTCCGGAAAACCGGCAATGATTCGCCCGGCCAGTGAAATGTCCCTGGTTTCAACCGCTACCCCGGCGGCCCGCGTGAAAGTCTTGATGATCGGCAGCAGCGAGCAGGTGGCCAGCGCTGGCGCCTCGTCTGTCTCTGTATAGATAATTTTTGCGTTGCTCATGCTGTCCTGCTGATTGACTGCTGCACTTAAGATAAATCCGCGCCGCGCCGCCGGCGTTTAGCCGGCACCGCGGGCGGATTTGGTGGGCCTGGTAGGACTCGAACCTACGACCAAGGGATTCACTGGTTCCAAACATTTCTGAATGGAGCGGACTATCTCATCACCCTCAACCGGATTGTTAGGGGCGGGACGCTCTAGCCTGTTATTAAGAACACTCCAGTTCCCAGGTAGTCTCTGCACCTTCCGGAGGTGTACCTCCGGCTTGGCTCAGGATTGCCATCAGCCGAGCTGTTAAGGTTTCCCTGAATTCATCCCGTTCACTTTGCGCCTTTCGACGCAAACGCACCGTTTTCCTTGATGAGTCCCCTGCTCTAACCAGCTGAGCTACAGGCCCATATAGTGGGAGCGGCATTCTAATCCGGAATCGAAAATATTTCAGCAGGAAATCCGCGCCGCTAAAACGGTCGCCGGTTGCAGGTGCAACCCAAGCGGACCCAATACCGAATTTGGCCGTGATCGTCATCAACGATTCTTATTTTTCAATAACTTATGATTGCCGCCTTGAGATGGACGCTACCCCGGACAGGGCTGTCTGGGTTGCTGGGAACACATATGACGAACTTGTGCGCCCCAAAGTGCCAGGGAATGGGACTACTCGACCTGATGCTCGCGATGGTTATTGGCTCCCTTCTGGCGGCTGTTGCCATCCCCGCTTATGACAACTTTGTTGACCGCGCCAGGATTTCCAGGGCGATCGGGGACATTGGTTCAATCAGCGTTGAGATCGAGCGGTTCAGCGTCAAGAACAATAACTTTCCCATGTCCCTCAACGAACTGGCGATGGAAATCCCCATTGATCCCTGGGATGCGCCGTATCACTACCTGAACATCTCAGCTGCGGGACCCGGCAAGGGCGCCTTTCGCAAAGATGGAAAACTCAATCCGCTGAATAGCGATTTCGACCTCTACAGTGCGGGGGCTGACGGAGAGTCGAATGGGCCCGTTGTCCGCCAAAGCCAGTCGTGATGACATCGTCCGGGCCAACAACGGCGCGTTTATCGGCCTTGGGGAGGACTACTGATGAGCGGCGGCATAGCCAGCGTCGTGACACGTGGAGTCGGCCGCCGAATTCTCGGTCTGTTTTTCCTGGCAGCATTGCTGCCCGTCGTATTCACCGCGTTCCTCGCTTACCACGAAGTTGGCCGCGGGCTGGAGCAAAAGGTCAACAGGGAGCTGCACGAAATCTCAAAGGCGTACGGCGTTGGCATACTGACCCGCCTCCAGGTCGCCTCTGAAAAAGCGGCCGAAGTCGTGCGCGTCACTGAAGAAATCGGTGTCAGCGCGATTCAGGACCGCCAGTACCTGGCCAGGGATTTCGTCTCGATATCCGTCCTGTCCCGGAACCATCCGCTTGCATCGATAGTTGGCACTGAAGCCAGGCCGGTCAGTGCATCCGCCATAAATTTCGATCACCTGGCGGCGGGCAAGAGTCAGCTGCTTGAAATTCGCGGCTCAGCCGATAGTGATTTGGTGCTGCTCCGCGGTACGCACATAGGACAGGAAGATCAGGCGATCTTTGTGTTTCAGTTGCGTCCTGAAAGCATCTGGGGGCCGCAGGAAAATTTGCCGTACCTGACAGACTTCTGCGCATTTTCTGCATCCGGCTCAGCGCTTTATTGCACAGCAAACATGGATGGCTCGATTCTGCCGAAATTTTCGGGCATTCAGTATTCAAGGGATCATCGTCCGGTAAGGACGACCGTTGGTGGCGAGGATCATCTCGCCGCAATATGGGAGCTGTTCCTCGAGGGCGGATTCAGTCATTCGCCCATCGACATTGTCGCCAGCCAGCCGAAAATCCATGCGTTGAGGTCAGGCGCCGACTTTCGACGCATATTTCCGCCGGTGCTGCTGCTGGTCATCGTCCTGGTTGGAGTGCTCAGTTGCAATCTGATCGGACAAAATCTTGTGCCACTGCAACGACTGACGGCTCTGGCTCGCCAGTTTGCTGCCGGCGACCTTACCTCTCGGGTCCGCATTCGCACGGGCGATGAGTTCGAGACTCTCGCGGATGCGTTCAACAACATGGCCGGCCAGTTGGGACGACAGATCGGGACGCTAAAGGCCATGTCGAAGATCGACAGGCTGATCCTGTCCGGCGCGGAATTTGAGGAAGTCTCTGAAGATATAATCGATCACCTGATCGATCTGACCGGATACGAGTCGGCTGCGATTATTGCCAGGGATGTGGATGGTCGCAACGAGGCGAAAATGATCTCCTGGCACGAGGACCAGTTCATTCACGAGCGAATAGCGTTGCCAAAGGAACTTGGACACCATTGGTGTCAGCCGCGAGAAGTCGAAATTGAAAAAGTCGACGCGGCCGTTGCTCCATACAGGGAACGATTCCTGAGTTACGGATTGCGCTACGTCCTGATTATTCCGGTCGTCCTTAACGACGAATTGAAGGGTATTCTCCTGCTCGGATCGGACAAAAGTTTCGAAACTCACGGCAGCAGTATTCAGCGCTGTATCGATCTTGCCGGCCGGCTTGCCGTTGCGCTGGCGAGTGCGGAGCGCGAGGAGGTGCTTTATCGGCAGGCACACTTTGACGAACTTACCGGGCTGCCAAACCGGCAACTTCTCAAGGACCGGCTGGAGCAGCAGCTAGTCCATGCCCGGCGCGACGATTCGAACGGCGCGATCCTTTTTCTCGATCTTGATCGGTTCAAGGAAATCAACGATGTGTTTGGCCACTCCATTGGAGATATTGTCCTGACACAAACTGCGGAGCGCATCGTCAGCGAGGTGCGCGATACTGATACTGTTGCGCGACTGGGCGGCGACGAGTTCGTTGTCGTCATGTCGCAGCTCAGCAATGACAATACCCCCCGCATGACCGCATCACGTATTTTAAAGCGCCTGGCGGAACCGTTTCTGGTGCGCGGCACCAACCATTTCCTGAGCGCGAGTATTGGCATCGTCGTATTTCCCGAAGACGGCGGTAGCGTGGAGACGCTGCTGAAGAATGCCGATGCGGCCATGTACCGTGCAAAAGACGCCGGCCGATCGCGGTTCGAATTCTTTAGCAAGAAGCTGAATGCCGAGAGCAGGCGCAAAATAGAGCTTGAGCGAGATTTACGATCTGCATTCGATAACGAGCAACTCGAGGTGTACTACCAGCCACAGTTCGATCTCACCAATGGCGTAATCTGGGGTGCAGAAGCATTGATGCGCTGGCGCCATGCCGAGCTGGGTTTCGTGCCGCCGAGTGAGTTCATTCAACTGGCCGAGGATTCCGGATTAATTGTTGACATGGGTCGCTGGGTCATGGATCGGACCTGCGCCGATCTCAGGACGATACTGGATATGGGCCTGCATCCGGGCTCGATGTCGATAAACGTCTCTGCAAGGGAACTCAGGGAAAGCAATTTCCCTGGCATTGTGCTCAGCACGTTGCGGCGTCACGATATTCATCCGGGATATATGCAACTGGAAATCACCGAAACGACGGTGGCGCAAAACAGGGACTCCGCCGTTAGAATACTGAACGTCCTCCGTGAAAGAGGCGTCCAGGTGGCAATCGATGATTTCGGAACCGGCTACTCGTCGTTGAGCTATTTGCAGCAGATGCCGTTCGATCTTATCAAGATCGATAAATCATTTATCGACATGATCGGATCTGGCGGCACTGCAGAGAACATCTGCCGGACCATCATCAAGATCGCGCACGAACTCGGCAAGAAGGCGATTGCGGAAGGCGTTGAGTCGCGCGAGCAGGCTGATTTTCTGATTGAAAACGGCTGCAACTTTGTGCAGGGCTACTTCTACTCTCATCCACTGCCGCGGGACGAGTTCCTGGAGTTTGTACAACAGCAGGATTTTCATACCCAAAGAAGAAAAGCGCTGGAAATTGTTTAGTTCGGGCCGAACTTCCACAAAAAAATTGTGGAAACGTTTCGTAGGAGCCCGGCCCACCGGGCGACGAACATTGAAGGGCATGTTGGAAAACATGCCCTTCAATGTTTGCTAAGAATGAATTCGTTGCTCCCGATGAAAGAATATCGCCCGGTGGGCCGGGCTCCATCGATGGTTTTGTGGGAGCGCGTCAGTCCTCGATAAGAAAGCTTCGCAGCTGATCCGAGCGCGTCGGATGCCGCAGCTTACGCAGCGCCTTGGCTTCGATCTGGCGAATTCGTTCACGGGTGACATCGAACTGCTTGCCGACTTCCTCCAGCGTGTGATCGGTATTCATGTCGATACCAAAGCGCATTCTGAGTACCTTGGCTTCGCGCGGCGTCAGGCCGGCCAGCACCGAGTGCGTTGTTTCCTTCAAGCCCTCAGAGGTTGCCGAATCCACCGGCGAGTGGACCGTCTGGTCTTCGATGAAGTCGCCGAGATGCGAGTCTTCGTCATCACCGATCGGCGTTTCCATCGAGATTGGCTCTTTGGCGATCTTGAGTACCTTACGGACCTTGTCTTCCGGCATTTCCATGCGTTCCGCTAGTTCGTCTGGCAGCGGCTCGCGACCCATCTCCTGCAACATCTGCCGCGAGATGCGGTTCAATTTGTTGATCGTCTCGATCATGTGAACCGGGATGCGGATGGTGCGTGCCTGGTCGGCGATCGAACGGGTAATCGCCTGACGAATCCACCACGTGGCGTAGGTCGAAAACTTGTAACCCCGACGATACTCGAACTTGTCGACCGCTTTCATCAGGCCGATATTGCCTTCCTGAATCAGGTCGAGGAATTGCAATCCACGGTTGGTATATTTTTTCGCGATTGATATAACCAGCCGCAGGTTGGCCTCAACCATCTCCTTCTTCGCGCGCCGGGCTTTCGCCTCGCCGATCGACATCTGCCGGTTGATCTCTTTGATCTCCGCAATATTGAGGTTTGTCAGCGTCTCGATGGCGAGCAGCTTGCGCTGGGCGCGAAAAACATCAACTTTGAGTTTTGCCAGTGTCGAGGAATGCTTTCGTTTCGCACGGATGTGCTTTTCGATCCACCTGAGATCCGTTTCGCTCTTCGGAAAGCTGGCCAGAAAATCCTTCCTTGGCATGCCGGCATCGCGGACGCAGATCTGCATTACCTGGCGTTCCTGCGTACGGATAACCGAGACCGAACCGCGCAGGCCTCTGACCAGTACGTCAGTCAGCTTGGGTGCAAGCTTCAGCTCCATGAGCTGGTCAGCCAGCTCTGCCTGAACCTTGATCGTTTTCTTCTCTTTGGTGCCCCATTTTTCCAGTGCTGTCAGCGACCGCTTGTACAGGCGCCTGATAACTTTGAGACGTGCGGCAACTTCATCGGGATCAGGTCCGGTATCGATGACTTCATCATCATCATCGTCGTCCTGGTTATCCGACTTGGTAACCGGCGATTTAATTTCGTCCGGTGCGTTGGGGTCGATGAAGGCGACCAAAAAATCCTGCATGCGGGTTTCACCCGCTGCCACTGCCTCGTATACCTCGAGCAGCTTCTCGATGGTCGGCGGAAAGTGGGCCATGTGGTACTTGACCTGGTTAAGACCGTCTTCAATACGTTTCGCAATTTCAATTTCGCCCTGCCGGGTCAACAACTCGACCGTGCCCATTTCCCGCATGTACATGCGAACAGGGTCCGTCGTGCGGCCGAATTCGGCATCGACGCTCGCAAGCGCCGCCTCGGCCTCTTCAGCGGCATCTTCGTCATCGTTAGAGACTGCCGTCTCGGATAAGATTAACGACTCGGGATCCGGTGCTTTTTCATGCACGGCGATACCCATGTCGTTAATCATGTTGACGATATCTTCGATCTGCTCAGGGTCGACAATGTCGTTAGGCAGATGATCATTCACTTCCGCGTAAGTCAGGTAGCCTTGCTCCTTGCCTCGGGCAATGAGGGCTTTGAGCTGTTGAGCTGGTTTGCTACTGCTTATTACTGCGCGTTTCTGTATCAAGACAAACTATCCTCTACTCAAAAAAATGCAAACGAGCGATTATACTTATCAGACCGTTTTCATTCACTATTTATCCGCCGGTCGCGGACCCCTGCCAGAGCTCCCGCAACTCATTGCGCTCGGCGTCCGAGAGCACTCTAAGTCTTTCTTTTTCAATAAGAAAATCGACGCGCTCCCGTTTTCCTGCCAACTTGAGCTGGGCGATGCACTGTTCGAGTTCGGCGGCGGCATCGAAGTCTTCGGATACCGGCAGCTCTACCGCGGCCAGTTTGCCCAGGTGGCGGCCTTCCTCATGCGTTCGCCAGCGCTCAAGGAGCCTGGCTGTGGTCATGTTGGGCTCGGATTGCACAGTTTCAATAAGGTCGCGCAATAATTCAGTACCGGGCTTGCTGACGCCGGCCAGTTGCTCAATGTCGAGCTTGCCCGCGGCGTCGGGATTGTTCAGCAACAGCGAAATGGCGCGCCTTACTATAGAGGGTTTGCCAGCAGAGGGCTTCGACTTTTGTCTCAGTCCGCCGAGACCCCCACGGCCGGCGCCCAGCGTCGGTTTTGAGGGGTTTTCTGCCAGAATCGCCTCCAGTTTGGGGGCTGCCAGGCCTACCGATTCGGCCAGTCGCTCAATCAGCAGTGCTTTGTACACGCCCGGGGGAATCCTGTTGACCAGTGGTCTGGCCAGTTCCGCGAGGCGGGCCCTGCCATCGAGCGATTTCATGTCGACCTGGCTGGCGAGTTCCTCCACGAGGTAATCAGACAGCGCCAGCGACTGGTCCAAGGCCTTTTCGAATCCATCAGCGCCATCGTTTTGCACATAGGAATCGGGATCCTGGCCATCCGGCAGGAACACAAACCGGACCTGGCGACCCTCGCGAATCTGCGGCAATGCTGTTTCCAGCGCGCGCCAGGCTGCTGCACGGCCAGCGCGATCGCCGTCGAAACAGAAATGCACTTCGTCCGAGAGTCGGAACAAGCGATTGAGATGCTCATCAGTGGTTGCGGTACCCAGTGTCGCGGCCGCGAAGTCGATGCCGTGCCGTGCCAGTCCGATGACATCCATGTATCCCTCGACAACGACCAACCGCTCAATGTTTCTGATTGCCTGGCGTGCCTCGTACAGTCCGTAAAGCTCACGGCCTTTATGAAACAGCACGGTTTCAGGAGAGTTCAGGTACTTGGGCTCTTCCTGACCCATGACCCGGCCACCGAAACCGATGCAACGGCCGCGGGAATCCCGGATCGGAAACATGATGCGCTCGCGAAAGCGATCGTAGTGCTTGCCGTTGTCTTTGCGAATAATCAAGCCAACTGCCAGCAGACGATCGCTGGCCTCTGTGGACGTGCCGAATTTATCGAGCAGATGGCTCCAGCCGGATGGCGCGTAACCGATGCCGAAGCGCTTCGCCGTGGCGCCATCGATGCCTCTTGCCCTCAGGTAGTCGGCAGCAGGCTGATGCTTGCGTAACTCTTGTTGGTAATGCTGCTCCACTTTCTGCATCAACTCGAACAATTCGTCGTAGCGACGTGCCGGCCGCTGACTGTCCTCGCGCGGCACCTCGATGCCCATCATCCCGGCCAGGCTCTCGACCGCCTCGACGAATTCCATGTGGTCATATTCCATCAGGAAGCCGAGTGCGGTGCCGTGCGCGCCACAGCCGAAACAGTGGTAGAAGCCCTTCGCCGGGCTAACCGTGAACGACGGGGTTTTCTCGTCGTGAAACGGGCAGCAGGCTTTGTATTCACGGCCAGCTTTCTTGAGCGGTATGCGGCGGCCGAGCACCTCGACGATATCGGCTCTCGTGATCAGATCGTCAATGAAATGTTGTGGTATCAGTCCGCTCATGCCACTACTCGGATTCAATCGACCCGCCAGTACCAGGGTGGGTTACTCATAATATGTTTAACGGATACCCGGGCATTCGGGGGTCAGCCTGACTATCATTTTTTGCTGTCGTCCTGACCAGCGGCACTCTAAACCCCCTAAGCATAGCCAAACGGCAGGACACTTGCCGGTACCCGGAACTAATTCTGGCCCAGGATCGACTTTACCTTCGCGCCGACCGCAGCCATGTCGGCGCGGCCCTCGGCTATTTCTTTTAGCGCTCCCATAACCTTACCCATGTCGCGGATGCTTGCTGCGCCGGTTGCGGAAATTGTTTTTTCGATCATCGCGTCCAGTTCATCATCGGACATCTGCTCGGGCAGGTAATTTTCGATAATGTCGATCTCGCCGAGTTCGATGTCTGCGAGATCATCCCGGTTGCCGTCCCGAAACTGGCTAATGGAGTCGCGGCGTTGCTTGACCATCTTGTTAAGCACGCCGAGGACGGCAGCATCATCAAGCTCTGTCCGTTGGTCGACTTCGATCTGCTGGATCGCGGCAAGCATGAGACGCACCACTTTGAGCCGGTCTTTGTCGCCGGCCTTCATGGCGGTTTTCATGTCAGCGTGAATCTGGCCCTTGAGTGTCATGGACGGGCGGGTCGGCGCCTGGGATCAGTAAAGGCGTTTGCGCCGGGATACTTCCCGGGATATGCGCTTCAGATGGCGCTTGACCGCTGCGGCTTTCTTGCGCTTGCGTTCCTGGGTTGGCTTCTCGTAAAACTCGCGACGGCGAAGTTCAGTCAGGACACCGGCCTTTTCACAGGCGCGCTTGAAGCGACGCAGGGCAGCGTCAAAATACTCATTTTCCTTAATGCGGACACTCGGCATACGAATTACTGTCTTTGGTTCAGATACAAAGAAACCCGGCACAAGGCCGGGACTGAACTGCCCATGATATCGGCAGAGGGCGGATTTTGCAAAGCAAAAACCGCTATTTTTGACGGTAAAGAATAGCCCCTGCGGTATGATGCGCCGCCTATGCTGGTACTGGGACTGGAAACGAGTTGCGATGAGACCGGGGTGGCGCTTTTCGATACTGAACGGGGCCTTATCGGGCAGGCCCTGCATAGCCAGGTTGATCTGCATGCGGTATACGGCGGGGTGGTGCCGGAGATCGCATCCCGGGATCATATCCGGGCGCTGCTGCCGCTCATCCAGGGAGTGCTTGACGAGGCAGGCATCGAACGTCCGGACGCCATTGCCTACACGGCCGGCCCCGGACTGGTTGGCGCGCTGATGGTCGGCGGTGGCCTGGCCTGCGGACTCGGGCTTGCCTGGAATCGTCCGGTTATTCCGATACATCACATGGAGGGACACCTGCTGGCACCGATGCTCGAGGACGATGCCCCGGCATTTCCGTTCCTCGCGCTACTGGTTTCGGGCGGGCATACGCTGCTTGTCTGGGTGCAGGAGCTTGGCGATTACCGGGTGCTTGGCAGCACGCTCGACGATGCGGTTGGCGAGGCATTCGACAAGACCGCGAAGCTACTCGGCCTGCCCTATCCCGGCGGACCCGCATTGGCGGCGCTGGCAACGCAAGGCAACGATGAGGCCTGTAAGTTGCCGCGGCCAATGCTGCACCGGGACGGTTTTGATTTCAGTTTCAGTGGCTTGAAGACCGCGGTGATGTTGCAGGTTCGCGAAGCCGAAGCGCAGCGGAATCTTGATGCCGTGCGGGCGGATATTGCCGCATCCTTTCAACGGGCGGCAGTGGATACGCTGGTCGGACGCACGCTTAAGGCTGCTAAATACGAGCGGGCGGAGCGCATTGTCGTGGCTGGTGGAGTTGGCGCCAATACGCTGCTGCGGGAAGAGCTGGCCGCGCAGTTCGAGGGCAGAGTTTTCTACCCGCGCCTGGAGTATTGCACCGATAATGGCGCGATGATCGCCGTTGCCGGAGCGCTGCGACTCGCTGACGCGCGAAAACCCGCTACCATTCAGGCGATGGCGCGCTGGTCACTCGACTCGCTCACGCCGCCGCAAAGCGAATGAGATTGCACATGGACACGCAACAAGCAAGCGACACTATTTTTCTTCACGAACTCGAAATCGAAACGATCGTCGGCATCGGGGACTGGGAACGAAAAATCCGTCAGACGGTCAGCATCGATCTCGAAATGGGCGCCGACATTCGACGAGCAGCGGCAACGGATAGCATTGATGACACGCTGAACTACAAAGCGGTTGCAAAACGGGTGCAGCAGTTTGTCGCCGATTCAGACTTCCGGCTGGTCGAAACAATGGCCGAAAAAATCGCCGAGCTTGTTCTGCAGGAGTTCGGGATTCCCTGGATCCGGGTACGCGTCAGTAAGCCCCGTGCGATTCGTGGTGCGAAGGATGTCGGTGTTCTGATTTACCGGGCACAAGCGTAATGCCCATTGCCTATCTCGGTCTCGGCAGCAATCTCGATGCCGGGCACTACCTGCGGCTGGCTTCCCGGGAATTGCGTAGCCGATTTTCCCTGCAAAAAATTTCAGCGGTCTATCGCAGCAAGGCCTTGGGCTTCGACGGTGCCGATTTCCTGAATGCGGTTGCCTGCATCGAAACAGAGTTGACGCCACATGACTTGTGTACGCAACTCGAGCTCATCCACGAGGTAGCAGGGCGCCGCCGCCGGTCCGGAAAATTAATATCGCGAACACTGGATATCGATCTGTTGCTGTACGATCAGCTGGTCCTGGATGAACCGCCAGTTCGGCTGCCCCGGGAAGATGTATTGCGCTACAGCTTTGTGCTCAGGCCACTGGCCGAAATTGCGCCGCACTATCGTCACCCGGTGACCGGTAAATTGATCAGCGATCACTGGCGGGAATTTGACGTTGCCAGTCATCCGTTGACAGCAGTCGAGCATGTATTGTAATAAAAGCATCGCCCGCTTAGGAAGGGCTCCTACAGAAATTTTGCATATCCGACTGCCGAAAAATTGTAGAAACGTCTCGTAGGAGCCCGCCCCAGCGGGCGATGAAGTTACCAACCAAGCGAGCGGCCACCATCGATCGCGATGATCTGGCCTGTCGAATAAGTCGCGTCCCGCACCAGGAATAGCACGCAGTTTGCGATGTCCGCAGGATCTCCGCTGCGGCCGAGTGGAATCTGCTCGAGGATATTTTCTTTAATCGTGTCGGTCATATCATTTTCCGGCCATGCGATCGCACCCGGTGCCACCCCATTGACGCGGATATCAGGTGCCAGGTCCCTGGCCAGGGAGCGGGTAAGCATCGCGAGGCCCGCTTTCGCCACTCCGTAAACTGCGTGATCCCGAAGCGGCTTCTTCGCATGTATGTCGATGATATTGACGATCACACCACGGCTGGCGCGGAGATGTGGCATTGCTGCCTGTGAAAGAAAGAGCGGCGCTTTGAGGTTGCTGCCAACAAGCTCTGTCCACTGATCTTCCGTTATGGTGCCGAGCGGTGTTGCGTAAAAAGACGATGCATTGTTGATCAGAATGTCGAGCCGGCCTGACCAGTCAAGGACGGCGTCGACCAGCGATGCCGGTTCACCATCGGCGGCAAGGTCACCTTGGAAAATGCGGGCAGAGCCGGCACGATGCAGGTTGAGCCTGGCAGACAATTTGGCCGCGTGCGCCTCTGAGCTGCGATAGTGAATCGCCACGTTCGCCCCGTGGTGGTGCAGCAATTCCGCGATCGCAGCGCCGATACGCCTCGCGGCACCGGTGATGAGCGCGCATTTGCCATGCAACGATTCGGGGTTTGCTTGCGGCATATTAATAATTAGTATTCAGCGGTCAGCCGACATACATTGTCTCCATTGTTAGAGACATATGAATTCAATGCAACCAGAACGCCACACAGGATTCGAGCTGCCTGCGCCCGATGAACAAAGCGCGGCTCACAGCCGCCGCGTTGCTGAACATATCTGTCAGTGCATCAACGAGGCGGGCGGCAGTATCAGTTTTGCCGAGTTCATGCAGCATGCGCTCTACGCGCCCGGTCTGGGCTACTACGTGTCCGGCACGACGAAATTTGGCAGCGACGGGGATTTCATCACGGCGCCGGAAATCTCGCCGCTGTTCGGCCGGGTGCTGGCGAGACAAGCCGCAGCCGTGCTGGAACAGGTTGATGACGGGCAGATATTTGAACTGGGCGCCGGCAGCGGTGTGCTTGCGGCGACCATACTCAGGAAGCTTTCATTGCTGAATGCACTGCCGGACCGCTATTACATTCTCGAGGTTTCAGCGGACCTCGAGCAGCGGCAGAAAGAATATCTGAGTAGCGAGGTGCCGGATCTGGTAGCGCGGGTGGAGTGGTTGTCGGAACTCCCGGGCGATTTCTCCGGCGTCATCGTTGCGAACGAAGTTGCGGACGCACTTCCGGTTGAGCGATTTACAATGGATCGCTCCCTGCCAAGACAGATCAGGGTTAGCGTGGAAAATGGCAAGTTTCAGTGGCATCAGGGTGAGGTACCCGAATTACTGGGCGAAGCCATCGATGGCATAGAAAATAAAATCGGCAGGCAATTTACTGACAACTACCAGTCAGAGATCTGCCTGGCGCTTACGCCATGGATTAACGACCTGGTCAAAAGCTTAAGCGAGGGCCTCATATTCCTGTTCGACTACGGCGTGACATGCCGGGAATACTATGCACCGGACCGTGCCGAGGGCTGGATAAGGTGTCACTTTCGGCACCACGCGCACAGCAATCCGTTAATACTCCCTGGAATTCAGGACCTGACCGCCTGGGTGGATTTCTCGGCGCTTGCCGATGCTGCCGTTGACAGTGGTGCCGAAATCGCCGGATACGTTTCGCAAGCCCATTTCCTGATCAACGGTGGGCTGCAGGAGGAACTGGCTGATTTCACATCCTTGCCCGTCGCAGAACAACTCGAATTGTCCCGACAGACCAAATTACTTACTCTGCCCGGCGAAATGGGCGAAAACTTCAAGTGCATCGGATTAAGCCGTGGCGATATTGCACCGCCTGCAGCACTTCGCGAATCTGACAGGACGCACATGCTGTGACGGCAACAATAAGGAACTATGAATGACGTGGTTGCAAATCATCGTACTGGCCGTCGTACAGGGGTTGACGGAATTCCTGCCCGTATCGAGTTCCGGGCACCTCATCCTGGTACCGGCATTATTCGACTGGGCGGATCAGGGGCTGGCCTTTGATATCGCTGTTCACTCCGGTTCACTTGGTGCGGTTTGCGTTTTTTTTCGCGCCGATATTGCGACCTTGTTTCGCGGTGCCGGCGACATCATTGGGGGGCGCCCGGGGACGCTGCAAGCCAGGATGGCGTGGTCCATCGGCATTGGCACAATCCCGGCCGCCATCGCCGGTTTGCTGCTCGCCAGCTGGATTGCCGCGAATCTGCGCAGTCCGCTGATCGTCGTTGCCACACTGGCTGCTTATGGCCTGCTCATGGCGCTCGCCGACCGCTTTGCGCCTCGGGATCGCGATATGTCGTCAATCGGTATCAGGGACGCAATCGTCATCGGGTTGGCGCAGGCACTGGCACTGGTGCCTGGTACCTCACGCTCCGGGATTACGATTACGGCCGGGCGTCTGCTTGGATTCCGCAGGCAGGATGCGGCACGGTTCTCGTTCGTGCTTTCGGCGCCGGTGATACTGCTCGCAACAATTTACGAAGTAGTGAAGCTCATCACGGGCGATATGCAGGTCGCGTGGGATAATCTGGCCGTGGCGGCATTGATTTCAGGTATCGTCGCTTACCTGAGCATTGATTTTTTCATGCGTTTCGTCAGTGCCCTGGGTCTGCTGCCGTTTGCGATATACCGACTGGTCCTTGCGGGCATGATTCTATATGTTCTTTATTAGGCGATTATGTTGTTCGGTTCTGCTGTGCCTTGTCTGCAATGGCAGTGCCATTGCTGCGGGCTACATTCTCGGCATCGGCGCCGCGGCAGACTCCGAAGACGGGCGTGCCTTTACCGCCTTTGGCGACTTCGGCATTCGTGAAAACACCTGGCTATCTGCAACGATTGGCTCGACCGAGACCGAGGCATTGGTCGGCCGATTCTCAACGACGTTTGCCGACGTCGGCATTGATCACTACTTTAATCCCATTGGCATACGCTTGAGTGGCGCGTACTGGGGCGACTCCAGCATTCTTGATTCCGAGGATGTGCGTGCTTCGCTCTACTACCGGGATGATATCGCGTCATTTTCGGCAGACTACGAACGACGAAATTTCGACTTCGTCTTTGAGTCCATTCTCCTGCAGGACCGGCGCAAGGCGGAGTTTCATGCAGATGGCTGGGGCATGACGAACCGGATCCAGTTCAGTGATCGGATCACTTTTCGCTTGAGTGGCATGCATTACGGCTACTCTCGAAATATTCGCATCCAGCCTGAAATCGACATCCTTCGATTCCTGTCTGCATCGCGGCTCAGCCTCATCAACAGCCTGATCGATTACCGTATCAACGCCGGGCTGGAATTCAGATTCGGCCTGCGCAGCATAGATGTGTCAGTCGGCAGTTGGAAGACAGCAGTCGATCAGAGCAAGGTCGATTCCTATACCATCGGTATCCTGACACCGATGAGCGATCGCACCGATATCGAGTTTCGTCTTTCTTTCGACGATTCAGAAAACTTTGGCAATACGACGTCACTCACCGTCTTCCTGTACTACTTCGGCGGTTCCTGATCTTTCCTGACTGCCGCAATTGCACGCCGTCGACGCAACGCAATTTCCTTGCCAATCTCTTTGCCACTTAACTGACTGCTCGTCAGATCGCTGATATCGACTGCGCTGGCAGCCTTCCATGCTGCCCGAAAATACTCTGCCTGGGGGTACGGCCGGTCCTCGAAACCGGTTCTGCCGCGAGCGTCAGCCTCGCAGGCCAGCAGGAATTTGTCGAATCGTGGCGGCCGCCTGAAGGCATCTACGCGATTCAGGACCTTGAGCACGGTGGACGGGCGCAGCTCGAATGCGCGATGGAGGTGCGTGTGGAATTCGGCGACCAGACAAGCCAACTCGCGGAAAGCGGCGGGAACCCGCAGGCGCTTCGATAAGGACTTTACAAGCTTGACGCTGCGATGCTCGTGTCCGGTATGTTTGGGCAAAATCGTTTTTGCTGTAGTCGCTTTTCCCAGGTCATGAACGAGCGCGGCAAATCGAACGTCGGCGTCTTTCGATAATGCAGCAGCCTGCTCGAGGGCCATCAGCGAGTGGATGCCACAATCGATCTCGGGGTGCCATTTTTCAGGCTGCGGAATGCCGAACAAGGCATCGATTTCCGCAAAAACCACCTTTAATGCACCGCACTCACGCAGGACTTCCATGAAAATCTGCGGATCGGACCCGGCCAGGGCCGCCTCCGTTTCCTTCCAGACGCGCTCCGGCACCAGTTCATCGGCCTCTCCATCGACCACCATCCGCTTCATCAATTGCATGGTTTCTCTAGCAACGCGGAATCCCAGGGAGCGGAAGCGCGCGGCAAACCTGGCGGCGCGCAGGATGCGTACCGGATCTTCCGCAAAAGCGTCAGAGACATGTCGCAATGTTCTTGACTCGATATCGGCCAGGCCGTTGCACGGGTCAATTAGTTTCCCGTCAGGACCCACCGCCATTGCATTGATGGTCAGGTCCCTGCGAGCCAGGTCCTCTTCGATGGTGATATCGGGCGAGGTGTGAAAGGTGAAGCCGTGATAACCAGTGCCGGTTTTCCTTTCCGTGCGTGCCAGCGCAAATTCTTCGTTGCTCTCGGGATGCAGAAACACCGGGAAGTCGTTGCCAACCGGCCGGTAACCGAGACTCTTGAGATCGTCCGGTGTGGCGCCCACGACGCACCAGTCCCGCTCTTTCACAGGCAATCCAAGCTGTTGGTCCCGAACCGCACCACCGACGAGGTAAACTTCCATGCTGTGATTCTATCTTGCATGAGGTCAGATTGCCCTTGAGAGCGCGGAAGCGAAAAAACAGCGCGCAGCGCTTCATGATTGTCACTGCCCTGCTGCTTGCGATACCGCAGATCGAAGGCTGCTACTACATGCAGGCGATTCGCGGCCAGTTCGAAGTCATGCACGCCCGGCAGCCGATACCGGAGGTCATCGCGGATGAAAACTCGCCGGATGACCTCAAAAAACGGCTCACGATCGTGCTGGAGGCGCGGGACTTTGCCGTCGATGAGTTATTGCTGCCCGACAACAAGAGCTATCGATCGTATGCAGACCTCGGACGGGACTACGTCGTCTGGAACGTATTTGCGGCACCCGAATTTTCGCTGGAGCCGAAAACATGGTGTTTTCCCGTCGCCGGTTGCGTCGCTTATCGAGGCTATTTCGCAGAGGAGGCAGCCCGAAAGAAAGCGCGGAGGTTACGTGCTGACGGATTCGACGTGGTGGTCGGCGGCGTTGCGGCATACTCGACACTCGGGAAATTTTCGGACCCGGTACTCAACACGATGATGCGCTGGACTGATGCGGAGCTGGTTTCCACCATATTTCATGAGCTCGCGCACCAGAGGCTGTACATCAAAGGCGATACGGCGTTTAACGAGTCCTTTGCCACGGCAGTTGCCGACATTGGTATGACGAGATGGCTGGACGGAAGAGCTGAAGTGGCGAGCATTGACGTCTTTCGTAAGAATCGTGAGCTGCGGCAATCGTTGATGACGCTCGTTGAGGCAACCAAAACCGATCTCAGGAACCTGTACGGGTCGGACCTGGACGTTCCGCTGATGCGATCGAGGAAGCAGGAATTGCTGGACGGCTTGTCGGCGGCCGGCGGGCGCCTGCTTGAGGATAGCGGGTCCGACACCTGGAACTGGCTGGCTCCGCCGCTAAACAATGCGCGGCTGGCATCCCTGGGCCTGTACGAAGGACGCCAGGGGGTTTTCGAGGCCATTCTTCGGGACTGCAACGAGAAGCTCGTTTGCTTTTATGCCGAAACAGAGAAACTGGCGGCGCTTGACCAGGACGAACGCGAGCGGCGCATGGATCAGATGGCGGACTAGCAGTCTGTCGAAAAAGCCATCCATGGGTTTTTCAATATGACCCTTCGAAAAATGCGGTTTTCGAAGGGTTCCCATTTTTATAGGCTTGAAGCCACCGCTGTCCCATAAATCCAAGATTGATGCCAAGACAGCGCAAAACAATGATACGGAGATTGACAATCGCCCGCTGTGGCGGGCTCCTACGAAACGTTTCTACAATTTTTCGGCATCCAGATAAGCATAATTTCTGTAGGAGCCCGCCCCAGCGGGCGATTAACATGGCGGTACGTCCCTGTGTCGCGAACAGCCTTTCGAAAAGTTCTGTTTTTCGAAAGGCTGCTAATCGATGCCTGCCACGGCCTCTGCCGGCGGATTGATGGCCGGCAGTTCTGTGGAAAGTCGCCTGGTTTTGCCGGTAAGCCGCCAGTGAAAAATCGCGTCAGCAGTCAGGACGCGACGAACGTACGCCCTGGTTTCGTTGTAAGGAATATTCTCGATCCAGATTCGCGCGTCAAGTTGGCTGGCCTCTGGCAGCCACGCTTCAACATTCAGCGGGCCGGCGTTGTAGGCGGCTGTTGCGAGTACTTTGTTCTCGTCGAAGCGGTCGAACATCTTCCGCAGGTACATGGTGCCCAGGCGAATATTGCTTGCCGAATCAGTCAGTGTTGCAAGCCCGGAATAGGGGTACCTGATTTCGCGCGCCATGCGCCTGCCAGTCTCCGGCAGGATTTGCATGACGCCGATGGCGCCCGCAGCTGAGCGGATATCGCGCATAAAGAGGCTCTCGCTGCGCGCGATGCCGTAGGCCCAGCTATCGTTGATGTTGGCGTCCTGCGAATATTGTGCGAAGTCCTCGCGCCAGGGCAATGGATACCGAATCATCAGGTCATCGAACTCGCCTACCATGGAGGCCGTTGCAATTGCACGGGAATGCCATCCCCACTGGTGTGCAAGTATTGCCGCCTGCACCTGTTCATGCGGCGTCAGGATGCTGACCATTGCATCCCACTCGGAACGGCCGCGGCCCTCGAGACCCACATGAAACAGTTCGCGCGCACGGATCAGGGACGGCAGTTCCGCAAGCTTCGCGGCCACCTTGTCGTCTACGACAAGACGGTTATGCGCGAATGTGTAGTCATTGCCCAGCGCATCGGAGGCCAGGAAGCCGTAGTAGCTTCGGGTCGTGGCCAGTTCGTTCAGCTTTGCAGTGGCAGGTTCTGCCTGACCGGCATATTTCAGGGCCACTGCTTCCCAGTATTGCCATTGCTTGGCACGTTGCTCGTCCTCGGGCAGCATTGCGATCGCACGCAGCACGCTGGCCCAGTCCTGCTGGCGCAGGCTGGTCCGGATCATCCAGCGGCCAACCTCCCGGTCTACTGCTTCGCGGGGCAGGCCGTACAGTAAGGCCGTGGCTTCCGGCAGCTGCCGTCGCGCTGCCCACAGCGCGATGTGCCGGCTGATGTAATGCTGTTGTTCGGCTGTGAACCGATAATTCTTGCGCAGCGCGATCCAGTTTTCAGAGGCGAGCAACGGATCGCCAAACGCGATGCGTTCGAGCGCGTAGATCATTTGCCGGTGTCCGACGCCAGTATCAACACGCTCGACATGCGTGCGCAAGAATGCGACGGAGTCGTTTTGTGCCTTGAGCCAGGCGTTGGCTTGCTCGAGGTACTCGCCACGCAACGGTCTTGACAGGAACCTGGCAAGTGAGAACTGTCGCTCGTTGACTGCCAGCGCAAATCGTTTTTCGTAATGATGGTCTGTCAGTGCGCCGGTGGTACGCAGGTGCGTAAAAACAGGATCGCACTCGTCAGCCTGGCTCTTGCCAACCAGCCAAAGTTGCAACCCCCGGCTGATGATCCTGTCTTGATGGCCTTCGCTGATTTCCGCCTGCAATGCGAGGCAGTCCAGTTTTGCGATATTGAGGTCCTGGTAGTACTGCCGGTATATCTCCAGGTACTCCGACAGGTGGCCGGCATCGGCAAGATGCAGGGAAAACTGGTAGCGCAGCTCCCGGGCCGGCTTCAGCGTGCCGTACTGTTCGAGAAATGCCCCCACCTGCGCATGATCAGCGATTCGCAGCCGGGCTCTGAAATAGCTTGCTTCGAGATCGGGCCAGAGGACATAGTCCCGCAGCATTTGCTCATGTTGCCGCACGGGCTGCCAGTTGCCGCGTTCTACTTCCGCGTGGACCGCTTGATACGCCGCCCGCTGTTGTTCAATATCGTAGGTCTCGGCCGACGCAGCGCTGAATGGTGCTGCGGCCAGCAAGATGCCGGCAATGACAGCATGAAATCTCCATGCCGAATTCATGCGTGTTAGCGGATTTGAAGCATCAGGGAGCGGTCGCCGCGCTGTACCAGGAGAAACAGGATCCTGTTGGCATCCGCGATCTCCTGCAGTTGTTGCAGATTCTGAACCTGCTGCCGGTTGACCGCGATGATGACATCGCCGGAGCGCAGCCCACGCTGTGCAGCTGCGCTGCCGGGTTCAACCTCGGTCACATCAACGCCGCCCGTCGTCGCGCTCGCTGATGATGTTGCGAAGCGGGCGCCCGTCAATCCGGGGTGTATGTCGCCGCCGCTGCTCTGTGTAATCGTGCGTCGGCCGAGCTTTGCCTTAACCGTACGGGTTTTTCCGTCACGAACGAATTCGATATCGACTATTTCGCCGGATCCCTTCAGGCCGATGGCGTTGGCCAGTTCACGGCTATTGTCGATTTTCCTGTCGTTGACCCTGATGATAATGTCATCGACATGCAGGCCGGCTTCCTCGGCCGCTGATTCAGGTTCGATTGCCGATACCAGCGCGCCGCTATCGACTTCCGCGCCAAGCGCCTTCGCGCTTTCCTTGTCGATCGTCTGAATCGAAACGCCAAGAAGTCCGCGGCGCACTTCACCGAAATCAAGTATCTGGCGCATGATCGATCGTGCGATGGCCGATGGCACGGCAAAGCCGATCCCGACATTGCCTCCAGTGCGGCTCACGATTGCCGAATTGATGCCGACAAGTTCGCCTCTCATGTTGACGAGCGCACCACCCGAGTTGCCCGGATTGATGGATGCATCCGTCTGAATAAAATCCTCGTAGCCATTGTGGCTGATACCAGTGCGGCCCAGCGCACTGACAATGCCCGAGGTAACAGTGTGGCCGAGCCCGAAGGGGTTGCCGATAGCGATTACAAAATCGCCGACCTCTACCAGGTCTGAATCACCAATCGGCAATTCAACGAGATTCCCGGGATCGACCTTGAGAACCGCGATGTCTGTCGCCGCGTCCGAGCCGATGACTTCCGCATCCAGGGTGTCATCGTTGAATAGCGAGATCTGAATCTTATCAGCGCCGTCAACGACATGATGATTGGTCAGAATATATCCATTGGCAGCGTCCACGATGACGCCCGAGCCAGCACTCGCAATTTCTCTCGATCCACCTTCGAAATTGGGCAGTCCGAAGAAGCGCCTGAACATCTCGTCGCCATAGGGTGACTGTGATCGCACAGTCTGACTGACCCGGATATTGACGACCGCTGGTGCTACCTGCTTGACGAGGGGCGCCAGGCTGGGCAGCGGCCGGCCATTGACACTGTCGGGCAGCGCAGCAGTGCTTGTCGCAGCGACAAACATAAGCAGGGATGCCCGGATCAGGCGATACGTTGTGCTCATGGTCCGATTAACCTCATCGATAAAGTCTGGTGCGTCATTGTGCACCGGCAGCGCTGAATGACCGGTGAACGAATTCCCAAATCATAGCTTGTTTGGCAGAGGACATGGAAAGATCATTAAAAGTTCCTTCGCGCCGCAAACGCCCGCGCCCGGCATCTTCGAAAGATGCCGGGCGCCTGCAAACCGTCGCAGTGTTTATCAGGCAGCTTTTACGGTAATTTTCCGTGCCAGAACTTGTGGCTGCTTCGGAATGATGACCTCGAGAATGCCATTGGCGCTCCTGGCCGAAATTTCCTCGGCGTCGGCTGTATCCGGCAACGTGAAACGCCGATAGAATTTGCCGCTGACCCGTTCTACACGGCGCATTCCCTGCGCCTCCTCCGTGGATTCCTGGTGTCGTTCGCCGGACACGGTCAGGATGCCATTTTCCATATTGACGTCGATATCCTCAGGTTTCACACCCGGCACATCGGCGCGCAACACGTAGCGGTCCTTCTCCTCGACGATATCGACCGCCGGTATCCAGTCCGCAACGCTGCTGCCGTCATGGTCACCGCCCGCCAGGCCAATTCGACGGCCGGCAATCTGGTCGAGATCCTGATGCAGAAGATTGATCAGGCTCCAGGGTTCAAATCTCGTTATGTTCATTTTTCACTCCTAAATTTAAGGTAAATCTACTGCTTCATCCGAGTCTGAAAAGACGCCCGGAAAAGCTTGATTACGGACATAGATAAGGTCATTAAAAGTGTTTTCAAGTGACGGAAAACCACTACAAAATTTGTTCTTGCCAGGTGTTTTTTTTGGTATCTGATGCCACTATATGTAGTGGAAAATTAATTTCACAAAAGCGCAAAATTTTTCGTCTGGCAATTAAAGGACTTATTCGCATTTGTTTTATAACTTATTGTTTTATATACAATAAGTACCTATGAAAAAAAACACACAAAGCCTTGACAGTCGACCGCTCCAGGCATAATCTTGACTCCTAGCAGGCACAACATCTTGTGCCTGCCATAACGAAGATCAGAGGCAAGTTTTGGCACTCGCCGCTCAAAAAATGAAGTGCGGTGAGCGGGGAGCTTTTCACTCTTAAATGGGTGAATGCGCAAGCATTTGGGGTCGCCACACGGCGTTAGGGAGTTTCAGGTTCACATGAAGTCCGCGATACATCTTGATGCTCATAGTGTCGCCGACATCACCTTGCAGCCGGCCTCGCTGGACATCTGGAATACCAAATACCGGCTGACCGCAAAAGATGGCGCGCACATCGATGCCGCCATCGATGATACCTACAAGCGCGTGGCAAGAGCGGTGGCAGACGTCGAATCAGTCCACTTGCGCGAGCAGTGCTACGAAGAATTTTTGTGGGCGTTGCGCAATGGCGCGATTCCGGCGGGCCGGATCATTTCCAACGCCGGGGCGAAGGAACACAAGCCGGCCACGTCGACCATCAATTGCACAGTCTCCGGCACGGTCGCCGACTCGATGGATAATATCCTGAACAAGGTTCACGAGGCAGGCCTGACGCTGAAGGCGGGTTGCGGCATCGGCTATGAATTTTCCACGTTACGCCCGAAGGGCGCCTATGTGACCGGCGCGGGCGCATATACCTCGGGCCCGCTGTCGTTTATGGATATATACGACAAGATGTGTTTCACGGTCTCGTCGGCAGGAGGCCGGCGTGGTGCACAGATGGGCACCTTCGACATCGGTCACCCGGACGTGATGGAGTTCATTCGCGCCAAGCGCGAGAATGGGCGGCTCAGGCAATTCAACCTGTCGCTTCTGGTCACAGACGAATTCATGCAGGCGGTCAAGAATGACGCGGACTGGCAGCTCGCATTTCCGGTGACGCCTAAGGAACTCGAACAGGACCAGCTCGACATCAAGGACGACAGCCAGTTCGTCTGGCGTGAGTGGCCCGAGCCGGATGACTATGTGCGCAACGAAGCGGGCCTGGTCGCCTGTAAGATTTTCAAGTCCTTGCCGGCGCGTCGGGTGTGGGACGTAATCATGGCGTCGACCTACGATTTCGCAGAGCCAGGCTTTGTTCTGATCGACAAAGTCAACGAGATGAACAACAACTGGTTTGTCGAAAACATCCGCGCAACCAATCCTTGTGGCGAACAGCCGTTGCCGCCGTATGGTTCCTGCCTGTTGGGATCCATCAATCTTACGAAGTTCGTTTTGGACGCCTTCACGGAAGACGCCAGGTTCGATTGGGATGAGTTCCGCAAGGTAGTGAAGATTTTCACGCGGATGCTCGACGATGTGGTCGAGATCAATGGTCTGCCACTGCCGTTGCAGCGTGAAGAGATCATGCGCAAGCGCCGTCACGGCATGGGCTTCCTCGGGCTCGGCTCGGCGATTTCCATGTTGCGGATGAAGTATGGAGATGCCAGCGCCGTCAGGTTCACGGAAGAGGTTACCAAGCAGCTCGCGCTGGCGGGCTGGGAGAGCGCGCTGGATCTGGCCAAAGAGAAAGGGCCGGCGCCAATCATGACCGAGGAATTCGAGGTCACGCCGGAAATGCTTGCCAAACGGCCGGAAATGGCTGCTGATGGCTACAAAGTTGGCGACAGGATTCCGGGTCGTATCCTGCACTGCCGGTACAGCCGCTATATGCAACGCCTTGCTACGGAAGCACCGGAGCTGGTCGCGGAACTGGCCAGGGTCGGTGCACGATTCACACATCACAGTTCTATAGCGCCGACGGGAACCATTTCCCTGTCGCTCGCGAATAATGCAAGCAACGGCATCGAGCCAAGTTTTGCGCACCACTACTTCCGCAACGTCATTCGTGAGGGCAAGAAGTCGAAAGAGAAAGTTGAAGTGTACTCATTCGAATTGCTGGCCTATCGCGAACTGGTCAATCCCAATGCAATGCCGGGCGCTGGCAATGCAGAAGATGCTGATGAAAATACGTTGCCGGATTATTTCATTACGGCCGAAGACATATCGCCTAACGCGCACGTCGACATTCAGGCTGCGGCGCAGCGGTGGATCGATTCGTCCATCTCCAAGACGGCGAATGTGCCGACCGACTATCCGTACGAAGATTTCAAGAATATTTACATGTACGCTTATGAGAAGGGTCTGAAGGGATGCACAACGTTCCGCTTTAACCCGGAGGCATTCCAGGGCGTATTGGTCAAGGAGCAGGACCTGAAGAACACGGTCTATTCGTTCACGCTCGAAGATGGCAGCGAAATCGAGTTGAAGGGTGACGAAGAGATCGAGTATGACGGCGAGGTGCACACAGCAGCCAATTTGTTTGATGCGCTCAAGGAAGGCTACTACGGCAAGTTTTAAGGTCTGAGGAAGATGAGCAAGATAAAGATTGACAAGAAAATAGTCGGCTATTCGGTAAAACAGGCGGGCGGCAAGAGCGCTGCAGCGCCACGACCGGAATTTCGTCGTGAAACGACCGCTGGTGGCGCGGAAATCATCAGGATGCACGAAAAACTCGAGCGACCTGAGATGCTCATCGGCTCGACCTACAAGGTCAAGACTCCTGTGTCAGATCATGCGATGTACATCACGATCAACGACATTGTGCTCAATGAAGGCACTGAGTACGAGAAGCGCAGGCCCTTTGAAATTTTCATCAACTCCAAGAACCTCGACCATTATCAGTGGATTGTTGCGCTGACCCGGATTATCTCGGCCGTGTTCCGCAAAGGCGGCGATGTGACTTTCCTGGTCGATGAGCTCAAAGCTGTCTTCGACCCGCGCGGCGGGTACTGGAAGCCAGGCGGAAAATACATGCCCTCGATCATTGCCGAGCTGGGCTATATCGTTGAGAAGCATCTCATCTTGATCGGCCTGCTTAAAAAGGTAGAGCTCGATGACGAGCAAAAAAAGCTGCTCGAAGAGAAACGGGCCGAGTACGAAGCCCGCTCGAAGCAGCAGGATGCATTCTCGAAAAGCGAGTACCCGGAAGGTGCGCAACTTTGTACAAAATGCAGTACAGCCGCTGTTGTCATGATGGATGGGTGTATGACGTGCCTCAGTTGTGGCGATTCCAAATGCGGCTGACCGTGGGAGCGGATTTGTAGGAGCGGCTTCAGCCGCGAATAGATTTCCATGCATTGATGTGCGGCCGGTCATAGCCGCGAATCTGCCTGTCTTGCTGTAGTACCATCGGACCCCGTGACCCTATCGATTCCTGATTTTTCCGCCGCCAGCGTGGTAGTGGCCGGTGACGTGATGCTGGACAGGTATCTGTTCGGCGGAACCGAGCGGATTTCTCCCGAGGCGCCGGTTCCGGTCGTGCAGGTTCGTGAGACGGTAAATCGTGCCGGCGGCGCGGCGAACGTCGCTGCAAACCTTGCCAGCCTCGGCGTCGACACCACACTTATCGGAGTGGTTGGTCAGGACGACGAGGCTGCCGCTTTACAAGCCGTTCTTGAGCAGCAGAACGTCAATTGCCGATTCAAGGCAGTCGCGAACTGGCCAACAACAACCAAGACTCGCGTTCAGAGCCGAGGTCAGCAGCTGATCCGGCTTGATCGCGAAGAGTGGGGCGCATCCGGCAGTGATGCGCTCACTGGCTACTTGAAGAAAGCATTGAAATCTGCGAGTACCGTAGTCCTGTCTGACTATGGCAAGGGCGCGCTTGGAGATGTGTCAGCGATGATCGATCTCTGCCGAAACGCAAACACTCCGGTCTTTGTCGATCCGAAAGGTTCGGATTTCGACAAATATCGCGGCGCGACGGTGCTAACACCGAATCAGTCCGAATTCGAGTCCGTTGCCGGTGTTTGTGACTCTGAGGACGAGCTTGTTGAACGCGTCAGGAAGATGATTTCAGAACTCGAATTGGGTGCGCTACTGGTGACACGCAGCGAAAAAGGCATGTTGCTGGTTGAGGCATCTGATGAACCAGTCTTTCTGTCAACAAGGGTGAGTGAAGTATTCGACGTGACCGGTGCCGGCGATACCGTCATTGCCGTACTGGCCGGGGCGGTGGCAAGTGGCGAGTCAATGGCCACTGCCGCGGCATTATCCAATCTTGCTGCAGGTCTTGTCGTACGCAAGACAGGTGTTGCGTCGGTCAGTCCCTCAGAAATTCGTGCGGCGCTGCATCAACGCGGACAGGGTGGCCGCGGTCTGGTTCAGGAGGTGGAGCTTGCTGCGATAATCAGCGATGCAAAATATCAAAACGAATCGATCGTCATGACCAACGGATGTTTCGATGTCTTGCACGCTGGCCACGTCGCCTATCTTGAAGAAGCCAAGAGTCTTGGTGACCGATTAATCGTTGCGGTTAACGATGATGAATCGGTGCGGCGGTTGAAAGGCAGTGACCGGCCCGTTAACGCACTGCAAGATCGCATGGCGGTTCTGGCAGGGCTTGCTGCCGTGGACTGGGTCGTGCCATTTTCGGAAGATACGCCGGCGCGGCTGATCCGGATGATATTGCCAGACGTGCTCGTCAAAGGTGGTGACTATCGCCCGGATGACATCGCCGGCGCCAAAGATGTGTTGAAAAACGGCGGCGAGGTTCGCGTTCTTGCGTTTCGCGAAGGACACTCGTCCAGCAGCATAATAGACAAGCTCCGCAGTTGAGTGCGCGTATCCGGCACCAGCGCTACGCTCACCTGACGCGCTAATTTACCGATGCGATTTGCCTACGCGCTAGTCACCTACCTCTTGATGCCGGTTTATGCCGTTTACTGGATTGTGCGTGGTTTTGGCAACCCCAGCTACCGCGATCGGTTCGGCCAGCGATTTGGTTTCGGCTACCCGCTTCTGCCTGGCGGCAGCACCTGGATTCACGCGGTGTCTGTCGGTGAAGTTCAGGCAGCAGTGCCACTGATAAACTCGCTGGCGAGCCGCTTTCCCGACAGACAGCTCCTCGTCACGACCGTCACGCCCACAGGCGCAGCGAGGGTAGAGGCATTATTCGGCGACTCTGTACAGCACTGCTACATTCCTTTCGAAACGCCATTCGCTGTGACCCGATTCTTCAATTCCGTGCGGCCGGACATAGCTTTGATTCTGGAAACGGAAATCTGGCCGAATCTCTACCATGAGTGCGGGCGGCGGGAAATTCCGCTGGTCCTGGTCAGCGCAAGAATATCGCCTGATTCAGTGGACACCTACCGCAGGTTTCTGCCGCTATTTCGTGAAACACTGTCTTACGGCATCGTCATAGCGGCACAAAGCGAGACCGACGCTGAACGCTTCAGGTCGCTGGGCGCTGCACCTGAACGAACCAAAGTAACCGGCAATATTAAATTCGACTTCGAGCTGCCCGAGGATCTCCTCGAGCGCGGGGAGGCATTCCGACACGCCAATTTCGAGGATCGGCCGGTCTGGGTCGCCGCAAGCACACATGATCGCGAGGAGGAGCAGGTTCTCCTCGCACACGAGCAGGTTTGCAAACGCTTTCCTGACGCGCTGCTCATTTTGGTTCCACGCCATCCGGAACGGTTCGCCGCGGTTCGCAGCTTATTGCACAAGCAAGGATTCAACTTCGTTGCACGCACTGATGGCGTGCCTTGTACATCCGCTACCGAGGTCTACCTTGGCGACACCATGGGTGATGTCCCGCTGTTCTATGCCGCGGCCAACGTCGCTTTCGTTGGCGGCAGTCTCGTTCCAATAGGTGGGCACAATTTACTTGAACCAGCTGCACTCGGCCGGCCGGTGGTGACCGGACCGCACCTCTTCCATACGCAGGATATCGCTGATAAATTCGAGAAAGTCGGCGCCTCGATTGCAGTCAACAATGCCGACCAGCTCGGTGCTGCGGTTGCCGGTTTATTCGCCGATAAAGCAAGGGCCACCGATATCGGTAACCGCGGCCGGGAAATTGTGCAGCAAAACAAGGGAGCACTGGACCGGCTCCTGAAATTGCTCGAGCCGCTGCTCGGCGACGTTGGCTAGCGCGGATACTTCACGAGTGCCGGGAAGCAGTTTACGTGCCGAGTGCGGTGCGATTGATCACGGAAAATCAGCTCGCGTTCTCCGTCGCTTCGTCTTCTGCGATTACTTCTTCCGGCGGGCGGCGTTCACTTAAGTATCGGTCGATTTCCTCGAGGTCCTGGATCTGCAGGTCGCCGGCGGCGAGTTTGAGCCGCAATACGTTGCCAATATAGTTGTAGCGGCTCTGATAGTAGTTCGTTATTGCTATGTAAAGTGAGCGCTGAGAATTCAGGACGTCGACGATTGTTCTCGTGCCAACGTCGAAGCCCGCCTGTGTCGCTTCGAGCGCCGTGCGGCTTGAAGTGACCGCCTGCGCGAGCGCATTAACCCGGCTGATCTCGGATAATACACTCAGGTAGGCATCACGCGTCTGACGTTCAGTTTCGCGCATCACTCGTTGCAGTTGTTCCCTGCTCGCACGATGCAGGTAGACGGCCTCGCGAACCCTGGATGTTGTCCGGCCGCCTGCAAATAAAGGCACACTGAACTGGACCGATATCGAATCACGCGTGTTGCCGGTAGGAAAATTCGAATTCAGGGTCGTATCTCCGCCTATCGCGAGATTCTTGATATCCGTATCGCTCGTAGTGTAGTTTGCGACCAGGTCCAGCGTCGGATAGTGGCCAGTACGGCGAAACGATATTTCGTCTCGCGCGATATCTTCGCTAAAGCGACTCGACAGCAATGCAAGATTTTGCACCATCGCCTGGTCGATCCAGCTTGCCTCATCCGCAGGATTCGGCGACTGTAGTGGAAAACTTTCGCTGGGGGCGGACAGGGTCGGGATATATTCACCGGTAATTTCACGCAAGAACTCGCGGGAAGTTGCCAGTTCACGCTTTGCCTGAATCTCGTCGGCAACCGACCGGTCGTATGCCGCCTGTGATTCCTGGACGCCGGTGATTGCGATGAGACCAACTTCAAATCGCTGCTTCGCCTGCTCGAGCTGTCGTGCGATCGCCAGCCGGTCGGCATGGATCGACGTGAGCCGGTCTTCGGCGGCCAGCACATCGAAATAACGGATAACGACGCGCACGATCAGGTCCTGTTGCGCCGCTTCGAAATCAACTTCTGCCTTCGCTACTCTTTTCCCGGCCTGCTTCAAGCCGACGAACTGGTCCCAGCGAAACAGCGTCTGTCGAAGCTCGGCGTTCCAGCCGAAGCCATCGAAATCGGAATCGGCGTCCACGGTATTAAATTCAATGATGTTTCCCATGGAGTCCTGGATCGTCGCTTGCTGGAGACTGGAATCGGCACCCTGGTACCAACTGCCGCCCGCACTGATCTGCGGCAGCAAGAACCCACGTGCCTGAGGCACGAGTTCGAGCGCCGCCATACGCCTGGCTTCGGCTTCGTGGATCAACGGATCACTCTGCAATGCCTGCTGGTAGACCTCCAGTAACGACGTGGCAGCGGCCAGGCCAGGAGCCGCCAGGGTGCACAATAATGCAAACAAGTATCTGAAATCTATCAGCTTTTTCATATTTTTCTTCCAGCGAGAGTTGTCTTGTGGCAACAGGTGTTATAGTTAACTATAACACTATATCAGTTAAGCGAAATTTCTAACAGTTCCTTTCAGTACCGCGGCAAGGAATTATCAACTTCCTGGGCCCACGCATCGATGCCACCGGCAATATTCGCCACCCGGAAAAACCCCTGGTTGACCAGGTAATCGGCCACTTTGGCGCTGCGCACTCCGGAATGGCAGAGAACCGCTACCGGTTTATCGGTGTCGAGCTCGGTTTGCCGCGACGGCACTTCAGCGAACGGAATCCTTATCGATCCGGGCACCGCGACGATCTTTATTTCCCACGGCTCCCTGACATCGAGAAGCTGCCAGGAGGTGTTCGCCTGGTATTCGGCGAGGAATTCCGCTGGCGACAAGTCTGTGTACAAGATGCTTCCTCCATTATGCTTGCGGACAGACCTCTACGAATCAGATGCTTCTACCCGCGTTGTGGTTTCAATTCAAAAGCTAAAGATGGGTACCCTGGCAATGTTTTCCAGCGCGGGAATGTCCGTCTCGAACAGGACAGTTTGTTGCAGGCCATCGCCATTGCGGGTAATCAGCAGGGCGTTCATTGTCGGCGACTCACCGACGACCAGGAACAGCCTGCCACCCGGCTTCAGCGCATTCACAAACCGTTCCTCGATTTGGCGAACAGAACCGGTGACGGCAATCACATCGAATTCGCCGCCGGGCAATTCTGCCATCGCGTCCATGCACTGTACGCTCGCATTTTCTATCTCCGCGGTTTCCAGATTCCGGCCGGCATCAGCAATGAAGTCTTCGTGAATGTCGATGCTGGTGACTGATGCACTCATCCTAGCAAGACATGCTGTCAGGTATCCGGTGCCTGTTCCGATCTCGAGTACCGTGTCGCCGCTGCCCGGAGACAGCGCCTGCAGCAATCTGCCTTCGATAATCGGCCGCAGCATGACTTGTCCATGCGCCAGCGGGATTTCCGTATCGGCGTAGGCCACATCCTCGCAGCCGGCCGGCACGAATTGCTCTCTGGCGAGACTGCCGAGGACAGTCAACACCTCCCGGTTGGAGACATTCCAGACGCGTACCTGCTGTTTAACCATTTGCCGCCGGGCAAGATCGCTTGTCATAGTATGATTGACCTGTAAATTATTGATTTAACCTGTTGTACCGTAATCGTCATAGCCTGCCCGATATGCAAAAAAATCACCAGAAAAATTCCCGTTGCTGAATTATGGTGAATCGCGGCAGTGCGCCAGCGGTAGCTGGGATATCCTTAGCCATGCACACAACGATTATTCAGGAATCACCTCGAATCTCCAGCTTCGGAGATGCATCACGAGCGCCTAATAATAACAAATGATCGTTTCACGGCATCATTTGCACGATAGCCGGACAAGGATGGACGAATTTGCGCTGGGATAGCTTAAATACCGATCAGGCCGGGCGCGCGACCGGAATCTCCGAATTTCCGGCATTTGGACCCGCATGTCACCGATCGTCGTAATCATCGTTCTCTCCGCCGTGTTGTCAGCCGCGCTGATAGCACTGCTCATGATAGGGCTTCGACGGCGGTGGCTGGTCAACCGACTGGATAGTCTTAACGACGAACTGGTCGCGGTTGCGGGCGACGCGTCTGTCGGACGCCGCTTGCGAACGGTGGACCGGGGCAATATTGGCGAACTGACGAGGACCATCAATCGTCTGTTCGATGTGATAGGAGAACGCGACGAGGAGCTTCAGGACAGGGAAAACCTGTTTGCGGAATTCGCCAGGACATTACCCGAGATCGTACTCGTGCACGATGAGCGCATACTGCTTGCGAATGACAGTGCGGCGAACCTGCTCGGTCTCGCGCCCGATCAACTTGAGGGCAGGGATGTTACTGACCTCGTCAAACCTGCCTATCGCGCTTTGTTTCGCAAGACGATGGCAAATCGGCTGTCAGGGGAGTCTGCGCCACGCCGCCTTGAAATCCAGTTAATCAATGGCGCCGAACAGGGCCTGTGGGTCGAAATGCAAAGTTCGCTGATCGAGTACCGGGGCAACAAGGCAATCCTCACGATCGCCCGTGATGTCAGCTATCGCAAGAGTCTCGAGGTGTCATTAAGCCGCAGTAAGCGGCAGGCGCAATACACGCTCGAATCAATTTCCGAGGGTGTCATAACAACGGACAGCGAAGGCCGCATCGACTATTTGAATCGTGCCGCCGAATCCATGACGGGTGCAAACCGCGACCATGCTTCCGGGCGCAAGCTCAGCGAGTTATTTTCCCTGGTTGATGAGGCTGACCGGCGCCCGCTTGGTGATCCTGTAGAACGATGCCTCTCAATGCGACAGCGGGTCAACATGGGGCGGCGCGCACTCCTGATCAGTCGCGACGGAGAACATGAGCACTCGATTGAGATCACTGCGTCGCCGATCAGGGGTCCCGGCAACAGTATTTCAGGCGCTGTTGTCGTTTTTCATGATGTCAGTGAAATTCGCGGACTGACTCGCCAGATGAGCTACCAGGCGACGCACGATGCGCTGACCGGATTGATTAACCGGCGCGAGTTCGAGCGCCGTCTGCAGGAAGCGATGGACTCCGCGCATGCGGACGAGGGCGTACACATAGTCTTCTACATGGACCTGGATCGCTTCAAGGCCGTTAACGACAGTTGCGGTCATCACGCGGGTGACAACATGCTCCGTGAAGTAGCTGCACTGATCAAAGACCAGGTCCGCGACTCCGACTTCGTTGGCCGTCTGGGTGGCGATGAGTTTGGCACCCTGCTGATCGGCTGCCCGATCGACAAGGCCCGTCAAATCGCCGCCGATATTTGCAACGCGGTCGCCGATTACCGCTTCGTCTGGCAAGACAAGATCTTCAACATCGGCATTTCCATCGGCCTGGTCGAGATATCGCATGCCAGCGGCGCTTTGCAGGACATTATGGCCGCGGCCGACTCCGCTTGCTATGTTGCGAAACAACGCGGTCGCGGCCGGGTGCATGTGTACTCAGCGCGTGACGAGGCGATTGCCCGCGAACGTGGTGATATTCAATGGCTGCGCCAGTTGCAGGAAGCATTGCACGAAAACAAATTTTTACTGGCCTTGCAGCCGATCATCGCCACCCGCACTGGCAACACGTCAGGTCCAGCCGTCGAAATTCTGCTTCGCATGCCCGACGAACACGGCCGTCACACCAACAGTGCGGACTTTCTTCGTTCAGCCGAGCGCTATCAACTGATGCCGCAAATCGACCGCTGGGTGGTCAATGCGACGCTGGCGGCAATTAATTCCGGTGAAATTAAATTGGCCAGCCAGCGTAGCTGCGCTATCAACATATCCGGGCAGACCCTGGGGGATGAGGGCTTCCTGGGCTTCGTTGTCGAGGCACTGGATCACAGCGGCGTGCCACCAGCCAGCATTTGCTTCGAAGTAACCGAAAGCGCGATTTCGACCAACCTGCAACACGCGCAGCGCTTCATCGAAGTCCTGCATGGCATTGGTTGCGAATTTGCCCTCGATGATTTCGGTAGCGGTCTTGGCTCATTCTCGAGTCTTAAACACTTGCCGATCGACTACCTGAAAATTGACGGTACATACACTCGCAGCCTGAGTTCGGATCAGGTCAACCGGGAGATGGTTGCCGCCATGATCAAGCTGGCACGCACGATGGAATTCAGAGTGGTCGCCGAGCAAGTTGAAGAGCAGGAAGACTTCGACTGGCTCAGAGACATCGGCGTCGATTTTGTGCAAGGCAACTTCGTCGAACCACCAACGACGTTGGGATCCGGATCCACCGGCACCTATCGCATACTCAATCCCAAAAGTGAGAACAACGCTCTCAGCTAAGGATCGCAAATGGGGTCCCCAAAAGGGGTCGGATCCCACTGCTGTCCCATAAAATTATGACCGGCGTCAAAACGATGCTATGCCTTACTATGAAGTTTGCTATTCGCGGCTGGAAGCCGCTCCTACGATCCTGCCAATCGTAACGTAGGAGCGGCTTCCAGCCCGCGATGCGCATAATCCACCCGCTGCCGGTTCTAAGGGATCTGACCCCTTTTGGGGCTAAAGCAACGGCACCATCAGCAGGGCCACAATGTTGATGATCTTGATCAAGGGATTGATGGCCGGGCCGGCGGTGTCTTTGTACGGGTCGCCGACCGTGTCCCCGGTCACCGCGGCTTTGTGAGCATCTGATCCCTTGCCACCGAAATGACCATCTTCAATATATTTCTTGGCGTTGTCCCAGGCGCCGCCACCTGCGGTCATCGAGATGGCCAGGAAGATGCCTGTGATGATCGTGCCGACTAGCAGTCCGCCCAGGGCGACCGGACCAAGGACGAGGCCAATGATCAACGGTACCCCAATCGGTAGCAGTGAAGGCACCACCATTTCCCTGATTGCCGCCTTGGTCAGCAGGTCAACCGCGCGGCCATAATCAGGTTTGCCGGTTCCCTCCATGATGCCTTCGATTTCCCTGAATTGGCGGCGTACTTCGTTGACGACCGATCCGGCGGCACGGCCAACGGCCTCCATCGCCATCGAGGCAAACAGGAACGGTATGAGGCCACCAATTAACAACCCGACAATAACGCGATAATCAGACAAGTCGAAAGCCACGTTGATGCCCTGAGCTTCGAGCGCATGCGTGTAGTCCGCGAACAGCACCAGCGCGGCCAGTCCGGCGGAGCCGATGGCGTAGCCTTTGGTGACCGCCTTCGTCGTATTGCCGACTGCATCCAGTTGATCCGTGATCTTGCGAATCTCGGGCGGCAATTTGGCCATTTCGGCAATGCCACCGGCATTGTCGGTGATCGGCCCAAATGCGTCGAGCGCGACGATTACGCCGGTCATCGATAGCATTGATGTTGCGGCAATTGCGATGTTGTAGAGGCCAGCAAGCGAATCATCAGCTGGTGCCAGCATGAACGCGCCCCAGATGCTTGCGCAAACTGCAATCACCGGCCATGCGGTTGCCTTCATCGAAACGCCGAGGCCGGCAATGATGTTGGTTGCGTCGCCGGTCAGTGATGCTTCCGCGATCGCCCTAACGGGCTTGTAGTCGGTTCCGGTGTAGTACTCGGTGATGTAAACCAGGGCCGCGGTCAATGCGAGACCGATCAGTGCCGAGCCATAGATGCCCATCGCGTTGCCGCTGTCGGCCAACATCATGTCCGTAATGAAGTAAAACGCGATTGCGGCAATTACGCCGGCCACAATCACACCTTTGTACAGCGCCCCCATTATCTTGCCGCCGTCGGATGTTTTGACGAAGAACGTACCGATAATCGAGGCAACGATCGATGCAGCGCCAAGGACCAGGGGATAAATTACCGCGGCAGCGCCAATACTCGATGCAACGACGGTTCCCAGCAACATGGTCGCGATGATAGTTACTGCGTAGGTTTCAAAAAGGTCAGCCGCCATACCTGCGCAGTCGCCGACATTGTCGCCGACGTTATCGGCAATAACGGCCGGGTTGCGTGGATCGTCTTCCGGAATGCCTGCTTCGACTTTGCCGACTAAGTCTGCGCCGACGTCTGCGCCTTTCGTAAAGATTCCGCCGCCAAGCCGGGCAAAGATGGAAATCAAGGAACCACCGAACGCCAGGCCGATCAATGCGTGAATAGTATCGTCAGTACTGACACCCCTGCTGGTCAGGATCAGGAAATAACCGGCGACGCCGATCAGTGCCAGTCCTACGACCAGCAATCCGGTAATTGCGCCGCCGCGAAAGGCAATGTTCAGTGCCGCGTTAACCCCATGGGTAGCAGCTTCAGCAGTACGAACATTGGCACGCACGGACACGAACATTCCGATGTAACCGGTCAGGCTCGAAAGAACAGCTCCGATTGCAAAACCGATCGCGGTTGCCCAGTTAAGTACGATGCCGAGTAGCACGAACAACACAATGCCGACCACCCCGATCGTAAAGTATTGGCGGTTCATGTATGCGTTTGCGCCTTCCTGAATAGCCCGGGCAATTTCCTGCATGCGTTCGTTGCCGGCTGGCTGCCTGAGTATCCACTGCGCGGATAAGAGTCCGTACAAAACTGCCAGAACCCCCGAGCCTATGGCGAGCCATAGCGCCAACTCGTTTGTCATTAGATTTTCTCCCAATCACATGAATCACCCCGGCGCATTCAGGCACCCGGGGCGAAAGTTATTCGATGTTTGAAGCCCTGCATCAGATAATTCTTATTTGCGCAGGAGTCCTGCCGGTTCGCGTCCCTGATGACAGGGCCAGTCGGCAGCAGGCGGCGAATCATACCACAAATTTTGTCTTCAGCCGCTTCGGAACGGCGACCTTCCTGAGGCTTGCATACTTCGGTAAGCCATTGATATATGGCGGATAATCCTCTCCCTGGATCAGTGGCTGGAGGTACCGTCGGGCGGCGGCGGTGATCGAAAAACCATCAGCGGAAATGTAGCGTCGCGGCAGCATCTTTTCCTTGTTCGCAATCCGGGATAGCGGCGCCATTTCGATTTTCCAGCGGTACGGACTATCCGAAATTCGTTTGATGACCGGCATCACGGCGGTTTCGCCGGCAATGGCCATTTTGACAGCCGCTTCACCGACTGCGTACGCCTGTTTGACGTCGGTCGCCGATGCAATGTGGCGGGCTGATCGTTGCAGGTAGTCGGCAATTGCGTAGTGGTACTTGTACCCGAGATTGTCTCTGACCATGTTGGCCACAAACGGCGCAACACCACCGAGCTGGGAATGACCGAAGGCGTCGGTCGTGCCGGCTTCGGCAAGGAATTTGCCGTTCGCGTAGCATGCCCCTTCGCTGACTACGATGACGCAATAGTCATATTTCTGAACAGATGCCCGAACGCGTTTCAGGAACGCGCGTTTCCTGAACGGAATCTCGGGAAACAGAATGATGTGCGGCGCATCACCGGGTTTTGTGCCGGCGAGGCCACCGGCAGCCGCAATCCAGCCGGCATGCCGACCCATCACTTCGAGGATAAAGACTTTGGTCGATGTCTTGGCCATCGACAATACATCGAGCGCGGCCTCCTGGGTTGAGACAGCGACGTATTTGGCTACCGACCCAAATCCAGGGCAGTTATCTGTTACCGGCAGATCATTGTCGACCGTTTTTGGAATGCCCAGGCACCGGACCGGGAACCCCATGCGCTTGCTGATGAGCGACACCTTGTGTGCGGTATCCATCGAGTCGTTGCCGCCGTTATAAAAGAAGTAGCCAATATTGTGAGCTTTGAATACTTCGATCAGCCGTTCGTACTCCGCGAGGTTTTCCTCGATGCCTTTGAGCTTGTAGCGGGCGGAGCCAAATGCGCCACCGGGTGTATGACGCAATGCTCTGATGGTGGCGGCGGACTCCCTATTGGTGTCAATCATGTCTTCAGTCAGTGCACCGATAATGCCATTGTGGCCGGCGTATACATTTGAGATCTGCTTCCTGTGCTTGCGGGCAGTTTCGATGACGGCGCAGGCCGAGGTGTTGATGACGGCTGTAACGCCACCTGATTGCGCATAGAACGCGTTCATGCTGGACATTTTGGGTACCACCTGCTGAATTAAGGGGACAGTTTACTTAATTGAGTTGATCATCGCATTTTGGGTCAATTCCTCAGCATCAATTAAGTAAACTGTCCCCTTAATTCGTCCCCTTAATTCCGTTGACCTAATTCAGTAATTCCTCTAGCGTATGCCGTCGCGTCATGGGCCACCAAACCGAGAGAAGACTCGCATGCGTATCGTTTTTTTAGGAGCGCCCGGCTCCGGTAAAGGCACTCAGGCTAAGCGGCTTGAGGCTGACAGAAATATTCCGCAAATATCGACCGGGGATATGCTGCGAGCTGCTGTTGCAGCAGGTACACGATTTGGCCAGCAGGCCAGGGACATCATGGACGCTGGCAAGCTGGTCTCCGACGACATCATGCTTGGCATCATCAGCGAACGGCTGGCCGAGCCGGATGCGGAAGAAGGATTTATCCTGGATGGTTTTCCACGCACCGAAAAACAGGCGCAGGACCTGGGAGACCTGCTCGATCAGCTTGGAAAGCCGCTTGATGCCGTGATCCAGATGGACGTCGATTTCGATATTCTGTCGAAACGGCTGACCGGCCGGCGTACCTGTTCGCTGACTGGCAAATTGCTGAACATTCATTTCTCAACCCAGGAAGAACTGGATGCATGCACCGACGCCGGTGGCGAACTGATACAGCGGGATGACGACAATGCAGAGACGATCGCAAACCGACTCGATGTTTATCGTCAACAAACCGAACCGCTGATTGAGTACTACCGGTCGAGAGACAGACTCAAAACCGTCGATGCGGACGGTTCGATGGACGAAGTTTACGAACGGCTGTTAGCTGTCCTCTAACATTTCCAACAGGCGTTGCCCGACTTGCTCGCGGCGCCAGCCGCGGAAGATTCGGAGGCTGCGGTTGCCGAGCAATGCCGAGGACAATTCTTTCTTCGGCGCGAGCAGCTCGGTTGCCAGCCCCAGTTCCCCGGCAGCATCCGATACCTGCTTTTGCATTTTTT
>Ga0209987_10000089_pt1 | contig 40184 bp, 40 predicted proteins | sample N074metaG_FD_182134 | JGI IMG/M metagenome (GOLD analysis project Ga0209987, IMG submission 182134) | Deep subsurface microbial communities from Kermadec Trench to uncover new lineages of life (NeLLi) - N074 metaG (SPAdes) (version 2) | ecosystem: Environmental > Aquatic > Marine > Ocean trench...
TTAATCGGGAAACTCGCTAGCGGCCATCTGCGACGGGGTGTGCTGACGAATGGCCGCGCGAAATCGCCCGAATCAGGTAGCCATCGCCTCAATGAGCGCGGGGCGGGCGTTGAGCCGTTCCACGTATGCTGCCAGATGCGGCATATCGTCCGTGATCAGACCCAGCCGGCCGCACATCACACAGGCGTGGCCGAGCATGATGTCCGCGGCACTGAAGTCGCCGATCAGGTAGTCCTTGCCCTCCAGGGCCTCGTTGATGGGCGCCAGGGCTTTGCCTACCAGTCGCTGCGCCTGACCAAGCACGGTTTCATCGCGGCGTTCCGGCGGCAGGATTATGCTGTGCACCATGATCGTGTTGATGCCGGGCATCACCATGCCCTCGCAGTAGTGGAACCACTGCAGGTAAGCGGGAAATTCGGGTGCGTCCACCGCCGGCTTCAACCCACCTGTGGAGTGGCGGGCCAGTATGTATTCCACGATCGCGCCTGATTCGTAGAGGCGCACGTCGCCGTCGTCCAGAACCGGGACCCGGCCCAACGGGTGTCGCGCGCGGTGTTCGTCAGACTTCAGGTCCTTCGGATGAAACGCCATGGCGTTCAGTTCGTAGGGCAATCCCAGTTCCTTGAGCAACCAGATGATCCGGCCGGAACGACTGTTCGGTGCGTGATGTAGTTTCAACATGGGCTGCCTCGTTATTGATCGGATGATGGGGGTGGCTGATTGAGCTCAATTACATTCCCAGAAGGGTCTTCGCAGATTGTCTGTTTGCCTCCGGCCCCCTCTGATCCCTCGGTGACCCGCCAAACCTTGCGGATACGGGTCGCACGATGTGCTCCGTGCATGGCCCTTGTATCCTCATGTTGATAAGGAGATCGTATCAGGCAGGCCGTTGACCGAACGGGAGATTGTTCATGAACCGGGTTGTGATCGTAGGTGCGGGTCCGGCCGGTGCAAGCCTGGCCTATCTGCTGGCACATCGTGGGATAGAGGTCATTTTGCTGGAGCGCCGTCGCAGCTTCGACCGCGAGTTTCGCGGCGAAGTGTTGATGCCCAGCGGCATCGAGGCGTTCGAGCAGATGGGCTTGACGGAGGTGCTGGCCAAGGTGCCCGCTCACACGCAACAGGACATTTCGATGTATCTGAATGGCCGGTTGGTGCTCCGCGAAACCCTGGCGCCGGATGACTTCCAGGGTCGCCGCCCGCGGGCGGTATCACAGCCGGCACTTCTCGAGGCGATCGTACAGGAGGCGGAAAAGAGTCCGCATTTCAGTTTCGAACGGGGTGTTTCGGTTAAAGCGCTGTTGCGTGATGGAGACGTAATCTGTGGCGTTCGTGTCCGCGATGACGACGGCGAGCGATCCCTTCATGCAGATCTGGTCATCGGCGCCGATGGCCGCAACTCTGCGGTACGCAAACAGTTGAATCTACCCGCCCGGCAGATGAGCCCCCCCATGGACATCGTGTGGTGCAAGATTCCCTGTCCGGACGAATGGGCGGGGATGCGCGGCTACGCCGGGCGAGGGCATCTGCTGGTCGCTTACCATACCTGGGACGACACGTTGCAACTGGGATGGGTCATCCTCAAAGGCACGTTTGGTGAGCTGCGCAGCAGAGGCATCAACGGCTGGATTGAGGAAATGTCGAACCACGTTTCCCCCGATTTCGCCGAGCACCTGCGCGCGCATCAAGATGCCACACAAAAACCCTTTCTGCTCGAAAGCGTATCCGACCGCGTGGACCACTGGAGTGCCCCCGGCGCCTTGGTGATCGGCGATGCGGCCCACACGATGTCACCCGTGGCCGGACAAGGCATCAACATCGCGCTGCGCGACGCCATCGTCGCCGCAAATCACCTGGTGCCTGTCCTGGCCACCGCCGCGGTCAATCAGACCTCGTTGACGAACGCGCTAACCGCGATCGAGAAGGAACGTTTGCCTGAGGTCGAAAAGATCCAGGACATGCAGGCCCAGCCGCCAAAAGTTATACTAACCCGTGCCTGGTGGGGCGAACCCGTTCGCCGCCTGGCAGGCGTCGCGCTCGGCAACCAGAGAATTAGACAGCGAGCCGCAACCAGGTTCGCTGCGTTCCCTTACGGGGTCACGCAAGTCCACATGACGGTGTAGCTGTGCGATATTTGCCAAGAAAGCGCCGTGGGGGCAATGGGGGTACGGGGACACTCGTCTAATTCGGCTTTCACTTTCGAGGACTTGCAGTGGCAAAAATTGAGCAGGATTTCCTGGAGCGGTCGGGCCCTCGGGGCGGCGATTTCAAAGCGCCGCCGTTCATTCCCCGGATTCGGAACGCCGATCTGGGCCTCGAGAAACTCGCTGGAGAGCGTTATTACTCGCCCGAGTTCATGCGGGCCGAGTGGGAAAACATCTGGACCAAAACCTGGCAATTGGTTGCGCGAGTCGATGAGTTTTCAGAACCGGGCGCATTCTACGTCCACGAACTCGGCAAGGAATCGTTTTTGTTCGTCAAAGGCGACGATGGTCAGATACGCGGCTTTTACAACGTCTGCCAGCATCGGGGAAACCGATTGTGCCAGGCAGACCACGGCGTATTGGAGACGTTCACCTGCCCGTTCCATGGCTGGCAATGGGCCAACGACGGTTCCTTGAAGCGAGTCATGGATCCACAATTCTTTCGCCAGTTCGACGGTGGTGTACCGGCCGACGAATTAGCCCTGTCCCCAGTGAAGATCGACACGTGGGGTGGCTGGTTGTGGTTCAACATGGATCACGACGCGTGCCCCCTGGCAGAGTACCTGGGTGCGCCGGGAACCCACCTGGAAACCTACGAGTTCGAGAAGTTCCATCTCATCGACTATCAGACGTTCGAATGGAACGGCAACTGGAAACATGCGTGGGATGCATTCAACGAAAGCTATCATTTCGGCGCGCTGCACCCGGACATGATCGAATTCGGCGAAGGCCACGACATCCCGATCGAGCTGTTGGGCATCCATTCGAGGATGTTGAACTTCAACCGGACGGTCAGCGAAATAGTTGAAGATCAAGAGTCCTTCACACCGTTGCGCAAGCACATGATGACGGCCGGGGCGAATGGCGAAGAGGCTGACTATTCGGGCCCGGCGAAGGATGTGCATCTGGAAGAAATCCGCCGGCGCCGGGCCATGGAAAATGAAACGTACCTGCCGTTCAAGCACATGAACGATGAACAATTGGTGCACCAGTATCACTACTCGTTCTTCCCCAACACCACCTTTACCCAGACGCCCGACGGCGGTGCGGTGTTTCGTTACCGGCCGCACGCGACGGATCCCAACCGGTGCTATTACGATTTTTTCATTCTGGCGCACCTGCCGCCGGGTACCCCGAAGATCCAACGACCCCCGCACAAAACCCACGCTCATGAAGATGGCATCGACTACGCGCAAGCCTTTGACGGAACGTTTGATCCGATCCTCGCCAACGTCCTCGCGCAGGACGGGTCCAACATGGTGACGATGCAGGCGGGGGTGCAATCAGATTCATTCAAGGGCATGAACCTGTGTGAGCAGGAATTGAGGCTACGCCATTTTCACAAGACGATAGACGACTTCATCGCGGGGACCGTCAGCACGCGAAAACTACTTCCAGCGGATGCGTACCTCGAGTAGCGAGGACTGTCGAACAAGGTCGTCCGTTCCATAACGGCGAACGAGGTCCGATGCAGTGCTTGGCGTAATTTCAATAAGATCGTTACCGGAGAAACAAGGGTGAATAGATTCCTGATCACAGCGGTCGTTGCTCTGTTCATCGGCGCGAATCCGATTAATGCGCAACAAATTGAGGGCACCTGGCACGGTGATAGAGCCGGGGTGAAGTTCTATCCATCCGGCGAAAACATCGCCTACGACAAGCCCGCCCCGACAGTGCATCCAAAGCTCACCGAACATTCGCAAAAGATGGTACCGGGTGTCTACCAGGTTGCCGATAACGTTTACCTCGCCTACGGCTACGCATTGACCAGCCCCGCGATGATCGTTGGCGATGATGGCATCATCATTGTCGATCCGCCCGAAGATGTAGATAAGGGGCTGCGCACGCTTGAGGAATTTCGCAAATTTTCTGACAAGCCCGTAAAGGCGGTAATCTATTCTCACTGGCATATCGATCATTTTGGTGGTGTGGCGGCGTTTGTATCCCACGAAGATGCGGCTTCTGGCAAGGTTAAGGTCATCGCGCACAAGACCTTCCTGGCCAACGTAATCAGAGGCTCTGCGGGTGGCCTGGGGCCCATCCTTGGTGCACGAGTCGATTATTCGCTTGGTACGTTACTGGATGTCGGTCCGGAAGGACGTATCAACGGCGGGCTGGGTCCTGACTTTGTCATCCGAAACCCAAGCCTGGTTGTTCCCAACGTCCTTGTCGACGATGTACTTGATATGAACATTGCCGGTGTACAGATACAGATCAAGTGGATCCCCAGCGAAGCGCCTGATGAAATCGCCGTATGGCTTCCTGAAACTCGACTGCTGCATACCGTGGAGATCCTTCAGGGTGAGTCCTTTCCCAATCTACACACGATTCGTGGCACTCGTTATCGTGACCCGGAATTGTGGTTCACAGGCATCGATACGCTACGCGAATATCCGGCCAAATATATGGTGTCGTCACACGGGCGTCCGGTTTCAGGAGAACAAGCCGTAGCAGAAACCCTGACCGCGTACCGCGATGCAATTCAGTATGTGTACGACCAGACTATCCGGCACATGAATCTGGGAATGCTGCCAGATGATCTTGTTGAGGTTGTAAAGCTTCCACGCCATCTTGCCGAGCATCCGTGGCTCGGCGACTTTTACGGTGGCGTGGCTCACTCAGTGCGGCAGATCTATGTCGGGGAGCTCGGGTGGTTTCTCGGTGATCCCACGTTCCTGGATCCAACCAAGCCAGTTGAAGCTTCACGACGTTACATAGCGTTGATGGGAGGCCGGGACGCGGTTATGGGAGCAGCGGCGAGCGCCGCGGAGGGCGGCGACTACCAATGGTCGGCTGAGCTGGCTACCCATCTTGTGCGCGTGAGCAACGATGACGGGGATGCGCGAGAGCTCAAGGCTGAAGCATTGCGCAAGATTGGCTATGGCCGCACAAACATCAACTGGCGCAACTGGTATCTGACTGCTGCGCAGGAACTGGACGGGTCGATCGACCATAGTAAGGCGATTGAGTTGTCGGCACCTGATCTACTGCGTGCCTTTCCTACGGCAGAGCTGATCAACGGACTGCGCTTTCGCTTGCAGGCTGAGAATACTTTGGATGTGAATATGACCTTGGGTTTTCGGCTTCCCGACGTTGACGAAGAGCTGGGGTTGGAGATTCGACGTGGCGTGGCGCAGTTCTACAATTTCTTGCCGGCAGATGCCGACGTAGTGCTGGAAATAGATCGTTCAACGCTGAACGACCTCCTATTGCGTGACATGAACGCCTTAGGCATCGACGGGGTGGATCCGGCATTCCCTCCGTCCGTCCTCGCCGCATTGTTCCAGTCGGGGCAGGCCCGGCTGATGACGGGTACGCTGGAGGATTTTCAGAAATTTCTTAGTTACTTCGATCCAGTGGCCAGCGAGCCGATTCCGCTGACACTCCGATAATGACTAGGTCAGCTTTCCTTGGCACGTATCTTCACCTATTGGATCCGCTTCTTCTCTGTGCTCCTCGCCCGCGGCCTAACAAGTCGCACGCCAGATCGACAATCGGAGTAGGGTTGGTGGATGTATGACTCGGGGGAGCGCCATGAGTATTCGAGAACGCTATCAGGCCTATGCAGACGCCTTCGAAGAGAGCTATGTGGACGACGATTGGTCTCGTATTGAGCAGTATTTCACGGAGGACGCCGTCTACGAGGGCGACCCCGAAGCAATCGGGCGTGCGGCAGTGCTCGCCAAACTGAAGAGCGGCGTTGACGCGTTCGATCGCAAGATGGACACGCGCACACCGGATTTCCAGACGCCGAGCGTCGAGGGCAACACACTCGAGATGCTGTGGACTGTCACCTACCAGAAGGCCGGCGCCCCCGATCTCAAGATCTCGGGCCGCGAGACGGCCGTGTTCGAGGGCGAGTGCATCTCGCGCCTGCGTGATGACTTTGATCCCGAAGCGGAGAAGGCCATGGGTGAGTGGATGGCGGAGCACGGCGCCAAGCTTCAGGGCTGAGGCGAGGACGCACCTGATACGCGATTCGGCGTGGTTTGTCTCACGAAACGAAACGCGCCGGGATGGCCGGATCGTCCGTATCCAACAGCGGCACGACCTGCGCGGGCAGTTCGGCATAGGCCGTGGCCCACTGGGCAATCCAATCGGGGTCTGCCACGTGGTCCGGATGATGGCCGGGCGCCAGCGATCTGAACAGTGCGGGGGTGACGTTGCGGTAGAACTGGCCAACCATTCTCCAGAGTCGCACGCGACTGCTCCATTGTCGCCAGGTACCGTCGCGTTGCAGCATGAGCTTGTAGGTACGGCGCGCGGAGAACATCACGTGCAGCGCGGCGTAGAAGAGGCCGTAGACCCGCATGAAGTAATGCCCGTACAGATGCTGATAGACATCGAACGCGACGGTCTTGTGCTCTGTTTCTTCGACCATGTGCCACAACACCAGCGAAGCGACCACGGGATTCGCGTGCGTGAACAGGTCGCTTCGCTCACGGATCAACCATTCGGTTAGGCCAATGGTCATGGTTTCGAAGCCCGCGGTGTAGGCCAGCCGCCATTTCAGACTCTTCGTTTCCAGACGCTTGTAGGTTTGCGCCATCTCGGCTTCGACCGCCTCGAGCTCGGGATAGCCGTTGCGTTTCAGCACTTCGTTGTAGCGTCGATGGTTGGTGTAGTGCTGGGCTTCCTGGCCGACGAATGCGCGCACGTCTTCTGCCAGCGACGGCTCATCGATTTGCGCCAGCGCTTCGCGTACGTTTTTGATCAGAAATGGTTCCAGATACGGCATCGCCAACGATGTCCCGTTCACCATGTGGCTCCACTCGGGCTTTGCAGCGTTCCAGATCGGATCGATCGTGTCGATGAACTCGAAGGGGATCTTTCGTATCGGCATGCGTGCAGCGTTGGCCTCAGGGCTCATTACGGAGCGCCTCAATGTTCCAGATGAAGTAGATGTGCGAACGACGGTACTGACAGTTGATCGTTGCGCGCCGCGAGATAGCGTCGGTTCTGCTCCGTGGCCGCACAGTTCTCGCGAACCCGCCAACCGGCAGCTTCGGCAAGCGCCTCGATGTCTTGCGGCTCGAAGAACGAGCGCATCGGCTCCTGTTGCAGAGCGACTGCGACGCGCGTGCCCCACAGAAGCGGCGCGCTCAGGTCGGTGGGTGGGGGTTCGCGCCAGTAGTCCAGGACCAATTGCGACCCGGGTTGGGTGCGCTCGGCCAGGGTCGTCAGCGTGGCTGTGATCGCCTCGCGCGTCAGGTAGTAGGTGGTGCCGAGCCACGAGCCGAAGTCGGGTGTGGTGCTGTCGATCCAGACGTGTGCCAGCGCCTCCTCCTCGAAGTCGACCGGGAGGAAGGTGAGTTCGCTCGGTTCGGCGATGCCGCGTTCTGCGAGTAACTTGCGTTTCCAGCGTTGTGTTGCGGGATGGTCGATTTCAACCACCTCGATGGGTGGGTCGGTGGGCCTGAGCGCCTGTCTGAGTGCGAAGGTGTCGAGTCCCGCGGCGAGCACAACAAAGCGATCGACGCCGGCCTCTCGCGCCTTGGCCAACGCGTCTTCGGCGTAGCGTGCGCGGACGACGATCTGGGCTCGCATCGTCGTAAAGGCATTGCGGGTCTGCCGATAGCGCCTGACCCAGGGCGGCGAGAGTGCCGCGAGGCGCTTGATGAACCGGCGCTGGTAGCCCGGCAGCAGATCATAGGCGACGTGGTCGTCGAACACGGGTGGCGCATCGTCAATGTGCACGTGGGCCGCGCGGATGAACGCGGTCGCCGTGGCGGTTCGACTGGGAACGGCGTCCAGCATGGGACCAATGTACAAGCCCGGCGGGCGTCTTGGTAGAGTGCAAAGCCCATTGTGCAGTTCGCAACGATCGTGACCGAGGTTCTACGGTGAAGAGAGTCGCTGTGTTTGTGGATGTCCAGAACATCTACTACACCACGCGCCAGGCTTATGGTCGGCAGTTTGATTACCGAAAACTCTGGCAGCGCATCAGTGCTGCAGGAGAGATTGTCTCAGCGACCGCCTATGCGATTCATCGTGGCGACGCCAGGCAACTCAAGTTCCAGAGCGCCCTGAAACACATCGGCTTCACGGTAAAACTCAAACCCTACATTCAGCGTAGTGACGGTAGCGCGAAAGGCGATTGGGACGTGGGGATTGCCATCGATGTGCTGGACGCCGCTCCAGACGTCGACACCGTCGTGCTGCTCTCCGGAGACGGCGACTTCGATCTGTTGCTGGAAAAGATCAGACGCGATCATGCGGTCGAGGCTGAGGTCTATGGCGTACCGGCGCTCACGGCGAATTCTCTCATTGCGGCGGCCAGTGTCTATCATCGTATCGATGAAGACCTGTTGCTGTAGGCGGGAGCCGCTGACTCGACCAGCACCATCATCCACCATTGCCACGACATGCTGATCGACTTGGCCGGATCAAATCGTATTCATCTATAGGATGAAACACCTTCACGGTGATGCGCTCGTTAACGGACTACCATCGTGAACTTTTAGTGCGCTTTTCCGGCATGACCGTTGCGACGTACAAAGACATCGATTCAAGGATATTGAAATCCATAAAGAACCCGGTCCGGGGAGCGTACGAGATCAAAATCAAGCTCCCTGAATGCACGTTTCTTGGCGTTCAGGGGCAGCCGGATTTCGCGGATGTATATCTGGCCCTCTACCCCGATCAGCTCGTTATCGAGTTAAAGTCGCTCAAACGCTACGTCTTCCAGTTGCGGAATCTGGTCGTCTCGTACGAACGGCTAATCAACGTGATGTACGACGACTTGATGTCTACGTACGGCCCCAAACGGTTGCGGATTGTCATGATCTGCAACCCGCGTGGCGGTATCAGTTCCAAGCTCACGATCGACTCGGACTGGAAGGCACGCGGCGGCTGCGAAGAGTTCAGCGATTGGCAAAACGCCGCAGACGACATCTGGGCTGTAGTTATGTAGCGTTGAACGAGCACAAGGTCTTGCTGCTTCGCAAGTGCCCTTTATCTGAGATAACCTCCTCGCGTTCACCCTAGAAATTTCCCGGTCCAGGCATCGAATATGCAGACACACCAAGCTTCCTGTCATTGCGGCGGCGTCGAGTTTGAATTTACCACCGACCTATCCGCGCCGATGGAATGTAACTGTTCGTTCTGCGTGCGCCGCGGCGCAATCTTCCACCGAGTCGAGGACAACGACGTGGTCGTCAAACGAGGCGAAGACCTGTTGACGCGGTATGGCAATCGCGAATTTTCCGATCACTTCTTCTGTTCGAGGTGCGGCATTCAATGCTTCACGCGGATCAACTTTTCTGGAACGACCTTCCACAATGTGAACCTGAGATGCGCTCAGGACATCGACGTCGCGTCGTTGTCACCGCAGATGTTCGACGGTGCGAACGAACTGTAGCGGTACGCGGATTGCTGTCCGCGGTAGAGATCATCAGTATGCGCGATTGAAGCCAGGAGGGCGGGGTACTATCGTGGTCGCTGCGGTGGCTACCGGTCGCGGGAAGGAGGACAGGCCATGGCGTTCCAGGAAGAAGCCGCGTACGCACTCGCGTCCTGGGAGCGATTCGATGCGGCGATCAGCGACGAACTGCTGCTTGCCATCACCAGTGCATTTGTACTGGTCGCAGTGGCCGATGGTGACCTGGCCAGGTCCGAAATCGATCGTTTCACGGCGTTGCTGCGAGCGCATGCCAAGGCGCTGGCACCGCTTGATATCGATCGGGTCGATCACCTGTTCCGGGATCTGGGCGGCGCCCTTCTGAGCGAACCCACGATAGGCCGTCAACGGGCACTAGCGTGCATTTCAGCGGTCGAAGGCAACCCTGTGCACTGCGAGTTGGTTCGCTCTGCCGCGGAGATCGCCCTGGCGGCAGACAATCGAGAGCTGGCTGCAGAACGCGAAGTGCTGGGTGAGATTTGCGACGCGATGGGCATAGCACAGCGCTGAACGGATTCGATCGGCCTTTTCGTTTGATTACCCCGGACATGGTTTATGCTCCGTCAGGCTAAATCAGCAACCATTGGGGATATGACATGGCCGGCTACTTGATTGCCAACTATCAGATTACGAACGAGGAAGGGTACCAGGCATACGTTGCCGCCGTGCGTCCAACGATCCTGGCGCACGGAGGCGAGATTCTGGTGGCGGGTCCAGGCAGCGAGGCGGTCGAAGGTGACCCCAAACCCGTGACGGTCGTGTTGAAATTCCCGTCCGTGGATGCGGTGCGGGCCTGGTATGACTCGTCCGAGTACCAGGAGATCATCAATTTGCGGACCGACAATACCGAAGGCATGCTCGTGTTTGCCAACGAACTCGTGCTGCCTGGATAACAGTGCACGAAAAAGGGGCGGTGCGAACGCACCACCCCTTGGTCAACTCGCCTGGATCACTGGCTGGCTTTGTATACCTCCTCGCCTGCCCGTGCATCGACCCAGGTCTCTGTCACCGTCTGACGTGCCAGGTCCGCGAGTGCGAATACAGCCTTGGCGTTCCGAGCATCCGGCGTGTTACCTGAACCCGGCCCCCAGGCGCCCGGCTCGGCGTCGGTGACGATCGCGATCTCGTTGGCAACGGGATACTTTGCAACTTGTGCAAGCACTGCGCGACTGACACGCAGAGAACGCGAATCCTTTCCTTGACTTAAACGGCCCCAACCCTCAAGGTGCGCCCGCGTGTCGAACGCGCGACGCTCTCAGTCGATGAGTGTCATCTCGATACCCCTTGAATATTCCGTTCCTCCTTATCGTGCGTGGGATTGACGGCAACTCTCGAAAATTGAGAGAGGCAACGTCATTGCGGCCCGCCATCGCTTTGGGCCGTGCGTATGTTGGCGACTCTCCTTATTGGAAAAGACAATTGAATCAGAATAATTTCGAATCTCTGGGGCTCGGCGGAAAATTGCTCCGTGCCTTGAACGACGTGGGTTACGAACAACCTACTCCCATCCAGGCGCGAGCCATCCCCACCCTGTTAGAAGGTCGGGATCTGCTCGGTGTCGCACAGACCGGAACCGGCAAAACGGCGGCGTTCGCGTTGCCCGTGTTGCAACGATTGGATGATGCCAACCAGCGTGCCCAATCCAAGCGACCCCGCGCGCTGGTCCTTGCGCCGACCCGTGAACTGGCCATGCAGATCGCTGAAGAGTTTGCGACCTACGGCAGGTACACGAAGCTTCGCCATGCCGTCGTCTTCGGCGGCGTGGGTCAGCGCCCGCAGGTCAACGCACTGCGAAAGGGTGTCGACGTGCTGGTGGCTACCCCCGGGCGGTTGTTGGATCTCGCCGGCCAAGGCCACCTGGATCTTTCGGCGGTGTCCGTGTTGGTCCTGGACGAAGCGGATCGTCTACTTGATATGGGTTTTGTGCGGGATGTGAAGCGCATCGTGTCGCAGACTCCGAATACTCGTCAGTCGCTCCTGTTCTCGGCCACCATGCCGAAGGAAGTGGTTTCACTGGCGCAGGAGATGCTTAAGGACCCGGTGCGGGTCGATGTCTCACCCAAGCAGATGACCTTGCGGGAGGTCGACCAGCGCGTGGTGATGGTAAACAACGCCGATAAGCGCGACGTGCTCCGGCATCTGCTGCACGACGATGACGTGTCCCGGGCGATCGTGTTTACGCGCACCAAGCATGGCGCGAACCGGCTGGCGAAGCAGTTGGGCAACGACGGCATCGTCGCGGAAGCCATTCATGGCAACAAAAGCCAGGGCGCGCGTCAGCGGGCGCTGGCGAACTTCAAGAATGGTGATGCCTGGGTGCTGGTCGCCACGGACATCGCCGCGCGCGGCATCGACATCGATGGGGTTTCCCATGTGTTCAACTACGAGCTCCCTCACGAGCCTGAGAGTTACGTGCACCGCATCGGCCGCACAGCCCGTGCCGGTGCAACGGGTGTGGCGTGGTCGCTGGTGGACCCGTCCGAACGCGGCCGCTTGCGCGCGGTGGAACGGCTGATCAAACACACGCCCAGGGAAGTGGTGGTGGAGCTTCCGGATCGGGAACTGGCCACGATCCAGCGGATGGATCCGCAGCCGGAGTCGCGGCAGGGCCCGGACAACCAGAGGCCCCGGCGGTCTTCCTCGCAAGGGCGATCCAACGGCAACCGCGCAGGCGGGCGGCGTCCGCGGCGCAGGACGCGGCGGCGGGCGGCGTAGTCCGAGTTATTCGGGTGGTTCCGGCACCTACCTGAGCGCATTGTCCCGCGATTTCTGCAGCATCATCATGCGCTCGTAGGCGATGTAGTATTTATAGATGTTGCTGACGTATTGCACGGTTTCCCGACCGATTTCCTCGGCCGCGACGGTTTCGACATTGCGAAACCAGACGTCAGGGTCCAGTCCCAACACTTCGGCCTGGCTGCGCAGTCGGGCGATTCGCGCCGGGCCCGCATTGTAGGCCGCGAAACTGAACAGCGCCTTGTCGAGATCGCTCATGTTGCTATCGGTTGCGAAGTAGCGGTCGCGGATGAAGCTCAGGTATTTGGTGCCCGCCTCGATGTTGCGCTCTACCTGATCGATGTTGGGGATGTTGACGTTGGGGTCGCGTGCCGTAGAAGGCAGCAACTGCATTACCCCAATGGCGCCGGCGGGGGATCGAACGCTCTGATCGAGGCGTGACTCCTGATAGCCCTGCGCGGCGATCAGCAGACCGGGCAGGTCGTATTTAGCACCGTACGTTTCGAACAATCCGATGAGATTCTCCAGGCGCATGCGGCCCTCGTCGTTCAGCGCGCGCTCTGCCCACTTCGTGTCCTGCAAATAGCGGTTGAACGAGATGTTGCCCATCAACGTTCCCTTCTTGTGGCCCGCCACGAACTCGTTGATGGCGCTCGCAAGTAGCGGACTGTCCTTGCGGAAGGCCCAGCCGATCTGCTGATCTTTGGCCACGGCGAGGTCGTCGCGCACGCGCAGGTCGGTAAATATCTGCGCCCAGAACGCTGCCTTGTGGCTGTCTACCACGACGATGGGAACGAGCCCTGCGTTGACCATCTCAAGCAGGTCTTCATCTTCGAGTGCCTCTGGTGCCAGGCTCAGGGTAATCAGTTCCTTCCCCTGCGCGCGCAAGCGCTGGTTCAAACGCACCAGGCTCCGGTAGTAGCTGCTCGATTCGCGCACGTAGACTTCGCGTCCGCCCAGATCGTCGAGCGTGCGCAGCGGCGCTGCCGCCGGGCCCGTGACGATGAGTTCCTTGACCCCCTCCAGGAACGGATCCGAGAAATCGACGAGCGCGGCGCGTTCGGGGGTGATGGTGAGGTTGCCCAGCGCGATGTCACCGTAACCCGCGAGGAGACCATCGATGAGGTCATCGCGAGCCACCGGAATCATCACTATGTGCACCTTCAGGTGGCCTCGATTGAGCCGTTCGTTGAGCTGTTGTCCGAACAACTGGGCGGCATCGTAGGCAAGCCCACGCTGGTCGCCTCCATCCAGAAAGTAGAAGGTCTTGCTCATTGGAACGAGTGCGCGGACCATGTCGCGCTCGATCATGCCGTCAAGGTCGCCCGACCAGGATTCCCGCAGCAGCACGAGTTCGTCGAGCGCGGTGCCGGTGGCCGTACGCGCGGAGTAGGTATCCAGGTTGGTACCGGACGACGTTGCGGGTGGTGATTCGTTGATGCCCGTGGCGCTATCTGTCGATTGTGGGTCTGGGCCGGACGGGCTACAGGCGCTTGCGAGGAAGGTTGCCGTGGCAATCAAGATCGCGCCCCGCTTTTGAATGTTCATGCGTCTCTCCCGTACGCTCCCAGTCGCAGCGAAGGCGCCGCTGATTTTACTCGAAGTATTCAGACCACTGCGCGAGCAGACCGCGTAGCAGATCTGCGTTGGTTGAATACACCCGCGTCCGCCCCTGCCGGCTCACGTTCAACAGTCCGCTGGTCACCAGGGTTGCGAGGTGCCGGCTGGTGGTCGGCCAGCTGCACTCGAACCGGCGCGCGATCTCCCCGGCGTTGGCCGTGCCGCGATAGTGTACCGAGAGCAGAATCTGGCGCCGGGCGGGATGGGCGAGTGCGGCAAAGACCGCATCGGCTGTCTCGAGCGCTTCGAGCCCCTTGAGTTTAGTCACCCAAGCGCTCGACGTGTGGAAACTCCATGTTGGGTTTGTCGCCGCGCGTCTCGCACAGCTGATCCATTGGCTCCCAGATGGCCATCACTTCAGGGTGCTCGTGTGCCCGGTCACTTGCGCCGTCTTGCCAGTCGAAAATCTCGAAGTAAATCGGTTGGCCGTCTTGTTCCGCACCCTTGTAGTGCACCGACGACGCGTCGGTGACCAGCCCGAGTCGGTGCAGCGTGGGCCAGTGGCTGCGCAGGAGCGTTTCGAATGCGGCTTCGTTTCCCGAGGCAACGCGGTAGTGACAGATCACTGTGTTCGGCATGAGGGCATCTCAATGTTTAGCGAGGCTGCTAATCTCGCATCGACCGAGTTAATTAGCAAGGACGCTAAACGAGGGCGGACCGTCAGGACCAGGCGGGCAAGTCGCGCCAGGCCGTGTCGGTGCCTAGTGCCGCCTGTTCCGCGTCGTAGCTGTACAGCCAATGTTGCTGGGGTGAGAAATCGTCTCCGAACTGCTCATTGTTGCGGCGGAAACGGGCGTTGCGCGCCGCCACTTCCCCAACGTCCTGCACGTGATACCAGCGTTCCGCATTGCGCGACTGCTGAACGAGTTGGTTGGCGCGATCGCGACGCAGCGTCTCGTAGCGTCGCAGCGCCGCCACCACTTCACCGTCACTCAGCGAGAGCGTGCGCGCCAGCACCCAGGCATCTTCAATGGACTGCACCGCACCCTGGGCGTGGTAGGGCAGCATGGCGTGTGCGGCGTCTCCCATGAGAGCGATCCGCCCGGCGACCCAGGAATCCAGCGGGTCACGGTCGTAGAGCGCGGTAACGAAGGGTTGTTTCGTCGCTTCAATGAGGTGGCGTGGTCGCGCATACCAACCGTCGAACGCGGCGATCACCTCCGCCTTGCTGGCTGTCTGGGACCAGGATTCTCGTTTTGCGCCTTTGCTCTGGCCGAGTGCGATCCAGTTGAGCCGCGCCCCGCCGCAGACGTAGTAGTAGACGAAGGACAATCCCGGCCCCATGTCGACGTAAGCGGACACGGGTATCTCGAGGTCTTCGATGTCCGCGGCATCCACGACACCGCGCCATGCCACGTACCCCGACGCCCGGGGCGGCCCGGGTTTGAACACCTGCTCGCGCACCCGCGAGTGGATGCCGTCGGCGCCGATTAACACGTCCGCTTCGAAACGACGCCCGTCCGCGGTGACGGCCCAGGCTGCATGCTCATCCTGGCCCACGTCCACGACTTCGCTGTCGAGGCACAAAGCCTTTGCCTCGAGCGAGGCGGTGAGCGCGTCGATCAGGTCAGACCGGTGGGCGTGGTAATACGCGTGCCCGTAGGCTTCACGTACCCGCGGCATAAGTGCCGTGCGCAGGATCGTCTCGCCGGTATCCCAGGCGCTGTACTTATGAAAATCGGGTTCGGTACAGAACCCGCGCAGCGCATCGCCCAGGCCCAATGTCTCGAGTACGCGCACCCCATTGGGGCTCAGTTGAATACCCGCACCAACCTCGGAAAAGCCGGGCGCTTGTTCGATCAGAACGTGGGCGATGCCGAGTTGCTTAAGCGACATCCCAAGCACCGAACCGCCGATGCCGGCGCCGATCACGATCACTTTCATCGTCGTTGAACCGTGGACCAAGAACCTCGATCGCGTCAATGCTACCGCAGTTGCGGCGCTTCCATCCGGCTCCGTGCCGTCTTAGTCTCTGCCGGGGAGAGCAGACCGCTGGGAGCGCAGTGACTCGTTCATCGATTGATGGCGTCGGATAGAACCGGCGGGCTGGCCCCGCTGCGCATTCGCGACTTCCGGCTGCTGCTCGGCGGATTTGCCATCGGCCAGATGCTGATGCCGCTGCAGTTCATCACGCAGATCCTCTGGGTGCAGGAAAACGCCCCGGACGACATCTGGTTGATTCTCGTCGCGCTGATCGGTGCCAGCCGGGGGGTGGGCACGCTGACCTTCGGGCTGTACGGTGGCGCGCTCGCCGATCGCTTCGATCGCAGGGCGCTGCTGCTGGTCACCCAATCGCTGCTCCTGCTGACGACGCTGGCGATCGCCGCATTGATGTTCTTCAGCATTGGCAGTGCGGCGTTTTTCGCGGCGTTTTTCGCACTCACGTTTCTGGCCGGCGGTCTGCAGAGCATCGATGCGCCCACGCGGCTCGCGATTATTCCGGACATCCTGGGCCTTGAACTGACGCCTGCGGGCATGTCACTGAATCAGGCGGCGGGTCAGCTGGCCATGCCCGTCGCCCTGTTCGGCACGGGATTTCTCATTCACTCCCTTGGTTTCAGTGGCGCCTACCTGCTCAGCGCTGTTGGGCATCTCATTGCCATCGTGTTCATCGGGATGTTGTCGTATCGCACGGTGTTCGGTGACCGTGGCCACGGCCACGCACGCTATAGCCTGGGCGAGGTGTTCGGCGACGTTCGCGACGGACTGCGCTATGCGCGCAACCATCCGGTGATTCTCTGGATCATCGTGTTGGTCGCCACCATGATGGGGTTGGGGTTCCCCGCCACGGCCAATCTCGGACCCACCTGGGTCACCACGGTGGTGGGTGTGGAGATAAAGAACGTGGGCCTGGTCGTGATGACCTGGGGCATCGGCGCCTTAGTGGCCGCCGTCGCGCTCGCGCGGTTCTCCGCCATTGAGCGCCGCGGTGCGCTGATCGGCCTGGGAACCGTTCTGTTTTCCGTCTCGTTCCTGGTGTTCGTGAGTGATCACACCGTGCTCAACGTGGTGATCGGGAACTTAGGCCTGGGTGCGGGCATGACGATTACGATGGTCTCGAGCACGATTCTGATTCAGCAGCTCGTCCCGAACGAGGTCCGCGGTCGCATCATGAGCATCTTTCAGCTCAACATGGGATTTGCGCAGCTGATGACCATGCCCGTCGCAGTACTGGCCCAATGGTTGACCTTGCCGGTGTTGTTTCCGATCATGGCCGTCACCACGCTCGCGAGTGTCCTGCTGATCCTGATCCTGCGCCCGCAGATCATGCGGGCGCGAACGCCGAGACTGCAGCAGTCGTGACCGTTAGACGCCGACCCCTTCGTCGGGCACCCAACTACCATGGAACCCGTACGGGACGCGCGCCGGCAGGTGCACGCGGGCCAGGGCCGGGGCATCGAAATCCTGCGCATCCCATATGACCAGTTCGCTGGTGTTGTGACCGGCGTCGTACACGTAGCTCAGGAGGAAGCCATCGTCTTCAGCCGTTCCGCCCTCCCGCGGGATGAAGTACGGCTCGCCGGTGTGACGGCCGGCGCCCATGGCAATTGAGCGGGTTATTCCGGTCTTCAGGTCGTGCTTGTAGATTCTGGAGAAGTCGAGGCCGTCGACGGCCGCCGTGTAGCCGTAGTGGTACGGTTTGCCAAGCCGGGCCGGATGACAGCGCGGAAATTCCTGGCCGCGGTCATGGATACGTGTCTCGCTGGACCGGCGGGTGGTGGGATTCAGCGTCCAGCGGTCCAGGGTCGCGACGTTGTCTCCGAAGGGACCGTAAATGTCCCGATCGAACATCCGCTCGTAGCGGCACACATCGATCACGACATTGCCGTCGGCGTCGTCGTAGGCGTTCATCGGGTGGTACACGTAGCATGGGCTGACGTCGATCCAGATGACGTCCTCGGCCGCACCGTCGCGGGGTAACAGGCCCACCCGCGCGCCGTGATCGTCGTCCCAGGCGAACGGAAAACCGCCGCGTGTCACCAGCATGCTGAGCTTCACGGTCACCGGCAGATCGTAGATGACGATGTAGCGCTCGGTGATGCTCATGTCGTGGATCATCGGCATCCCGTCGACGGGGATATCGACGCTCTTCGTCACCTTTCCGTTGGGCCCGATACGCACGTACTGCACGTAGCCGCGCTGATTGGGCCACCAGTAGCACATGGCATGCAGCTCACCCGTGTCGGGATCGAGCTTGGGGTGCGCCGTAAAGCCGCCGGGCAGAGTGCCTTCGAAGGTGTTGACGCCGATCGTCTCCAGTTCGTCGTCGAGTTCAACCGGCGGGGCCCCCCCTTCCACCAACGCCCAGGTGCTGTCGGCAAAACCGATCACATGGGTGTTCGGCCCGAAGTCAGGAAGCTCGCCCTCGCCCGGCTCGCCCAACACGTGCGCCACATGCGTGCTGCGGACCCAGCGATTGCGGTACCAGACGGCCTGCCCGCCGTCGAGGCGGACGCCGTGCACCATGCCATCGCCGATGAACCAGTGATGCTCGAGCGGGTCGACATCCTCGACAGGGTTCGGCCCGTTGCGCAGATAGCGGCCCACGAGCTGTTCGGGGATCTGGCCGGTGACCCGAAGATCGGTGGCAGTGATTTCAGCCTCGACGGGTGCGAAATTCCCCGTCAGGTACTGCGCCGCGAACGCGTGCGACTCGCGACTGGTGCAGCCGCCCGCCAGCCAAGGCAGCGTGCCGGCCGCGGCAGCAACTTTCAGGAGTTCGCGTCTGTTCATTGTGGCTGTCCCGATCCGTTGAAGCAGGGCCGTCGATAACACAACACCTGCGCGCATTGATCAACCCGCGCAGGGCGCATAGCCGTTCTCGGACCATGTAAACTGATTCACCGCTTAGCCAGGAACCTGCGCATGAACCCGATGCGCGAGCGTGCCAAGGAGCACTTTCCGACCGTGTTGCTGACGCTGCTCAGCATCGTTCAGGCGTTGGCGCTGGAACTGCTCTGGGCTCATCTGCACGAGGCGGACTACCTGTTTCAGCCGTCGTGGATCGCCGTCATTTCATGGGTTCAAATTGCGGCCACGTTGTTGGGCATCGTCCTGATCTGGGTCGTCTACGCCGCCAACGTGATGCGTTTTCGCTGGGTCCCGGTGACCAGTGATACCGTCTACCCGTTCGTCATCGGACTGCTCGAGTTCCTGCTCATTGATACCCTGGGAGCCGATGAGATCGGATTATGGCTGGTGATCATGGCCTCGACATTCGGCGTGATGCAATGGGTGGCGCACAGCACCATGCGGCTGGCCAGGCGGGACCGCGACAACGCTGCGTTCTTTGCCGACGTGGACCCGGCGCAGCTGCGCGATTTCTATCCCCAGATCGCAATCGTGTGCGCGCTGGCGTTTGCCGGCCTATTTGTGTTGACCACGGGTGATCAAGGAACCGTTGCGATGCTTGCATTGCTGGCCACTAACGGTTTGCTCCTGTGGCAGTTTCATAATTCCGCGGAGTTTTGGAAACGCTCGATCGCGGACGACGCGTGAGGTGTGGGGTAACCTCAAGCGTGCCTGGGTGCTATTGCGAAGAGCCGCGCTTTGCCCCTTTGTTGGGGGGGCGCAGCTGAGGATGTCACGACGTGCGAGAATGGCCGGGACCACTTGGGGAACCTGTTCATGATCGACAATCTGCTCATCTTCTCGGGACGGCTGCTGTTGGGGTTGTATTTCGTTGTTCCGGGCATCCTCAAGGTCGTCGGTTTCGATGACATGGCCGCGTACATGACGCAACATGGCATGTTCGCGGTGCCGATTTTTCTGATGTTGACGATCACCATTCAAATCACCGGCGGCATCTGCCTGTTCGTTGGCTATCGAGTTCGCCCGGTTGCGTTTCTGCTGGCCGGGCTGGTGCTGGTGATCAGCCTGGTGATGCACGACTTCTGGAATGTCTACGAGGGCGGTGATCAAGCACGCGAGATGCAGAACTTCATCAAGAACATGGCGATCATGGCGGGTCTGTTGATGATTGCCGGAGCCACACCGACTAAACCTCTGGCGCGGCTGTTCACGACTGGGTGATCGTTTTCGCCTAAGTCTGGCGAATATCACCAACGATTTTCGCTGCTAGGAACGTAACATATTGATAACACTATAGAAATGAGTTGGTATCAATCTTGCCTCACTATGGAGGTAAGTATCTATCGAATGGAGACACAACATGGACGAAGCAGTTAGACAGCGGCTCCGGAGCAGAGATCTATGGATGCGCGCGCTGTATATGGTGTTCTTCGCGATCGTTTCAGTGATAGCACGGGCGGTGATCACTTTGCTGGCGTTCGTGCAGTTCATCGCGATTCTGCTCACCGGACACGCGAATGAGCCGCTGCTTCAGCTCGGCAATAATCTGAGTGCCTTTGTGTATCAGATCATCCGGTTCGTGACGTTCGTTACCGAGACGCAGCCGTTCCCGTTCTCGCCCTGGCCGGATGAAGCCATGGATGAGAATCCCTGGACCGAGGATTCCGCAGAAACGGTGGCGCAGGAAGCCGAAGCCCCGGAGCCGGACGTGTCATCCGATGACAAGTAGCGGCCGAGGATCTCAGGGCCGCACCTCGTAATACAGATTGCTCGGGTCATCGAAGTCGTGCTGATGGAAACGCGTGAAGCCGGCCGCGCGCACCATGGTTTCGGCAACCTCCGGATTGAACCCCAGGGTGCCAAGCCCAGCGCCGCCTTCTTCGGACAGGGCCGATGACATGCATGCCGACACCGAGAATCCGTAGAACATTGCCAGCATCGGGTTACGCAGGTTGTCCTTGAAGCTCGGCTGGCTGCGGATGTCCTTGATCAGCCAGGTACCATCGGGCTTCAGCGCCCGGTGGATTGCGGCAATCACCTCGGCTGGCCGGGTCATGTCGTGGATGCAGTCGAAGGTGATGATGAAGTCGTAGGTCGGCGCGTCGGGCAGCGCTTCACCGCCTGCGGTGAAGGTCTTCAAGTTGTCCAGGCCAAGCTTGCGGGCCTTGTCCTCGCAGCGAGCGGTGGCATGCGCGCTCGGATCATAGCCGTGGAACTCGGCGTTGGGAAAGGCCTGCGCCATGGCGGCCAGTGCTAAGCCACCACCACAGCCCACATCGGCGACGCGTGCGCCGCTCTCGAGCTTCGCCGTGACTCCGTCCAGCGCCGGCAGAATCTCGGGCACCAGCGCCTGACGGACCCAGGGTCCGAGCATCCGTTCGGTGCGATGTGCAGCGTTCGGGCCGAGATCTTCATAGGACAGACCCACGCCGGTCTTGAAGGCATCGATCAGCTTATCGACAGTCTCCGGCGGCGTAGCCCCCGAGAACGCCCCGGCCGCAAACGCAAGGCTTCCTTCCTCGTCGGCTAGCACCGCGGCGCCCACCGGCGTCAACTCGAAGCGATCTTCCTCGTTGGGAGTGTCTTGATCGGGGGCTGCTTGAGGGTGAAAGTCCAGCAGCCGCGCGGCCACCTGGCCGCGCAACCACTCGAGCAACCAGCGTTCCTGCAGCCCGGTCCGCTCGGCCAACTCGGCCGGGGTCACCGGGCCTGCACCGTCGAGTGCCTTGTACAGTCCGAGCCGGTCGCCGATGTGCACCATCAGCGAGACCAATTCGCCCTGCTTGTAGCTCCAGACATTGAACGAGAAACGCTTCAGCTCGTCCGGATCGATGGTCGTCTGATTTGTCATGCTGCCCCCATTGCCGATTGGTGCGAACGGGCTACGGTAGCGCATCGGTGGGTGCGACGCATGGTGAATGGCCTAAACTGGCTGGCGTTGAATGTCCATCACCGTAGGGGATCACCATGAGCGCAATCGATGAGTTTCTCGCCAACAACGACGCGTACGCGGGCGGCTTTACGAAGGGGTCGCTGCCCATGCCGCCGGCAAAGCAGATTGCCGTGGTGGCCTGCATGGATGCTCGGCTGGAGACCGGCATACTGCTCGGCCTCAGCGAGGGGGATGCGCATGTCATTCGCAATGCGGGCGGCGTAGTGAGCGACGATGTCATTCGATCGCTGACCATCTCTCAGCGGCTGTTGGGCACCCGTGAAATCATGCTGATCCACCATACGGACTGTGGGATGCTGACCTTCGCGGATGAGGAGCTGAAGCAGCAGATCGTGGAGGAGACGGGCGTGAAGCCTGCGTTTGCCTTGGAAGCGTTCACGGATGTCGATGCGGACGTACGCCAGTCGATCGCCCGCATCATGGCGAGCCCATTCATCCCGCACACCGACCAAGTGCGCGGCTTCGTCTACGAGGTTGAGTCGGGACAGCTGCGCGAAGTCAGTTGAGGATGTCCTGGGCCCGGTCCTCAACGTGCACGGGCGTGCGTTACGCGACAGCCGGCTGCCGCTTCCGTTTGCCCAGCGAACGAAGCGTGATCCTCAGCAGCAGCAACTTGCCCATATGAAAGCCCACTGATGACAGCTTGAGGTACCTTTCGAAGCGATTGACCGTTTCTTCGCCCACCACGGATACGGCCGCGCCGCGCCGACTGCGTAGCCGCTCATACCAGAGAGCGCAGGTGCGGCCGTAATCCCCGCAGACCTACACCATGGACATGAGCCCTCCGCAGTTGGTTCCCCGGATCAACGCCGGGTAGTCGATCATTCGGATGGTCGGACAGTGCGTACGTCAGGACAGCCGGCCCATTCGAGGAGCACCGCCCTTGACGAAGGAGGCACTGGGGCTTTCAACCTGAGGCGCGGGCTCAAATCGTGGGGTTGGGCGGAAGGCCCTCTGGCGTTGACTCGCTACCTTCAAGCTCGGCCGATTGTTCGGTCGCCGCCTGGGGTTCCTTGTTCTTATTGCGCCGCCGCAGGAGTTTCTCCTCGGCCTTGCGCTTCTTCTCTATCTCACGCTGCCGTTTGGCAAACGAATGTTTGTTTTTTGCCATTCTCGATTCCTTGGTGTGGCACACGTACAGGTGCCGCGTTAACAGAGTTAGACTGCTTTTAGATTACCAGTTGCGGTTCCTTTGCGCACATCCCAGCGCTGCCGCCGGTTGACGCTGATCTTTCGGCCAGTCAGTCTCGTGGACTCAAACGAACTGCGCCCGACGACTATACCGGTGGGCCGCGCTTCACGCCGCCACGCTACATGACGGACTATCTTTCCGACGAGGCCGTGAAAGCGATCGCGGCGAATCGGAACCGCCCATTCTTCATGTATCTGGCCTACAACGCGCCCCACAACCCGCTGCAGGCGACGCGCGCGGATTACGAAGCGCTTGGGCACATCGAAGATCATGCCCTGCGGGTGTACGCCGCGATGATCCGCGCGCTCGATCGCGGAATTGGCAACGTACTGGCAGCCCTTCGCGAGCACGGCCTGGAGGACAACACGTTGGTGATCTTCTCCAGCGACAATGGCGGTGCCCACTACATCGGCCTCCCGGGGCTCAACGATCCCTACCGCGGCTGGAAGATGACCTTCTTCGAAGGTGTCCTGCACTCGCCGTTCTTTGTGAAATGGCCCGCGCGCATCCCGGCGGGTACGCTCAGCACTGCCGCAACCTCACACATCGATGTGTTCGCAACGGTGGCCGATGCGGCCGGCGCAGCACTTCCAACGGACCGCGCCATTGACGGCGTGAGTCTGCTGCCCTGGGCGATGGGTGTGGCCGACGGCGAGCCACATGAGGCGTTGTTCTGGCGCTCGGGGCACTACCAGGTGGTCCAGGCCGGGGGCTGGAAGCTGCAGCGCAACGGCCGTATGCAGCAACCCTGGCTCTATGATTTGAACGAGGACCCCACGGAGCAGGCGAACCTGGTTGAGATTCGCCCCGATAAGCTCGCCGAACTCGCTGCGCTACTCGATCGCCAGGAGGGCGAACTCGGCCCGCCGGGCTGGCCGTCGATCGTTGAAGCCGTTATTCCGGTGGATCGCACCCTTGCCGACCCGCCAGTACCGGGTGAAGCGTACGTTTACTGGCCGAACTAGATCGCCAGACGATCCATCCAGGTTTATCCGAGCGCGCCTGCGGGCTCGGTCTGAGACGGGACCACCTGCAACTGGGCAGGTGCGCCGCCGTTCAGGTGAATGGGCAGCGATTCGAGCCCCCTGACGAAATTGTTGACCTGCCAGGCCGGTTTCTGGTCGACCAGCGACATCTGCGGATAGCGTGCAAGCAACGTCTCGAAGGCAACCTTGGCCTCGAGCCGCGCGAGCGCCATGCCCAGGCACAAGTGGATGCCGTGGCCGAACGCGACGTGTTTGGGTTCGCTGCGTGCAACGTCGAACGTGTCCGGGTCGTCGTGGATGGCAGGGTCCCGGTTGGCTGCAGCAATGGCGACAATTACCAGCTGATTCTTGCGAAACTGCTTACCGAAGAATTCGAAATCCTCGGTGATCGTGCGCGGCATCCACTGCACCGGCGGATCGTAGCGCAGCATTTCTTCGATCGCGTTCGGAATCAACGAGGGGTCCTCGCGCAGCTTGTCGAATTGATCCGGATGCGTCAGCAGCGCATGCAGACCGTTGCTGATCAGGCGGGTGGTGGTCTCGTGGCCCGCGATGAGCAGCAGCGAGCACGTGGAGTAGATTTCCGCCGCGCTCAGCTTGTCGCCCTCTTCCTCGGCCAGGATGAACTGGCTGATCAAGTCCTGTCCCGGCGAGCGACGCTTTTCTTCGACCACCGTCGCAAGGTATTCGAGCAGTTGGACGTTGGCGTCCACGGCCCGTTCCATCGCCGCCGGGTTCCCGAGCTGTGTGAGATTGAGAAGCTCGTTCGACCAGGCTTGAAACTGATCGCGGTCTTGCGCCGGCAGGCCAAGCATCTCCGCGATCACAATGGCCGGCAGCGGTTTCGCCAGCGCCTCGACGATGTCGACGGAATCGCCGTCGATCCGCCCCAGACACTCGTCCACCAGGTGTTGGATTTTGGGTTCCAGTGCCTGGATATGCCGCTGGATGAAACCCCGCGCGGCCAGCTTGCGAAGGCGGGTGTGATCCGGCGGATCCATCGTGATCAGGGTCGGATCATCCAGCGTCGGCACACGGGCCCCGTTGGCGATCGCCCGCAAGGTCCGCACCAGGAATGGGTTCGTGCTGAGGTCGCTCGACAGCCGCGGTTCCCGGAAGGCCGTTTGCGCTTCTTCGAAGCCCAATACGTACCAGCCGCGGTTCATGTACGAGCGCAACACGCGCCCGCGTTCGCGCATTTTTGCAAATGCCGCATAGGGATTCTGTTGGAGTTCCTCTGGCGAAGCGCCAGTGCTGCTTCCGGTGATGTAGCGGTCGGCGGTGCGCAGGACTGCGGTGGCCGACGCTATGATCGCTTTCGTTGCTGCTTGTCTCGCGCCCATGCTGGCAAATCTCCTTGTGCGGCGGCGAAGAACATCCACCCGTTATTCTGGTCGGGTCTCAGGGATACGTCTACGCCGAGGCTCCGTATCTGCGGCATGGTTCCGGGTATGGCTGGTAGACACTCCGCAGCGGATCAGTGAACGCATCCGGCGCACAGGCGGACGGTGCCGCGGTATGAGGGCTTCGTTAAAAACAACGATAAATCATTGGCTTAGATGCTCTCTAAGAACTTCTAAGAGACAATCAGCCAACCCTCAGGACCCTGAAGTGGCTTATCGGCTGAGATTGCTTCCATGCCAACAGGAGCAACCTCATGGACAACTTTGCACGTTCGACGATTCCACTGATTCTCATATCCGTTCTGGTCGCGTGCGGTGGTGGCGGTGGTGGCGGTGGTGGCGGCGGGGGCGCTGGCGCTGGTAGCGTGGCCGGGACAAACGATCTGCCCGGCGTGCTCGAGTTCGAGTCACCTGACAGCTTCGCCAACGGGCGCTCCTGGTCTACCTCCGGGGGGTTGGTGCGCTTGGTCGGCGGCGTGCGGCCGGCGTACTCGCCCGACGAATGCGATCATGACTCGGGCAACACCCAGCCTCGAGAATTCATGCGCTTGACATGGCGCAACGAGGCCACGGGCCAGCAAGGTGAGACCGCGATCTTCGTCGTGTGTCGCGAGTCGGGGACGATCTTCGGCTCAATTACACGGACGTTCTGGTCCACGGGATTCCTGGACCTGCAACTGGGTCCAAACCGCATCCGTTTCTCGACCTATGAGGCTGGCCGGCAGATCGGCGAAGACGTCGTCACCATTAAGCGCACTGATGGCGTGCCAGCCGAGATCATCTATCGATACCCCATCGATGGTGCCCTCGAGGTCCCTGTGAATCGTCGCGTTCAGGTGCGCTTCAGTGAGCCCATGGACGAAAATCGACTGACGGCCGAACGCTTCGTCTTAACGAATACGGACGCGGGCGAGGTGCCGGGAACGCGCCACTACGATCCAGTGCACTGGGTGTGGGAGTTTGCGCCGTCGGCCGCGCTTGCGCCGGAGGCGGAATATCATGTCGTGGTCAGTCGTTCCGTGATGGACCTGGGCGGTGGGGGCGGCCTGTCCCAGGACGCCGTCTGGTCCTTCCGTACCGGCAGCGCGCGCGATGTGGCGCCGCCCATCGTCATTGGCCAGTGGCCGGGCGAATCGTGCAACTGTGCGCCGTTGTCTACCAACGTCCTGGCTACCTTCGATGAACCGTTGCTCTCGCGCTCGGTCGATGCGGCGTCGCTCACGCTGGTTGATGAATCCGGCGCGACGGTCACCGGCCAGGTGTCGTACATCGGCGCTAAGATCGAGTTCACTCCCGACGCACCGCTCGTGCCCGGGGTTCGCTATCGCGCCACGGTGACCGCGAGCGTGCAGGACACGGCTGGCAATTTCATGGCGGCGCCCTCTGTCTGGACGTTCAGTGTCCGGGACAGTGCGTCGCTGGGTCGCTGGCAGGTGGGGGCCGAAACGCCGGAGCCGATTCGCGCTGCGGTAGGGGTTAGCGATGGGATCGACTTCTACGTGTGGGGCGAAGTCGACGAGCTCGACGCCGACCAGTGCGACCCCGCAGACCTTCAATGCGTGATCGTTCGCAGCGTGGGCAAGGGTGCCCGCTACGATGTGGCGGGCGATCGGTGGCAGCCGCTGGCGCACGAAATTGCGGACTACGATTTTGACCTTGGCGCCGACGTGATGGTGCCGTTTCCGGCACTGCGCGGGCAGCCGAGCGTGGTTTGGACCGGCAGCGAGATCATCCTTTACAGCGGCGGGCAGAACGGACGGCCCGTGCTGGGTGGCGGTCGCTACGATCCGATCGCCGATGCCTGGTCCCAGATGAGCGTTGGCTGGTGGCGTGACAACCGGCTGACGTTCATTCAAGCACTGGCGCGGCACTCGGCGGTGTGGACCGGCACGCACATGATCGTCTGGGGCGGCTTGTATGGCTGGGACGAGATGATCAATCGCGGGTGGGCGTATCGACCCATCGGTGATGCCTGGTCGATCACGGGTCCGGAGCCGTCGACGACCGAGGACTTCCGGCTCATCCCGGATGACACGGCACCCGCGGCGCGTGTCAATCACACCGCTGTCTGGACGGGTGGGGACATGATTGTCTGGGGCGGCCAGGATGCGAATGGTCGGGCGCTGGGGGATGGTGGGCGCTACGACATCGGCAGCAACACCTGGACGCCCTTGCCGATCGAGAATGCCCCGTTGGGGGGAACCGGTACGCTCAGCGCCGTCTGGACAGGATCGCAGATGATCGTCTGGAATGGTGGCCAGACGGCGGTTCCGGGCCCATCACTCAAGCGCTACGAGCCGGCGACCGATCGTTGGCTGAGTTCCACCAGCGGCTGGGAACCGCGGTTCGATGGCCAGCGCTCCTACGTCGCATTCTGGACCGGCACTGCAATGCTGGTGGCCGGGATCGAGCATCCGGAGGATGTGGAACTCACGCGCGTGGTCGCCACCTACCTCTATGATCCCCAAGCTGATCAATGGCTGGTCGGGACGCGGCAGACGATTTCCGATCATGGCAGCTTTGCCGCCGATTGGATCGATGGCACGCTCGTCGTGTTCGACGGACGTCAGGCATTCACCTTTGCGATCGATTGATGGACGGTGCCGGCGAGGGGTGCAACCCCTCGCCTCGATCAACGGGCCGCATCGCCGAACAATTCCTCGTGCCGGGCCGCTACCTGGGGCCAGAGGTCGGTGTTCTCGGTATTGTGCAGGCCAAAGACGCGGGTAAGCGCATCAGTAAATTCCTGTGCCGAGTTCAACAACGTCTTGGTTGTTCCCGCCGCGTTTGAGCGTGCCAGCACCCGGCCGAGCAGCATGGAGGTGCCATCGGCGCGGGCACGATAGCAGATGAGATTCTGGCGGAACATGGATTCCGGGTCGGACTGTAACGCCTCGCAGGTTTCCGCCAGAAGGTCTTCATCGGCGGGCTCGTGGCGGACGTCGAACGAGGGTGGCATCGCGCCTGGATAGTTGTGAAAACGCCACAAGTTGTCCTCGAGCGGCTCCAACCGAAACTGGCGATGGCCCTGGGTAAACGTGCCGGGACGTAACGGAGTGGGCTCCAGCAACCCATCGCCCAGGCCCGCATCGGCGATGTACGGACCATCGAGTTCGACACACAGCACCAGATGATTGCCCAGCGCTTCGTTGCCGCGCTCTTTGCGCATTACGCCCCCGGTCATGCGCATGACGTCGAAACCGATCTCGCGCAGCGCCCAGCACAACAGCCCGTTCATCTCGTAGCACCAGCCGCCGCGATGCCGGTGAACGATCTTCTCGAAAATTCGCTCGATGTCCTGATCTACCGGGCGCCCGAATTGCACGTCCAGATTTTCGTACGGGACGTTCAGCAGATGCTGCCGGTGCACGGCGTTCAGGCAGGCGAGGTTCGGGGCGACCGGTCCCTGGTAGTCGATCCGGGCAAGGTAGTCCGCCAGCTTCATGGTTCGCGCCTTTCCCAATCGTCCCGCCGCCCCTCCTCCAACCACAGTGCAACCTCACCGTTTTCCATTCCGTCTTCCACGAACCCGGCGAGATTGATGGTAGGCAATGGCTGGGGCTTTCGTCTACGCATGGAACCTCTGGTGGACCTCGAGATGAAGTGTGGCTACCTTGATCGGATGATGGGCGCACGTTCGAAGCGATTGATTCTCTACGGCAACCCCGCCAGCCAGCCTTCCAAGGCGGTTTACTGGGCCTGCCTCAGCAAAGGGCTGCCGTTCACGCTGCATGCCGACCTCGCAGAATTGCGCGGGCCCGAATTGCCCAAGCTTAACCCCAAGCGGCAGATCCCCGTGCTCATCGACGGCGAGTTCGTACTCTACGAAATGCCCGCGATGCTTCTCTATCTGGCGGACAAGCACGGTTGGGCTGACCTGTGTCCCACCGACCTCGAGACCCGCGCGCGGATCAACCAGTATCTGCACTTTCATCACAGTACGACCCGGCTTGCGACGTTCAAGCTGATGGCGCCTCACGTTACGATCGCGTTCGGGGGCCCTGGTACCGACGGGCTGGACATCATCCTGCGGGAATCGATCCGTACGACCATGGATGGCCCGGACCCGCTGGGCGAAGGCCGGAAGACACTGGAGCTGGTCGCCGGACTGATCGAAAAGGGTTACTTCCCGAACGGTTCTACGTACGTGTGCGGGACGGACGGCCCGAGCATTGCCGACCTCGCGTGCTATGAGGAACTCGCCCAGCTTACCTGGGCGAACCTGTTCGAGTTTTCGACCTATCCCAAGATTACGCGTTGGCTGGAGGCGATGCGTGCGGTGCCCGCCCACGACGCGGTGCACCATTACAATGTCGTGTTGGGCGACATCCGCAGCGAACCCAATACGATGGCGCACTTCACGACCGCGATCGAAGAAGGCCTGGAGGCGCTCGACGCCCACGACGAGGTCGTGCTGGTGCGGGTCTGACCACAGATCCGGTTCGATCAGTGAGGTTGCGGTGACCGATTCCGAACTCATGCGCAGGCGCGTCGAGGCACAATTCAGGCATGATGAACGTTCGCGCATCGTATCCATCAATCAGTGGGACGGCGGTGTTGCGCCACGGTTCTATCTCGGCAGAACGTCGGCCGGTGCCCTGTGCCGTTTTCGTGATGATCTGCCGGACGACCTCGCGGACGAGCTTCGTCAGCGATGCGAGGATGAACCTGTCGCGAATGCGTTCGCGCAGATGCCCGTGCACTACGATGAGTATGTTCGGTTGCTTTCGACGCACGCGCCGGTTCAGCGGATATGGTCGGGTCCGGCCTATTGGTTTCGTGCGAATGTCATTCCAACGCGGCAACCGGTCGCTATTCGTGAGGAGAACGCGGACCTGCTGCGCGGTGGCTTTGAAGACTGGCTACCAGACATAGCGCACCGGCAACCGTTCATGGCGATGATTGAGGACGGCCAGGCGGTTTCCGTCTGTGCCAGCTCGCGGATAACGGATGCCGCGCACGAGGCGGGCGTTGAAACGCTGCGCGACTATCGTCGCAAGGGTCATGCGGTAAACGTTGTCGCTGGCTGGGCGAGCGCGGTTCGCCAACTGGGCGCGGATCCCTTCTACAGCACTTCGTGGGAGAATGTCGCTTCGCAGAATGTCGCTACCCGCCTCGGTTTGTCAGCATTCGGCGTGGATTTTCACATCACCTGAGACAACGCGGCGGCGCGGCGCCGTCCTGAACGCAGAACTCGTTGCCTTCCGGATCGAGCATCACCGTGTATGCGTCATGCTCGTCGCGAATGGTTGCCCCGAGCTTGCGTAACCGGGCGACCTCGGTGGTGCGGTCCTCGCCGCGAATGTCCAGATGCAGACGGTTGCGCTGAGGCGCCTTGGCCTCCCCGGTCTTCTGGAACCACAGAATCGGACCGTTGCCGTCGCCGTCGACGGCGACGCTGGTGTCGGTCTCGGGGGTAAGGCCGGCGGCTGCAAGCCGGGCGAGATCTTCGGCGCCGTAGGGGCGAACCTCGTAGTCGCTCAGCGCGTCTGCCCAGAACCGGGCCAACGTTGGCGGGTTTACGCTGTCGATGACGATTTCAACCAGTTGAGCCATAGTCTGGAGAGATGCGGACGGTCACTCATTCTACTTCTGCTGTGTTGGGGTTGCACGACGGCGTGACCCGGGCAATGGAACCAAGCAGCGGTACCGCCTGACTAATGCGGTGAGCTATCCCAAGGGCCAAGCGATCCGTAATCCGTTCCTGTTTTTCAGCGATCGCCTGGAGGCGTTACAGACGGTCCAAACGAGAAACCGGGACCGCAGGCGCCCCGGTTCTCGTCATGCACCGACAGGGTCTAGTAGGAAGGTCCGTTTTCGTAGACGAGTCCTTTCTTACCCGCCTGATCGCGCACGGCGCTGAAGATCTTGTAATCCAGCGAGTCTTCCGCACCGCCCGCTTCTTCCACCTTTTCGGCGATGTAACTCTCGCGTTCCTTGGCGAGATCTTTGATCTGCCGCTGCAGTGCATCACGCTTTACCGCAACGTCGGCGATCAACGCCTGCTGCTCCGGCGCGGACAAGCTTCGCATTGATGCCGGCAGGGCATCTGCGTCGATCTCGGAGAGATCTACGCGCCCCCCGATAATATCGTCGATCAACTCGCCGTTGCCAATAAAGTTTGCGGTACCGGCAACCGATGTATTGTAGGAGGCGCGTCGCGCCCGGGACTCCACCGATGCTTCGGCGTGCAGCTTCGCGGTCGCGGCCAGCTTGCGGTCCTGCGCTACTTTCTCTTCTTCGGTGCCGTAGTACAGACGGGTATCGTCCAGCGCCTCGGAGAGCTTGGCGAGCTCGAGGTCGTAAGGTGTCGAGATCGCAACCGCATCACCGCTCTGGGCGACGTTGAAATACCTGCCCTGGCTGAGTTGGGCGATCTGAGTCCACTGTCGTCTTGTGGCTGGGTCGTCACCACACTGGATCGTGTTGACGACGATACCCTTCATGCGGGCCGCTGCCAGGGTCACGGGATACTTGACGTCGTCCTGATAGTCCATGTGTGGTGGCGCATCGCCCACCAGGAAGATCACCTGATAGCTGTCCGGATCCTGACTCCAGGAGATCGTCTGCACGGCCTCGTGCAGCGCCTGGTTGACACTTTCCGGTCCGTCGCCGCCGCCTTCGGCACGAAAGTCCATGAGTGTGGCGTACATCGAATCGAGATCCTCGGAGAGGTCGATCACCTGGGTCACGTAGCGATCGCCGCGATCACGGAACGCGACCAGCCCGATCTTTATCTCGGGTGCGGGTTGCGCGGACGCCATGGTGCTGGCGATCGACCAGATCTTTTCCTTCGCCGCTTCGATCATGCCGCTCATGCTACTCGTGGTGTCGAGTACGAACACGACTTCGATCTTCGGCCGCGTGACGGGCACGATGTTCACCGGGGGCGCGATGGAATGTCGAACGGTGGCGACGGTGTTCAACGCGGGGTAGAACGCCACGGCACCGGCCGTCAGTACCGCCAGAGCGGTCGCAATGATGAGTGATTTCATGGGTGGCTCCTCAACTGTTGGTAGAGATTCGGCACAACGCGGCTTCCGCCGTGCGTTGCGCGCGTTGGAAAGGCGGGTTGATTTCGTCGCCTGCATCGGTCGGTTGAGTCGTTCGGTGATTCAACGTCCGCGGAATCACCACGAAGAACGACTGCACGAGAAAGAAACACCAGGCGGCAAGGAAAACGCTGTTTGATTGCTCGGCGGCCCAGACGGCTGCGGCGATACCCAAGCCGCTCAACGCCAGGTCGAACAACGCGGGCAGTACGCTCGTATGGAAGTACAGCGAGCGGATCAGCCAGATGAGTGCAACGTGCACCAGCAGGTACAGCGGCAGTGCGACTGGGCTGAACATGAGTGCGACGGCGCCCGCGCTCCAGCCGACCACCGAGGTGACACGACCGATGCGCGCACCGCTGCGCGAGACCAGCCAGCACACATAGCTTCCGCCCAGCAGCGCAACGACCAGGCGCAACGCGGTGGCGGGGTCCACCAGATGGCTCAGCCCCGCGAATGTGGCGCCTCCGACCAGACTCAGCACCAGGGCGACGAGCACTCCTCGCAACAGCGTAGGAGAGGGGGGTGGGATTGGGGATGGGAAAGGCGTTCTCATGATGTGCTCCTGCGTTGCTTTTCACGCAGAAACGCGACGTCCACTTCATCATCTCCGACCGGTCGCGCGCCGGGCAGCACGCCACTTTGATCGATTGCCGACGGACGTTCGGTCAACAGTTCGGCTTTTTCGCGCAGCGCATCGAGACTGTCGCGGTCTTCAATGAGTTGTGCATCGTTCGCCACGAGGGTCTCGGCGAGCGCATCGCGGCGCTCGCTGATGTGCTTTGCCAGCCGCTGGGTTTCGAGCTTGCGCTTGACCAGCGTGCGCGCCAGCATCTCCTCGTCGCAGGCAAAGCAGACATCCAACTGTTCGTCGAGGTCATCCAGGGACGTTGCGATGTCCGCCGTGCGAACCGTCCATTGATCGTGCTCGCGGCGCAGCCGCGCAATGTTCTGTTCGCTGGCGGCGACCGCTTCGTCCATTTCCCGAATGGCCTGTTTCAGCAGCACCTCCGGTTCTTCGATGCGATCGAGCACCGCGTGCAGATCGGCTGTGAACAGCCGGGAGATTCGATTGATGATGGGCATTGGGCGGTCTCCGCTGGGTAATGTGTCGAGTGACATCTTGGGAGGACCGCGCACGGCGAAACAGACAGGTTCAGGTAAAAACGCGCGCGCGCCTTTTACCTAAGTTTTACATGCGCTCGCGGCGCCGCTGCTGGTAGCCTAGCCACCGTGGAACGAAAAATTCGCCTGTTGGTCATTGAGGATGAAGCCGCAATTCGCACGGGGCTGGTCGACGTATTCGTGTTTCACGGCTACGAGGTCGACAGTGCCCAGGACGGGAACGCCGGCCTCGCCAAGGCGCTCAGCGGCCAGTTCGATCTCATCCTTCTGGATCTGATGCTGCCGGGCATGGACGGCTTTGAGATCTGCAACGCGATCCGCCAGGTCGACCGCGACCAGCCCATCATCATGTTGACGGCCAAGGTCAGTGACGACGACATCATTCGCGGTCTTGAACTGGGCGCCGACGATTACGTCGGCAAACCGTTTTCCGTGGCCCAGCTGGTGCTGCGTGTCAAAGCAGTGCTGCGCCGCTCGAAGGTCGTAGCGCAACTTGCCAACCAGATCCTGCTGGCCGGTGAAGTAGAGATCGACGCGCAGAACCTCGCTGGCCGGCGAGGTACGGAGGAGCTTACCTTTACCCGCCGGGAAATCGACATTCTTCAGTACCTGAAGGCGAACTCGGAGCGGCCGGTGCCGCGCGAAGAGTTGCTGCATCGGGTGTGGGGTTATGCCAGCGATGTGGACCTGGAGACTCGTACTGTTGATATCCACATCGCCAAACTGCGCCGCAAGATCGAACCGGATCCCAAGGTACCGATCAATCTTGTCACGGTGCGCGGCGCCGGTTACCGTTTGATGCCGGACGGTTGAATGATGCGCAACGCGTTGCTCAACGGCTTTAATCCCAACCGCTTGCGGGTGCTGCTGGCCGTGTTCTTCCTCGCGCTGCTGGTGCCGACCGGATTTCTGATCTATCAGAGCTACGACCAATTGAAGTGGGAGGCATTCCACCAGCATCGGGTCATGGCCGAGGAACTGGCGGCCCGCATCGACGCCGGTGTTACCCGCCTGATTGCCACCGAGGAAGCGCGTGCCTACTCGGACTACAGTTTCCTGGTTGTCGAAGGCGATCCGACGGCAAACTTCCTGCAACGCTCCCCCCTGTCGAGTTTTCCGGTGGCGGTCGCGCTGCCGGGATTGATCGGCTACTTCCAGGTGGATGCCGACGGTAGGGCCAGTACCCCATTGCTGCCGCCGCCCGGTACAGACCCCGCGCTGTACGGGATTTCGGCGACGGAATATGGTGCGCGCCTGGCGTTGCAACAACAGATTCAGCGGGTGCTCAGTGCCAACCGCCTGGTGCGCGCCACACCACGCGATGTTCCTGTGGAATCCGAAGTGAAACTGGTGGGCTTGATGAGCCGGAGAGATCGCGAGTCAGATGCCGCGATGCAGATGAACGCCTTGGAGGAATCGGTGCGGGTCGCGCGGAATCCGGCGGTCCCCGAACGGTCGCAGGAACGGGAGGCACCACTGGGAGCCGCATCGGCGCAGCAAGCCTTCGATCGGCTGGACGATACCTACGCACAGCGCAGCCTGGAAAAGAATGCCGGACTGGGACGGGTGGAAGATCTGAAGCTGGACGCACCCTACGCGAACCGCTTGAGCGGTCTCCTCAATGAACCGGTCAAACCGGCCAGCGCACCGCACCTGAGGGACGCCATCGTCGGACAACGCGCCAAGCGCCGCGAGCAAACCGTTCTGCCGGAGCCTGCCGAGCTGAAGGGGCGTCAGGCCGTGGGCGGGACCCTTGTCGCCGGGGACGCTTTTGCGGATGCCAGTGACGTTACCGATACTGACGCAGACATCGCGGCCGGCAAGAAAACCGGCGCCCTGGTGGTTAATACCTTCGAGAGTGAAATCGATCCGTTTCAGTTCAATGTGCTCGACGATGGTCACATCGTGCTGCATCGAAAGGTCTGGCGTGAGGGCCAACGAATTACCCAGGGGGCGTTGCTGGCTCGGCAGCCGTTCATCGATGCGCTGATCCAGCGCCCCTTTCAAGCGACCGGACTGTCGGCCATGAGCGATCTGATCGTGGCGCTGTATGGCGAGGTGGTTCGTACCGTGAGCGCGCCGGGTAAGCGCAGCTACGAGACCAGCGCGGCGGACCTGACCGGCGCGCTGCTGTACCGGGCGCGCCTGAGCGAGCCGTTGGGTGCGTTGGAACTCATCTTCACGGTGGCGCGACTGCCCGTCGGACCAGGCGCCAGCGTGGTGGTGTGGATTTCTGTGGTGCTGGGGTTGGTGCTGGTGGGGGGATTTGCCTTGATCTATCGGTTGGGTCTGGGGCAGATCAATCTCAATCGCCAGCAACAGGATTTCGTGTCGGCCGTCAGTCACGAACTGAAGACCCCGCTCACCTCGATCCGCATGTATGGCGAGATGCTGCAGGCGGGTTGGGCGGACGAAGACAAGAAGCAGAGTTACTACGATTTCATCTGTGAGGAAAGCGAGCGCCTGTCGCGACTGATCACCAACGTGTTGCAACTGGCGCAGTTGACCCGCAACGATCCGCAGTTCGACCTCAAACCGATCGCGGTTGCGGAACTGCTGGACCTGACCGAGTCCAAAATCGCTTCCCAGGTCGAGCGCGCCGGGTTCGAGCTGCGCGTTGCCCGCGACGCCGCGCTGGAGCGCGTTCAGGTGCTGGCCGATGCGGATTGCTTCTCCCAGGTGATGATCAACCTGGTCGACAACGCCCTCAAGTTTTCTGGTGGGACGGAACGTCGATTGATCGAGATCGGCAGCCGGGCGTCAGGTAGTGATGGCGTGCGTTTTACGGTGCGCGATCACGGACCCGGCGTAGCTGATGATCAGATGAAGAAGATCTTTCGGCTGTTCTATCGTACCGAGAGCGAACTCACCCGGGAAACGGTGGGCACGGGCATCGGGCTCGCCCTGGTTCACCAGCTGGTGCTGGCAATGCGGGGATCCGTGGACGTCCGCAATCGCGAGCCCGGGGCCGAGTTTCGGGTAACGCTTGCACGGGTTCTTTCTTAAACTGAGCAACACAGACGCGTGTGTGAGGAATCTCGAGTGAAAACCAGGGAAAAGCTTCGGATACGGTTTAACCGGCTCACCTTCGGCGCGCTCAACTTCGTCGAGGGTCGAATTCACGGCGCCAGCATCAACCTGTTCTCCGACGAGTTCAACCAGAACCCTCATGCGCAGTTCAAGGCGCTGCGCGAGACGGATCCGCTGCATTACTCGATGGCAATTCGCGCCTGGTGGGCCACCGGCTTCGAGCTCGTACAGGAGGTCTTGAGGGATCCGCGATTTGGAACCGATCTTCGCAAGTTCGAGAAGCGGGCAAAGAAGATCCGCAGGCGGTTGGATGCGCAACGACTCGAGCGGTTCGAAAATCCCAGCATGCTGGGCCTGGATCCGCCTGACCACTCGCGGATCAGACGCCTGGTGACCCACGGGTTCATGCACAGGTTCATCGCCTCGCTGGAACCGCGTATCGCCCAGATTGTGACCCACTGTCTGGACCGTGTGGGAAATCAGCGGGAGTTCGACGTGATCGATGTGTTGGCGAAACCGCTGCCCGCCATTGTCATTGCCGAGATGATGGGCCTGCCGGAGTCCGACCACGCTCAGTTCCAGGCATGGTCGGAAGACCTCATCGCCGGTTCGGGCGGTGGCGATGTCGCGGCTGCGGAGCGTGCCGAACACTCCAGCAACGCATTGATCGACTACTTCAGATCGATCATCGAGCAGCGTCGCGCGAACCCGGGTGACGATCTGATCGGGCAACTGATCCTGGCCGAAGAGGAAGGCGATACGCTCAACGCCCAGGAACTCTACAACACCTGCCTGCTGTTGCTGGTCGCCGGGCACGAAACCACCACGCGCCTCATCGGCAATGGGTTATACGCGTTACTCGAGGCGCCGGATCAATTCGAGCACCTCAAGGCCCATCCCGAGCTGATCCCCAACGCGGTCGAGGAAATGCTGCGCTACGAACCGCCCGTTATCGCCACCCAGCGCTTCGCGCTGGAAGACATGGAATTTCATGGCAAGCAACTAAAACGTGGCGACGCGGTAATCGTAAGCATCGCCGCGGGCAACCGCGATCCGGCGGCGAACGATCAACCGGACCGCTTCGACATCACGCGCGCGAAAGTGAACCAGGTGTCGTTTGGCTACGGCGTTCATCTATGTATTGGCGCATCGCTTGCGCGGCTCGAAGCGAAAGTCGCGTTTGAACACCTGCTGGAACGCTTTCCGGACATGACGCTGACGAATCAGCGACCCAAGTGGGTGGCCAATCCGTTTTTCCGAGGATTTGATCACCTGCGCGTCGTGAGCGGTTGCACTGCTGCTTGAGGATTTTTTTCAGCGCCTTTTGCGCTTACCCATTGTGGATCTCGATTTCTTCAACGCGGCTTGTGCCCGGGCTTGTTTCAGTTCTGGGATGTGTTCTTCCACAAGCGGTCGCAGCACCCGTTCGAAGACCAGATAGCCGCCTAGCAGCACCAGTAGGCCTGCCCCGCCCAGCCAGTTCAGAAGGTAGATCGGCCAGACCAAGGCCAGAAAACCGTTCAGGAATGACATGAATCCGATGCGCAATATGAACTCCAGCACCTGACCGGTGATGAAATCGGACACGCCAGTGCTTTCGGCCAGCTCGCCGGTGAACATCCGGACTTCCAGGACGATGAATGCCACCAGACAGCCCAGTCCGTAGAAACCACCGCCCCGGGCGACCCACAGACCGACCGCGGCGGAGCGCAACATCGTGATCGCGCTGCGCGGCTCACGACGAATTTCGCGCGCAGTCCGCACCTGGCGCGCAATCCAGCCTTCCCTGGGTTTCTTGCGCTTTGGATGTCTACCGGTCTCGCTCATTCCGAGCCAAGTGTATGCTTCATCCGTTCGCACAAACTGCGCAAAAAGGGGGCGTTGTGACCACGCAAGCGAACGAGACGTTCGTCAGGAACACGTTCGAAGAAGCCCGAGAATGACTTGGCCGGCTCGCGGGCCGTCTCGCCGACGATGCCGAGGCCGTCGTCGATGAAGCAGCGGCGATGTGCACGATTTCGGCGGCGCCATGCTGACGGGATTGGCGAAATCAGGCGGCGGTGATGGATGCCGCCGCGGGCTTGCTGGACGATCTAAGCTGAAACGTGAAAGATTTGGACATCCATCAAAGTTCGGGACACCCATCGAAGATGGAGGATGATCAATTCGATATTGGGTGAAGAATTCGCCGGGCGGGACGCATTGGAACGACGATGCGTGAGTCTCGTCTGCGGTCAGTCGTCCAGTTCATCAACGCATCAACTCTATCGACGTTTCGCGGGAAACAGCGGTTCTAGGGCTGACCGACAGGTGATTGCAGCATTTCCTGAACTGCGTAGCTGGCCGTACTGGCCAGTGCCAGGCCAAGCACGATGGAAACGATGCCGACTACGTATTCAAAAACGGACATGCGTGGGTTCCTGCGGGATCAGCGCCAGGATAACGCTAACGCAACGGGAGGCCAGCGGCTCCGCGGCGGGGCTTTGGTACCAATCTTGTACCGTGTTACCGTGTCGCGCTCGATTTGAATTTTGATATCAGGCTTCGGATGTCTGATTAGGGGGAACGGCATGCGCACTTACGAGAATTTCTATATCAACGGGCAATGGCAGGCGCCCACTGGCACCGACACCATTGAGGTCATCAATCCTTCCACTGAAGAAATCTGCGGGGTGGTGCCGTCCGGCACTCCGGCGGACGTGGACGCCGCAGTGGCGGCGGCCAAGGAGGCATTCAAAACCTGGTCGCAAACAACCGCGGCCGAGCGATCAGAATTCATCGGTAAGCTTACTCAGAAAATCACCGACAACATGCAGACGATCGGTGAGCTCTGTGCGACGGAACTGGGTACGCCCATCGGCCTCAGCACGCCTGTTCACGCTGGCCTGCCTATTGGCGTTATGGGTTCCTTCGTAGAGGTTCCCTTCGAGATGGAGAAGGAAGAGAAGATCGGTAACTCCATAGTGGTGAAGGAACCCATCGGCGTGTGCGCGTTCATCACCCCCTGGAACTTCCCACTTCACCAGATCGTCGCCAAGGTTGCACCGGCCCTGGCAGCCGGCTGCACGATGGTCATCAAGCCAAGCTCGGATACGCCACTTACGGCGTACTACTTCGCTGAACTGGTGGAACAGGTCGAGTTGCCTGCTGGCGTAATCAATGTAGTAACCGGCCCCGGTAGAATCGTTGGCGAGGCGCTCGCCACGCACCCCGACGTGGACATGGTCTCGATTACGGGTTCCACGGAAGCCGGCATCCGCGTAGCAGAACTCGGGGCACGCACGGTGAAGCGTGTCAGCCAGGAACTGGGCGGCAAATCTGCTTGCGTGGTTTTGGAAGATGCGGACGTGGCAGCTGTGGCTGGCAGTACCGCGAGCAGCATCTGCATGAACAGCGGCCAGGTTTGTGCGGCCCTCAGCCGCCTGATCGTGCCGCGCGCGAAGCAGGACGAAGCGGTTGCCGCAGCCAAGGCTGTCGCCGAATCCGTGAGCGTTGGCGACCCGTTCGAAGAGGGCGTCGGCATGGGACCGGTGGTCTCCAAGCAGCAAATGGATTCCATAAGGGCGTATATCCAGAAAGGCATCGACGAAGGCGCGACCCTGGTCGCAGGGGGCACCGACATGCCGGACGGCAGAAACGCCGGCTACTTTATCCGGCCAACCATTTTCGCCG
>Ga0209987_10000090_pt1 | contig 40087 bp, 21 predicted proteins | sample N074metaG_FD_182134 | JGI IMG/M metagenome (GOLD analysis project Ga0209987, IMG submission 182134) | Deep subsurface microbial communities from Kermadec Trench to uncover new lineages of life (NeLLi) - N074 metaG (SPAdes) (version 2) | ecosystem: Environmental > Aquatic > Marine > Ocean trench...
ACCCAGACTGCCATGAAGCTGCGCGAGTTGCGTTTTTGCCATCACTCGCAGACGACGCTGTTTGGAATGTCCCTGATGCTTTCGCGAACAGGTTACTCGGGTGAACGTGGTTACGAGATCTTCGTCCCCGCACGAGATGCCGTCGAAATCTGGGAGCGGCTGCTCGAACACGGAAGGCCGCTGGGGTTGATTCCGGTTTCCTGGTCGGGACTCGAAAAGGTTCACATTGAAAGCGGCCTGATGGCCTACGGGGCCGAAGCCACCGAGCAGAATACGCCCTGGGAAGTCGATTTCGGCTGGTCGGTATCGCGAACCAAGGGCGACTTCCGGGGAAGGGAGGCACTCTTCGCGCTCGAAGGAAAGGAACGAGTAAAGCTCCGCGGCATCGTCGCCGAGCACGATGGCGAGGTCGAGCACGGCGCCGAACTGACACTCGATGGAAAGCGCATCGGCCACGTCACCACCCCTGCCTACTCGGAGCGGCTCGGACAATCGCTGGCGCTCGTTCACATTGCTCCATCGGCCGCGCTCCCCGGGACACCAATCCACGTCAACGGTCCCACCATTCAGTGCGCGGCCACCGTGGCGCAGATTCCCTTCGTCGACCCCGAACGCAAGCGGCTGCGCGCTCGTTAAAATAGGCTCCAGCGCTCGTCGCAAGGTCGGCGGGTGCCTTAACGACTCCAACAGGATCGTACGGCCAATCGAGTTCGTCTTGACCGCTCCATCTACGGCCCGTAGGCTCGCCTTGACTGCCAACGCGGAGGGATCATGTCAGCATTCGAAAACGCAAAGAAATTCTTTCACGCCTGCGAAGCCCCACTCGGTTGGGAATCCTGCAAACCCTATGTCGCGGAAGGCGCATCGTTCTCCTCGCAATGCGAGCCGCTGACCGAGATCGACACTGTCAAAGCCTACAGTGAGTGGGTCGCTGGATTCGTGGCTGACGTCACTCAGGGTGTCACCTACGACCTTCACGCATCGAGCTACGACGACGAGACGAAGACCGCGATGTTCTTCGGGACGTACAACATCAAGCACACGAAAGACGGCGGCCCAGTGCCTCCGACGAACAAGGAAGCCCATGCGCACTACGTCTATTGCCTGACGATGAACGCAGACGATCAGGTCGAGAAGATGGTAAAAATCTGGAACGCGCCCTGGACGCTCAAAGAATTGGGCTGGATGTAGATCCACGAGCACTGGATGTCGATCCACGTCGGGCTGCATGTGCGTAATCGGTGACCCGCGCCGCAAGCTTGGACCGCGGAGATCGACGAACGAGCCTCCGACTCGGAGTCTAATCCGACTTTTTCGCGCAGCGATCGGTTTGGAAGAGAGGGTGACTTTCTTCGTCGCGGCTTCCTCCGTTCCGCTGCCCATCTAGTTCGGCGACTCTTGCGTTCGAGCTGCCGCTGCGACTCGCTTCCCCGAGTTCGATTGGGTTACTCTCGCTCGATGTTGGATGGGGGCGTACAAGAACGCGATTCTCGAGGCGGCGCGGACCGGATTCTGCTGGTGGTGGCGATGTGCTTCATCGCTTCCGGAGCGGGCGGGCTGGTGCTCGAAGTCACCTGGACGCGGATGCTGCGCCTGGCGTTTGGGTCGACGACGCTCGCGATCAGCACCGTGCTCGTTGCCTACATGCTCGGTCTCGGTTTCGGCGGACTCACGGCGGGCCGGCTGGCTCCGCGCGTTCGCAACGGGGTTCGGGTCTACGGCTGGGTCGAGCTGTGCATCGGTTTCTACGCGCTGGCCGCACCCGCACTGCTGGGCTGGATCCCCAAGATTGGAGCCGCGTGGCTCTACGGGCTGGACTTCGGCACGGCGTCCCTGGTTCGCTTCGCGCTCGCGCTGATTCTGCTGATATTCCCCACTTTTTGCATGGGAGCGACGCTGCCACTGCTGGTCCGCGCGGTCGTTCGCGATGAAACCGGCGGAGCGGGTCGCCGGATCGGGCTGCTCTATGGACTGAACACGTTCGGTGCGGTGGCGGGTGTGTTGCTGACCAGTTACGTGCTCTTTCCGCTGTTGGGCCTGCGCGGCGCCGGTTACTTCGGAGCCGGTCTCGAACTGATGGTGGGAGCGCTTGCGCTGATCTTCATTGCGCCGCGGGTTGCCGATTCGCCCACCGTGGCAGCCGCGACGCGCGCGCGACGCCCGCTTCGGCCCGGGCGCTGGCTGCCGCTGCTCGCCTACGGGACCGTGGGTTTCACGGCGCTGGTGTACGAGATTTCGTGGAGCCGCGCGTTGTCGATGGTGCTGGGCTCGTCGATCTACGCGTTTTCGAGCATGCTCGCGGCCTTCTTGCTCGGTATTGCACTGGGAAGTGTCACACTCGGCTCCCGGCTCCAGCGGTTTCGCGATCCGCTCCTGGTATATGCGTTGGGTATTGCGCTGCTGGGTTTTCTCGCGTTGCTGACGATCTTCTTGCTTCCGCGTCTGCCGTCGGCCTTTACGTTCTGGGTGCAGACCTTCGGCGTGCAGACGGGATGGCTGATTGCGGTTCAACTGGTGCTCTCGATTGCCGTGATGCTCCCACCGGCGTACGTATTGGGTGCGTTGTTCCCACTGCTCGCGGGGGTGCTCGCGGAGGACGAGAACGCGAGTTCGGCCACCGGGGACGTGTACTTCGTCAACACCGTGGGTTCGGCAGCGGGTGCGTTCGCGGCGGGTTTTTTCTTGATTCCGAACCTGGGTCTGCGGGGAACGCTCGGTGCGGCTGTCGCGTTGAACCTGGCCATTGCGGCCGTGCTCTTGTTTCGCAGTGGCAAGGGTCAGCCGGGCCGGCGCATGCTGTTCGCCGCCATTCCTGCACTCGCCGCCGTTGTGATCGCCTTCCATCCCCCGTCCCTGGATCCGCATACCCTGGCCCAGGGCGCGTTTCGCCTCGACGAATTGTCCAACCCAGGTGTGAAGCCGAGTGAGTTTCTGATCGACGTGCCCGGCGAGGAACTCGTGTTCTACCGCGATGGGATCAACACGTCGGTTTCGGTACATCAGAGTGCGGGCGTTTATTCGTTACACGTGAACGGGAAGATCGATGGGAGCTCGGTGGGTGACATTCCAACCCAGACGCTCCTTGGTGAGGTGGGCGTCCTGTTCGGAAAAGCGCCGAAGTCGGTGCTCGTAATCGGTTGGGCGACGGGCATGACAGTCGGGTCCGTGACGCGCAGCGACGTACAGCGGATCGACGTGGTCGAACTCGAGCCGGCGATCATGGAAGCCTCACATTTCTTCGATCACGTCAATGGTCGACCACTCGAGGATTCGCGCGTACGCGTGATACTCAACGATGGGCGCACGCATTTGTCCTACGGACGGGATCTCTACGACGTCATCATCTCCGAGCCCTCCAATCCCTGGATGACCGGGGTTTCGGATCTGTTTACGTCCGAGTTCTTTCAAGCGGTTCGAGCCGCGCTGAAGCCGGGTGGCCGCTTGCTGCAGTGGATTCCCACGTACGGACTCGATCCGGATGCGATGAATTCCATCCTTCTCGCATTGCGCCGCGAGTTTATTTATGTCTACGGCTTCACGATCGATCGCGAGCAGCCTGATATCCTCGTCCTCGCGAGCTGGGAGCCGCTCACGGTGGATACCCTGCCGCGCTTCGAAACCCTTCCCATGCGAGTTCGCAAAGACCTCGAGCGCGTGGACATCTACTCCACCGCACAGCTGTGGAGCCTGCTGCGCCTGCTACCCGATGATATCGACGCGCTCGTCCGCTTTGGAAAGATGGGGGGGAGCGTGTCGAACACGGACGACAATATGCTAGTCGAGTTGAGTTCGCCTTGGACCCTGTACTCGCCGTCCTCCGAGACTAGCTGGGCGTCCAGCTCGGTATTCAAAACGGGAATCCTTCCGCTCCTCGAGACCCTGCCCGCACCGCCGGATCCCGAGTTCGTCGGCGAGCTCGCCATGGCCTACTTGCGGCGCAACATGTTGGACGTCAGCGAGACGCTGATAGCGCGCGCTCCCAAAGCCGTCCATGCGATCGTCGCGCGCGCGTTGATCGCGCACGCGAACGGTGAACTTGATGCCGCTGGCCTGCTCGAGCGCTTCGATGCTGCGCTCGAAGAGCAACCGAACGCACACGAGTTGCGCATCCTCCGCGCAAATGCGCGCCTGTCCGTCCAGCCGATCGAACTCGCACTCGAAGACGCCGACTTCGCTCTCCGCCAACAACCCGAAGATCCGCGCGCGCTCGAGACCCGGACCGTCGCCCTCATGGGTTTAGGCCGATTTGAAGAAGCGCAGGCCGCGCTTTCGCGCCTGCACCCAAGCGAGTACTCCGCCGGACGCCCCGACTTGTGGTTGCTGGCTGGGCAACTGGCACTGATGCGCGGAGATCCAAAGAGCGCGACCGCAGAACTCGAGCGCTACGCAGAGACCAATCCCCAGGAGACCGAAAGCTGGAATCTGCTGGCGAAGGCATATGAGCAGGCAGGAGAGCATCGGAATGCCCTGCGAGCGCGGCGCAATTGCGGGCGCGTGTTCTACCAGGGAGGCGTCGAAGCCCGGGAGCGGGGCGATGGCGCACAAGCCGAGGAGCTGTTCAAGTGGGCTTTGAAGTTCGCCCCGGACTACGAACCCGCGAACCAAGCACTCGGCGAGCTGCGAGATGCGGCAATGGCGAGTGGAGGAAATTCCGGCCGCTGAGTGAATTCAGGTGGCCCTCGAGGGCTACTCGAATCCCGGTGGACGCGGACCGATGACGCGCTCGCGCTCCGCGAGTTCGGCTCGAAGCGCGGCGAGGGTCGCGGCATGTGCTTCGGACGCCGCGAGGTTTTCGGTCTCGTACGGATCCTCGGCGAGGTGGAACAACTCGGTCCATCCGGGGTAGCCGGGATATTCGATGAGCTTCCAGGCCTCCGTTCGGAGTGCATAGAGCGTGGGTGTGTGGTGGGGCGGTTCGTGGAAATTCTCGTACACGAACGAGGTGCGCCACTTGGTTTCGTGTCCCTCCAGGAGCGGAACCAGGCTTTGCCCCTGCATTTTGTTTGGCGTCTTCACGCCGGCGATGTCGAGCAGGGTGGGGGCAAGGTCGACGTTTAGCACGAGTTTGTCGATGGTCGTTCCCGCCTTGGTGAGCGGTGGGTAGCGGATGAGGAGCGGAATGCGGATCGATTCCTCGTAGGCCGCTCGCTTGATCAGCATTCCGTGCGCACCGTTGCACAATCCGTTGTCGCTCGCGTAGACGACGATCGTGTTTTCGGTCAGGCCGAGTTCGTCCATCGATTCGAGAAGCCGCACCACGTTCTCGTCGACGCCGGCAATCAACTGGTGGTAGGCGCGGCGGGGTTTGTTCATCCAGTTCGCGCGTCTACCCGGCTGGCGTGTCTTGCGCGCTTCGCCGAGCAGCTCGACCCAGTTTTCGGGTACGCCATAGGGCGTTGTCCGGATACGTTTCGCAATGAGCAGCTTCAGCTCTTTACCGCGGGGATAGGGAGGAACGGCCGTGATGTTCGCGGGCGGAGTCAGCGTCGCGTTTTCGTAGAGACTGAGTAGGCGCTCTGGTGGTTCCCAGGGTGAATGCGGAGACTTGAAGCCCACGAAGAGGAGGAACGGAGCGTCGCGCTCGTTGCGCAGAAACTCGAGCGCGTAGTCGGTCGCGACATCGTCGACCCAGCCCTTGGTTCCGACGAACTTTCCGTTCACCATGAAGTTGGTGTCCTGGTGCTCCCCCTGCTCGAGGTAGCTCGCGGAGAAGTCGAAACCCGGGCGCTCTTCCTGCCAGCTCATGTGCCATTTACCGATGTAGGCGGTGTCGTAGCCGGCGGCCTGGAGTTCCGACGCGAACGTTGGAAGATCCGACGGTAATTCCGTCTGGTTGTCGATGATCCCGTGGCTGCGGGCCCAGTGCCCCGATAGGAAGCTCGCGCGCGAGGGAGAGCACAGCGAAGTTGTCACGAACGCGCGCGTGAATCGCGCCCCCTCGGCAGCCAGTCGATCCATGCCGGGTGTTCGCAGCCAGCGCTGCCCCTCATGGCCCATTGTGTCGTGCGACTGGTCGTCGCTCACGAGGACGACAATGTTCGGGCGCGGGCGGATTTCTGCGTCAATGGCGGCGGTTTCGCCGGTGCCGCAGGCGACCCCGAGCAGCAGTCCGAGTCGCAGAGCCCACGTGCTCCCACGGATTCGCGAAGTGGATGTCGTCGGGAATTTGGACGTGTTCTGGGAATGACCCAGCCGCATTTGCAGGGCGGCCTGGAAGAGCTGGCCGGCCGGCAGCGTATTGAAGTATTTCGGCCTCACCGCGCAATGAATAGCAGGTGAAGCGAAGCGGCGGCAGCCGATGCGAGACGAAGAGAGAAGGCGGATACCTCAGTCGCTCGGCGGCGCGGGTTCTGCCAACTTTGCACCCACTTCGGCGTCGCCGTTCTCGTCCAGCACGTAACCGAGTCCCTGGAGCATCTCGCGTTGTTGCTGTGATATTTGCGGGGGTACGCTTCGCTGCGGAACTTCGGTGGAGAGGCCTGCCATGTAGCTGTCGAGCGATTCGATCAAGCGTTTCGCCAGTTTGGGGTGGCGCCCGGCGAGGTCCTGCTGCTCGTGCGGATCGCTCACCACGTCGTATAGCTCGTGGGTCCCATCGTCACCCCGGATGAGCTTGTAGGAATGCTCGCGAAACGATCGCAATTGGCGCGCAAACCGCGCCGGATCCCAGGTCGGGTTCTTCTTCTGCACCGCGTGCTGAGGCCTCTTGAATACGGCGGGATACTCGGAAACGCGAACTCGTTTGGCATCAGGGTTGAGCAGGCTCCGGCTGCGGGTGACGAGGTCGGCCGGCGGCTCGAGGGCCGCCAGGTCCAGGATGGTCGGGAAGATGTCGAAGTTCATGACCGGACTTGAGTCGCGTCCAGGTTCGAATTGCGCTGGGTAGTGGATCAGAAGTGGGACGTTGATGACCGGTGCGTAGAGCGAGTACTGGTGATCCATCATGTGCTGTTCGCCGAGGTGTTCGCCGTGATCCGCCGCCAGGATGATTACGGTGTTCTCCAGGTATCCCCGCGCTTCGAGCGACTCGAGCAGGTGCGCGAAGAGGTCGTCGAGTTCGGTCAGGGTCGCGTCGTAGGTGCGAGCCATCAGCTCGAGCTCCTCCTCGCTGTACTCGGCGAGCCCGAACGTGTAGGTCCACATGGGAATCCAGGAGCGGTCGACTCGATAGGATTTATCGATCAATTCCGGCCGCATCACCCTCTTTCGCGCCTCTCGCGTCGGGATGAAGGGTCGATGTGCCTCCATATAGTTGACGAAGGCGAAGAAGGGGGCGTTGGTTTTTCGACCGTCGAGCCACTGCAGGAGATCCTCCTCCGCGAGTTCGCCGGCAGCCTTGATGGACCACGGCGCGAGCTTTTCGCCTCTTTTCTTGTCACCGATTTCGCTGGTTCGATCGCCTTCCGTTTTCGCCCGAACGATTTCTGTGGCGCGTTTGCGATACTTCGCGTCCCACGGATGGGCCTCGTGGTCGAATCCCTGCTGGAAGTTCTCCTCCTTGGAGATGTGGGGGTTGGCGGCCCATAAGTAGGTGGAGTAGCCGGCTGTCTTGAGCAGCTCCGCAATGGTGACGTGGCTGTATTCGAGCCAGCGATGCGCGTTGTTGGCGCCGTGCTGAGTGGGCAGGAGCCCCGTGAACATGCTCGCGTGTGAGGGCGTGGTGGTACTGGCCGCCGACACGGCATCGTCGAAGACACGAGCGCCCTTCGCCCACTCATCGAGCTTCGGCGTCGTGGCCATGGAATAGCCGTAGAGGCTCATGTGGTCCGCGCGGACCGTATCCCAGACGATCCAGAGCACGTTCGGACGCTCTGGATTGGCCTCTGCGCTGACGCCTTGCGCGAATGAGGCCTGCGAAAAGAAGAGGGTCAGCGCCAGTACGAGGGGCGCGAAAAATCGACGACCCGCGTCTACTGGGTACTCGAGCATCGGGTGATTTTAGTCGCGGGGCAATTGCAATGCCACAGGCTCGCGCGATTCCTTGTCGCGGGCGCACTTGCCGGAGAGTTGCCGTTTCTCGTCCCAAGCCTCAAGGGGTCTCTCTTCATTCGATCGAAGCTGCGCGAAGCGACTCTTCACTGGTAGGATGGGTGTTGCTGTGGCTGCAACAAGCGAGCGGGATTCGATCGGGTCCTCGACCCTGCCTGGTGGCTTCGTGCCGGCGGCAATCTTTTGCCTCGCCTTCGGGCTCCGATTCGCGTTCCTGCTGCAGATGCAGGGCACACCGATGCGCGACTACGCAGAACTGCCCTGGCAGCAGTGGTTCGTCGTCGACTCGGCCTACTATCACAAGCTCGGCGCGTCGATTGCCCATGGAGACCTCATCGCGCCCACGGCGCACTTTCTGTCGCCACTCTACTGCTATTTCGTCGGGCTAGTGTACGCGGTCTTCGGTGTCGGCCTGGACGGGGTCCGCCTCGTGCAATGCGTCATCGGCTCGCTTAGCTGCGTGCTCTTGTATTGGATCGGCCGGCAGACTTTTTCGGAAATCGTCGGGATCCTCTCGGGCCTGTGCCTCGCGATCTACGGACTGCACATCTACTACACAGAGGCCATCCTGCCGACGGTACTCGTCGTCTTCCTCAATCTGGCTTTTCTTGCCCTGCTGTCGACTGCACCCTCCAAGCTCACGCCCCCTCGTGCAGCAGGCGCGGGGATAATCCTCGGCCTTGCAGCCCTCGCCAAGGCCAACGCGCTGTTGTTGTTGGTCGCCACGATCGCCGTGCTGTGGTGGCAGCATCGGAAGGCTGAATATCGGCGGTTCGTTTGGTTCGCGATCCCCCTCGTCATTGGAACGTTCCTCACGATCGCCCCCGTCACGGTTCACAACTACGTCGTAAGCGGCGATTTCGTGCTGATTACGACGACCGCTGGCCGGAACCTGCTGAAGGGCAACGGCCCCCAAGCCAACGGTACGCACATCACCCTCGACCCCGCACTGGCGGGCGACCAAATCAAGTTCTACTTGGACGGGGATGTGAAACCGAGCGACGGCGCTCGGCAATCGCGCGAGATGGTCGCAACCACCCGGAAGTACATGGCGAGCCAGCCCATTGCCAGCGCCAAACTGTTGGTGAAGAAGGCGCTTCTCTTCCTGAACCAGCGAGAGCTCTTCATTCGCGACAACTTCTACTTCGCGAAGCGCTACTCGAGCGTGTTGAGGCTGCCATTGCCCGGGTTCGCGTTGATCGGTGTTCTCGGCTTGGCCGGGGCGCTGTGGGGTTTGCGCCGGTGGGAGTCGGCGGTGCACGTATACGCCATGTTGCTCGTGCAGATCGCCTCGTACACACTGGTCTTCGTGCTCGCGCGCTACCGGCTCGTAGCCGTTGCGTGTCTCATCTTGTTCGCCAGCAAATTCGTCAGCGACGTCACTCAGATCGTCGTTGAGCGCAGGCGGGGGGCACTCGCGTTCGCCGCGACCGTCTTGTTATGCTGTGCGCTACTCGTCAACATTCCGTTCGCGGAGTTCCCGTATGAGCGGGGCTTTCCGGAGATGACGAGCCGAATCGAGCGAACCCAGTACAAACGGCGCAACAGCCCGCTGCCCCCCGTCACGGGCCGCGAGGCGCGCCCGATGCTGCAGCCTGGCCTCCCCGTCGAGTGAGACGCCTTGTTTGGATCTGATCAAGAAGCTTCGCTTGCTGGGTTACCACGGATGATCAATCGCCAACGTATCCGAGGGCCTCGAGCTTGCGATGCAGTTCTTCGTCGATGGGTGCCAGGTTGGGTTTGAGCGAGCCGGTTCGACGGAGCGCGTCGAACTTGCGCAGTTCCTCGGCGAGCCGCGCGACGATCCCGGGCTCACGATCGATGAGATTGTCCGATTCCTCCGGGTCGAGTTCCAGTTGATACAGCTCGTGCCTGCCGTCGGACGAGTGGATGTACTTGTAGGGCCAGTCAAAGACCGCGCGTCGCACGCGATTGAATCGCCACCCCCAATCGGGATTGAACAGATCCTTGCTGCGGGTGTAGTAGTTCTCGACCAGAACCAGGTGATTGCCCGGGGCGTCGGGGAACAGCGCGGCGAGCTCTCCCCGTAGCGGTGCGCTCAGCGCCTGGGAGATCAGGTGGGGCACGTCGTTCGAAACCACCGGGATGTCCACGACATTCCCATCGATCTGACCCGGCGCGCGGATGATCAGGGGTACGACCAGCGCCGGCTGATAGACGTCTTTCGAGTGTCCCACCAGCCGATGCTCACCGAAATACTCGCCGTGGTCCGAGGTTATGACGACCAGCGTTCGATCGTCGAGACCGGCGCGGTGCAACCGTTCGAGCAGCGCTCCGATCTGCTCGTCGACATTGCCGATCGACGTGTCGTACTGAGCGATCACCTTCTCGATCAGGTCGGACGGCACCGGACCCTTCGCGGGCATCACTCGGCGGGCCAGCTCGTCACGCAGGGCATGGGGTTCGGCTTCTTCGGGCAGCTTGACCAGCTCCGGCCGCGGGCGCGTGTTGTAGGGTTGGTGCGTGTCGATGTAGTTCACGAACAGGAAGAAGGGCTCGGTGTGCACCTGGCGGTCCAGCCAGGAGAAGATCGTGCGATTCAACTCGTCGGCGTAGCGGCGCTCGACGACGTACTCATCGAAGCCCTGGTTCAACTGCCAGTGCTCGGCGAGGAAAGCGGCATTCGATACGAACGCGGCGGTGTGGTACCCGCGCTCGCGTAGGGCCTCGGCAAGGGTCAACTGGTCGAGCGGCAGCGGGTTGACGTTCGTGGACGGCCGGTCCACGGGAAACGTGTGGGCCCCGTGCTGGAAGGGCGGCTTGCCCGTGAAGAGCGCCCCGTGGCTCGGCACGGTCCACGGAGCCGCGGACAACGCCCGCGAGTAGCGCGTCGCTCCTGCGGCGAACGCGTCGATGGCTGGGCTCGTATCGCGCCAATAGCCGTAGCAGCCGAGATGGTCGGCCCTCAGCGTGTCGACGACGATTAGGACGATGTTGATCGGTCGCGACCTTAGGTGGGCCGGTTCCGTTCCGAGACAGGCCACGACGAGACATGAGCCCAGCACGCCGAGGGCCCATGCCGTCGATATGCGGCGACCGCGCGCCATCGGGAGCCCTCCGCGGGGCTTAACCCCAGCAGTCCAGATCAATCGACGAGACGTCTCGAACAACGGTAGCGAAGCCGAGGGTCTAAACTTCGTCTACCCTGCGCGAGATCCTTCAACGGGAGATCGCCATTCCTTCCCCCAATGCCCGAGCTGATCGCCAGCGGTCGCCGCAGCATGCGAGGCGCGCGCATCGGGCTGCGTGGCTGGCCTGCGTGTTTCTTGCCTGCAGTGACGGCGGCGAGGGCACAGGGCCCTTCGAGCCCGGGGCCGCGCCGCCGCGCCGTTCGAACATCATCCTGATCGTGATCGATACGCTCCGGGCGGATCATCTGGGCGCGTACGGCTACGCGCGGAAGACCTCGCCAAATATCGATGCCCTGGCTGCGCAGTCCCTGGTCTACGAGCGGGCCATCAGCCCGGCGCCGTGGACCACGCCTGCCATCGGAGCGCTGCTCACGTCCCTCTATCCCACGACACTCGGGATCGACGACCGCCAGTCTTCGCTGGCGGAGGAGCACCTGCTGCTCTCAGAGGTCTTGCAACGCAGGGGATGGGCGACGGGCGCTGTCATAAGTCACCACTTCTGTTCTTCGCGCTGGAACTTCGACCAGGGTTTCGACGCCTTCGATGAGAGCAACGTGCAGGGTCACCGGGCGGTCACCTCGCCCGCCGTCACGGACCGCGGTCTGGAATTCATCACGGCCCGGGAAGGGGAACCGTTTTTCCTGTGGCTCCACTACTTCGACCCTCACGTCGCCTATGTCGAGCACGAAGGACACACCTTCCCGGACGAGGGGGCATACCGGGGGCCGATCGCAAGCGGTCAAGATTTCAAGACCCTGCTCGCCATCAAGCCTTCGATCACGACTGCCGATCTCGGCGAGCTGCGGCGGCTTTACGACTCGGATATTGCATTCACCGATCACGCGGTGGGCCGCCTGCTTGAGGGATTGAAGACGCGCGGGCTCTACGACGATGCGGTCGTCATCTTGACAGCCGACCACGGCGAGGAGTTCTTCGAGCGCGGCGGCCTCGGCCACGCCAAGACCGTGCACCAGGAGCTGATCCACGTACCCTTGATGATCAAACTGCCCGGCGTGGAGCCGCGGCGCATCACGGAGCCCGTCAGCCTGGTCGACATCTACCCGACGATTCTCGAGTTCCTGGATGAGCCCGTGCCGGACGGGCTCGCCGGGCGCTCGATTCTCCCCGAAGCCCTGGACACTGCGGGTGGGCGCCACCCGGTGTTCTCGGAGACACGAAGGGGCAACGACATGCGCGCCGTGATCGACGGCGACGTGAAGCTACTGGTAAACCGGCGGACCGGGCGTAGCGAGTTCTATCGCCTGGACTCGGATCCCGCCGAACGCCACGATCTGGCCGCGCGAGAGCCCGAGGAGGTGGCCCGCCTTCGCTCCTTGATGGATACCTGGGTCCGTCGGAGCGAGGCCCGGGTGCGTCCGGGCGCAGACGTGACGCTCTCCCCTGAGGAGCGAGAACAGCTCGAGGCGCTGGGCTACAGGGAGTGATTCAGGGACTCGCCGTTGGCGGCACCGATGAAGATTCGCTCGTCGGCGCCGCCGAGGAAGGTTCGCTGCTGCCGTCCGGGAAGATCGTCCAGCGGAAGGCTACGGGGGCGTCGGGGCTGTCGCTGCGGACGAACTCGAGCAGCACCCGCTTCGTTCCCTCCACGGTCACCCGGTAGAATCCGGGCGCCGTCGTACCGTTCGATCCCTCGTAGTCGGGCCGACCGTCGCCGTCGTAGTCCATCTGGTTGGCAAACCAGGTGTTGGCGACCCAGCTGGGCCCGTCGGTTTCGCCCGCGGCCTGGCCGGCGAGCGCGTAAAAGACCCCCTCGCCGCGACCGTCGGGGCCGCGTTTCTCGCCGATCACTGCGACGTGATCGTGGGCGTGAAAGAAGACGTCGGCGCCATGACGCCGTAGGAGCGCCTGGAGCGCCGCCTGCTCGCCGAGGAATCGCCCCTTCGTGGTGCCGTCCACCGTGGCGCGCAGCCCGCCACGGCCGTAGTGGTACTCGCCGGGCGTTCCCGTCTCGTCCGCGAAGGGCCGGCCGTCGGGACTGGTGACACCGCCCACCAGGTGTTCGGCAAAGACGAAAACCCAAGGCGAGTGGTTGGCGGCCAACACGGCCTCGAGCCAGCCGAGCTGTGCAGCGCCGAGCGTCCAGTCGTCCGCTTGTTTTGGGAGCGCGGTGGGTCCGGCCATCACGTCGAGCACGATGAAACGGGCAGAACCCGAACGGAAGGTGTAGTAGAGATCACCCTCCCGGCTGCCGTCATAGGTGGCCGTCGGGTCGGGCAGGTGGCGTAGCCGTGCGTTTCGGCTGAGCGCGCGCGTATTGGAGAAGTGGCCGTAGGATCCTTGTGCGTCGCCGAAGCGCGCCTCGCCGTCGTGGTTGCCGAGCACGTAGAGGAAGGGCAGCTCGCGGGCGACGCGTCCCCAGAGCGCGAGGCCGAGCTCGTAGCGGAGGTCCGCCTGGGCGGCTGTCCGTACCGTTCCCGATCCGTAGGTTTCGTAGGCCGGGCAGACCCGCAATTTTCGCGCGTGGGTCATGAAGTTGTCGCCGCCGGCGATGATGAAATCCACATCGCTGGCGAGCACGTTGTCCAGAGTCTGTTGGAAGTTCAATAGGGCGTGCGATCCCGGAGATTGCGCACACTCGCTCTTGATGTACCGGCCGACGATGTGCGAGTCAGCGGCGTAGGCGAAGCGAACGGTGGCCTCGGGGTCTGCGCGGAGGGTCCGGAAGTGGACCGGGGCCCGGGCGACGAAATTGCTCTCTCCCCTCCGGCGGAGATGGACCTGGGCGCGGTAGCGGGTGCCCGGCGCGAGCCCCTCGAGTCGCAGGGTTGCGAGCGTTCCCGCGCCGACGTGGAGTGGTGTCGTTTGGCTCGCGTCGCCCTCGGTTTCCGTTTCGAGCGGGGTGAAGGTCGCGTAGAGTTCGACGTCCTCGGTAGGCACGAGCCCAATCTGCACGCTCCGCTCGGTGGGGTTGGTGACGATTTCCTCGGTGCGAAACTCGACAGGGTCCGGGACTTCGCTCACATCGCCGCATGCGGCCAGCGAGAGTGACGATGCCAGCGTCGGGATGGCGAGTGCCATGGCCGCGAGCCGCCGCCCGCTCCCTTCGCGCTTCGTGGTGCCTGCTCCTGGCCTCAGCATGGAAGCGAGCTTACCCGATGGGATCCGTGGGCCGCCGCTGCGCGCGTTGGCGTGCCTGCTGTGCGCCTTGCTCGCTGTCGAGGGTTTTCGTGTGGTGCATGATCGCCAGCGCGCGGCTTCGTGAGGCGCGCCTGGCTACTATGGTGCTGCTCTTTGCGGTGCACCTGGCCGCACCCCGGCTCCTCCCGAGCTAAATTCGTTGCCGCGAAACCGCCCCATTGGCGGAATTGGAGAATCCACACGATGAGACACACCAGGCGGCTCCAGTGTGCGGCGATCGCCGCGGTCTGCGTGGTCGCTTGTGCGCCGGCTCCTCCGCCCCGCCCCAACTTCGTGATGATCGTGACCGACGATCAGGATGTGGAAACGCTGCGGTTCATGCCCATCGTGCTGCGCGAACTCGTGGATCAGGGAACGTCCTTCTCGAACGCGTTCGTCACGATCACCGCCTGCTGCCCGTCGCGCACGTCGATCCTCCGTGGTCAGTACGCGCACAACCACGGGGTGCTCGAAAACAATGGACCGAACGGGGGCTATCACGCCTTTGCGTCACTGGGTCTCGAGGATTCCACGCTAGCCAGCTGGATGCAGGAGGCCGGTTACCGCACGGCGCTGATCGGGAAGTTCCTCAACGGTTACGCGGGGCGGGCGTCCTATGTGCCGTCCGGGTGGGACGAGTGGTACGCGCTGCTCAACCACAAGTACTTCGAGTCGCGCTTGAGCGACAACGGCGTGGAGGTCACGCTGGCGACGCAGCCCGCCGAGTACGTGACGGATGCGCTTGCCGAGCGGGCCGTGGACTTCATCGCCCAGGATGACCCGAGGCCGTTCTTCCTCTACCTCACCCCGCTTGCTGCCCACAGGCCCGCGGACCCTGCGCCGCGACATCGCGACCGCTTCGCCGATCAGGCTGCACCTCGGTACCGGGCATTCAACGAAGCGGACGTCTCGGATAAGACTCGATTTGTCCGGAAACGGGAGCACTTGTCGGAGCGGCAGATCGAGGAGATCGACGCTCTCTACCGCAACCGACTGCGTACGCTGTTGGCGGTGGATGAGATGGTGGGCCGGATCATCTCCACCCTCGAAAAGACGGGTCGGCTGGAGAACACGTTCTTCTTCTTCCTGTCGGATAGCGGCTTTCACCTCGGGGATCATCGGCTTCCGGGGGGGAAGGGAGGTCCCTACGAGCGTTCGATTCGCATACCGCTCATCGTGCGCGGGCCGGGTGTGCGGGCGAACAGGACGGTCGACGTCTTCGCCTTGCACACCGATCTCGCACCCACGGTGATGGAGTGGGTCGGCTTGCCCACGCCGGGCTTTGTGGACGGTCGCTCGCTGGTTCCGTGGTTGGGTACCGGCGGTGATGCAGCGGCAAGTGGGCGGAAGGCGTTTCTCATCGAGAACTGGGGAGACGAAGGCCGGGGCTTCCAGGCGCTGCGGAGCGAACACCGGATCTATGTGGAGTGGAATGGCGGCGAGCGGGAATTCTACGACTTACGCCGGGATCCGGATCAACTGGAGAATGCCTACACCTCGCTTGCGCCGGCGGTCGCGGAACAGCTGGCTATGGCCGTGAAACAGTTTCGCGACTGCGCGGCGGAGTCTTGCCGTCAGCTCGAGGACGCCTTCGTTTTTCCCGAAGTGTTCGCCAAGAGGGTAGGCCCAAGATCTCCTTAAGTGGCTGTTTACCACTTTCGATCTGGACCCATTCTTTTGGGCTCGGTCAGGCTCAGAAAGACACTCTTAGGTGTCGATTCGGAGCGGCAACCGGCGATGCCCGCGAGTAGCGCACCGAGAACGAGAGCCGTGCTGACAGGGCGTGCGATTTTCACGGAATGTATCCGAGCTCTCGCAGGCGATGTATTTCATCGGCGTCGAGTTTTTCGAAGGCCGGCAACGTGCTCCCTTCCTCGAGCATGCGCGCGGACAGGGGCGGCTCGCCACCGGCGGCGGCCACATAGTCAGCGAGCATGCCCTCCAAGCGCTGAAGCTCCGCCGACCACGCCGGATCGCCAGCGAGATCGACCTCTTCACCGGGGTCGCGCGTGAGATCGAACAATTGAGGGGGGCCGTTCGATGAGTAGATCATCCGCATTCCGCCGTGCTCCACGGCGCGCAGGCGGCGCCGGTACGGGTCGAGGGTGGCAGAGGCATTCGTGCCCGATTTGAAGCGACTCAATGCCTGTAATGGGTAGTAGTACTCGGAGATCTGCGGCGCGTCGTCCGTCGATGCTCCCAGCGTGAGAAGATCCCGCCCCGCGTCCTGCCCTGGCGGCAGGGGTACCCCCGCCAGGCCGAGCAGCGTTGGGAATAGATCGATGACACTCGCGGGCCTGCGCTCCACCTCTCCAGCGCGCGCGCCGTCAGGCAACAACGCGATCAGCGGAACGCGCACGCTCTCTCGGTAGAGTTGGAAGACGTGCCGAAAGTGATCGTGTTCGCCCAGGCTCTCGCCGTGATCCGACATCACGAAGACTGCCGCGTTGTCGAGGTACCCCGCTCGCTCGAGGTCTTCCACGAAGCCGCTCACGAGGGCGTCCACATAGGCGATCTCACCATCGTATAGATTATCGATCGCCGCCATGACATCGGTGTTGAAGGCGGGCCGATCTAGGTAGAAGCGCGTGACTTTCTGTGATGACACCAGCTCGGCATCTTCGGGGCTGGGTTCCGCAAGTAGGAATCGCGAACGGTACGGTTCGGGCGGATCGTAGCGGGCGTGGGCTTCCATGTAGTTCACGTACAAGAAAAACGCGCCGTCCCCATCGAATTCGCCGAGAAGGGCACGCGCAGCGAGCAGATTCTGGTGCTCGTTGGGCGACGGGCGTGGCCTGTCCTTGTCGCGCTCGCGCCAGGACTCCACGAAGGTGTCGAAGCCCCGCGAGAGGCCGGTCTTGGTGCTCACCAACGGGTTGTCGGAGACACCCAAGGTTGTGTAACCATGCTCGCGCAATATCTCCGCGAGCGTTGAATAGCGGTCGCTGAGCATATTATGCTCCTGCGTCGCGCCGTGGATGATCGGCGGCAACCCGGTAAACATCGAACTATGTGCCGGTACCGTCCAGCTCGACGTCGATGCAACGTTCTCGAAGCGCAGACCGCGTCGCGCCAAGGCGTCCAGTCCCGGCGTGGTGTGCCGCGAATAGCCATAGCTGCCCAGGCGATCGGCCCGCACCGTGTCGGCCACGATCAGGATCAGATTCACCGGCTGCGGATCCCCGCAGCCCGTCGAGCCCACGAGCGCATACGCCAGCGCACAGAACAGTGCCGCTGCGGAAGAGGACCGGGCAGCCATGGGCAACACCCTAATGCCTGCCCGCCTCAGCTGCCATCGGCTGCTCGTAATGCCTGGCGGGCGGTAACGACGATCACAATGAGCCACGTCAGCGCGCCCGCGATCGTGAACGCTGCACTCGTCGAGGCGAAGGTCGGTCGGTAGACGAACTTCACCGTGTGTTTGCCGGCGCCGACCGCCACCGCGCGGAACATCACGTTGGCGCGCAAAACCTCGACCGGCTCGCCGTCGACACTGGCCTCCCACCCCGGGTAAAAGGCCTCGCTTAGCAGCGCATAGCCGGGGTCGAGGCCGGTCTTCACGAGCGTGACGGAGCCAAGGTCGCGCTGCACGATCTCGACCGTGTTCGCGTGGCCCTGCGATCGAACATTCGGCCGTGCATCCGATGGCGGCGGACTGACCGGTGCGCGGGGCAGCAATACGACAGCGCGCAGATCAACGCTCCCGTCGGCAAGACGTTGCGCGGCAATCTGATCGTCCGGTTCGATCTCGGCGTTCGGAACGAAGAACGCCCGCGGAAGCACGTCCAGGTTCTCGTAGATCCACAGGTCTCCCTCGTGCACGAGCTTAAGGCCCGCGACGTCAACGGGCTCGGAAGCCACCACAAACCGAGCATTCATCAGATCCAGCACAGGAGAAGCCAGAGAGTCCGAGGACTGGAAGGGTCGGATCCTCCATCGGCTGCGCACCGTCGCGTGCTCGACTGCACCCATCAGAACGCGCGCGTAGGGTGGCCCTAGCGGTCCGTAACCGTGAACGTCTTCGATCCCAAAGGCACCGGGTGTATTCGCAGGAAATAGAGAGAAGCGGTCCGGGCCATTTCCAGCACCGGCCCCAGGGTCGAATTTCGCGATTCGGAAGGGAGGCTCGGCTTCGGTGAGCCAGCGAATGGCCGGAGTGTCGCGGAACATCCGTTCCGAATTGCGCACAACGACGAAGCCGTGGGCGAAGACGAACAAATCGACAGCTACGAGAGTGAGCAGCACCGGAACGAGCCAGCGAGCGGCCGATTTGCGGCCCGCCAGTACGAAGACGAGGAGAGTGCCCCCCCAAAAGAGAGCCGCCCAGGCCACCGACGATCGCAGCGCCGAGCTGTCAACCGACCCGCCCTGTACCGACGCGGCGATCCCCGGAACCCCCCATAAGACCGCGAGCGAGAGGCCGATCCCCACCGCGGCGAGGAAGATAAGGCCGCGCCCGGAAAGCACTCGACGCGCGCGAGCCGACGCAGACATGACTTGATCCGCGCCCAGCGCGGCGAGCATCGAGACGCAGAGCATGTACGCGATGGAGAGCCGGTCTATGCGCGTCGCGCGAAAGCCGGGTAGCACCGCGGCGGCACTGGCATAGAAGGCAGGCACGAAGATCACTGCGAGGGCGAGAGCCGCAATTCCCGCCAGCGCCGCGCCTCGCCAACCTCCCCGTACGGCGCCAATTCCCGCCAACAAAAGGGGCGCGATCCCCATGTAGAAAGTGCCAGCCGTGTAACTGGTGGGCGACGGACTCCAGTAGTTGCCCAAAAGCGGATTGCCGAACGCATCGGGGACGAATGCGCGCAGCATATGTGCGACGTGGGGCATGAGCGCGAGGAGTTCTTCGATTGGCCTGTTGCGTCTCTCGGAGAATGCCGCGAGTTCATTCGTGGCCAAGAGCTGACCACTCGCGAGGCTGAGCCCGATTGCCACGGCGAGCGCGAAGGCAAGCGCTGTCTTCCAGCGCGTAGACCAACTGGATACGCCGAACCCCAGCGCCAGAAGCAGGTAGACACCGACGAAACTGAAACCGTAGAGATAGATGGAAGGATGGCCTGCCAGGATCGCCAGCGCGCTCGCTGCAGCGATGGCCGAAATCCCTCGCCCCCACGCCGATGCGCACAGAAGGTGAACACCGGCCAGCATCCAAGGCAGCCAGCTTCCGGTAGCGATGAACTGCGGATGGCCGTATCGCGTGGCAAACATACCGTTGAGGGAGAACGCCAGCGCTCCCAGCAGTGAAGCGGCGCGAGACACTTGCGCTGCGCGTAGGCACACGAACATGCCGACCCCGGCCACGAACAGGTGGAAGGCCAGTGACGCGCCGTGCGCGGGTCCGCGCGGAAGGTGCGCCGCGATCCACGCGGGCGGATATAGGGCTTCCGTCCTGCTGAGGGCCACGAAGGGAATGCCCCCATAGAGATAGGGAGACCACCAGGGAATGTTTCCGTCGCGCATCGCCGCGCGTGCGAAGGGCTCGAAGGAAAATTTTTCGCGCACCAAGTCCGCGTTCATCTGCGGCAGCGCGAGTTCGGCGGATGTTGACGTGGAGCGCCACGGTGCCTTGCGCTCAAGCCCAGCGGTCGATACCACCCGGCCCGGCACCAGGCCTTCGCCCATCAACGACAACGGGAGCAGGGCCAGGAGCACCACACACGCGGCGTCCGCTCGACGCGATCGATGTTCCGCGTCCGGCTTGAGTTTGGCAACCACTGCTCGCGGATCCTAGCCCAGCTTTATCGACCGAATACGGTTTTGTGGCATCCACTCAACCGTTCGTGGGGATCACGATCCCCGGCGCATCGCCGTGCTGGTGACGCTGGTAATTCTCTTCGTGGCTCTCAATTTCTCGAGGCTGCCAGCCCTTCTCGCCCTGTAGTGAAAGAAATCATAATTAGAGAGCCCATGTTCTCGCAGTCCCAGGAGGTATGATGAGGTACAGGGCGCGGTAGCCGCGCGTTTCTTGCCAGTTGGAGGCCGGCTGGTTTTGTTCTCATGCGACGTTGGATGTCTCTTGTCGCAGATTGCCGAAAGCCCGACTGATTCTTCCGATGCTCTCCAGGTGCGGGTGATTTCGGATGCGGAGCCATGATGACCCGGCTGCTAGAATTGCCAGATGGTACGGTTTCCGCACCCTGACACCATCATCGTTGCCTTCTACACGGGAAACGATCTGCGCGCAATCGGGGAGTAGGGGTGCTCGGCTACCTGCTGGGTCCACTAGCTCTCCTGTTGACGCCACTGGTCATCTTCGTGCGTCACCACGGCTACTCGATGCTCGCGCCCGAGACTCTGGTCTGCCTCGGGGTTTTCTCGTTGGTTGGGCTGATCCTCGCCTTGCCGGGCGTGATCGGCGGCCGATATCCGGCGATCTTGATCCTCGCCGGCGTGATCACCTTCGTCGTCGACATCCAGCTGCAGAATTTTGAAGGCTGGAATCAGGTCGTCGTCGGAATCTTCCTGGCCTCTGCCGTGGTGCTCTTCGCACTCGGCAAACACTTTTCGCGCGTCACTGCCGTCATGGCTTGTACGCTACTGCTCACGAGCCTATGGCTCCCCGCGGAGCCGCGATTGAAAAACTGGCAGAGTGAACCGCGGGAATCCTCTTTGCCGGAACCACTACCCCTGGTTCTCCACATCATTCTCGATGAACAGATCGGAATCGAGGGCGTACCGAGCGATTTCGATCCGGCCGGCAACAAGGCTGAGTATCTGCGGTCGTTCTACCTGGAGCGGGGTTTTCGGGTCTTTGGTCGCGCCTACAGCCGCTACTACAATTCCGAGGAGTCCCTCTCCAATCTGCTCAATTTCTCGAACAGTCTCAATCCGTCTGTGTACTACGTGGGTGAATTCGCAGCAGGCATGTCGATGCGGCGGAACGCCTACTTCGGCGAGATGATCCAACGGGGCTATCGCGTCAACGTCTACCAGTCGGACTATATGGACTTCTGCAATCTCGAACGCGCGGGAGGAGCAGCCGTGGCGAATGTTTCGGCGTGCCATGAATACGCGCTCGAGACCATCAGCTCGATCGAAACGGCACCGCTGGCTGTGGCGCAGAAGGTCCGGGTGATTCTGACGATGTTCTCCCGGCTCTCGTTTCTGATGACCGAGATCCACACCGGCTACGAGTTCTCTCGGAGATTCCTCGCAAATCTCGGTCTGACGCTACCCGAATGGAACCGCGATCAGGGTCGGGTGAGTTCGGTCTCCGCAATGTCCATCTTCGAGCGCCTGCAACAGGATCTCGCTGAAGCGGAACCGGGCTCACTCTTCTTTGCGCATTTGCTGTTGCCCCACTCCCCCTACGCGTACGACGACCGCTGTGAGCTGAAGCAGAACATCACGGGCTGGCTCAACGGTTGGCAGCGAGCCCCGAATGGCAGGCGCAATGACACGGCGAGCCGAAAGCGACGCTATCCGCTCTATCTCGATCAGGTCGCCTGCACGCATCGCAAGCTCGCTGAAGTCTTCGAGGCCATGCAGCGTCGCGGCCAATTCGACGATGCGATCATCATCGTGCAGGGCGATCATGGCTCTCGCATCGACCTGGGGCCGCCGCGTCACCGGATCGCACGAAGCCTCAGCAAGCGGGACTACGTGGATGCCTTTTCGACCCTCTACGCGATCAAGCTGCCGGGTAGTGGCCCCGTGTACGACCGGCGCATTCTTCCCATCGACGTACTCCTGGCTCGCCACATTCGAGAGGGGGAGCTGCCGCCCGGAATCGAATGGGCGCCGAAGCCCGTTGTCCATCTGTCCCGCCCTCGCAACCCCAAGGCGCGTCGAAGGTCCGCCGCGGGCGCTCTGCCCAGCATGGTGGAACACCCGCTCCCGCGCTTCTCTCATGGGAAAGTCTCGGAGCAGACCCCTTGAAGGGTGTCGCGACTGGGTCGATCACATGGGGCGCGGCGTCGCACGCCTCGTCTGATGGAACGGGGCGACGGTCCGAGGCCCGAACACCAACCGCGCCAGCCGGGCCTCGGTGGTAATTGTGAAAGCCGTCCAGGTCTTGCTCTACAAGATCATCTTCCGAGCAGCCCTGGAAGACGTGAGTGTGGACGGCGGACTCGATTCTTCGTTCGATCGGCTCTCAACCCAATTGCGCCAAAGAATGCGGCTGTTCGTTCAGTGTTTCGTAACGAACGTGAAGAGTCGAACCGAGTCGAAGCGTATTGGCGCAGCCTAGCCAAGGTACTACGCTATTTCCGGGCACGTCGTAGCCGATCCTTGATGACGAATTTGAGACTGCGTTGGAACTGAACCGTCCTGGAGGCTCGAAGTAATGGCTCCCGAGGCTACCAGCCGCGCCATGCCCGAAAAATCTCCACGCAAAACCGTTCTTCTTGCACTGGCTGCCGCTTCGATCGTGATTTTTCTCGGAGCTGTGGAACTAACGTTACGGGTCGCGGCAGGGTTCGGGTTCGTTGAACTTCCACCCCCTCCGACCGTGCGCGAGACGTGGGCGCGCGACGGCTGGGTGGTGGACCGTGATCTTCACTGGGCGCGGCCCCGTAATCACACGGGATTCACCGCGCGCAAGTGGTATCAAACCAATTCATTCGGCTTGCGGGATCGGGAGATCAGCCTGGATAAACCCGCCCAAACCGTGCGGATCCTCGCGCTCGGGGATTCGACGGTCTTTGGCTTCGGGGTGCCGATCGAGGGAATCTTTAGCAAGCGTCTCGAGGCGCTCCTGAATCAGGACGCGGGCGACACCCAATTCGAGGTGATCAATGCGGGCATCCAGAGTTACTCTCTCTATAATTCCTTCGTTTATCTGAAGCGGGACGGAATTCGCTTCGATCCCGACCTCATCCTTCTGGAGACGAGTTACAACGATCGTCGTTACGTTCCGTCTCGCTTCCACCGCGATGGCCTGCTGTTCTATCGGTATTTCTGGTACAGCATGCGTCTTCGAGAGGTCCTCAGCGGGAGCTACGTCTTCCGCGGTCTCCGACGAGTCCTGCTTGAAAATCCTGTCGCTGCGGCGTGGAGCGATCGCGATCCCGATGATCTCATCGGGACTGGAGAATATTCGTTTCGCCAGATCGAAATGGACGATCTCCAATGCCGAGTCAACCCAACTCGATACGAAGCGATGTTGAAAGAGCTCATCGACTACGCCCTGGCCCGAGAGATCCCCGTGGTTCTCATTCCACTTCGGGATCCACCGGATCAGATCGCGGCCTATCGCGACGCCGTCGCGCTGCTGGAAGACGGCTCATGGGAGCGCGCGGTCGAAAAGCTCCAGGAGATGCTCGAAGGAAGTTTTCACTACCAGCTCATCGCGGCCGCAAAGATCAATGAAATCTTCGATTCGGCTGGGCGATCGGAGGAGCGAATCGAGCGAATTCCGGTGCCCATCGAGTGGATGGGGACCGGCGGGAATGTCCCAATCTTTACCGCCGATCCGTACATTGAAATCATGCAGCGCGCTGCAGAGCGCCGAGGCGTGGTCGTCGCCGAGATCGATCCGAAAGAGCTGACCGAGAAGGCCCTGTATATGGACTACATCCACCTCAACGCGCTTGGGCACGAGTTGCTCGCCCAGAGCATCCACCGCACGATTCGCGAGAGCGATGAGATCGAATTGGGCTACTGATCGGATTCTGCCTATGCGCCTGACGCGGCCGTACAATCCCAGCATGTGGACATGCCGATCATCGGGAATCCGCGTGGGCGTCTCTTTCACCGTCGCCCTCCTCATGGGCTGCGGCGAGCGCCCAGTGGACAGCGCCAGCCGGCCCAATGTCCTGGTCGTCATCGTCGATGACCTCGCGAGCCAGGCCGTCGGAGCGTTTGGTGGAGCCCCGTGGTTCACGCCCCACATCGACCGCCTTGCCGCAGAGAGTGTCGTATTCGAGAACGCGGTGGTCGCGACGCCGCTTTGCACGCCGTCGCGAAATGCGTTTCTCACAGGCCGCTGGCCGCACGCGATCGGAGTAACCCAGCTTCATTCCGAACTGCCGATCGGCACTCCGACACTCGGTACGGTATTTCGAAACGCCGGCTACGCGACCGCAGCGATCGGGAAAATGCACTGGTACCGCGGAAGGCTCGGGAGTGAGCGATTCGGCTTCCAGCGCACCGTTAACCGCAAGGATTGGGAACGCGGGCTCAGCGAAGAGGAACGCGCCCTCTGGCAAGCGCGAAAAGCGAGCTGGAGCCAGCGGGCCACCTCATTCGAAGCCCGCTTCAACGTCGCTGGCGAGCCACTTGCGATCGCACCCGAGCGGCAGCTTGCTTCGTTTATCGTCGATGAGACATTGCGCTTCATCGACGGCGCCGAGGGGCGTCCGTTTTTCGCGATCTCCAGTTTCTACGAGCCGCATGCGCCGTTTACGTTTCCGGAAGACTTTGCGGATCGTTCGCGGCCGGAAGACATCACGCCACCGGATTTCGATAAGGCGACCGCACTCGCGAGCGTACCCGGGCTCGCCACGCGTTACTCAAAGCACGAAGCGCGCTACGGACGGCTCAGCGAAGACCGGATCCGTGGCATGACGGCTTCCTACCTCCGATCGGTTGCGTGGGTCGACGACCGCATTGGCGCACTTCTAGCGGGGCTCGAAGAGCGTGGCCTCACGGATGAAACGGTCGTTGTTTTTTGGAGCGATCACGGATTCCTGCTCGGCGAGCACGGACTCACCGCGAAGAGCCTTCCGTTTCACGAGGCGTTGCGCGCCCCGCTTCTCGTGCGCGTCCCGGGTTGGACGCCGCGGCGCGAAGCGCGACTCGCGCATGCCCTCGATTTGTTTCCCACTCTGTGTGAACTCGCGTCGATCGATCCGCCGGGCTCGCTCGACGGCCGTTCGCTCGCATCTGTGGTGCCGCGCGATTTCGTGTTCTCCGAGCAGATTGGCACGTGGGCCGCTGGGCGAACAGAGCGGTGGAAGCTCGTCCTCGGAACCTCGCACGATCTCGGCTTCGATCAACTCTACGATCTTATCGCCGACCCCGACGAGAACGAGAATCTCATCGCCGATCCTGCAAACGATTCGATCGTCGCGGACCTCATAGAGCGGATGCACGAAGTGTTCGAGGAGAGCCCGCCGGATTGGTTGCCGGTCGACGAATGGATGGCGGATTCAGACACAGAGTCGGCGGTGCGCTGGGCGATCGCTCAGGTCGAGCCAGAGGCGCAACCGGAAGCGGTTCGCCGCAGGCGCGCCGTTCGAAAGGAGCCCGGAGGAGAAGACGAATAAGTGGCGTGGCGAGGAGCGTGATCCCGATTCGAGGTGGTGCAGCGCAGCAAACGAATCCAGCGATTCGCTTATCGCGTCGTGCTCATTTCCGTTCATGGGCAGAGCGTTCGATCCACGGCTTGCCCTCGCGGTAGTACTCCAGACGGACGGCGATTCGCTCCGCCTTGTCGGGCTGCTGCGTTTCGCGGGCGAGCGTTACTGCGCGTTCCGCGGTGTCGATGGCGTCGGGGAAGCGACCCGCCATCGCGTAAGCGGCCGCCAGCGTATCGAGATTTGCGGGATCCGGCCGGTCGGCCTCGCTCAGCAGTCGCCCCATGATTTGGATCGATTCCTCGGGGTTTCGCACGCCCGGGTCGGGTGATGTTGCGAGGATCCAGGCCAGGTTGTTGGCCGCGGAGTCGAGGGTCGGATCGAGGTGCAGCGCCTCGCGGCCGTGGCGGACCGCACGCGCGGAATCGCCTAGCTGCGAGCTGGCGAACGCCATGCCGGCGTGCAGCTCGGCGACGCCACCGTGGTGGACGGCGAGCGCTCGCTCGATCTGGTCGTGCGCCTCGGCGAAGCGACCGACCCGCAGCAGCGCGAGGCCATAGTGGCCCGCTACCCGGGTTCCAGCCCTGGTTTCTTTGCGGCTGCGCCGTAGCTCCTCTTCGTAACGCACGAGCGCCTCGCCGAGCCGCCCTTGGGTGGCGAGCAGGTTCGCCCAGCCGAGCCGAGCGTCGGGCCAGCCGGGCTGGATGCGCAGCGCTTCGCGGTAGTGGGACTCCGCCTCGTCGAGGAGGCCGCGTTGGAGCAGCCCGTCGGCGAGGTTCTTGTGGGCGAAGAAGTTGTCCTCGGTGACCGCGATCGCCCGCTCGAAGAGCGTCACACCGTCCCGCCACGTCTTCACCTGGTGCCACCCCGCGAAGGCCAGCCCCGCGATGGCTACGGCGCCTGCAACCGCGACGAGCGGGCGCGCGCCGCGACGCAGCGAGGCGAGGTCTGCCGCACCCCACGCCGCTGCGATCGCGAGCCCCACGAGCGGCAGGTACATGTAGCGATCCGCACGCGCGTGGTACCCAATCTCCACCAGGCCGATCATCGGGACGAGCGTGCCCAGGTACCAGAACCAGCCGACGACGAGGTACGGCCGTGTGCGCGCCCAGCGCAGCGCGAGCGCGGAGAGCAGGGCGAGCAGCCCCGCGGAACCCGCCACCTGCCAGATGGGCAGCCCGCCCTCGGGGTGGGGATAGAAGACCGCGAGCCCGCTGGGCCAGACGCTCTGCCCGAGGTAGACCACGTAGGAGACCGCGGCGTTCGCGAGCCGCTGGTCGAAGGGAAGCAGTGCCGCGTCGAAGAGGGTGTCATCCTGGCGGGGTGTGCCGAGGGTGACCGCGCTCGCCGCGGCGACGAGCACGAGCAGTGGGAGTTTTTCCAGCACCGCGCGCTTGAGCCGCGCGCGGTCGAGGGGCCACGGCGCAGCTGCGCCCGCGGGCGCGAGTCGCCGGAGCGGCCAGTAGTCGAGCAGGAGCAGCGCGAAGGGCAGCGTCACGACGACCGGCTTGGCGAGGAGCCCGAGGAACACGCACAGCGCTGCGATGCCATAGGCCCCAAGCGAGGGACGCTCGGCGTAGCGCGCCCAGGCGAGCATCCCGAGCATCCAGAAGACGCCCGCGAGCGCGTCCGGGCGCGCCGCTAACCAGGCCACCGGCTCCACGTGCAACGGGTGGACGGCGAAGGCCGCGGCGACGAACGCGCTTGGCCACTTCGCCCGCGTCATGCGCACCAGCGCGGCGAAAAGCAGCAGCGTGGAGAGCGCGTGGAGAACTGCGTTCGTGAACAGGAACCCGGCCGGCTCGAGCCCATAGAGTTCGTAGTCCAACTGGAAAGAGATCGTTGTGAGAGGAATCCAGCGCCACCCGTGTGCGCGATGCTGCTGTCCGCGAGCATTTGCACGAACGGCGAAGTACGGCTCGGTGAAGGCGCGCGCCGCGTTTTCGAGCGTGAGGCCCGAGCGCAGGTAGGGGTTGTCGGTGACGTGGAAGCTGTCGTCGTAACCGGTGAAGTCGTGGTCCCGCACCGGGTGAAACACGGCGGCGACGAGTCCCAGCAGCGCCAGTGCGATGAGCCAGCGGGTGCCGGCTGTACCGCTTTGTCGGGAGCTCGGGCTCGGGCCGGCGGGGCGCATAGCGAGATGATAGGCGTCACGAGGGTAGGGCGCCTGCGAGCACCGACGATGCTGCGGATTTTAAACGAACTCGCCGCGCAGGGATCGATCATGGAGATTCGGTTAAGCTGAACCTTGAATCCACTCCACCTGCTCATCAACAAAGGCGGTGAAATTTGCGAGACGCGGCGGTGGTGGCAGTGACGGCATTGTTCTTTCTGGCTCCGTTTGCCGGGAAGGCCGTCCACATCGACGACCCGATGTATCTCTGGGCGGCTCGCCATATTCAAGAAGAACCGTTCGATTTTTACGGTTTCGACGTGAATTGGTACGGCACGGAGACACCCATGGTGGAGACCAATAAAAACCCACCGTTGGTTTCGTTCTATCTCGCGTTGAGTGCGGCGTTATTTGGGTGGAGCGAGTGGGCGCTGCACCTGGCCATTTTGCTTCCCGCGTTGGCCGTGATCGTTGCAGTCGCCTTCTTGGCGCGGTTTCTCGGCGCGCCACCCATGGGCGCAGCGCTGACTGCACTCGTCATGCCGGCGATGTTCGTATCGAGCACGACACTCATGTCGGACGTCTTGATGTTGTCTTTGTGGTGCGGCTCGCTGACGCTTTGGCTGTGGGGCATGCGAGAGAAGCGCTATCTCGGCTTGCTCCTCGGCGCCATACTGGCGGGATTTTGCGTGTTGGCAAAGTATTTTGGCTTGTGTCTCCTGCCCCTGCTGATCGCTTTTTCATTGATCAGTGAGCGGCGTGTCGGGCGTTGGGCGCTCTATTTGATGATCCCGGTCGCCTTCGTCGTCGGTTATGAAGTGTTGATGACCAATCTATATGGTCATCATCCATTTTTCGATGTGGCGAATTATTCCATCGGTTCACAAAGAGGCGTTGAACTCGGTGCGAGCATCGTATTCTTCGGTGGATGCCTGCTGCCGGTGCTCCTGTTTTCGCCGTTGCTCTGGACGCGAAAGCAGCTCCTGATCTGGCTCGCGGTCGCCGCGTGCGGAAGCGTCGCCTTGTATCGCTCGGATTTGTTCGGAGCGGCCGTATTCGGAACCGGAGATGAACTACGGTGGGGCATGCTGGTGCACGCAACCGTTTTCTTCGTTGCCGGCCTGCAGATTCTCGCCCTCGCGACCACGGACCTGATGAGAGACCGCAGCGCCAATGGGTGGTTGCTGGCGCTGTGGGTCGGCGGCGTCTTCGTATTTGCGGCGTTCGCGAACTGGACGATCAATGCACGTGCAGTGCTGCCCGCCGCTCCAGTCGTTGCAATTCTGATCTGGCGTCGTATGGCATTCCGGCATGGCAAAGAGACGACTGCGTTCTGGGTGAAGAGATCGATCGTGCCGCTCGGAGCATCGCTCGCCATTGCGGCGACTGTGGCGTGGGGCGATTGGCAACTCGCCGACAATGCGAGAGTGGCCGCATCGACACTCGCCGCCAAATACCGACCGAGTTCCGGCACGCTCTGGTTTCAGGGTAGCTGGGGTTTCCAGCACTACATGGAGGAGCAGGGCGGGCACCGGACTTCCCATGGGAAGACGAAGCTCAACCCCGGCGACATCCTGATTTCACCGAAAAACAACTCGAATGTGTACAAAATGGTGGGCACCGAAGACGATGTCGTGACGCTCGAGACGCTCCGTCTGCCCGTTGCCTCGTGGGTCAGCACGATGTCGCCGGAAGTGGGTGCCGGTTTCTACACTTCTCTCTGGGGCCCGCTCCCGTACGTATTCGGGGCCACGCCTGCCGAAGTTTATGTAGTTCAAAAATTAATGAAATCAGTACCTTGGAATCCACCCTTGAAGTGATTCTCGATCTCTGATTTCACGCAGAATGGGCGCGCGAGGCCGGCGCTCGGCCAGCCTGCGAGCAGCGTGCCCTCAATCAACTCTGCGTGGGATCCGCGCCGCGTGTGATCAGCGCGGCTCGCGATCGACTCGTCGCCACAACTCGAAATTACCAATGGTCCGGTCCCGGACGTACTGGTTGAGGATCAGGCCATGCAGCTCCGGGAAGTTCGTGAGCTCATCGCGAGAAGAGCGCGGCGTCAAGATGGTGATGTCATTGAACGCGATCGCGACGACTGCCGGCGGGCGTGCGCGAACCGCGGCGACCATTTCGGTGCGATACGCCTTACACAAGTTCGCAAGCGTTGCGGATCCACTGAGCCACGGCCAGCGACACGCCGTCAGTGGGTAGTGGAAGCCGAAGCGGCTGACGGGGCGGCGGTCCGCCAAGTAGGCGATCAACGGATCGAATGCCCACACCAACACTGTTTCATCCGGGCGCGTAGTCTCGCGGATGTAATCGGCGACCTCCCAAAGGACCGGAAGCGAAAAGTCGCGACGGTTGAATTGTGCGCGATATTCGTCAACCGACATCTCGCCGAACACGTAGGTCCGAAAGCCAGCGATGTTGTACGCCGGCTGGGTCGCCCACAGGAGCACCAGTGCGAGTGTTGGCCCGATCAGCACACGTGCCCACTGCCCGCGGTGCCACGCGCCCAGCACGTGGGCCGGCACCCAGGCTGCACCGATTCCCGCCAGAGCCGCCAGCGGCGCGAGGATTGGCGCGGCGTGGTAGAGGAAATACTGGCGCTGTGCGAGCAGTGCGAACAGGCTGGAAGCAATCGCGGTCAGCAGCGCCAGTGTCAACGCCCGATCGCGGCGCCACATCGGTACCGTCGCGGCGCCGGCCGCCAGCAACGGCAGATACAGCCCGCAGCGCAATGCCAACGCATGAAAGGAATGCAGGTGCGCGGAAATCGGGTGTGAGTAACCCCCGTGAACCAGTCGGTTGAAGGTCCACTGAATCTCCAGGAACGCTTCGAGTCCACCTTGCGCGGCCAGGCACGCGAGCCCAAACGCGAGCGTGGCGCCGAAGCCCGCGCCAATTGCAAGCACGGGAGCGATCAGCGACTGCCGGTCTGAGCGCGCCCGCGCGAGCGTGTAGACCAACGGTGGCAACAGCATGACCGCAAGTGTGAGCTTGTAGAGTGTCGCCACTCCGATCAGTGCACCCGCCAGGAACTGGACGCCGACATTGCCTGGCGCACTGTCGCTCGCCTTGCGGGCCGGGCGAGCCACCACCGCAATCGCAGCGAGCGCGAGCATTCCGCCCCACGCGTCGGGCTGCGCGGTGTTCCAATCGTTCAGCCGGTAGTGGAGCGCGCCAAAGATCAGCGCACTCGTCAGTGCTGCGAACCAGTTCGTGCGCGATCGTACCAGCGAGAAGATTGCCCATTGCGTTGCGACCACCGCCAGCAGGTCGAGGACGCGGATGCCCCACAGAGCGCGACCGAAGACGAGCTGGACCAACGCGAAGGTGTAGTGGGTTGCGGGCCCCTTTTGATCCCAGGCGTCGAGAAATGGCACGCCACCCGCAAGGATCTGATCGCCGACCCACGCGAAGATTCCCTGGTCGCGTCCGAACGGGTAGAAGAGCGAACCCGCCGCAGCCACGCCGAACGCGGTCACGATCACCGCGCTGGCGACGAGTGCCCAAGCACGGCCGACCGCCTCGGGGCGCTGCCAACTCGGCGCGCCACTCATCGAGCGAAGCGCCTCAGCGGGTTGATTCGCGGCTGCATCGAGTCGAGTGTCCCCTCAGCGGGTAGCGGCTGCAACTTCGGCGTCAGGGCGCGCCCTTTGACCAATGCGCGGCAAAGTCGGCTGGCAGGCGCAGGACCTCCGGGAGGGTCGCGATGTACTGATCTCGATCGCCGCCGCGCCCTGGGTTGTGGAACTGCCAGACGATCTCACCAGCCGGGGTAACTTCGACGGCCCGCCCCGCATCCGATTCAGTGATCAGGGTGTTGCCATTGGGCAGGCGTTGCACGGCACCCAGAAACTTCGAGTAGAGGGGCTGCTCGTCCGAGCCCCCATACGACCAGCGCATCTCAGAATCGGTCGGGTCGATCTCCACCACCTGAGAGTGGCCGGAGTTTTCGTGATTCTCGAAGAGCAGCAGATTTCCGTTGGCGAGGATCTGCGGATCGTGTTGGCCCGAGGGCGCTGTCTTGCGCACCCACACGATCGATCGACTCGGCAGGTCCACCACCGCGACCACACCCAGCGCATTCATCGATGTCAGAATGCGTCCTTTCGCAAAGTCCGGTGACGTCGCCGCGATGCGCCCATCGAGCACCGTGACGGTATTCGTATGGAAGAGGTCTCCTTGTTTCCGCTTGCCCTCGAAGATCAGCTCGCGGTGCGGAGAATTCTCGAACGCTTCGAGCAGAGAGACCCGCTGTTTTTCCACGCCGTCGGAGCCCAGGACGCTGATGAAATCCTCGAGGATGTACGCGCTGGGATGGATGCGCGGGATCCTTGCCGCCACCCGCGAGAGCACGTAGATGTCCCCGTTGGGTTGAACCTCGAGGTCGTGATGGGCTTGGAGAGGGTTCGACCAGAGGAGCTTGGAATCCTTATCGATCTTCACCACCCCGAGGCCCTCGAAGATCGCGAGCAGGTCGCCATTGGGAAAGAGGTGGATGCGGCGCCACCACTGCGCGTTGGCCTGGTCGCGCTTTGGCTGGCCAGCTGAATTCGGATCGGGCGGACCGAACGCATCCTCGTAGGGCAACTGCCAGGTGTGGAGTGGGCGTCCCTCCATATCCATCAGGATCGCCTTGGGAGCGTGTGCCGAGGCGTAGAGATTGAGGCCTTGATACGCCTTCGCGGGAACGTGGACGGAGATTCCGGTTCTCGCCTCTTCGCGCGAGCCGCGTAGGTACCCAATGCTCTCAAGTTGCTCGATGCGCTCTGGGTCCATGGGTGGGGCCGCGGCTTCGGGTCGCTCCCGCCATCGGCCCGTTTGCGGTTTATCGTCCGCAGCGGTGCTGCAGGGTGTGAGTAGCGCGATGGCCCCCAGGGCGGCTGCGTGACTGCGGAGATTCAATGAAGCCTCGAGAAGCGGGTCGGTGTGTGCGTGGCGCCTTGAATTTTATCACGGTTCGAGCATCCGGGCGCGGCTGCCGGTCCTTCCCGTTCGTCGCGCGGCCTGCGAGCGCGGTAGGCTTCGGTCGATGCCGTCCCAGTCGAGCCCGCGCGCCCTGCCGAAACCGACAGCTCTAGAGTGGCTCTGTCTGGTGGGCGGGCTGCTGCTCCTGATGCATTACGCGTGGTTGCTGGACGATGCATTCGTGTTCTTCCGCTACGTCGACAATCTGCTCTTCCTCGACCGCGGCCTCGTTTTCAACGAGGGCGAGTACGTGGAGGGCTTTTCGAGCCCGCTTTGGATCCTTGTCCTCGTGCCACTGCGTGCCATCGGCATGAACTGGTGGTGGATCGTGCGCGTGCTGGGAGTCGCCTCGTTCGTCGGTTTTTGGTTGCTGATGCTGTCCCTGCGCGCGGCCACGGTGGAGCGCGGCCAGCCCTCGCTCAACTTCCCCCTGCTTTATCTCGCATTTCTCTACGGGCCCTTGTGTTATTTCACGTCTGGAATGGAGACCGGCTGGGTTCAGGTGCTCGCGGTCGCCTACGCGGTGCACGTCTTCCGGCCCGCGCTGTTGGCACCGCAGATTCTCATTGGACTCTCGCCGATGGTGCGCCACGAGTTGACGTTGGCCTTCTTGGCGGTGTTGGCCTGGGACTGGTGGTGCGAGCGTCGTTTTCCGTTCCTCACTGCCGTGGTGGGATTCGGCGTGGGGGGTGCCTACCTGCTCTTTCGCATCTGGTACTACGCGGATCTCTTTCCGAACACGTTCTATCTCAAGGACGGCACCTATCTTTCCTGGGGCCTGGCTTATCTGCACGACACCCTGGTCGCCTACGGGGTGTACGTTCTGGCTCCAGCGCTGCTGGTCCTCGCGTTGCTGTTGCAAAGGCGCGGCACGAACATCGCGATGGGGCAGCGCCTGCTGCTGTTGGCCATCGCGGCGATGGTGGGCGCGTACGTGGTCAAGATCGGGGGCGATGGGCGCCACTACCGGTATTTGGCCTTCCCGTTTTGTCTCGCGGTTTGCGCGAGTGCGGGAATTCCGGAGCGCGCGCTTGCGACCTTCGCGCCGCGACTTCGCGGTGCGGGCGTCACCGCCATGGGCATCGTTCTGGCGCTGGTCTTCGCTTCGTTTCATCCGCGCCAGCTTTCCGCACTCCCGCTATGGGGTGATGTCGAAGAGCGGCGCGTGGGCGTGATCCGCGACGCACATTTTCACCGCAGCCAGAAAGCCCTGTCGTTCTCGCCCTGGGGCTCGGGCCAGGAGATGGAGCTGCTCGACTTGGAGCGATCGCGGGTGGTCTACGAGGCGAACGGTTGGCGACCGCCAGACCAACGCGTCTGGCTGCGGGAAGAGTACGCTCGACACTCGACGGGTGCGGCGACGGGGCGACGGCCGGTGACGGGCTTCGACAGCTGGTGCGTGCGGATCTGGCAGCTCTTCAACTTTCGCGTGATTCACCGCGACGGCCTGACCGATCCCATTCTTGCCCGCACGCGGGCCACGCCCTGGCGGCCCGGGCACTTCAAGGACACCGAGTTCCTGGCCGCCCACCTGGCGCAGATCCAAACGCAATACGGTTGGGGGCGGGGTACGTATCGTCGCGCGGTGGAAGAGGGCGTCGCCCACCCTTGGATCGCCCGCAATCTTGAATCCATCGAGCAGATCGAGCGCAAGGTCTACAACCGGCACGACCTGATCGAAAACCTCGCGCTTGCGTTTACGCGGATCCCGCGCATGGAGCCACCACCCCCTCCACCTCCCGGGTACGTCGCGCCCCAGTAAGCGATCCGATCGATCCCGGGCCGCAGATTTCGCGGCGTTCGGCGCTTGCACCGCAGCACACCGCTCGGGGCTCTCGATTTCACTTGCTTTGATTTAGAAGGGATATTCGATTCTTAGGATCAATACTTCAAGTCGATGATGATGGAGAGTGGAGCTGGCTAGCGTGGCGATTTGCGCGATGCCTACGCGATATTCAAAGAGGCCGCCGCCGCCCCGTCCCGCAGACGCCGCGGAGGAACCGCTGGGATTCACTCGCTAGGAATCCCCCGGATCGGTGTCCACGTATCCGAGCGCGCGTAGCCGCTCGAGTGCTTCGGGATCGCCCTGGCCATCGCCGAAGGGTTGGTGGACGAAGCCGCCGAGCTCGTGAAGCACCTCAACGAGGTGATCGGCCTCTGCCGTTTCGCTCGCGTAGAGATTAATGGCTTCGTCGGGATCGGATTCCAGATCGTAGAGTTCGCTTTCATCTGGCCGGAGAGATCGGTAGATGAGCTTCCACGGGTATTCGATCACCGAGTACAGCAGGTCATCGTTCGGTCGCCTGTTTTGAACCATCCTCGAATTCAGGTCGTAGAGATTGAGCGCGTCCGCGTAGGCGAGGCGGGGTGTCCGCGCTTGCTCGCCGACGAGCTCCAGCAGATCCTCCCCATCGATATCGGCGGGCACGGCGAGGCCGAGGGTCTGGAGTACGGTTGGAAAGATGTCGATGGTTCTCGCGAGGTCTTTCACCGTGACGCCGGTGTGTCCACCCGGGATCTTGACGATCAGTGGGACGTGGATCTGTTCTTGGTAGAGCAATCGGTGAAACCACCAATTGTGTTCGCCGAGGCCCTGACCGTGATCGGCGGTCAAGATGACCATCGTGTTCCCCGCTTGCCCCGAAGCTTCGAGGGCCGCGAAGAGTCGCTCGAGCTGAAGGTCCACGAAGTGAATCTCCGAATCGTAGACGGCGATCTTCTTCTGATCCTTCCCATCCCCTGCAGGCGGAAACTGTTCCATGACGTCTTTCGGAGGCAGGATGCGGATGTCGTGGGGATCCCAGTAATGCACCCAAAGGAAGTACGGATCCTCGCTTTGTTTCAGCCATTCAAGAGCCTTGTCGGTCGTTGCGTCAGACCGTCTCTGATTGCTGCCGACGTCCCAGGACCAGAATCCCTTCCCGTCGGGCGACAACAATTCAGACGGAGCGGCCGAAAGGCCGGTGTCGAAGACATCGAATCCACGCTCCAAGCCGAAGTGCTCGGAGACCGTGAATGAACTCAGGAAAGCCGCCGTGTTCCAGCCGGACGTTTGCAGGATGGTCGCCAGTGTCGGAACCGTATCCGGGAGTCGGTACCCGGTCTGCGAGTGGATGACCCGCAAGCCGTGTCCCTGCGGATTGCGGCCGGTGAGGATCGACGCGTGGGAGACCGGCGTGACTGCGGCTTGCGCGATCGCCAGGTCGAACTTCACACCCTCTCGCGCGAGTCGGTCGATCGCCGGTGTGGGGTTGCCGGGGCGGCCGTAGCATCCCAGGTGATCGACCCGGACGGTGTCGAGGGTTACGAGGATCACGTTGCGGATGTCCGGAACGCGGTCGTTCGGGTGCGGGTTGCAGGCCGTATTCAGCGAGAGGATCACCGCCATGAGAATGCCGGCGGGAAGCCATCGGTATGACGCGCTCGGTGCGGCGTGACTCATCGGGCGTCTGCTTCTGCTCGCCATCGCTATTTTTCGGCAACCCAAGGCGCTGGCTCCTGATTTCGCTGCGCATTGCGGAATTTCGCGAATCGCAAATGCGTCGATGGCCCCCAGGCTCCTCGATTTCGCCAGCTGCGATTCGCTTCCGTGACGACTCTCATGCATTCGGATTCCGGACTGATAACCCCACGCTCGCTATGGGTCGATGATGTATCCCAGACTCCTGAGGCGTGCGCGCGTCTCCTCCCTCTGTGATTCGTCGAATCGGGTCGGGAGAGGATCCGCCGACTCCGCCCACGTTGTCAGCTCCGCACGCAGGCGCGCGGCGATCTCGAGCGCTTCGGGAGACGGGTCTTGAAGGAGATTCCTCTGCTCGCTTGGATCCGATTCAAGATCGTATAGCTCTTCGGTTCCTAGATACGGCGTCTGAATGTACTTGTGCCGACCCGAGCGAATGTAGCGCGCCTTGAGAATGTTCATCCATCGGGGGTCCGCCTCGTGCTGTTTCCTCGGTCGGGTCGCCTGACCGAAACGCGTGCGCTGCGGAACGGGAGCGTCCGCGACCGCCAGCGGGATCGCCTCGCCGTCAATCCCGGCCGGCGGGGTGATCCCCAGAATTTCGAGGAGCGTTGGGAGAAGATCGATGTTGGAAACGGGTGTCTCGATCCTTCTGCCGCCTCCTTCTCCTCCGGGTAACCGGATGATGCCAACCGAATGCATGGTTGCCTGATAGACCAGGAAACCGTGAGAGAAGGATCTCTGGTGTTCCATGAAGGTCTCGCCATGATCACTCGTCAACAGCAGAACCGCTTCGTCGAGAATGCCACGCTGCCGCAACTCGTCGACGAGCCTTCCGATGTGAAAGTCCATGTACGAAATTTCAGCCGCATATTGAGCGATGAGACCCCTTCCGAGCTGCTCTTGTTCCGGGCTGGCTTCGAGGCGTTCGTCGATGTCGATGTCACCGAACGGCAGGAGCCCATATTCTCCGTTTGGGTCATACATGCCGCGAAACGGTGCGGGTGCGAGATACGGAGAGTGCGGGTCGAAAAAGTGGGCAAAGAGGAAGAGGCGATCCGGAACCCCCTCAGCGTCTAGATAGGCGATCACCGCGTTGGTGACCTTCTCGGCCCGGCGCTGATTCTCATCAGCGCCGTCGTCTCCAACGAGCACGTCGAACACCTGGTCGTAGGTGTCGAACCCCTGCGCGAAATCGAAACGGCTGTCGATTGCGAAGGAGCCTGCGAAGCCCGCGCTCGTGAAGCCGGCTTGCTGGAGAATTTCGGCGAACATGAGGTTGTCGCGGCTGACCATGTAACCGTTTCGCGGCACCCCGTGGTGGTGAGGGTAGTTGCCGGTGAAGAGCGACGTGTGCGAGGCGAGTGTCGTAGGGGCGACTGCCATGCAATCCGTCAGAACGATCGATTCCGCGGCGATGGCATCGAGGCGGGGTGTCTTCACGTGGTGATTGCCCATGAATCCGAACTGGTCGGCACGCGTCGTGTCCATGGAGATGACAATGACGTGTCGCGGCGTTTTGTTGGACAGTTTCGAGCAGGCCGAGAAGACAGAAGCGAGCGCCACGATCGCGAACGCGGCCGTGACGGCCGTGGCTGCCGGCCTTCGAACGACGCGCGGGTTCGAGACTCTCCGTCGGCGCAGAACCGGCGAACGCTTCATCAGAGGTCGTCTTCTCACTGGCGAAAGATCCTACTATGAACGAGGGCGAGAGCAACCAATTCGACGCCGGCGCCTGGTCCGGAGTTCATACGCGCCGCGTCGAATATTGAAAGCCGATCACCCGTAGTTCGGAGGAAGATTGCCTGGCAATCCAAGACCGAGCGCCAGCTATTCGAGTGCAGCGCACCGGCACTTCAAGTGCAGATCACAGCGGGGACCAACGGGCGGGTCACTGCAATCGAAACGGCGGGGCCATGCGGGAACGAATCTGCAATACCGACCGTCGAAAGGGTTCCATCGCGGAAGGCACCCACACGAGGTCGATCGGGAGAAGCTAAGCTCAAAAACGGCGTGTGACCGGATCCGCTAGTTCACAATCGGGGTCTGCGAAACTCGATTGTCAGACTGAAAGACTGAAGGACTGAAGGACTGGAAGATCGGAAGACTGGAAGATCGGAAATTCGGACGCTAGGAAAGGAGGCAGATCACGTGGCGACGGCGCGCTCTCGTGAACCTTCTACGCCTCCAGAGATCCTTTCGAAGTACTCGCAACGATCGAAGCTGCTGGTGGCGTTGGTCGGTGTTCTGGGTTTCGCGCTCCTGTTCTTTCACATCGCGCGATACCCGGCAGCGGGTTTGTCGGCCGTGGACCCAGCGCAGCTTTCTCTCCCGCAGGCCCACAAGCTCCTCGCGATGGTGCGTTCGCTGTTGTGGTTGGGGCTCATCAATCTATCGGCCCTTTGTCTCGGGTCGCTGTTCGAGCGCCGGCTCCCGCTGTCTGCGGCGCTGTCGCGATTTCGCCTCGTCTACCGGTTGGGGATTGGTCTTTCGCTGATCGGGCTCGGGGTATTGCTCCTCGCAGCGCTTCACGCACTTCACGTCGTCGGCTTCGCGGTGCTGCTGCTTGCTCCTCTGGCGCTCTGGATGCTCTTTTCGTGGCGAGAGCTCCCATTGGTCGGATGGCGGGGGAGGGCGGCGCGACCGGATCGAATCGCGCTGTGGGCGAGCGCGGTCTACGGGCTTCTGCTCGCCAACGCGTTCTTTCAGGCCATCGGACCAGACTTCGGCTTCGACGCGCTGACCCACCACCTGGCGTTTCCGGAGCGTTATCTGTTCGAGAACGGCATCTTCATGACGCCGTTCTCGCACCTCTCGGGATACATCGCCGGGACGCAGATGCTCTACGCGCTCGCGCTCTTCCTGGACGGCCCGAGCCTGGCGGTACTGATCCACTTCGAGTTCGGCGTCCTGACGCTCGCCGCGCTGTGGCAGCTCGGCTCCGTGACGTCGCGCCGTGCCGCGATTCTCGCGCCACTATTTCTGATCGCCGATCCACTGTTCCAGTTGGAACTCGGTTGGGCTTACAGCGACCTGAGCTTCAGCTTCTACTCCACGCTCGCAGCGGTTGCCTTCTGCACGTATCTCCAGAATCGCGACGGCCCCGATGCGGATGTACGAGATCTCGTCTACGCGGGGATCGCGTGTGGCATCTGCTGTGCGACCCGTTACCTCGGTGTGAGCTTTGCGTTTGCGCTCTGCGCGGTGGCCTGCCTTCCTCCGCATCACACTCGAGTGCGAGAGAATCTGCGGGTTTGTTTTGTTTTGGCTGGCGTGTCGGCGCTCCTGATGTTGCCCTGGATGGTTCGCAACGCGGTATTTACTGGCAATCCGATCACCCCACTGTTGCAGTCGCTCTTTTACGCGCCCGGCGACGAGTACATCCCCGCGATCGTCGTACAACAGAGTTCGGAATTTCTGCGGAGCGTCGGAATGGGCCGCGACTTCGGGGCGCTGCTTGCATTGCCGTGGAATCTCACGATGAACTCCAAGTTGGGGGTCTATGGAAACAGCTTCGGCTACCAGCTCTCAGCCTTGTATCTGGTCGGTCTCGTCGCTGTGCTGGGACTGGCTGCGTCTGGCAAGCGCCTGCGCGCAATTCCGCTGCTCGTGCCACTACTCGAAATCGCCGTCGTGTTCGTCTTGATCTGGTTCTTCACGTTCCAGGAGGCGCGCTTTCTACTGCCGGCTCTTCCCTTGATCGCCTACGCGGGGGCCGTCGCGATCGACGGGCTCGTCGCCGCGTCTCCCGTTTGGGGACGCGCGTTGCTCGCACTGCCCCTGATCGCGGTGGTTCACTCACAGCTTTCGATGTTGCCCTCGCTGGCCGCGAATTATGAATTCGCGTTGGGGCAAGAGCACCACCAGCAAGGTGGCGATCGCGACATCGAAGCTGCCGCGGCGTTCGTGAGAGACGAGATGGTGTCGGGAGACCGGCTCCTGTTGTGGATGGAGCCGCGGGCCTATCTGTTTCGAGGCGTCGACTACGTGCCGTATCACATCCTGTCCGGCG
>Ga0209987_10000094_pt1 | contig 38954 bp, 34 predicted proteins | sample N074metaG_FD_182134 | JGI IMG/M metagenome (GOLD analysis project Ga0209987, IMG submission 182134) | Deep subsurface microbial communities from Kermadec Trench to uncover new lineages of life (NeLLi) - N074 metaG (SPAdes) (version 2) | ecosystem: Environmental > Aquatic > Marine > Ocean trench...
TGGTGCTCCACGAATTTGGCCACGTGTTGATGGCGCGTCACTTCGGCATCACCACCCGGGATGTGGTACTCCTCCCCATCGGCGGGGTGGCCCGGCTGGAGTACTTCCCCACCAAGCCCCGTCAGGAACTCCTCATCGCGCTGGCAGGCCCGGCGGTCACGTTGGCCGTCGTCGCGGTACTCTATGTACTTCTCAGCGTCGTCGGCGCCGGACCCATGGGCGTCGGATCCCTGATGACGTTCGGCCGCGGGTTTCTGGCCAACCTCCTGGTGGTGAACGTCTACATCCTGGTGTTCAACCTGATCCCGGCGTTCCCCATGGACGGAGGCCGTGTGCTCCGGGCTATCCTGGCCAGCCGCATGGGGTTCGTTCGGGGAACCCGCACCGCCGCCACCGTCGGCAAGGGCATCGCCGTGCTGTTCGGCCTCTACGCCATGTTCGGCGGCCCCACGACCAACTGGTTTCTGTTGATGATCGCCCTGTTCGTGTTCGTGGCCGCCAGCGGCGAGGCCGCCTCCGTCGAGGCCCGAGCCCGCCACGATCGATACCCGCCGGTCAATCCCTGAGGAGCGAGCTGATACCGTGTCGGCGTCGGATGGCTTGGCAGATACCAGCGGGGGCTCGGTAGCGCTCGACATCGCCATAACAGGGTCCAGCGGATTGATCGGCCGGGCTCTCACGTCATTGCTGGAGAATCGCGGGCACCGGGTACACCCCATCGTTCGCACTCCCCCCAAGGAGCACCAGATCGGCTGGCGGCCGGACGCCGGGCACATCGACCACCGGCGCCTGGAAGGCCTCGACGCCATCATCCATCTGGCAGGCGAGAACATCGCCGACCGGCGATGGACCCCGGCCCAGATGACCCGCATTCGGGCGAGCCGGGTGGCGGGCACGGACCTCCTGGCCCGGACCCTGGCAGGATTGGACCGTCCGCCCAGGACGTTGCTCAGTGCTTCGGCCATTGGCTACTACGGCGATGCCGGCGACAGGCTACTCGACGAAACGGCTGACGCCGGCACGGGATTCCTGGCGGACGTGGGGCAGGCCTGGGAAGACGCCACCCGTCCGGCCGCCGAGGCGGGCATCAGGGTCGCCGTGATGCGGACGGGGGTCGTCCTCAGTCCGACGGGTGGCGCGCTGGCCAAGATGCTGCCGGTGTTTCGCGCCGGCCTGGCTGGACGGCTGGGGAGCGGACGCCAGTGGATGAGTTGGATCTCGCTCGACGACGCCGTCGGTGCCATCCACCATCTCCTCCTCGACGACGTATCCGGACCGGTCAACCTGGTGGCGCCAGCGCCCGTCACCAACGCCGAGTTCACCCAGACCCTCGCCCGCCTTCTGCGGCGGCCCGCTTTCCTCCCCGTGCCGGCAGTGGCACTGCGAATCGTCGTGGGTCGCCTGGCCGACGAAGCGCTCCTCGCCAGCACACGGGTGCTCCCCGGCCGGCTCCTCGAACAGGGTTACGCCTTCCACCATCCCACCCTGCATGAGGCGTTGCAAAACGTCCTCGAACGCCAGACAGAATAGCGTCCTCGGGGGCGCTGTGACGATATTTGGAGCATCATGGCCATAGCCAGCGACCCAGCCTCAGGGCCCCAACCCGCCGTCGTCCTGCTGAGCGGCGGGCTCGATTCGGCCGTGACCCTGGCCATCGCCAAGGAGATGGGCTTTGCGCCGCACGCCCTGAGTTTCCGCTACGGGCAGCGGCACACGATAGAATTGCGGTGTGCCCGAGCCGTGGCGCAGCAGGTGGGGGCTGTCGAGCATCGGGTCGTGGACGTGGACTTGCGAACCTTCGGCGGGTCGGCCCTGACGAGCGACGTGCCGGTGCCCAAAGACCGATCCCCCAGCGACATGCGCGGATCGATTCCGGTCACCTACGTCCCCGCCCGCAATACCATCTTCCTGAGCCTGGCCTTGGGCTGGGCCGAGGTACTCGGGGCCAGGGACATCTTCATCGGCGTCAACGCCATCGATTACAGCGGATACCCGGACTGCCGGCCCGAGTTCATCGCCGCCTTCGAGCACTTGGCCTCGCTGGCGACCAAGGCGGGGGTCGAGGGCGCCGGCCCGACGATCCATGCACCGCTCATCACCTTGACCAAAGCCGAGATCATCGGCCGGGGCCTGAAGTTGGGCGTGGATTTCGGCCTGACGCTCAGTTGCTACGACCCGTCGCCCGACGGCCTGGCATGCGGCCGGTGCGATGCCTGCCAGTTGCGGCTCAAGGGATTCGCCGATCACGGCGGTAGCGACCCGGCCCATTATCGCCCCGGCGGCGAGCCGGCTGGTACCACCCCCCCGTGAGCTACGCCGTCAAGGAGACCTACTATACCCTCCAGGGTGAGGGGGTACACACCGGACGGGCCGCCGTCTTCTGCCGTTTTTCGGGGTGCAATCTCTGGAGTGGACGCGAGACCGACCGGGCCACGGCCGTGTGCCCGTTCTGCGACACGGATTTCGTCTCCACCGATGGACCGGGCGGGGGTCGCTTCGAAACGGCGGACGCCCTGGCGGACCACGTTGCCGGAATGTGGACCGCCCGTGCGCCGGAGGCGCAGCCACCGTTCGTCGTGTGCACCGGGGGAGAACCGTTGTTGCAGCTCGACAACGCTCTGGTGAACGCATTTCACCGGCGCGGATTCGAGGTGGCCGTCGAAACCAATGGGACGGTGGCCCCGCCGGATGGCCTCGACTGGGTGTGCGTCAGTCCCAAGGCCGGGGCCGAACTCGTCATCCGGGCCGGCGACGAGCTCAAGCTGGTCTATCCCCAACCGGAGGCACCGCCGGAGCGCTTCGCCGGGCTGGCCTTCGACCATTTTTCCCTGCAACCGATGGACGGCCCGGACCTCGAGGCCAATACCCGGCGATCGATCGAGTACTGCTTGCGGTATCCCCGGTGGCGCCTTAGCCTGCAAACCCATAAACTTATCGGTCTGCCCTGACCGAGCCGGAAGCAACCATGTCGAACCCTGGCTATAGCGATCCCATCGACCACGCCTTCGCGTTCGTGGCCAAGCATTACGCGGATGCGACCGGATTCGGTCCCGCAACGACCAATCGGTCCGCCAACCTGGCGGTCACCCTGGCGCGTTACGGGTGCGATGAACCGACCGTCGTGGCGGGCGTGCTCCTCAGCCTCCTGGACGCGTGCCCCATCGATCGGCGCTCCGGCATGGAGGCCAAGGTCAATGAGAAATTCGGCCCCGCCGTGTTGGTTAGCGTGCGTGACGCGACCGAGCCCCACTACGACCCGGAAGGCCGGCGCCGCGGGTGGCGCACCTCCAAACAGGAGTTCCTGGTCCACCTGCTGGATGCCGATCCCCGGGCACTTGACGTGGTCACGGCCAATGAGATCCACTGGTGCGGCTCGTCGCTCACGATCGTCCGGCGGCTCGGGCCCGAGTATCTCCCCATCGGATCAGGGGTGGCGTTGACGGACATCGAGTGGTGGCACGGCTCGCTGGCGGAACTCTTGGCCACCCGTTCGGATTGGCGGCGGCGTGACATGCTCGAGCAGTTGCGGGCGACCAGCGCCGCGGTTGCCCGGGCCATGCACGAATCATCATGACGTTATGTGACCTGGATCACGTTTCCCTAGTCGTCCGCCGTAGTTATATATAGGCATGGGTTCCGGCACCTCCCCCACCCTCGCCAATCTACCGTCCGCGTTCGCTGCGGCCTGCAGAGTTTCCCGCTCTGACACCGAGCTGTTCGATCGCTGCCGCGACGTGCTCGTGCGTCGATTCCACAGCGAGCAAATCTGGCTCACCTTGGACAGCCCGGTAACCGGGGTGCAGACCAGCGGCCCGGCGGGTGACGCCGCCGATGCCATCCAGGTTGCGCAACTCACCAGTGGCGAAGCCGAAGTGACCATCAAGGCAGAGCCGTCCGTCGCCGAACAGATGGGCCGCGGGGCACTGCCGCTGGCGATGGGTTTGTCGGTGGTCCTCGAACTGCGAGGCGTTCTGCTGGAGAGACAGGCCACCCTCGACGACGCCGTGTTCCAGCTCCGGGCCCTCCGTCAGGTGGCCCGCCTCCTGTCGTCCGTCCATTCATCGGAGGAAACGGAACGGCTGATCCTCGACTTCATGGCCGAGGTGTTCTTCACCCGCTGGGCCTGTCTCTACCGCCCCTCGGGCAAGGAGTTCATCCCGGCGGTGTTCCGGAGCCGGGACGAGGCCGATACGCCCCGCCCCATCCCTTACAGCGATTTCGAGAATGCCCTCCCACCCGGGAGCCTGGTGACCACCAGCGACAACGTGGCCATCGCCTCGCTCCTCCCAGCCGGCACGGAACTGGTCGTGCCACTGGATGCCGGCGCGGAGCGCCTGGCCGTGTTGGTGCTGGGCCCGGGGTTGAACGAGCGTCCGTACGGCCGTGCCGAACATGAACTGGCGGGGACGCTCGCGTTCGCGGCGGCCATCGCCCTGAAGAACGCCGAACTGGTGGAGCGCCTCCACAGCGCGGCCACGACAGATGAACTCACGGGATTGTACAACCGGCGCGCCCTCGAGGAACGGCTGGAAGCCGAGTTGTCCCGCGCCGTCCGCCACGAGTTGAATACCTCCGTGGTGCTGATCGACATCGACCGATTCAAGCCCATCAACGACACCCTCGGACATGCCGCGGGAGACCGCCTCCTGATACTCCTGGCCGACACTCTCCAGCAACAATGCCGCACGCTCGACACAGTCGGTCGCCTGGGCGGAGACGAATTCCTCGTGGTCCTCCCGATGACTTCCGCCGATGAGGCGATGGTGTTCGTCCGCCGGGTCCAGAAGCAGGTCAAGCTGATCGGCGAAGAACATCCGGAGTTCGGCAACCAAACCATCAGTCTCGGGATCGGGGAGTCTCCCCGGCACGGTGCCAACGTCAGCGCCATCCTCGCCTCGGCCGACCGCGCCCTCTATCACGCCAAACGCAGTGGCCGCAATACGGTGGCCATCGCCGACGACACGTCCTGACCCCTGCCCCGGAGCGCTGTAACAGTTCATGCCGGACCCCGAATTCACCCTGCTCGGCGATGCCCTGTGGCTGGACTTCGTCAACACGGGAGAAGGACGCACACCGGACACCCACGACCGGCTCCCTGACCTCGCTGCCTACCACCGCTGGGCCAAGGCCCAAAAGCTCACTTCGGATGCCAACATCATCCCCTTCGGGAAGTTGACCGGCCTGCGAGCCACCCTCGCCGGGCTAGCCGGTGTGCTCTCCACCGGCCGGCCGGCACCGGCGTCTGCGGTGGAAGTGATCAACGAATTCCTGGCCCAATCGGCGGGATACTTCCAGCTCATCCGGACCCAGGGAAAGTGGCACGTCCAGTTTACCCCAGGCCATTCCACCAGTGCCACTGACGCCATCGTCCTCTCAGCGGCCCGCTCGCTCGCCGACACACGCAAGAAGGTGCATCGCTGTGCCGGTGACGGGTGCAGCCTCTTCTTCATCGATGATAGCGCCACCCAGAGCCGCAGGTGGTGCAGCATCGAAGTCTGTGGCGCGCGTAATCGTGTCGAACGACGGCGCGGGCTCCAGTAGCTCGCCGCCCTCCTACCGGCCTTGCCTAACTCTCCCGGCAGCATGACCACCAGCCCCGAGTCCCGCTACTACGATGCGGTCATGGCAGCCCTCGGCCACCGCTACCACCTCGAGCGCATGGTGGCGCTATCCCCGGAGCGAGCGCTGTTTCTGGCCACCGACAAGATGCTCCACCGAAGGGTCAGCCTCAGGGTCCAGGACGACCCCGAGTCGCCGACACGGGCCTGGTTTCTCCGTGAAGCGGAGACCCTCGCGCGCCTCGACCATCATGCCATCCGGCACGTATACGATGCCGGAGTGATCGGCCCGCTGGCCTTCCGCATCGGCAACTGGATCGACGGCGAGAGTCTGTTCGATGCCGTCGAGCGTGCACCGAGACCCATTCCCGTGGTACACGGCCTCGCCCGGGACATCTTGAGTGCGTTGCAACACGCCCACGAGCGGGGCATCGTGGCACGCCGTATCACCCCGGACGCCATCCTCATCAATACTGTCGGTCGAAGCACCGTGACGGACCTCCGTTTTGCCAGTCCCAACCTCGACGTCGTTCCGGCGGGTATCGTCCCCAGCGACCTCGCCTTCATGGCGCCGGAGGTGCGCGACGGCCAAACCGGCGACCCGGCAAGCGACGTGTACACAGCTGGAGCCCTTCTCTACTACGCAGTCACCGGCGAAGTCCCGCCCCTCGACCCACGAGAGCTCGTGTCCCCATCCGAGTTGCGTCCCGTGTGCCCCCGTGTGGTAACCCAGATCCTGATCCGGGCTCTCCAAGCCGCACCCGAGGACCGGTACTTCTCCACCGGTGAGATGCTGGAGCACTTCGCGGCCGAAGCCGGCGCGTTCGACGTGGCGTGGACACGGGCTACTCCGTTGCCGGGCGAACTCATGGCCATCGAGGATCCCACGGTGTGGGAGCACCGGCTGAGGCGAGCCCTGGGCGACGACTACGAACTCCTCGACCTCCTCGGTGCCGGTGGCTTTGGCCGCGTCTACCGCGTCCGCGATCTCCACCTCGAGCGCGAGGTGGCGTTGAAGGTATTGCACCCCAGCATGACCACCGATCCATCGGGAGTGGAACGATTCCGCCGCGAAGCCCAACTCGCCGCCGGGCTGCAGCACCCCAACGTGGTCAACATCTTCGACATCGCCAGCAGGTCGGGACTAATGTGGTACACGATGGCTCTGGTGAACGGTCCCAACCTGGCGCAGTTGGTAGAGCGGGACGGGCCGCTTCCGCTCGAGGGGTTGCTGCGCATCCTGCGGGAGGCGCTTTCGGCAATGTCCCACGCGCACGCCTCCGGATTGATCCACCGCGACATCAAACCGGAGAACCTGCTGCTGGAGCGGGACGGAAGCCTCCGAATCACCGACTTCGGGCTCGCCCTTGCACTGCGGGGTCAAGGAGTATTCGGCGGCGCCACCAGCCGCAGCGGCACCCCCCAGTTCGCCAGTCCCGAACAACTCCTGGGCGAGCCGGTAGACCAGCGCACCGACATCTACAGCGTGGCGGCCGTGGCCTACTACGGGCTGTTGGGATATCCGCCGTTTGCCGGAGCCACACCGGAGCAGGTTCTCGCCAAGCAGATGAACAACGATATCCCCTCACTCAGGGCCGAGCGACCGGACGTGAGTCCGGAGCTGGAGCAGGTGCTGCGCCGGGCACTCCACAGCGACCCGGAGCGCCGGTACCCGTCGGCGGCAGAATTCTATCAGGCCATCCATCAAGCGGAGCGTAGCCGCCGCTCCAAGCCGGCGGGCACCAACAAGTGGCCGTTGGTCCCCGCCAGCTGGTGGCGTCGTCAAGGTAAGTGACGGCGGGCGCCTGACCGGCAACAGCAACGGGCCGCTCATGCGAGCGGCCCGTTTGGCGTCCGGCGGCTGTCATCGGTGGTTACTTGTGGCGATAGACGACCCGCCCTCGCGTCAGGTCATAGGGCGACAGTACCACCGTGACACGGTCCCCCTCCAGCACGCGGATCTTGTACTTGCTCATCTTCCCGGCGGCGTAGGCCAGCACCTTATGGCCGTTCTCGAGTATCACCCGGTAGTTGCGATCCGGAAGCACTTCGGACACCACCCCCTCCATCTCGATACCTTCTTCTTTCGCCATCCACGATCTCCAGACGTCCAGATGAGTGGTGGCGACCGCCTCCGGTCGCCACTCGCGGGCTCAATCTCGTTATATCGCCCCAAAACCGCAACAGGGCATCGTCACGTCCTATCGCGGACAGCGTCCAGTTCGTCTTCCACCAAGCTTACCAATATGCCCATCTGCCGGGCATCGAACACCAACTCGGCGCCTGCCGTCCGGTACATCTCCGGCAGTGAGGTGGTCGAGCCCAGGGCCAACGCGCGGCGATATTGCTCCAAGGCGTGGGCTCCGTCGCGCCGGCTGTTGCGCCACACCTGCAAGGCGCCCAACTGGGCAATCCCGTACTCGATATAGTAGAACGGGTAGAGGAAAAGGTGGATCTGTCGGTACCAACGGGCGATGCGCTGCTGCTCCAGCCCGGTCCAGTCGACCACCGGCTCGAATCGCGCCCGGATCTCCAGCCACGCCCGATCTCGCGCCGCCTCGTCGCCACCCTCTCCACTGGTATAGATCCAAGACTGGAACGCATCCACCGAGGCGACGTGTGTCAACGTCATCATAATCTCTTCCAGGTGTTCCACCCACGCATCCCGTCGCTCGGCTTCGGTCAGAAACCCGTCCGCCAGCGCCAGTCCCGGTGCGGCCAGGAGTTCCATCGACATTGAGGCTAGCTCGGCGATTTCCGCCCCCGGGTATCGCTGCCACACGAAGGGAAGCGCGTCGGAGGCGAAGGCATGGAACGAGTGCCCCGCCTCGTGAAGCAGGGTCCTCACGTCATCCATCACCCCTGCGGCGTTCATGAAGATGAACGGCCGGCCCCGGTCGTGAAGGGTGTCGCAGTATCCGCCCGGCGCTTTCCCCGCACGGCTGTCGAGATCGAGGAGTTGCTCGTCGATCATCACGCCGAACTGTCGGCCGAGGTAAGGGTCGACGTCGGTGAACACGCGCTGGGCCTTGGTAGCGAGCTCCTCCGCGGAGTCGAACGGCCGGACGGGCGGACGCTGGCGTGGATCTACACCCAAGTCCCACGGCCTAAGAGTGTCGACCACCAACATGGCCTGCCGGCGGCGCAGGATACGGCCAACGGCCGGCACCACCGTGGCCTCCACCGCATCGTGGAATCGGGCGCAGTCATCCGGACCGTAGTCGAAGCGATTCTTGGCCCGAAAGGCAAAGCCCTGGTAGTCGGCAAACCCGGCATTGCGGGCCACCTCCTGCCGCAGCGCGTACATTCGGTCGAACAGACTCGACAACGGCCGCCGTTCCGCAAGGTACCTGTCGCTGACGGCCCGGAACGCCCGCTCCCTCGTGGCCCGGTCGGTACTCTTCATGAATGGCTGCAATTGCGGCAGCGGCAATTCAGCTCCGTCCCACGACACCGTCATGCCACCCGTGATCTCCTGATATTGGCTCCCCAACGCCTCCAGCCGGGAAAACAGCGGGACGTTGACCTCACGAAAGATTTCGATTTGGGTCCGAAATCGCGCGATGGTGGTCTCTAGATCCGGGCGGGTGTATCCGCTGTCCACCAGCCGGCGTGCCAGGCGAACCGTCTGTTCCTCGACTTGCGGGAGAATGGTGGTCGAAAACTTCAGGTGCGTCGCCTGTTTCTGGCCATCGGTGGTATCGCCGGTATAGGCGATCATGGCCACAGACGCGGCCTCCGTGACCAACCCCTCCAATCGGGACCAATCCGCCAGCCATGCCTCGATGGTCGCCTCATCGAGTGGGCGGGTTGCCAACTCTTGGTAGAACGGGGCGATGTCCTCCCACGATGCACCGGCGAAGGCGGACGCATCGGGCGGCAGCGCGGCGGGCATGACGCTCAAGACGCTTGGGTGGGTTGCGCCGCCGCCGCGGCGTCCCCGGCCGGGTCGGCGGCGGCAGGGCGCGGAAGACGAAGGGTCCACAGACCGACCAACACCACCAACCCGGCGGCCAACCAAAACGGGGTCCCGTGTCCCAGGCGCTGAAACGCGGCCGTCGCGGCGAGTGGAGCGATCACCCTCGAGAGGCCCGCGTAGGTCTGGGCCGTACCCATCACCGCTCCCACGTCGCTCCGGGCGGAGTGCTGCGACATGAGGGACGTGGTCGACGGGAACAGCAGGGCGGTCCCGATCGGCACTAGCGGCATGATGGCGATCAGCGTCCACAGATTGGGAACCAACGGATAGAGCATCAGCCCGATGGCCAGCGACACCGTCCCCAGGCTCATGGCCGTGTATTCACCGATCCGGTCGACCACGGGACCGAGCAGCACCGACCGCATGATGAACGACAAGGCCCCGATGTAAACGAAGAAGTACCCGATCGTCTTGGCGGTGACGCCAAACTCGGCCTCCAGGTAAAGCGCCACCACGGAGGTCATCGCCGCGAAGGCCAGCATGCCCACGGCATAAACCCAGATCAGGCTCGCGACTGGCGTCAGGGGGTGCCGCAACACCTGCCAAACGGTGTGCCACACCGGACTGGCCTCCCGGCGGCTGGCGGATCGCTCTTCGGCGGTCCGGGATTCGGGCAACCAGCGCCAGGCGAAGAATACGTTCACCATGCTCAAACCGGCCGCGATGAATCCCGGCGCCGCCTGGCCCCAATGTGCCGCCAACGACCCCAGGGCCGGCCCCAGGATCACGCCGGCCGAGGTCGCCGCCGACAACCATCCCAGCGCCCGGGCACGCTGGGCCGGAGGGATGGTATCGGCGACGTAGGCCTGGGCAACCCCCGTGGTGCCACCTCCCATTCCTTGGATGATGCGGGACAGGAACAGCAGCAACACGGTATTGGCGAGCCCGAACACCAGAAACCCACCGGCCGACGCCGTCAGGCTGATCAGAAGAATGGGCCGTCGGCCGAACCGGTCCGACAGGCGTCCCCAGATCGGGGCCGCCACCAACTGGGCGATGGCGTGAGAGGCGATGATCCACCCGATCATGATCGGCGTTGCCGCCATGTCGAGCGCATAGAACGGCAGCAGTGGCACCACGATCATGAACCCGATCATGTCCACACAGTTGGTGGCAATCAGCACAGTGAGGCGCTTGAACTGGTCCCTCGAACTCGGCGGCTCCGTCACGCAGCCGCTCCCTTCGTCCCGCTCTCACTCCCCATCACGAACACTCCCGCACTCAGCACCATGAGGAACACGCCATAGGCTGCCGCTACGCCGACGTCCGAATCCCGCAGGCTCGCCAGAATTTCCATGGATATCGGGCGGGTATCGTAGGTGTACAGAATGATCGAGATCACGAAGTCGCCCAGCGCGGTGACGAACGCCAGCGTGGCGCCCGCGGCCAGCGCGGGACGCAGCAGCGGGAGCGTCACCCGGCGCAAGGTTCGCCATCGTCCGGCTCCCAGGGTCGCCGCCGCGTCTTCCAGTGCCGGGTCGAGTTGCCGGAACCCGGCGAGAATGGCCCGACCGGTGATTGGCAGGTTGCGAACCAGGTAGGCGAGCGGGAGGATCCACAACGTCCCCACCAACAGGAACCTCCCCGTCGCCGGCGAAGATATGCTGAACGCCGTGGCCAGGGCGATGGCGAACACGGTACCCGGCACCGCCCACGGTAGCGACATCAGGGCCTCGATCGCCGGCCCCACTCGTACCTTGCGCCGGACGGCCAGAACCCCCGCCAGCACCGACAACCCCACCGCCAGCGCTGTGGCCATCGACGCCATGGTCACGCTATTCACCAGCGGGCGCAGCCGTTCCGGCTCGGTGATCAGTGTCACGTAGTTCTGCACGGTGTAGGCCGGGGGAATCGCCTCGGTGGTCCAGGTGCCGAACGGAACGAGCGAAACCAGGATCACCGTGGCATGGGGCAGCAACAGCACGATGGCCGCCGCCCAGGCCGCGGTGGCCATGGCCACCCGGGCCCGCCGCCCCCGGATCGGCCTGGGCTTGGGCGCCACACCCTTGGCCTGGGCGGTATAGCCGGTACCGCCAACGTTGCCCCGAAACGACCACAGTGCCACCAGCGCCACCAGGGCGAGCGACACGGTCTGCACCATGGCCAGTCCGTTGTCACCGTTCAATCGGGTCGTCACGATTTGCGTGGTCATGACCCGGAACCCGCCGCCGAAAATGTACGGCGCACTGAACGACGCCAGCGACGTCATGAAGGTCAGCAGGGCCGCTCCGGTGAGCGCCGGGCGCACCATCGGCAGCACCACCCGGAACAGGGTCCGCGTCCGCCCGGCCCCGAGACTGGCGGCCGCCTCCAGCATCGATGAGTCCAGTCGTGCCAGAGCCGCACGAATAAAGAGGTAGAAGTACACGTACATCGAGTAGCCGTGAACCAGCAGGATCGCCCCCGCACCTTCGAGTCGCCACGGCGCCCGGTCCAGCCCGAATACCGCGCGGACGAGATGGGCTACGAACCCGGTCTCCCCGTAGAGAAACATGAAGGCGATCACGCCCACCAGCGGCGGGAGAACCGCCGGCAGCGCCACCAGCCCAGACAGCACCCGGCGGCCCGGAAAGTCCACCCAGCTGAAGAGAAACGCCAGCGGCACACCCAGCGTCCCCGCCAGCACGACGCTCACCAGCGAGATCCACAGGCTCCCCCACAGCGCTTCCCAGGTATTGCCCCGCTCCAGGAACCGGCTGACGTGCTCGAGGGTCCATCCCGACGGCCCTCGCACGCTCTCCACCAGCACCAAGAAAATGGGGTACACTACCAGCCACGCCAGAACGATGGCGAGCAACCAACCGAACGCCTCGACGCGCCGGGGTTTCCTCATGCGCTCGCCGCCGGGAAGACGTGCACGCCAATGCCCGTGAACGACAATCCGACGCGATCCCCGGTACGCACCGCGTGCGGATCTGCCGTCACTTCCAGCACGGTCCCGTGATCCGTCTCCACAACGAACAGCGCCGTGGCGCCGAGGAAGCGTCGGGCGCCGACGGTGGCGTCAGTGACCCCCCGCGACGGCTCGACCAACCGGATGGCCTCCGGCCGCACCATCATGACGGCCGGCCCAATGAATCCGCCGGTACCGTCGGGGAGAGGCCACCGGACGCCATCGACGACCAGCACCGACGGATCTTCCGCCGTTACCTGGCCCCTAAGATCCGACGCCCGGCCCACGAATCCGGCCACGAACGGATTTACCGGCGCCCGATACAGTTGGTCCGGACTGCCGACTTGTTGCAACCGGCCGTCGCGCAGCAGAGCGATGCGATCACCCAGATCGAACGCCTCTTCCTGCTCGTGCGTCACCAACACGGTGGTGATGCCTACACGGTGGATCAGGTCGCGCAACTCGCCACGGGTTCGTTCGCGCAGGGACGGATCGAGATTCGACAGCGGCTCGTCGAGGAGGAGAATACGGGGCTCTGGCGCCAAGGCCCGTGCCAACGCCACCCGTTGTTGCTGGCCGCCGGAAAGCTCGCTCACGCTGCGGCGTTCATATCCGGCCAAGTCGACCATGGTCAGGGCCTCCGCCACGCGACGCGTTCGCTCCCCGCGGTCGAGCCGACCGGCCTCCAACCCAAACGCGACGTTGGCTCCCACATCCAGGTGGGGGAACAACGCGTAGTGCTGGAACACCATGCCGAAGCGCCGACCCACCGGCGCCAATCTGGTCACGTCCTGTCCGTCCACCACCACCCGGCCGTCGTCGGCCCACTCGAACCCGGCCAGCAGCCTGAGCGTGGTGGTCTTGCCGCTCCCGCTGGGCCCGAGCAAGGCCAGAATCTCACCCCGGGCCAGTCCCAACGAAAGATCGTCGACGGCCGCGACGCCGTCGAACCGCTTGGTAAGGCGGTCGAGAATCAGAAAATCGGTCATCGGGAGCCAGGGATCACCGGCTACCCTTGCCGCGCACGTGCTCGTCCCAGTAGGACATCCACGAGGGGCCCTCGCGGGCCAGCAGATCCCAGTCCATGGGGACGGGCTTCATGCTGGCTTCGACTTCGGCGATCCATTCCGGAATCGAATCGGCAGGGAGATCGCTCCGCGCCGGGAGACGGAACACCTCACGTGCGGTAAGCAGGAGTGCCTCGTCGGTGGCGACGAAATCGATGAACGCCTTGGCGGCTTCCGGGTGACGGGCGCCCCGCACCAGGCCGATGGCGTCCTCGATCACCACAGTGCCGCTGGCGGGGAACACATAGCCGAACGGCAGCCCCTTCGATCGCCCGATGAGCATGTCCTGCAAATCCCAGAGTGACAGCACCCCCTCCTGCCGTGCCAGCTTCTGGTACAGAATCGCCGGGTTCATGGTGTAGGTCTTGGTGTTGGCGTCGAGCCGGCGGAGCCACTCCATCGCCTGCGCCGTGTCACCCGTTTCCCGGATACTCCTCAGGATGATGAAACCCCAGATGGCCCGCATGGTGCCGCTGGCCATCGGGTCACGAATCAACACCTGGTCCGCCCATTTCGGATCGAGCATGTCATCCCAGTCCTGGGGCACGCTGTCAGCCGAAAGCGCGGCGGTGTTGTAAGCTATGACCGCGGGTGTCCGGTACACCGGCCAATACAGATCGTCCGGCCCAATGCCCCAGGGACCGACCTTGTCGGCCCAGGCGGGCCGGTACGGCGCCAACAGGGAGTCCCGCACCCCGCGCCCGAATATGGTCGTGGGCCCGCCGAACCACACATCCGCCTGGGGACTGCTCCGTTCGAAGCGGAGCCGGTCGAGGACTTCCTGGCTCCCCATGTCCAGCCACCGCAAGTCGATGTCCGGACGGTGCCGCTCGAACGCGTCCTCCAGGAGATTGAGCTGCTCGCGGCCGTGCGGGGAGTAGACCAGGACCGGCGTCCGCCCGTCGTCGACACACCCCGACAGCGCGACGACGAGCAACAGAACCATGCTTTGCGGGTATCGGACCAACGCTCTCATGACACTCCCTTGCGCTTGCTCATCGCCAGCATGTTCATGAACAGCCGGTACGCGCCTGGCACGCCGGCGGGGAGCTGCCGGAAAAAGCTGATGCCGGTGTAGATGTACCGGCCATCGCCAATGTCGGCCACCAACACGCTCCCCTCGAGCGGCCCCTCGCCAGGGTCGTGCATCTCCAACACCGCCTGATACGCCTTGTCCCAGCTGCGGGCGAAGTACAGGCCACGCTCCTGCACCCAGTCGTCCCAGTCGGCGTCGGTCAGCGTGTTGGGCCCGGCCACCATCGGGTGGTCGGGGTCCAACACGCTGACGGCGGCGGTCTCATCGGCGACCCGGTCGTGAGTGTTCCACCGCCTCCCCGCTGCCGGGCGCGACCCTTTGCTCGTCCGCCCATCGGTCACCAGCGGACGACCGCCGACCGACAGCGGAAACGGCGCGTAGCCGGCATCGAAGAACTGATACTGCTGGTACTGAACCAGCAGTAGCCCCCCGGCACTGGCGTAGTTCAACAACCGGTCGTTGTACCGCACCAGGGTTTCGTTGATCTCGTAGGCCCGGCTGCCGATGACGATGGCGTCGAATTGCCCCAGATCACCACGCGCCAGCGTAGCATCGTCGATGATGGTCAGCGGCAACCCCACATCCCACAGCGCCTCGGGCACACGGTCCGCGGCGCCGCGGATGTACCCGACCATCGCCAAGTCGGGTATCTCGAGCGGCGCCAGCCGGACCGTCGATATCGCATCCCGCGAGAACGTCCGAGCGTGGATGTGCGGGTAGTCCACCGTGACCACGCCCAGCCGATACTCGGCGCCATCGGCGCTCCGCGCCACCGCCCCGATATTGAACGTCCCCGACTCGAGGTCGTCCGGCAGCGCCACGGAGAAGCTGAAGGCCGCCCGGGATCCCGGTTCGAGCCTGAACGCCTGGGGGTTCACCCTGGGCCAGCCACTGGGCACCTCCGGCCTCACCTCGCCCGTCATCGCCGATGCTGCGTTGTTGGTCAGGGTGATGGTAAAATGCCGCGGTTCGCCACCGACCTGCAACACGGTATTGCGCGGCTCGAGTACCACATCGAGTCGGGGGAGGACGACCACAGGGCGCCTGATCTCACCGGACGCCTGGTCGAGGTAACGGTACGATGCCTCCTGATGGAACGTCAGGCTCCCCCCCTCGAGCAACATCGTGAAGGCACCTCGCACCGGCGCCGGTCCAAAGGGAAGGCCGTAGACACTGAAGAGTCCGCCGTCGGCAACACCCGGTGGCGCCAGCCACCGGTACAGCGCACCGTCGCGAGGAGCCTGAAGGAAGTACGGGTTGACGGCCAACCGATCGGGCACCAGCTCCACCATCACGGTATCGACCTCCCCGGGACCCACCGCCGTCCCATCGCTGGTGCCCGGCCCACCCGGCACGACACCCACGCGTTGCTGCAGCCACATGAGGAGGCCGGCAGGTGTGGCGGACGTATTCCAACCCAGCATCGTGAGCCTCAGGGAATCTCCCGGCGTGCTGTGCCCCCGGTCGGTATACACGTCAAAGACCACCCCCCTCGATACCCGAATCGCCTCGGCCAGATGTTGGCTTTGATCGTGCAACACCGGAGACACCAGCATCCCCATCGACCCCGTCGATGCGGACGCGAGCCCATCCATCAGGGACACCAAGTCATACCAGGCAAGGACGAGGCTGTCCCCCAGCGCCCCGAGTGAATCGGGACGCGGCACGTTCTTGGCGTGGGCGATGCGGGCCACGTACTTGGCCAGCAATAGCCGGAGTTCCCTCTGGTCTCCTCCGGTCCCGGAAAGCATGTCTAGAAAATGAGTCCCGGCGAACAACCCGTCGCCACCACGATCGGTACCCGATCTATCTTCGACCAAAGTGACGCGGACTTCCGATGGGCCCACGCTTTCCAGGCGCCCCATGTCCTGCGATCGATGCTGACTGCGGCTTCGCAAGGCGATCTGGTGGTACGACTGCCCCACCACCGGGTCCAGCTCACCGCCTGAAATCCGCAGCGTGGCGTCCCGCGGCGTGAACCGGGCGCTGAGATACAACTTGACGGGAGACCAGGGACGGAGCCCCTCTTCCGCGAGCAGTTCCGGAAACACTGTCGAGTCGCCGGCCACGCGGAACGCCTCGTGCGCAGCCCAGCCTGCCGCCTGGTGCTGGCCGTGGCCGTCCGCCGGGGTGCCGCTGAATACCGAGACGATGACCTGGGGCCGGAACCGGCGCACGATCCGCACCACGTCCTTGAGGATCGAGTCCTGAGGCCAGTGGTGCCATGTGTCCTCGACGGACTTGGAGTAACCGAAGTCATAGGCCCGGGTGAAGAACTGCCGGGCACCGTCGATGCGACGGGCTGCCAGGAGTTCTTCGGTCCGAATCAGCCCCAGCCCCTCACCCAGCTCGGGGCCGATCAGGTTCTGTCCCCCTTCACCCCGGTTGAGCGACAGGTACGCGGCAGCCGCGCCGTACTTGCGCACGGCGATGGTCAGCAGTTCGGTGTCCTCGTCGTCGGGATGGGCTCCAATGATCAGCAGTCTCTTGTAGACCCCCAGCGGTCGGAGGGCTTCCTCCAGAGCCGTGATCCCTCCCGAGGTGGGCGGAGCGAGTTGGGCGAGTGCTTGAGGGGGAATGGCGGCGGCCATCACCAACAACGTGATCAGTATCCAGTGACACCGTCGTCTAGCCATCGCCACGGTCCTCGGTGGTTGCCTTGGGCTGGGACATTCTCTCCAGGGCCTCGAAGGTATAGATCCCCGTGTCGTGCCCGTCGCTCCACTTCACCTTGAGCCCGTAGGTCCCCACCAGCGCCACAGAAACCGGGTGGATGTCATCGGGGACCCGTGAGGGCTCGAGCAGGGGAACACCGGTCATCTCGTCGTGGCACCCGGCGCAGGGGCACGACAATCGGAGCGCCCGGGCCTCGAGCAGGGTCCCCTCGGTTCCTTCGTGCCAGACGATGACGAGACCGTCGTCCTGGCGCCGGATGGCATGTGGCATGAGCATGGGCAATGGCCTTACCAAGCAAGTCGTGTTCGGGTGACACTCACCGGTGCCAGTGTATTATTAGATTCGACGACTGCATCCACTGAACGGGTATCATCGGGTATCATAATGACTTCCGCAAATCATGACCCATTCGGCAGCCGGAGCACCCTCAGCCTTGGGGGCAACTCCGCCACCGTTTTTTCCCTTCCGGCGCTCGACCGCCAAGGCCTCACTCAACTCGACCGGCTGCCGTTCTCCATTCGGGTCCTCCTGGAGAACGCCCTCCGCCATTGCGGCCGCGGGCCAGTCACCGAAGATCAGGTGCAGGCACTCGCCGGTTGGCGCGGTGGAGCCACGGCCGCGGCCACCGAAATCCCCTTCATGCCCGCCCGAGTGGTGCTCCAGGACTTCACCGGCGTCCCCGCGGTGGTCGATCTGGCTGCCATGCGCGACGCCATGGCCCGCATGGACGGCGACCCCGCGAAAATCAACCCCGTCATCCCCTGCGACCTGGTCATCGACCACTCGGTGCAGGTCGACTATTTCGGCACCGGCGGAGCGTTCCACCGGAACGTGGAACTGGAGTTCTCCCGGAATCGTGAACGCTACCAGCTCCTCAAGTTCGCCCAACAGGCGTTCGACAACTTCCGGGTCGTGCCGCCGGGAACGGGAATCGTCCACCAGGTGAACCTCGAATACCTGGCGCCCGCCGTCCAACTCCGCCAACAGTATGGAGAACTGACAGCCTACCCCGACACGCTCGTGGGGACCGATTCGCACACCACCATGATCAACGGCCTGGGAGTCATGGGCTGGGGCGTCGGGGGCATCGAGGCCGAAGCCGTCATGTTGGGCCAGCCTTATTTCATGCTGATCCCCAAGGTCGTCGGCATGAAGCTGGTGGGACACTTGCCGGTCGGCACCACCGCCACCGACTTGGTACTCCGGGTGACCGAACTCCTGAGACGCCACGGCGTAGTCGAGAAGTTCGTGGAATTCTACGGCCCTGGGTTATCCCACCTGTCGCTGGCCGATCGGGCCACCATCGCCAACATGTCGCCGGAGTACGGTGCCACCATGGGCTTCTTCCCCGTCGACGACGAAACCGTGCGCTACCTGCAGCGCACCGGCAGGCCGGCCGAGGTGGTGGATCGGGTCGAACGGTATTGCAAGGAACTGGGATTGTTCCGCACCGACACCACCCCGGACCCCGAATTTTCCACCACCCTCGAACTCGACATCGCGACGCTCGAACCGAGCCTGGCCGGCCCTCGACGGCCTCAGGACCGTGTGGCCATGGCCGATCTCAAACGTAACTTTGCCGTCAGCCTGAAGGACCTGATGCCGACCGCGGCCCCACCCGAGCGGCACGATCTGGCCGAGGCGACCTACTCGAGCTGGATGTACGAGGGGGGAGGCCAGAATCAGGCCGTTGCTGAGGCACCATCCCCGACAGGCGTGGCCGTCGATCTCGACGGGGAAACCCACCTGCTGAAGGACGGGGCCGTGGTCATCGCGGCCATCACCAGTTGTACCAACACCTCAAATCCGTCCGTCATGATCGGCGCCGGACTCGTGGCCAAGAAGGCGGTCGAAAAGGGCCTAACCACCAAGCCGTGGGTCAAGACCAGTCTCGCCCCCGGATCCAGGGTCGTTACCGACTACCTGGAAAGTTCCGGGCTGAGCGAGTACCTCGACACGCTCAGGTTCAACCTGGTCGGATACGGCTGCACCACATGCATCGGCAACAGCGGGCCGCTGCCTCCTCCAATCGCAGCCGCCATAGAAAGCCAACACCTGGTGACCGCGGCCGTTCTGAGCGGTAACCGGAATTTCGAGGCCCGGATTCATCCGCAGGTTCGCGCCAGCTATCTCGCGTCGCCAATGCTGGTGGTGGCCTACGCCCTCGCCGGCACCGTCAGAATCGACCTGACGGAGGAACCGCTGGGATACGACCCCGATGGTGATCCGGTGTTCCTGGCTGATCTGTGGCCCTCAGCTGAGGAGATCTCCGACCTGATGGCCTCGTCCGTCAAGCCGGAGATGTTCACCGAGCGGTACGGCGCCGTCTTCGACGGCGACGACGACTGGAACGCCCTGGTGGTACCCGGCGGCAGCCGGTTCGACTGGGCGTCCGATTCGACCTACGTGCGGGAGCCGCCGTTCTTCCAGGACCTGGCACCGGAGCCGGCCCCGCTGGAGGATATCCGTGGTGCCCGGGCTCTGGTGGTGTTGGGTGACACCGTCACCACCGACCACATTTCACCGGCGGGAGCCATTCCCAAGAACGGCCCCGCGGCACGCTATCTCCTGGACCACGGGGTCGAGCGTCCCGACTGGAACACCTTCGGCTCGCGCAGGGGTAATCACCAGGTGATGATGCGGGGCACGTTCGGCAACGTGCGCCTCAAGAACCACCTCACCCCCGGCAAGGAGGGAAACTGGACCCTCCACTTCCCCACCGGCGACATTGTGTCCATCTACGATGCCGCCATGCGCTACGCCGATGACGACACCCCGCTGGTGGTCCTCGGCGGCAAGGAGTACGGCACCGGGTCGAGTCGTGACTGGGCCGCCAAGGGAACCATCCTCCTCGGCGTGAAAGCAGTCCTGACGGAGAGCTTCGAGCGGATCCACCGCAGCAATCTCGTGGGCATGGGCGTGCTCCCCCTCAACTTCGTGGAGGGCGATACCCGCGAGTCCCTGGGACTCACCGGCCACGAAGTCTTCGACGTCGTCGGCATCGCCCACGGTCTGACGCCGGGCGGGACCGTCACCGTGACCGCCACGGCCGACGACGGGACCGTCAAGACGTTCCCGGCGCTCGTCCGGCTCAATTCCGACGTCGAGCTGGACTACTACCGGAACGGCGGCATTCTCCAGCGGGTCCTGCGCCAGTTCTCGGCGGACAGCTAGCGGCGTTAGAAGTTGGACGCTGAACAGAAAAACGGCCCCCCAATTTGGAGGGCCGTTTTCTTGTCAGCGGCGGAGTGCCTAGGCGACCAGGTCTCTCAGGTGTTCGCCGGTGTCGCCCTCCCTGAGCCGGAGGAGCGCCCGGTCGCGCAATTGGCGAATGCGCTCGCGGGTGACACCCATCATGCGGCCGATTTCCTCGAGCGTTCGGCTGTTGCCGTCTTCCAGACCGAAGTAGAGCCGCAACACCTTGGCGTCGCGCGGCGGAAGAGTGGTCAGAGCCTTGTCGATCCCCTCGGTCCGGCTGTTGAGAATCGTGCTCGTGTCCGTCCCTTCCTGATCGGCGGAAGCGAATCGCTCGATGCGTTCGTGTCCGTCGCCATCGCGCGTCGGGTGATCCAGCCGCACTGCCTCAGAGTTCAAGGCACTGAGACTGCGGACGGCCTCGAACGTCAGGCCGGTGGCCTCAGCCAGTTCCTCGGTGGTCGGCATCCGACCCAGCTTTTCCTTCAACAGCGTGGTGGTCCGTCCCAACCGGCTCAAATCAGCCGTCCGGTTGAGCGGCACCCGCACCGGCCGGCCATGCCGCGCGATGGCAGCCTGCACCGCCTGGCGGATCCACCACACCGCGTACGAAATGAACTTCACCCCGCGGTCGGGATCGAACTTCCGGGCCGCAGTCATCAGGCCGAGGTTGCCTTCGCCGATGAGATCCACCAGCGGCACCCCCCGGTTCTGGAACTTCTTTGCCACTGAAACCACGAAGCGCACGTTGTGACGAGCCAGTCTCTCCTGGGCCTCGACATCGCCTCTGAAGGCCTTCCGGGCTAGTGCTATTTCCTGCTCCCGCGTGAGGAGCGGCACCCGGCTGATTTCGTCGAGGTAGAGATCCAGACTCTCACGGCCTTCGTCCACCGCTCGAGCAATTAGCGCCGGCCGTACGGCACGCCGCTTCGGGCGAGGTTTCGTTGCTGTCACCGTGTCAGTCTCCTTTGCGCGCTAGAACGCGCCGATCTATAGTGATCTTCCCGCCAAGCGAGAAGGGCTAATGCAATCATGCAATATAACAGCTAACTCCAAAAAACTCAATACTTTAGTAACTCATTCACTCCCCGTGACTTGGCCGCCGACCTGCCATATGGGCACACTACACCTACCATATTTCATGATGCGCGCCGAGACCAAATGGACGCACCCCTTTGGGTTGCATTGTGGAACCATACATCCCCATCGGTCCCATGGGGAGATGCCGTAACCACCGGCTGGTGCACACCGACCAATGGTATTCGGCGGAGACCCCGATGGGGCTCAGCCGAATACCAGGAGAACACTGGAAAGGAAGGTTTGGTTCGCGGAAGTTGCCGGCTGATCAGCCGCCCGGAATTTCCATCGGGGTCTCGGTGAGCTGCGAGACGGCGTCGTCGCCCCGATCGACGAGCTCCACGGATTCACCGCCGGACCCGGTCCATTTGATCATACCGAAGGGCATCCCCTCGACGATCCAGGCGTCGCCGGGACTCTCGCCGCTCGTCAGCCGATAGTGCACGGCGTCGAAGGTCCCGGCCGGGACGGTGACCGATTCGGAGCCTACGCGCTCGGCATCTTCACACGCCTTGCCGAACTCGGAGGTAGGATTGGAATTCATCTGGCCCAGCATACGCTCCACCATTGCGCCCGAGAACTTCATCGCCGGCTGTCCACCGGCCTTGACTATCATCTCCTCGATTTTCTTGTCGGACATGGCCTGATAGAATCCGCCCTCAGCCAGCATCTTCATGATGCCGCTCTGGCCCCCAGCGTCGAAGCTCATTTCGTACCATGTGAGTTCGCGCCCGCCGCGTGTTTCAGTGCCGACCACTGCTATTCTCGAACGCCCGGCCTGCCCCCGCGCCTGAAAATCGTACTCCACCCATGACCCCACGGCGGGAGCCTCGAGAAAGGCCTCGCAGGCGTTCTGGGCCGCGATGGGCGAGGCAACGGCGGCCGCCAGGGCAGCACTCATGAGAATCCGCATATCCACTCTCCTAGACTAAAGCGACTTGATCTCGCCGACGAGCGCCGAGAGTGACGCCTTGGCGTCACCAAACAACATGGAGGTCTTTTGGTGATAGAACAACTCGTTCTGGATGCCGGCGAAGCCGGGGTTCATGCTGCGCTTCATGACGATGGTGCTCTGGGCGTTCTCGACCTCGATGATCGGCATGCCGTAGATCGGGCTCGACGGATCGTTGTGAGCCGCCGGATTGACCACGTCGTTGGCCCCGATCACCAAGGCAACGTCGGCCCGCGGGAACTGTGGATTGATGTCGTCCATCTCCACCAGTTGGTCGTAGGGAACGTTGGCCTCGGCCAGCAGGACGTTCATGTGGCCGGGCATTCGTCCGGCCACCGGGTGGATGGCGTACTTGACCTCGCCGCCGTTCTTGCGAATGAGATCGGCCAACTCCCGCACCGCGTGCTGAGCCTGGGCTACCGCCAGCCCATAGCCGGGCACGATGATGACCAGCCGCGCGTATGCCAGTCGCAGCGCGGCGTCTTCCACCGATACCTCGTTGACGCTCAGGCCTTCGGCGCTCTTGGTAGACCCCCCAGCGCTGTCCCCGCCGAACGCGCCGAACAGGACGTTGGCCAGCGAGCGGTTCATCGCCTTGCACATGATGTTGGCCAGAATCAGGCCCGACGACCCGACCAGCGCTCCGGCCACGATGAGGACCTGATTGTCGATGACGAACCCGGTCATCGCCGCGGCGATGCCCGAATAGGAATTCAACAGCGCTATGACCACCGGCATGTCCGCCCCACCGATGGGAATCACCAATAGCACGCCGAGCAGCAGCGACAGCCCGACCATGGCATAGTAGATTTCTGCCTGGTGGCCCGGGACGACCACCTGGTAGACGGCCAGGACGGCGATGGCGAGAAACACCAGGGCGTTGAACGTCTTCTGCAGCGGGAACGTCAGCGGCTTGCCGCTCATCAGTTCCTGAAGCTTGAGGAAGGCGATGAAGCTGCCGGTGAGGGTGACCGACCCGATCAACGTTCCCAGCTGGATGGTGATGTTGGTATCGATCGCCAGGGGCTCACCGAACATGCCCGCCTTGAGAAACTCGGCACCGGCGACCAGCAACGAGGCTCCGCCCCCAAACCCGTTCAGCAGCGCCACCATCTGTGGCATCGACGTCATCTTGACCGACCGTGCCATCCAGAAGCCCAGCCCGCCGCCCACGATCACACCGGCGATGATGACATGGAACGACACGATCTGCTGATCGAGGAGCGTCACCACGATGGCGATGAGCATCCCCAGGCCCGACATCAAGTTGCCGTTCCGGGCGGTATCGGGGCTCTGCAGCCGCTTGATGCCCATGATGAACAGGGCCGCGGACACGAGGTAGATCAGGGATGCGAGGCCGGCCGGCATCAGCTACTCTCCGAATCTTTGCGGAACATCCGCAGCATGCGATCGGTGACCGAATACCCGCCGACCACGTTGATCATGGCCAGCACCACGGCTGCGAACCCGATAGCCTGGGAAATCCAGCCGAAGTCTCCGCCGGCGATGATCAACGCGCCGACGATGGTGATGCCGCTGATGGCATTCGACCCGGACATCAACGGGGTGTGCAACGTAGGTGGCACCCGCTGGATCAACTCAAACCCGAGGAACGTCGCCAAGGTAAAGACGACGATGCCGAGGATAACGCTTTCGGTCATGTGGTTCTCCCGAATCGGACCTCGCCGCTGGTGACGACGCACATGGGCCCGGTGATGGGATCGTCGAGATCGATCGCGAGCGCACCCTCTTCCGTGATGTGCTCGACGAACGTCGTGAGATTCTTGCTGTACATCTGGCTGGCGTGCAGTGGCACGGTTGCCGCCAGATTGACGGGCCCGATGATCTTGACCCCACCGACAACCACCGTCTCCCCCGCCTTCGTCAAGGCGCAGTTGCCGCCCGTCTCGGCAGCCAGATCGACGATCACCGACCCCGGCCGCATCGACCGTACCATCGGCTCGGTAATCAACAGCGGTGCCGGCTTGCCCGGGATCTGCGCCGTGGTGATGACTATGTCCATGTCCGCCACGTGGCCCGCTATGGCGGCGAGCACCTTCTCCTGTTGCTCCTCGGCCAGTTCCTTGGCGTAGCCGCCGGCGCCTTCCGCCTCCGCCACCGCTTCCGCCTCGATGAATGAAGCACCCAGACTCTCGACCTGCTCGCGAACCACCGGCCTCACGTCGAAGGCGGATACGATCGCCCCCAACCGCCGGGCGGTGGCGATGGCCTGGAGCCCGGCGACGCCGGCCCCGATGATGAACGCCTTGGCCGGTGCCAGCGTGCCCGCAGCCGTCGTGAGCATGGGCAGGAGCCTGCCTTGTTCCGACGCCGCGACGAGCACGGCCTTGTACCCGGCCACCGTCGCCTGAGAGGACAGCACATCCATCGATTGTGCCTTGGTGGTCCGCGGCACCAACTCCATGGCGAAAGCCGTGATGTTGCGCCGGGCCAGCTCGGCATACACCGCGTCGATTCTCCCCGGCTGAAGCAGGGCCACGAGAGTGCTCCCCTCTCCATATCCTGCTACCTCTTCCACCGTCGGAGGTTGCACCTTCAGGATCAGGTCGGCATCACCCAGCCCCCCCGTTGCTGCCATGGTGACCCCAACATCGACATAGGCGCCATCGGGAAACCCCGCGGCCTCGCCGGCACCCTCCTCGACGACAACCGTGAATCCGGCTTTGCTGAGTCGGGCGGCTGCGGCGGGGATAAGGCCCACACGCCGCTCTCCCGGGAAAGTCTCTTTCGGTATTCCGACCTTCATCGGCTTCTCTCGTGGATAAACGGAACTGACAATCTACCCGCTTCACCTATGAAGGGGAGATGAGGATCAGCATGAACATTCCTACATTCCAATGAGTCCGCCCAGGACGCCCGTCTTCTTCCGCACCTCTTCCTCCAGCCGACTGCGGACCTCCGCCAGGCGCGCCTGCCACTCGCGCACCGCCTGTCGGATGGTGACGCTCTCGTCCGCCGCCCGCGACGTAGCCGACTCGAGGTACGGTCGGCTCACCCGGTCGACTTCCGCCCGGGCACGCTCCTGTCCCGTGGCAAGGAGCTCCCCGGCAAGTGCCTTCATTTGCCTGGCCAGGGCGTCGTCCACGTTCGAACGGACGCTGAACTCGTCGATGGCGTCGAACGATCCCGCCACCTCCGCCACGATGTGCAGTCCAGTCAACCCGGAGAGTACCCGCCTGAGCACGGCAGCCGCGGGGTTGGCCGAGGCCGAGTCGACCAGCCACGTTACCTCAGGCGCTTCCAGCGTCCACGAGGCAAAGAACCGATCACCTGCTACCGAGGCCGCCAACCGGACACGCCCGGCCCCAGGTTGGGCCGTGATCGGCGTACCAGGCAACGCGAATGCCGGCAACGCCACACCCACCCAGCGGAAGTCGAGAGAATCGCGAGCGGTCAGGCCCGTGTGGTCCATGACCGCATCGAGCCCCAGCGTTTCGGTCCCGGCTGTAAGCCGACTGAATGCCACGATCGCGGGCTCTCCCACCAGGGCCGGCTCGGAGGAGATATTGGTCACCGTCAGCCTGTGGCGGAATCCCGCCGTATCCCCGCCGACCTCGCTCGCCTCACCACGCACCAGATGGAACGACGGGACATGGTCCTCCTTGGGAAACCGCACATCGGTGCCGGCGGCCCGTAATCGTTTCGGCCCTGGAACCACTCTCGGTCTGAGACCCGGGGGCAGGTACCTTCGCGCCAACTCGGCCCAGTACACCGCTCGCTGGACATAGGACAGGCTCACCTGGCCGAACAGCGCCCCACCCACCGACGGGAGGTCGAGGTCCGGCAGGCCGAGCATGGACTCGGCCCGGCGGTAGTCGGCCGTTCTGGCTCGCTCGACGTCTTCGATCCCATCGGTGAGCATCCGGACACCCACCATTGCGGCGGTCTCGGCTCTCGCCAGGGCCTCCTCAGCGGCTTCGAGTCGGTTCACCACGGAACGGGCATCACCCACCAACGCCCGTGTTCCTGAGAGCCCCAACCGGCCGGGGTCGGCTCGGGCGACTCGTTCGGCGAGTGCCACACCTTCTGCCACCAAGCTGTCGAGACCCAGCGCGGCCAGTCCATCGGCGGCTAGCACGCCGAGAGAGTCCGTTTGCCGCATCAGCCGTTCGGCCGCCGCCACGCTGGCCAGCTGGCTGGGATCGAGTACCAGGGTCCTGATCGAGTCCACCGCGGACATCCCCAGAAACGGCTCGCCGAACCGGTCCCGCCATTGGTCCACCATGGTCGACGTGCGGGCGGCCAATCCACCCTCCACCGGGGTCGCCGGCTTCTCCCTGGCAGCGAACAGCTCGATCCGTTCAAAGGCCAGGTCGGTGATAACGATCTTCTTTTCCAGCAAGGGCCTGGGATCGAGCACCAGCCGGATCCGGTCGATCTCGATGAGATTCCGGGTGGGATCGAATGGGTCCGCCACGGCCAGCTCCCCGATTTCGACGCCCGCCCGCCGCTCGTGGATGTGGACCCAGCCGATATCGACCTGTGTGCCCAGAACTTGCGTCGCTGCTTCCTGAAGGGAGCGCCTGAGGACGCTATCGGCGAATAGGCCCCATAGTACGGCCACGAAGGCGAAAAACAGCGCCAAGGGCGCCAGCGCCTTCCAGCGGAACCAGGGCCTGCGGTCGGGCATCATTCGGGCCGGAGGAGGCGGTAGACCGTCATTAGTCGCGATGCGGCTATCGCCTTGTAATATCTAGAGTTACGGACTTTGGCGCCGACGGTGCTTCGGTAACGGACCACGCCGGCACGGCTGGCCACATAGATTGGGAAGGCAAGGATCGCCCAGCAGACGACGCTTCCCAGAACGATGGTATTGTTGAAATTCGACAGTGCGAGAATCGGGGTATTGTAGACCGCGGTCCACAACCCGCGGAGCCACGGCAACCCCAGTAGCGTAGCGCCTACGTAATCGAATACGGGGTCCAGCAGAAAGCCGACGGGTGTGAACAGCAGCATCCCGATGACCGCACCACCGACAGATACGTTGAGCAGGGCGATCGCCGAGACGACCACCAGATTGTGCGGGCTGAGTAGCGGTGTCAGTCCCAGCGCCGCCCCCAAAGTCACCCCGGCAGCGACCTGGGCCGGTGTTCCGTCGGAATGGAGTGTTCGAATCAACGACTGCAACAACCGCAGGAGTATCAACATTGCGGAAAGTTATGAGGACCCGGACATCCACGGAACCGTCTCACCGCCGATTGCGGGCCCGGTGGTTTCTCTGTGACTGAACGCGTGGGGGCCTACGCGCCGGGAAGCATCGGCAACGTCGGTCCGGGGTTCGACATCCTCGGCATGGCCATCGCCGGCCGGGGCGACACGGTCATCGTCGAACGTCGAGCCGAGCTGGGTGTCATAATCAAGGATCCCGGCCATGCCGACCTCCCGACGGATCCCGAACTGCACACGGCCGCCATCGCTGCCATGGAAGTGATCAAGCGTGCCGGTGCCCAGGATGAGGTCGGCATCGAGCTTACGGTCCGCAAGGGTCTGTCCCTGACGGCGGGCCAGGGCGGCAGTGCCGCTTCGGCCGTCGCTGCCGCGGTGGCGACCAACGGTCTACTCCACAATCCATTATGGCAGACGGGACTGGTAGGGGCGTGCCTGGTCGCTGAGGAACGGGTGTCAGGCAGGTGTATCGACAACGTGGCTGCATCTCTCCTTGGAGGCTTGGTTCTCGTCCGGTCGGAGCAACCGTTGGAGATCGTCAAGTTGCCCGTGCCCCCCAACCTCCGCATGGTACTGGCGCTGCCGGACTACCAGTTGGAAACCGCAGTGGGGAGGACCTGTATCCCCGACAGTGTCCCGCTAGGCATCGCCATGCACCAGGCAGCCCAAGTCGGAGCTCTGGTCGCCGCCTGCTACCAGCGCGACCTGGGGCTCCTGGGACGGGCCATCGACGACCGCATCGCCGAACCGTCGCGGGCTCACCTCCTCCCCGGCTTCCGCGAAGCCAAGGCCGCCGCGATGGCTGCCGGCGCCCTGGGAGTCTCGGTGTCGGGCAGCGGCCCCACCGCGTTCGCGTTGGCGAACTCCGAAAACAGCGGGGAGAGTATTGCCGAAGCCATGGCAAACGCGTACCGCGACGCGGGATTCGACTGCTCCACCCGGGTGACGCACGTCGACCACCTCGGCGCCCGGCTGGTGCCTGAAGCGAGTGTGGTTCCCCAGGAGACCTAGTGCCTGCACCTCCAGCATCGTCGGTGGTGGGCCTAGTGTGCCCGGCATGTGGCGTCGGCTATCGGGAATCCGCCACCAACCCGAGGTGCCGGTGCGGCAGCCTCCTCGATCTCGAGGTTCCGCCACCCAGCCTGACGGGCGCCGAGTTGCGCTCGCGGTTCGAGGCTCGCCTCACCGGACGGGACATTGCCGACGTCTCCGGTGTGTGGCGCTACCGGGAACTGGTTGTTCCGCAGATACCCGACTCCCCCATCAGCTACCCGGAAGGGAATACGCCCCTCATCGCCTCCGACGCCATCGCGCGGTGGACGGGGACCGACCGGTTGGCGCTCAAACACGAAGGACAGAATCCGACCGGATCGTTCAAGGATCGGGGCATGACGGTCGGAATGACCCAGGCCGTCCGCCTCGGCGCTCGCGGCGTGACTTGCGCCTCAACCGGGAACACGGCGGCGTCCCTGGCCGCCTATGCCGCCCACGCCGGGCTGCCGGCTCTGGTCTTGGTGCCTGCCGGCCGGGTGACCCCGGAGAAGCTAGCCCAGTCGGCGGCCTACGGCGCCCAAACCGTGGCCCTGCGCGGGGACTTCGACCGCTGTCTCGAACTGGTGGAACAGGCGGCAGACAGATTCGGACTCTACCTGCTCAATTCGGTCAACCCGTACCGCATCGCCGGCCAGCAGACCATCATCTTCGAACTGCTGCACCAGCGGCGCTGGGACCCTCCCGATTGGATCGTGTTCCCGGCCGGCAATCTGGGCAACACGACGGCGTTCGGGCGCGCCCTGGTCGCCTCGCACCGTGCCGGGCTCATCTCCCGTATCCCTCGATTGGCGGCGGTGCAGGCCGAGGGCGCCGCGCCCTTTGCCCATAGCTACGCGGCGGGCTTCACGCCCCTCGAGCCCGTGGTGGCCGACACGGTTGCCAGCGCCATCCGGATCGGCAACCCGGCATCGTTCGACCGGGCCGTCCGGGCCATCCGGGCCACCAACGGTCTGGTAACCACCGTGACCGACCGGGAGATCCTCGAGGCCAAGGCCGTCGTCGACCGGGCCGGGGTCGGCTGTGAAGCGGCCAGTGCCGCGGCCGTCGCCGGGGTGCGGCGCCTGAGGCGCGAGTCTGTAATCGGCGACGGCGACAGCGTCGTGGCCGTGTTGACGGGCCATCTACTCAAAGAACCGCTGGCTGCGGCAACGGCCCGGGATTCCCGGGCCGTTGAGATCGACGGACGATTGGACGAGATCGAGGCGATCCTCGACCGCTGACCCGCGGTGGCTAGTCTCCGGAGCCCGCCGTGTTCAGGATCGCTGCCGCCAAGTCGGTGTAGGCCGTAGGATCGACTTCGCGAAACGGAACCATCCGGTGCGCGATCAGCCCTTCCCCGTCGACGATGAACAGATTGCGGTTGTTCAGCGTGTTGCTGGAGGTCACAGCCCCATAGGCGTGTCCCACCGCGCCGTCCGCATCGCTCAGCATGCGGAAGGCGAATCCCTCGTCCTGGGCCCACGACAACAATTCCTCGGGGCTGTCCCGGCTGATGGCCAGCAGCACTACGTCATCCCGCTCCCCAAATATGTCCGCGTACTGATCACGGTACGCGCGCATTTGAATCGTTCAGCCCTTGGTCCTGGCCTTGTAGAAAAACGCCAGAACCACCGTCTTGCCATTGAAGTCGCTCAGTTGGACAAGTTCCGGCACCATTCCCTCGGCCGTGGCTCCGGGAAGCGCGAACGCAGGCGCCTCCGTCCCGACCTCGAGAGGGGGTGGGGCGTCGCCCTGGGCCAACAGCGCCGTCCCCGGTACCAACAGCGCCACAGCGCCGACGAGCATGAAAAACTTGCGCATTGTCTGCCTCGGTGATGGGTTGGTCGCACGCTACAGACGAGGGGACTATCTTCCCCGCCCATGACAAAACACCAGTACGTCTTCACGATGGCCGATCTGCGAAAGGTCGTGCCGCCCAGACGCGAGATCCTCAAGGGAATCTACCTCGCCTTCTTCCCGGGAGCCAAGATCGGGGTTCTGGGAGCCAACGGCTCGGGCAAGAGTTCGCTCCTCAAGATCATGGCCGGCGTGGACAGCGATTTCCTGGGCGAGGCCCGCCCCGCGCCGGACATACGCATCGGCTACTTGCCGCAGGAGCCCGAACTCGACGCCGCCAAGACCGTCCGCGAGAACGTAGAGCTGGCCGTGGCGGACACCCGGGGACTGCTGACCGAATTCGAAACGCTGAGCGCGCGCTTCGCCGAACCGATGTCGGACGAGGAGATGCAGGCCTTGCTCGACCAGCAGGGCGAACTGCAGACCCGTATCGACATAGCGGGTGCCTGGGACCTCGACAGAACGATCGACATCGCCATGGATGCCCTGCGGCTGCCACCCGGCGACGCGGATGTGTCCACCCTGTCGGGCGGCGAGGCGCGGCGGGTGGCCCTGTGCCGCGTCCTGCTGGAGCAACCGGACATGCTCCTGCTGGACGAGCCCACCAATCATCTGGACGCCGAATCGGTGGCCTGGCTGGAACGCTATCTCGAGACGTTCCCCGGCACCGTGGTCGCCGTGACCCACGACCGCTATTTCCTCGACAACGTCGCCGGCTGGATCCTGGAACTCGACCGCGGCGCGGGCATCCCCTGGGAGGGAAACTACTCCTCGTGGCTGGAACAGAAGGAACGCCGATTGGCCACGGAGCAGAAGCATGCCGGCGCCCGCCGGCGGACCCTCCAGCGTGAACTCGAGTGGATTCGCATGACCCCCAAGGCGCGCCATGCCAAGGCCAAGGCGCGGATCAACGCCTTCGAGGCGCTGCTGGCCGAAGGGGAACAACAAACAGAAAGCACCGCCGAGATCCTCATTCCCCCGCCGGAGCGCCTAGGCGACGAGGTCGTATCCGTCCGCAACCTGCGCAAGGGTTATGGCGACCTGCTGTTGATCGAAGACCTGAGCTTCGATCTTCCGCGCGGCGGGATCGTCGGCGTGATCGGTGCCAACGGCGCCGGCAAGACGACGCTGTTCAGAATGATCGTCGGCGAAGAGCAGCCCGACGGCGGCACACTAACCGTTGGCTCAACCGTCAAGATCGCCTACGTCGACCAGTCGCGCGCCGATCTCGACGACGAGTCGACAGTATACCAGGCCATCGCCGACGGCGAAGAGACGCTAAAGGTCGGAAACCGTACCATCAACACCCGGGCCTACTGCGCCGGATTCAACTTCCGCGGCGCCGACCAGCAGAAAATGGTGGGAGACTTGTCGGGTGGCGAACGGAACCGGCTCCACCTGGCCCGGCTGCTCAAGAGCGGCGGCAACCTCCTCCTGCTCGACGAACCGACCAACGACCTCGACGTCGACACCCTCCGGGCCCTCGAGGACGCCCTCCTCCGGTTCCCCGGGTGCGCGGTAGTGATCAGCCACGACCGGTGGTTCCTCGACCGGATCGCCACCCACATCCTCGCCTTCGAAGGCGACAGCCAGGTGGTGTGGTTCGAGGGCAACTTCCAGGACTACGCCGCCGACCACAAACGCCGGACCGGCATCGACATCAACCAGCCCCACCGCATCAAGTTCAAGAAGCTGGTACGGACGTGAGCAAGGGCGTAGGGCGTGGGGCGTGGGGCGCATCGTAGGGGCGACGCACGCGTCGCCCATACCACATTGCGTACCACACGCTCACCGGTGAGCGTGGCGCCCATCTGCCCGTTCATTATACTATCCAGCTATGACGTCTCCATCGGCGCCCGGCTCCGTGATGGTGGGACTGGTCCAGTCGGCCTGCTCCAGCGACATCGACCACAACACTGAACACGCCCTCGACGGCATCCGTACCGCCGCCGCCCGGGGAGCGCAAATCATCTGCCTCCAGGAGCTGTTCCGCTCCCGGTACTTCTGCCAAACGGAAGACCACAGCCACTTCCAGCTGGCCGAGCCCGTCCCCGGCCCCACCACGGAGCTCCTGGGCCGCCTGGCTCGTGAACTCGAGGTGGTCATCGTGGCCTCGCTCTTCGAACGGCGTGCCGAGGGCCTCTATCACAACACCGCCGCGATACTCGATGCCGACGGAACCTGCCTAGGTCGCTACCGCAAGATGCACATCCCCGACGACCCGCAGTTCTACGAAAAATTCTACTTCACGCCCGGCGATCTCGGGTTCCCAACCTGGAATACCCGTTACGGCCGCATCGGCGTGCTGATCTGCTGGGACCAGTGGTACCCGGAGGCGGCCCGGCTGACGGCCTTGGGCGGAGCCCAACTCCTGTTCTATCCGACGGCCATCGGCTGGCTCCCGGCGGAGAAGGCCCAGTACGGCGCGTCGCAGCACAGTGCCTGGGAAACGATGCAACGCAGCCACGCGGTGGCCAACGGGGTGTTCGTAGTCGCCGTCAACCGGGTGGGGCACGAACCCTCGGACGACGGCGGTATCGAGTTCTGGGGCAGGAGTTTCGTGGCCGATCCGTACGGCAACGTGTTGGCCAAGGCCGGGCACGAGCCGGAGGTCCTGGTGGTACCCTGCGACCTCGCCGCCGTCGACCAAGCCCGAACCCACTGGCCGTTCCTCCGGGACCGCCGCATCGACGCCTATCAGGACTTGGGGCGCCGGTTCCGCGATTGACCACCCCCGCGCCCACTCCCACTCCGGCGGACCTGGGCTTTCGCATGCCGCCCGAGTGGGCGCCCCATCGCGGGACCTGGCTCAGCTGGCCTCACCGGGAGTCGTCCTGGCCGGGGATCTTCCACCGCATCCCTCCCATATTCGTTCACATCGTTGAGACCTTGGTACCCCATGAGCAGGTCTACCTCAACGTCACCGGACCGGACATGGAAGCCGACGTGCGCAGCCGATTGACCCACGCCGACGTCCCACTGGATCGGGTGGTGTTTCATCACCACCCAACGGACGACGCCTGGGTCAGGGACCACGGTCCCATTTTTCTCCAGCGCTCCGTCGACGGACAATTCGAGGAGGCGGTGCTCGACTGGCAGTACAACTCGTGGGGCGACAAGTACCCGCCGTTCGACAACGACAACGCCATCCCCGGTCGTATCGCCGGCCACTACGGCTTGCGTCGCTTCGTGCCCGGCCTGGTCATGGAAGGGGGATCCATCGACGTCAACGGCGCCGGCACACTCCTGACCACCGAGTCGTGCCTCCTCAACCCCAACCGCAATCCCGGCCGCACCAAGGCGGACATCGAGCAGGCTCTGCGAGACCACTTCAACGTCAAACACATTCTCTGGCTGGGCGATGGGATCGCCGGTGACGACACCGACGGGCACGTGGACGACCTCACCCGCTTCGTCGGTCCCTCGACCGTCGTCACCGCAATCGAGACCGACACCACGGACGTGAACTTCGACATCCTCAAGAGCAATCGCGAGCGCCTAGCGGGCATGACCGATCAGGACGGACGGCCCCTTCGCATCGTCGAGTTACCGATGCCGCACCCGGTCTATCACGACGGCGAGCGGCTACCGGCGAGCTACGCCAACTTCTATGTCGCCAACGGGGTCGTGTTGGTACCCGCCTACCATCCCGATCGCGACCAGATCGCCCGCGCCGTGCTGCAGCGGTGCTTTCCCACCCGCCGGGTGGCGCTAATCCCCTCGACGGACCTGGCGTGGGGCCTGGGGAGTTTCCACTGCGTGACCCAGCAGTGGCCCGCGATACCTGCGTAATACGTCGCGCCGCAACGTACGGGCGACGCATGCGTCGCCCCTACGCCATACGCCATACGCCCTACGTCCCACGTCCCACGCCCCACGCCCCACGCCCTACGCCCCACGCCCTTCCCATCCCACCGCCTCCTCCAACGCCCCCACCAACGCCGCAACATCATCCAAATCATTGTACACATTCGGCGAAATCCGAATCGCGTCCCCGCGAACCGATACCTGGACATTTCGTGCGGTCAACGCGTCGCGCAACGCCTCTCCTTTAGCGGCCGACCGCAGGCGAACCCCGATGATATGCGGTGACCGCTCCCGCGGGTCGGCCACGGCGTACCCCAGCTCCTCGGCGGCCCGAACGATCTCGGCCGTCAACCGACCGCAGTAGGCCGCGATCTCCTCGACCGACCACTCCAGCAACTGCTCCAGCCCGGCCCGAGCCATCGGCATGAGCGCAAAGTTGGCGGTCTCACCGACATCGTAGCGCGCCGCTCCCGGCCTGAAATCGTCCTGGTATTCCGCCAGCCGGGCGAAGTCGTCACTCCCAGGCCGCGCCAGCCAGGCCTCCTCCAGGGGAACACCGCCGTCCATTTCGGGACCGTACCAGGCGAGCGTTACCGAGTACGGCCCCAACAACCACTTGTAGCATGCCGCCACGATGGCGGCGGGGCGGATCCGTTCCACGTCGAACGCCATCGCCCCGACCGACTGGGTACCGTCGAGCACCAGGTTCGCTCCCACGTCCCGCACCCGATCGGCGATGGCTTCGATGTCGAAACGGCGGCCGTCGAACCAGTGCACCGTTCCCAGCGCCACCACCGCCGTTCGCTCGTCGATGGCGTCGAGGATCGCTTCCGTGAACGTCCTGTCGCCCTCGACCGGCGCGGCCACGGTGCGAACTACACCCTGTCGCTCGGCCGCCACGCGCCGCCAGCAGTATACGTTCGACGGCATCTGCCCGGCCGCCACGACCACCGACTGTCCCGCCTCCAGCGGAAGGTTTCGTGCCGCGGCGGTGAGCCCATACGACACCGACGGGACCACCGCGACTCGCGTCGCATCGCCGGCCTGAATCAACTGGGCAAAGAGACCGCGCACCCGGTTTACTTCGTCGAAGAAGTCGGCCGGGTGGACGTCGGCGGGATTGCGCTTCCGGCGGATGCCTTCCACGCCGGCGTCTTCGACGCGGCGCATGAGAGGCGACATGTAGGCGCAATTCAGGTAGTGTGCGTCCGCGGGAAGCTGGAACGCGTCCCGTTGGCAATTCAGCATGGAGCCCTATCGACGGCGCCGACCAAGGCTTCCCGATCGGCCGCGAGCTCGGCATAGTCCTGCAGAATGCTGCCCGCGGTTTCCTGATGGTACTCCTCGGACCGGTAGGCCTGGAATGCCAGTACCCCTGTGAGCAGCAACGCCACCACGAGGAGGAGTACCATGAAGGAGGAACGGAAGCGACCAGTCATGGTATCATCGTCCGCAGAGATTCGTTCTTTCCAAAGCTAGGGTCCAGCCCCGGACTCTGCCAGCATATTTCCCCGGCGATCACCGTCAGCTGGCAGGCGTTCGGCCGAAAGAGATACAGCCAGTCATTGACGTCGGCCGCGTCGATCAACGCAAAATCGGCCGCCTTCCCCGGCTCCAGAGAGCCCACTCGATCCTCGGCCCCCACGGCCCGAGCAGCAATGATCGTGGCACCCTTGAGCGCTTCCGCCGGGGACATCCCCTGCAGCACACAGGCGATCGTCATGGCCAGCGGCAAATGCAGATTCGGCGCCGACCCGGGATTGAAGTCCGTCGCCACGGCAACGGACACTCCCGCGTCCATCAGCCGTCGAGCGGGCATCGGTGTCTGCTTGAGATACAACGTTGCCAAGGGGAGGCTGACCGCGACCGTCCCCGCCACCCTGATGGCTTCGATGCCCGCTTCGGTGATGTACTCCAGATGATCCGCCGACACGGCGCCGACTTCCGCCGCCAGTTCGGCGCCTCCGCCGGCGGCCAACTGGTCGGCGTGCAGCTTGGGCTGGAGACCCACCCGGCGCCCGGCCAGGAGGATGCGGCGTGCTTCGTCAATCGTGAACGCGCCATCCTCGATGAAGACGTCGCAGAACTTGGCCAGCCCCAGCGCCGCAACCGAGGGAATCATCTCACTGATGATCAGCTCCACATAGCCCGATCGGTCGTCCCGGTACTCCGGTGCCACTACGTGTGCGCCCAGAAAAGTGGGGATGATGCGCACCGGCTGGCGCTGCCCGAGGTGCCGATAGACCGCCAGCAGCTTGCGCTCCGTATCCAGATTCAGACCGTAGCCGCTCTTGGCCTCGACCGTGGTGACACCCAGCCGCACCATCTCCCGCAAGTACCCCGCGGCACGACGCTGGAGGTCCGCCTCGGAAGTGCCCCGTGTGGCGCTGACCGTCGCGGCGATACCACCACCCGCTAGGGCGATTGATTGGTAGCTGGCACCCAGGCACCGCTGTTCGAACTCGTCGGCCCGGTCACCGCCGAAGGCGAGGTGGGTATGACAATCAACCAGGCCGGGAATGACCAACCGGCCGGCCGCATCCCAGCGCTCCGTGTCGGCGAACGCTCTGGGAAGATCGCCCTCCGGTCCCACCCACAGAATCTCCCCACCTTCCCACACCAGGGCAGCTGCCAGGACGTCGTGGATTTCGCTTTGCCGCCCGGCCGCACGACAGGTCGCGAGGCTACCGATATTTCTGAGGATTGTGGCCACGGAAGCCGACCCCGGTCAGCGGTCGATCATCGGCAGGTCGACACCCCGCCCGGCCGCGGTTTGGATAGCCGCTGGGTATCCCGCGTCCGCGTGGCGCATGACCCCGGTCCCGGGATCGGCCGTCAACACCCGTTCCAGACGGCGGTCGGCCATGTCGGTGCCGTCCGCCACGCATACCATACCGGCGTGAATCGAATAGCCGATGCCCACCCCACCGCCATGGTGAAGAGACACCCAGCTGGCGCCACACGCGGTATTGAGCATGGCGTTCAGTAGGGGCCAATCAGCAATGGCGTCGGAACCGTCCATCATGCCCTCGGTCTCGCGGTTGGGCGAGGCCACCGATCCGGCGTCGAGGTGGTCACGCCCGATGACGAGGGGAGCGTCCACTTTCCCCTTCCTGACCAGCCAGTTGAACTTGAGTCCCAGCTCCGCCCGTTCACCATATTCCAGCCAGCAAATCCTCGCCGGCAGTCCCTGGAACTTGACTCGCTCCCGCGCATGACCGATCCACCGCGCCAGGGCCTCATTTTCCGGGAACGTCTCCAACACCGCGTCGTCCGTTACCGCGATGTCCTGCGGGTTGCCCGACAGCGCCACCCAGCGGAACGGCCCCGCTCCACGACAGAACAGCGGCCGGATGAACTCGGGAACGAACCCGGGAATGCGGAACGCATCGCTCATGCCTCGGTGATCCGCCACCTGACCGCGCAGGTTGTTACCGTAGTCGAAGGTCACGGCGCCCCTGGCCTGAAGGTCGAGCATGGCCTGGACATGGATCACCATGGAATCGAGGACCCGGTTGTCGTAATCCTGGGGATCGCGTTCCCGCAGTTCGGCCGCGGCAGCCAGGTCGAGTCCGGCCGGGATGTAGCCCAACCGCAGGTCGTGCGCCGACGTCTGGTCCGTCAGCACGTCCGGTGTGACCCCCCGCTTCACCAGTTCCGGCAGCACCTCGGCGATGTTTCCCACCAGGCCCACCGAAAGCGCAACACCCTTCTCCCTGGCGTTGCCGACCAGGTCGAGCGCCTCGTCGAGATCGGTCGACATCCGATCGCAATACCCGTCATCGACCCGCCGCTTCACCCGGACAGGATCCACCTCGACCGCCAGCAACACACCGCCGTTCATGGTCGCCGCCAGCGGCTGGGCACCGCCCATGCCACCAAGGCCGGCCGTGACCACCAACCGGCCGGCCAGGCTCCCTCCAAAGTGCTGCCTGGCACACTCGGCAAACGTCTCGTACGTCCCCTGGAGAATTCCCTGAGTGCCGATGTAAATCCACGAACCGGCCGTCATCTGCCCGTACATCGTGAGGCCGAGTTCGTCCAGCCGGCGGAACTCGTCCCACGTTGCCCAGCGAGGTACCAATTGCGCATTGGAGATCAGCACCCGGGGCGCTTCCTCGTGGGTCCGGAATACCCCCACGGGCTTGCCGCTCTGGACCAACAGGGTTTCGTCGTTCTCCAGGCGGCGGAGGGTGTCTACTATGGCGTAATAGCACTGCCAGTTCCGCGCGGCCTTGCCCCCGCCACCATAGACGATGAGATCTTCCGGCCGCTCGGCCACTTCCGGATCCAGATTGTTCATCAGCATCCGCAAAGCGGCTTCCTGGTGCCAGCCCTTGCATGACAGAGCCGTGCCTCGTGCGGCCCGGATGGCGTGTGCGGGAGCTGTGGTCGCGGTCATGACGGCTCCATGGACGGTGAGGTTGGTGGCTAGCAGAAACCTATCATGGACAGCACAAACCGCGAGATGCTGTTTTTTTAGCATCACTTGGATGTTTCGCCGTGGACTGATACAATCGAAACTGTGACGGCATGGCAACCCTAACGGGGACCACCCTATCCAACCTTGTGCGATGGATGTCTCTAGCCGCGGAGTCGGGGTTCTGACCAAACAGCAACGAACCACCGCTACCAATC
>Ga0209987_10000096_pt1 | contig 38579 bp, 35 predicted proteins | sample N074metaG_FD_182134 | JGI IMG/M metagenome (GOLD analysis project Ga0209987, IMG submission 182134) | Deep subsurface microbial communities from Kermadec Trench to uncover new lineages of life (NeLLi) - N074 metaG (SPAdes) (version 2) | ecosystem: Environmental > Aquatic > Marine > Ocean trench...
GAGCTCACTTTGGGAACCGGCGTGATCGCCGATCAGCTCCGCAGCCTGGGTCTCCCCAAGCGTCCGCTCATGTGTGCGTGGATGGAGCGGATGTATGCGACCTTTGGGCCGGCCGAGAAGCTCTGAGTCGACTCGCGCGGTCGCAGTCGACGGCTTTCTCGAACACGCCGTGCTCTACCCGATCGGCCAGGCGACCTGCGAGAGCGTCCGGGCCATCGAGCAGGACGGGTCCTGGACCGAACGCCAGCGCATTCGAACCCCCCCAGGGTTTCTTTAGCGGATCCCCACGATGTAGGCGATCCAGGCCGGGTCGTCCGGGGCGTGCTGCTTCAGGCTGAAGATGCCGTTGCCCTCGCCATCCCCATCTTCCCCTTCCCAGTAGATCTCGGTTTGCCTGAAACCGGCTTCGATCAGCAGCTCCCGGATCTCGGGCAGGGTCCAGAGACGCCAGTCGTAACGGAAGGCCTTACGGATCTTGCTCCCGTCGGTGAACTTGAAGTGGATGTAGTTGGTTACATCGTGGCTGATCGGATCGAAGACGTGCTGATCCCAGATGTAGGTGAAGCCGTCGACCTTCCGGTCTTCCTCGGCTGTAATCATGGAGTCGCCTCCCCCGTAGGCATCGAGGAAGAACATGCCCTCGTCCTTCAAGCTGGCCTGGGCCTTCTCGAAGTAGTGGCGTAGCTCGTTGCGGGTCTTGAAGATGAAATAGGAGAAGTTGAAGGCGCCGGTGATGTCCACGGGCTCGTGGCCGACGCTGAGCACGTCGCCTTCGATGAGCTTGAGCCGGCCCGCCTGCTCGTCCGTGAGCTTCGAGACGTGGTGCTCGCGGCCCCATTCGAGCGGAGTCGGGTCCAGGTCGATGCCCCACGCCCGGTTCTCGGGGCCGCGCTTCACCCATTCGGCCGCGAAGACGGCGGTTCCGCAGAAGTCCTCCCGCAACAGCTGAGGGTGACGCCCATAGCGCTTCTTGAAGACCCGGCGCACGAAGGAGATATCGGCGTCGGGCTGCTGGACGCTCTTCTCATAGAGATCGTAGCGATCGGCCTGCTGGGCCTGGGTCTTGCGGGACGCCGTGCGTCTCGGCTTTCCCTTGCCTTTCCGCTTGTTGGCCAACGGTTCCCCCCCTTGAATACCCCTCGGCGGCTGCGCGTCGAAGCTAGCAGACGATCCAAGAGGAGGAATCCCGATGCTGAACCGAAACCGATCGCGTGGGCTCGAAACCATTTCCTTGGCCTTGTGTGCAGCCGTTCTGACCCTGGCTCTACCGGGCGCTGCCGACGCGAAAGAGCGTGGCGACCGTCACCCGAACGTGACGGTCGGGGACCACGATCGCCCCAACCACCGGGACAAGCACCGGAGTCATGTCGCGCGACGCAGCAATGCGCGGGACCGCTGGTTCCATCGCCACGATTCGCGAACGTCGTATCGGAAGGCGCGCCATTCCCGGCGCGACGGACATTACGACCGCCCCCACGCCAAGCGCCAGCACACGCCCCACTATGCCCACGGCGTGAAATACAACAAGCACCACGTGAAGTTCCACTGCAGGGCGTGCAACCACACGTTCCGCCACCAGCGGGGCTTCTACGACCACGTGCACCACCGACACCATGTGCCGTTCTGGCGGATCCCGTTCCTGCTGGGGTACGCGAATTTCGGCTGGATCTTCCACGGCTGAGCCCACCAGGCTCGCGCACCCGGGGAATCCAACTCCCGATCCCTGGGTGAGAAAAGGGGGGAGAGCAGCGTGGGTGCTCTCCCCCCGACTTGTTTCGGGAGCCGAAGCCCGCGTAACCCGTGATCCTCCGGGTGCGTAATCCCGTCGCGCATGGAACGGCGGGAGGTTCGCGGCTCATGAGGCTCCGCTACGGGCTCCTCAGCTTGGCAGCGCTCGGGATGGCCTTCCCGGCCGGATCCGCGCGATCGCAGCCCAATGGATTCCAGCTCGAGCCCTCGGCGGTTCCGGTGGACCAGATCCTGGCCGGTGGACCGCCGCGAGACGGGATCCCGGCGCTCACGGACCCCGACGTCGTCGCGGCTTCGAAGGCATCCTGGAAGGACGACGAGGTCGTACTCGGTGTCGAAGCAGGCGGTGAGGCCCGCGCCTATCCGCTCTCGATCCTGGTCTGGCACGAGATCGTGAACGACACGCTGGGCGGAAAGCCGTTGCTGGTTTCCTACTGCCCGCTCTGCGGCACCGGTATGGTTTTCGAGCGACCCATTCATCGCAAGGGTGCGCGGGCCAAGCCGATGACGTTCGGCGTGTCCGGGCTGCTGTATCGATCCGACCTGCTGCTCTACGACCGGGAGACCGAGAGCCTGTGGTCGCAGATCTCGTCCGAAGCCGTGACCGGTCCTTCCATGGGGCGACGACTCAGGCTGTTGCGGTCGCGCATGATGTCCTGGGGAGACTGGCGGAGGTTGCATCCCAGCTCGGAGATCCTGTCGCGGAACACGGGGTACGATCAACCCTACGGTCGGTCCCCGTACGGTGACTACGCCCAGTCGAAGCGCCTCAGCTTTCCCGTGAAGTACGATCGGAGCTACCACCCGAAGATGCCCACGATCGGGCTGCGTGTTCCGGGGACCGCGGCCCGGGCGTATCCGGCAGCCGAGCTCGTCGCCGCGGGCGGGGAGGTTCGGGAGCGGTTCGCGGGTCACTCGGTCCGGATCCGCTTCGATCCGGATCAAGAGGTCTTCGACGTGGAGGCCCCCAGCGAGGTCGAGATCGTGGAGGCCTACTGGTTCGCGTGGACGGCCTTTCACCCGGAGACGACCGTCTTCAAGGCGGCGGAGCGTTGACGGGGCTGGCTACGGGCTCAGGCGGTGTCGGGGAGGCTGCCCGAACGATGTGCTCCAGCAGCTCGGCATCGCGGAAGCCGCGGCTCCGGCTCGCAAAGCGCACCACGACGAGATCGAGGGACGGGATCACGTACAGCCGTTGACCGCCCTGGCCGGGGGCGACCAGCAGGTCGGGAAGTCCATCGGGGTAGAAGCTCGGCCGTTCCACCGTCCACGGTGCTCGCGTTCCGTCCTGCTTCACCCGGGGATTGGTCCAGATCGACAGGCCGAAGCCGGGGTTCGATTTCGTGCCTTCCCGCAACGTCGACAGCGCTTCCGGTCCGAGCAGGCGGCGCTTCTTCCAGATCCCGTCGTCCCGGAGCAGGCGCCCGAAGCGCGCCCAGTCGTGTGCGGAAAGGTGGGCGCCGCCGGCCAGGTCGGCATTGCCCGCCGTGTCCCGATCCCAGCGGACCGATTCCACGCCCAGCGGTTCGAGGATCTGCGCTTCGAGGTAGTGCGTCGGGTCTGAGTTGCGGCCCGCGGCGACGAGCTTGCGGCGCAGCAGCTCTCCGAAGACGGTCAGATGACTCGGCCCGTATTGGAAGCGCTGATCGGGTCGGGAGATCATTTCGAGCTCAAGGGATGTCTCGAACCGGTTCTGGTCCGCAGCCTCGAGGACGGCGAAACCCGCCTCCAGGCCGCTGCGGAAGCCGAGGAGCTGGCGGATCCGCACGTCCCGCTTGAGCGGCTCGTCGGCCCATTCCTCGAGGGTGAAGGCCACGGGTTCGTCCATGTCGAGCAGGTCCTGCTCGTCGGCCACCACCGCGACGACACCCCAGAACGCTTCCGAGCCGCCGTTCAGGGGATGCACGGTCCGCGAGGAATGACCCCCGACCGCAGCCTCGAAGACGACTTCATCGCCTTCGACCACCAGCAATACGAAGCCGTCGTGGGCCTCGGAGTAGGCCGCGGCGGCTTCGAAGCGCGCGTTCCTCATTCCGGGCTTCGGCGCTGTAACGGCCGTCGTGCGGGCGTCGGACGGAGCGGACTCTGGAGCGCTCGCACAGGCGACGCACAGCGGAAGGACGAGCCCGATCCTCCATCGCCGTGCCGATCGGAGCCGTGTGTTCATGCGTCGGGATCGTAACCGAGATTCGGGGTGAGCCAGCGCTCGACCTCCTTGAGGGGCATGTTCTTTCGTACAGCGTAGGTCTGCACCTGATCATGGTCGACGCGTCCGACGGTGAAGTAGCGCGCATCGGGATGTGCGAAGTAGAGGCCGCTCACGCTGGCGGCCGGTGTCATGGCAAAGCTCTCGGTCAATTCGATCCCCAGCGACGGGGCATCGAGCAATTCGAACAGCTTTCGCTTCTCGGTGTGGTCGGGACAGGCCGGATAGCCGAAGGCTGGACGGATGCCGCGATATTTCTCGGCGATCAGATCTTCATTGTTCATCTGTTCGTTCTGTCCATAGCCCCAGTCGCGCCTTGCGCGCTGGTGGAGCGCTTCGGCGAAAGCCTCGGCCAGCCGATCCGCCAGTGCCTTCACCATGATCGCCTGGTAGTCATCGAGCTCGCGCTCGAACGAGGCGGACAGCTCGTCACATCCGATGCCGGCCGTGACAGCGAAGGCGCCGATGTGATCTGGGAGTTTCGCGCTCGCCGGTGCGATGAAATCCGCGAGACTCCGATTCGGTTTCCCGTCGGGCTGGATGTTTTGCTGTCGCAGCATGTTGAAGCGCAGCTTCTCGTGGCTGCGCGCTTCGTCCTCGAAGAGCACGATGTCGTCGCCGTCGCTCGCCGCCGGCCAGAATCCGTAGACGCCGCGCGCCTCCAGCAGCTTCTCGTCCAGAATGCGACGCAGTAGCGCCAGACCGTGGTCGTAGAGCTCGCGTGCCGCCTCGCCGTACTTCGGATGGTCGAGAATCTTCGGGAATCTCCCCTTGAGCTCCCAGGCGGTGAAGAAGAAGGTCCAGTCGATATGGTTCGTGATCTCTTCCAGGGACAGATCTTCGACGACGCGTCGGCCGAGGAACGCCGGCCTGGGCACGTCCTCGGCACGCCAGTCGATTTCCGTCGCATTGGCCGCCGCCTTCTCGTAGGCGAGCAGCGGCTGCTCCCGCTTCTGACTGTAGACGAAGCGCAGCTGTTCCTGGCGCTCGCGGTTCTCGGCATCGAACTTTGGTCGTTTCTGTTCGTTCAGGATGCTGGCCACGGTGTTCACCGCACGCGACGCGTCGAGCACATGGATCGTGCTGCCCGAGTACTGGGGGGCGATCTTGACAGCCGTGTGCTGCTTGCTGGTGGTGGCTCCCCCGATCAAGAGCGGCTTCTGGATGCCGCGACGCTCCATCTCCTTGGCCACATACACCATTTCGTCCAACGACGGGGTGATGAGGCCCGACAGCCCGATGGCGTCGCACTTCTGCTCCACCGCCACATCCAGGATCTTGTCGCAGGCGACCATCACGCCAAGGTCGATGATCTCGTAGTTGTTGCAGCCCAGTACCACGCCCACAATGTTCTTGCCGATGTCGTGGACGTCGCCCTTGACCGTCGCCATCACGATCCGGCCCCGAGACGTCGTGCCGGATTCGCTTTTTTCGGCATCCATGAAGGGCTCCAGGTAGGCGACGGCGCGCTTCATGGCCCGCGCGCTCTTCACCACTTGGGGCAGGAACATCTTCCCCGCCCCGAACAGATCGCCCACGATGCTCATGCCGTCCATCAGCGGGCCTTCGATCACTTCGAGGGGGCGGTCGAATTTCTGACGGGCTTCTTCGGTGTCCGCTTCGATGAAGTCGATGATGCCGTGGACCAGCGCGTGGCTCAGCCGCGTCTCCACCGGGTCTTCGCGCCACGACAGATCGATTTCCTGCTTGCGGGCCCCGCCCGTTATGCTCTCGGCGAGTGTGACCATGCGTTCGGTGGCGTCTTCGCGGCGATCGAACACGATGTCTTCGACGTGCTCCAGCAGGTTCTTCGGGATGTCGGCGTACACGCCGAGCTGGCCGGCGTTGACGATGCCCATGTCGAGGCCTGCCTGGATGGCGTGGTAGAGAAATGCGGTGTGGATCGCCTCGCGGACCGGCTCGTTACCCCGGAACGAAAACGAGAGGTTGCTGATGCCGCCGCTGATCTTGGCGCCCGGACAGGTTTTCTTGATGATCCGGGTCGCCTCGATGAAGTTGATGGCGTAGCGGTTGTGTTCCTCGATGCCGGTCGCGATGGGCAGCACGTTCGGATCGAAGATGATGTCCTGGGGGTTGAAGCCGGCCTGTTCAGTCAGGAGCTTGTACGCCCGCTGACAGATCTCGACCTTGCGCTCCGTCGTGTCTGCCTGGCCGATCTCGTCGAACGCCATCACGACCACGCCAGCGCCGTAGCGGTGGATGGCCCGGGCCTTGGCCAGGAAATCTTCCTCGCCCTCTTTCAGGCTGATGGAATTGACGATGCCCTTGCCCTGGATGCACTTGAGTCCGGCCTCGAGAACCGCCCACTTGGAACTGTCGACCACGATCGGGACGCGGGCCGCTTCGGGCTCGGTGGCGATCAGGTTCAGGAACTTCGTCATGGCCGCCACCGAATCGAGCATGCCCTCGTCCATGTTGACGTCGATCAGGTTGGCGCCGTTTCGGACCTGCTGAATCGCCAAGTCGGACGCCGTGACGTAGTCGTCCTTCTTGATCAAGTTGAGGAAGCGTTTTGAACCGGCGACGTTGGTTCGTTCGCCGATCATGGTGAAGTTCGAATCGGGCCGGATCTCGTAGGGCTCGAGCCCGCTGAAGCGTGCCAGATTCGTCTCGGGTGCCGGAATTTCGCGAGGGGACAGGTCTGCGACGGCTTCGGCAATGGCCCGGATATGGGCGTCGGTGGTTCCGCAGCAGCCGCCGAGCAGGTTGACGAGACCGCTCTCGGCGAATTCGATCAGCTTGGGAGTCATGATCTCGGGGGTCTCGTCGTAGCCGCCAAAGGCGTTGGGCAGGCCGGCGTTCGGGTAGCAGCTCACGGGGACCGGCGCGATCGCCGACAGGTCCGCCAGGAACGGCCTCATCTCGTCGGCGCCGAGTGCGCAGTTGATTCCCACGGAGAGCGGCTGTGCGTGGCTCACCGAGATCCAGAAGGCTTCGACGGTCTGTCCCGACAGGGTGCGCCCGCTCTTGTCGGTGATGGTGACCGAGATCATGACCGGCAGGCGCTGGCCCAGCTCGTCGAACAGGTCCTCGACGGCCACGAGGGCGGCCTTGGCATTGAGGGTGTCGAAGATGGTCTCGATCATCAGGATGTCGACGCCGCCTTCGACGAGGGCGCGCGCCTGCTCGGAGTAGGCGTCGCGCAGCTCGTCGAACGTGATGTCCCGGAATGACGCGTCGTCCACGTCGGGCGAAATCGACAGCGTCTTGTTGGTCGGCCCAATGGCGCCGGCAACGAAGCGTGGCCTTTCCGGTGTCTTTGCGGCCCAGCGGTCGGCGACCTCTCGCGCGAGCTGGGCTGCGCGGAGATTCAACTCGGGAACCAGGTCCTCCAAGCCGTAGTCCGCCTGGGCGATGCGGTTTGCGCTGAAGGTATTGGTCTCGAAGATGTCCGCGCCGGCGGCGCAATAGGCTTCGTGCACCTGCTCGATGAGCGCGGGCCGCGTCAGCACCAGCAGCTCGTTGTCACCCTTGAGATCGCGCGGGTGGTCGCTGAAACGATCGCCGCGGAAGTCGGCCTCCGAGAGCTCCATGGCCTGGATCATCGTGCCCATGGCGCCGTCGAGGACCAGGATGCGCTCGGCCAGCAGGCGCTGGAGCTCTTCAGTGCGATCGGGACGGCACGGGAACGGAACGGGGGACATGGGTGTTGCGAAGCCTCTGGTGGGGCGATCGGCTCGCCTGAGCCGCGAGTGTAGATAAATATCAGTCTATCTCAATACCCAGATTATTATCTTCCCCGTGGGGATAATGGTGCCTGCAAGGCCAGGGAGAAGCCCAGGACGCCCTGGAGTTCGAGCAGGGCGGCCGTGGGGTCGTCCACCTTGATCGTGTGCATGCCGAGTTGACGCGCGGTCTTGAGATTGCTGCCGATGTCGTCCAGGAAGATCGCCTGGGCCGGCTCGATCCCGATCCGCTCGCAGGCATAGCGGTAGATGCGGGGGTCGGGCTTGCGGAGCCCGACCACGCTCGACTCGACGAAGACGTCGAAGTGGACGCGCAGCCGGTGCGGGTCGCTTTCGGAGGCATCGGTGGTCCAATTGTTGGTCAGGGCTGCCGTGGCCAGGCCCCGCTTGCGGATTCTCGAGACGGCTGTGAGCATTTCGGGGCGCGGCGAGGAGGCGGCCGCCATGCGTTCCAGCATGACGCGCGCATCGATTCGTTCTCCTGCGGCCGCACAATCGGATTCGAACGCCTCGAAGAAGATCTCGAGACCGATCTCGCCGCGCTCGAGCCGCGACCAGGCACCGTTCGGAGCCGTGTCGACCACAACGCGGTTCACGAAGCCTGCCGAGATCCCGAGGTCTTGTTCGTAGGCGGCGATGGCATGAAGCGGGGAGCCCAGCACGACGCCTCCCAGATCGAAGATGACGGCCTTCGGAGTCACGGCGAGCCCTTCCTTTGGAAGCTTCGGCGGCCGGTCATTCTCGGTCAATCTCGGACGGGGCGCTCGGCGCGGCACGACGCATGGAGTCGAAGCCATACAACAGCAGGGCGACCCAGACGCAACCGAAGGCGATGACGTGGGGCCGGGTGAACGGCTCGTCGTAGAGCAGCACCGCCATCACGAAAGTGATGCTGGGCGCGATGTACTGGAAGAAGCCCAGTGTCGTGAGACGCAGTCTCTTGGCGGCGCTGTTGAAGCAGAGTAGGGGAGCCGCCGTAAATGCTCCGCTGCCGATCAGCAGCAGGTTCGTCATAGCATCGGGCTTGGGAAAGTCCAGGTCTCGGGTCGCAGCGAGCGTCAGCAACATCACCAGGGCGAAGGGCGCGAGCAGCGACGTCTCGAAGGCGAATCCCACCACCGGGTTCACGGGAACGACCTTCCGGATCAGCCCGTAACAGCCGAAGCTCAGAGCGAGATACACGGTGACCCACGGGAGCTCGCCGACGGCGATCGTCAGCTGCAGGATGCCGACAGCGGCCAGGGCGGCGGCGGCGCCCTGCCATCGAGACAGCTTCTCCCGCAGGAAGAGAAGCCCGAACACCACGTTCACCAGCGGCGTGATGTAGTAGCCGAGGGAGGTGGCCAGGACCTGATCGTGCAGTACAGCCCACAGGAAGGTCAGCCAGTTGCTGCCGATCAGGAAGCTGGTTGCCAGCATCGGGACCCAGCGCCGACGCGACGACAGCAGGACGCGCAGCTCGCGCCCGCCTCGGGTCGCGGCCACCAGCAGAATGCCCAGCAGGGCCGACCAGACCACTCGGTGACCCAGCAGCTCGACCGCGGGCAGGTCGCCGAGTGCCTTCCAATAGACGGGGGCGACGCCCCAGAGCGTATAAGCGGCCAGGGCGTAGCCGATGCCGGCCAAGCCCGAGCCCGTTTCGTATTTCACGATACGGTCCGTTTCGTTTTCACGAAACAGCCCGTTTCGTTTTCACGCAACGGGGCGGTTATTCGGGGTCCTGGAAGTTGGGGTCGCGCTTCTCCAGATTGGCCTTCACGGCCTCCATCTGGTTCGCCGAACCCAGCAGCGCTGTTTGGAGCTTTGCCTCGAGCGCGAGACCCTCTTCGATGCTGCCGATTGTGGCCTGCTCGAACAGCTTCTTGCCGGCCCGGATCGCCTCGGGCGACTTGCTGGCGATCTCCCGGGCGAGTTCGAACGCGGCCTCCCGCGGTGTGTCCGACAGGTGGGTTGCCAATCCGAGCTCGACCGCCTCCGATCCCGAAAATATCCGACCGGTAAACGTGAGCTCCTTGGCCAGGTCGAGCGGGATCAGTCGTCGCAGCGTCTGGCTAGCGCTCATGTCCGGGATCAGGCCCCACTTGATCTCCATCACGGACAGTCGGGCGTCCGGCGTGACGAACCGAATGTCCGCACCGAGCGCCAGCTGCAGTCCGCCCCCAAAGGCCACGCCGTGGACGGCCGCGATCACGGGAACCGGGCACTCGGTCCAGATCCAGGCCGCCCGCTGCGCGAAGTTGGCCGGGCTCTCGTCGCTGCGCTCCATTAGGTTCCGACTGCCCTTGGCGCCCGCAAAGCCGAGGACGTCCAGTCCCGCGCAGAAGCCACGTCCTTCGCCGCTCAGCACGACGGCGCGCAGGGACCGGTCGGTGGCCAACTCCCGGCCCGTTGCGACGAGCGCCTCGAACATGGCGGCGTCCAGAGCGTTCAGCTTGTCGCTGCGGACGAGGCGGACGTCGGCGACACCGTCGTCGATGCTGAGAGAAACGCGATCGGACATGGGACCTCCCGGTGCTTCAGTCGGTAGTCGAGGGTACCGCGTCCCCTTTCCGTCGTCCGGTCAGCGCCGACGGGGGATGGAAGGCCATCCACATGCAACAGGCCGCCGTTAGGCCGCAGACCGAGATGATGAGGCTCGCCACCGGCAATTCCATGGCGCTGCCACCGGTAGCGGCGCGGACTACAGTGTGGATCAAGGTGCCCGTGAAGGCCGCGCCAGCTCCGACTCCCCAGAACAGGAAGCGATGGCTCAAGATCGGGTCAGCCAGTCCCAATTGCGCGCGCTGCCGCAGCGTCCATCCCATTCGAAGGGATTCGAACGAGTTCCATGCGAAGCCGAGCAGCCGCACGAGCTGACCTAGCGTGTGGGCGATGCCACCCTGGGTCCGATCGACCAGTCCGTTCATCATCAGGTCGCCGGCATAGCTCAGGGCCATCAGCGTGATGGCGGCGAATACGACGGGGCGGCCCCAACGCGACGTCCGACGGTAGACGTACCAGACGAACAGGTATTGCGAGGCGGCGCCCACGAACAGGGCGACGAAGCTGCTGCCCTGCAGCGTCGCGCTCAAAACCGTGCTCGACCCCCGGAAGGCGAATGCCAGCATCGAGAGGCCGTAGCCGATTGGACCGATGCAAAGAACGCTGACGCCGATCAGGAGTTCGGGGATCTGGGCCGTACGCCGGGCGAGCTGGAGTAGCCGTATGCCGATCGCGAGGCTCGAGACGAAGAATGCACCAAAACCGATCCAGCGTAGGATTTCCATCGGGTTGGCCCTGTGTCGCGCGCGGTCCCGCGCCTGCAACTCTCCCGCTCACTGCATCGGAATTCGAGGTGAATGCTTGAGTCGGCGCTGGCTCAATCCGAATTTTCGGCGGGCAGGACGCGCAGCGGTCGTCTTGCGTGATGCACCGCACCGAAGCGGTCTCGTGCCCGGACTTCCAGCCAGTGTGTTCCGGGAGGGAGATCCGCGGGTAGCTTGGCTGCCCAGATGTGTGGGGAATCGACGCGTGGCGGAAGCCCCCAGCCGTTGGGTGGACGCAGGCTCTTTTCGCGTTCGAACAATTCCGCGTATCCGGGATCCTGTCGTTCGACGTGCTCGAGTGGTAGCCATGGCCCACTGGCGCTGACGCGCATCTCGAGCTCCGCGTGCGACGATCCCGCAAAGAAGTTCACGACGACCTCCGTCTTCGACGAGGCGTTCTCCCGGGTGCTGTCGGGGGCGTGGATCTCCATCTGGTACGAGGCAGGCCGGCGCGCCGCCTTGAAGCGCGCGCGGTAGTCGTTGCCGTCGAATTCGAAGATCCAGTAGCCGTTCGGAGCTCCGCAACGCATGGTCGCATGCGGGATGCCCTGCTCGTCTGGCGCACCCCTCCACCAGCTTCCCGAGGTCGTTCCCAGGTTCATGTGGGGATGGGGTTCCGGTCGGGTCCAGCCGTCCTCAGGGCCGAGAAAGTGCATCTGCTGCATGTGCATGTGGGCGGAGAGGGAAAGTGTATTCGGGTGGCGCGAGAGGATCTCCATCAGCTCGCGCCTTTGCGGAACCTGATGAGGGAAGGGGCCCAGCAGCGGGATGTGCATGACCAGCACGATCAGGTCCGACCGTCGGACACCGGCGAGATACCCGCTGATGAAGACGAGCTGGTCGTCGGTCAGGCCACCGGCGTAGGGGCCGGAGGCTCCGTCTTCGCCGCGTCCCGCGTAGACGACGTCATCGAGGACGATGAAGTGGACGCGCCCCACCTGGAACGCATGGGTCGGCGGACCATAGACGCGTTCGAAGGTCTCGTCGGAATGGGCGTCGTCGATCGCATCGAGGTTCAAGTCGTGATTGCCGATCACGTTGTACCAGGGAATTCCCAGCGAGCCGATGGTGCGGTTCAGCGGTTCGAAGAGGGCCAGATCGTCGCCGACCAGGTCGCCCAGGCTGAGGCCGAACAGGGCTTCGGTTCCCGCGAGCTCGGCGATGACGTCGCGTCCGAGCCAGTCGACCTCCTGCAGCGTGTAGGCCTGGGGATCCCCGAACACGAGCACGCTGAAGTCGCGCCATTCCGACCGGCGGTGCAGGGGGAAGTCGATCGACGCGGGCAATGCTCCAGTTGGTGGTACACCGGGGAACTTCAGGTCGTCGGGTGAGCCCGCCGGCCTGTGGATCCTGTAGAAGCGAGGCAATCCGTTTTCGTCGACGGGTGTCATCCAGCCGCGCGGCTTGACCACGAAGAAGGTCACGTCGTCGTCCGCCGGCAGACGCCAGCGCCCGCGCCAGTCGGTTCGCACCACGTCGCGACCGTTCGAAACGGCTACACCCCGTAGTCCGCGCTCGAAGATGCCCTTTCGACCGTCGCCATCGTGATCGGCGAAGACGAACCCGTGGGCCCAGGCGGTGGCCTCGGTCCCGGCCGGCTCCCCGGTCGTGGCGCAGGCACACAGCAGCAGCAGCAGGACGAGCAGAACGCGTCGCATGGAAGAGAGGCTAATAGGCGGGCGGGGGCGCTGCAGGCTCGATCTCGGGGGCCTCACCTTCGGGGTGGGGGTTCGCTTCGGGTGTGGGCTGGTTCGCCAGCGGCAGGAAGACAACGAAGGTCGTTCCGAGTGCGGGATCCACCTCGACCGACAGGTCACCACCGGCACGCTGGAGGATCCGGTAGGCGGCGGACAGGGGCATCCGTCCTTCAGCGGCGCGTGCGGCGGTGTGGCCATCGACCGCCTCCGGCTCGGAATCGAAGACCCTGGCCAAGGCGTCGGCGTCGACGGCGACGCCCGAACTATGGACCGCGAGAGTGACGTACCGATCCGGCGCAGCCGGGCGCATCACGTCCGGATCACGAGCCGCGAGTTCGAGATTCGAAGTCGTGATCGTGAGATTGCCACCATGGTTCATCGACTCGGCCGCCTTGCGCACCAGGCTGAGGATGATCGCGTCGATCGGCAGACGGAGGTCACGGGCCGGCTCGAGACCGGACGCCAACTTGACCACGACGCTGGCGCGCGGACCCACCACGCGCTGGATCCGGTGCTCTAGCCGTTCCACCACGGCATTGAGATGGAGTACCGGTGTGTCGGGGATCTTCTGGGGACTCACACGAACGCGTCGCGCCGCAGCGCGTGGTGCCGCCGGGCTGTGGACCTGGGTGACGGTCTCCCGCTCCAACTCGGTTCCGATCCACTGGGCCATCAAGACCAGCAGATCCTTGTGACTGGCGGTGAAGCGCTCGCTGCGCGGCTCGAGGCTGGCGAATTCGAGTGTGCCGAACACTTCGTTGCCCACGTGGATCGCGGCGCCGAGATACGCCTCGAAGCCAAGCGCCGATCGACCCGAACGCTCGAGCCAGTGCGCCTCCTGCAAGCTGTGCACTGCGACCGGGCGGTCGCATTGGATGGTGCGTGCGGCATGGGTTTCGCCAAGATCAAAGCTTGAACCCTTGAACACCGGAAAGTCTTCGGGCGCCCGGATGAAGAGCACCTCGTAGCGGTCCGCGCGAACCCGCGCGACCAGGCCGACCGCGAGTCCGAGACGTTTGCAACTCATCTCGAGGAGCACCGGCAGCCGATCGTCCAACGAGGCTTCGCGCCGCGAGACCAGGTCGGTGAGGCCGCGAACGCCTTCCATGCTTTCCCAGTGAAGCGTCTCGGCGCGGTCGAGTTCGCTGACCGTTCGTTTCATGGCGAGCGCGGCCCCGAGCGTAAGAATGCTCGCGCCCAGCCCGAAGACGGCCAGCGTGGTGATCGGATTCGGTCCCAGCTGTGCGTGACCGAATATCCACAGCACGACGCCCTGCTGTGCGGCCAGAAACAGGATCAATGCGAGCAGCACCACCATCCGTGTCTCGCCACTGCGCATCAAGCCCAGGGCGGCTGGAACCAGGGCGGACAGAAGCACGGCAATCGATATCAGCAGCAGGATGCTCAGGGCATCCTCCGATGGATGGGGAGGGGTGCTTTGCGCGACGGGGCCTGGAACAGGCACTGCAAGGCTAGCGGAATTCCATCGCCTCGGGTAAGTGACCCACGTGTGTGGGGGTGTCGCCGCACGTGTGACGCGCCAATCGGTTCGGACGAGAAGCAGCGTGCGAGGGGAGTAAAATGGCGTTTCGGCCGGTAGTCGGGCTCGGCCTGTGTGTCGTCGATCACAGCTACCGGATCGAGGGCTTCGACGCCGATGCGGTTCGCACGCGTTTCATCGAGCGACGCGTGTCGGCCGGTGGAATGATCGGCACCGCCGTGTGTCAGGCGGCTGCCCTGGGATGCCGGACCCACGTCCTCTCGGTAGTGGGCGACGACGCCGAAGGAATCATCATATGCAAGGCCTTACGAGCTGCAGGGGTGGAAACCCGACGATTGTTGAGGAGTGCGCGGGTCCCCACCACGGTGGCCGTGGTCCTGGTGGATCGGCGTAGCGGTGAGCGCCACTTCATCGTGCCCGACCGCCGCGGCATCGAAGCAGAGGCCCCGGCCCTCGATCTCTCGGTCATCGGCCCCATGACGGTGCTGTTGGTGGACGGCCACTTCCCAAAGCAGGCGCTCGCAGCCGTGCGCCGTGCCCGTGAGCTGGGCGCTACCGTCATCGGTGACTTCCACCGGCCGCGGCCGGGCGTGCGGCGGCTGCTTCCCTACGTCGACCACGCGATCGTGCCCATGGAGTTTGTCCACGCGCGCGGTGATGCCGATGCCCGCGAGACGCTTCACGACCTGGCCGCGCGCCACGGGTGTCGTCCGGTCGTGACCCAGGGCAGGCGTGGCGGTCTCTTCCTGGATGGGCGGCGCGTGCGCCGTTTTCGCGCCCATGCGGTCGGGCGGGTCGTGGACACCACGGGTGCGGGGGATGCGTTCCACGGTGCCTTCGCCGCCGGCCTGGCCCAGGGGCTCGCCTACGACGCGGCGCTGGATCTCGGCGCATTCGCCGCGGCCCGGAACTGCACGGCTCTCGGTGGAGCCGGTCGACTCACGACGTCGGCGGAGATGAGGCGTGAATGGCGGTATTCTGGCTCCGGGAGAGGTTCACGAGGTCGCTGAGCACGCGCAGCGCTTCTGCGAGCTGGGGCGTCGACGCGTCCTTGTCCGCTCCGGTCCCCCCTTCGTCCGCTTCTTTCTGGCGCCGCTTCATGATCTCATCGACGCGGATCTTGCCCTGACCGCTTTTGACCTTGGCCAACTGCTCGCGCACTTCGTCGAAGTCGGCGCTCGCGGTGACGCGCTTCTCCGAGTTCTTCGCCAGGGTCATGAGGGTCGCGACCTTCACGGGATTCCAGCGCTTGGCGGGCAGGGGACTGTTCACCTGGGTGCCCAGGAACGGGGTCGTCGTCTGGGCTTCGAGCGAGAAGCGCTGGTGCTTCTCGCCGTAGTCGTCACTGGCGAGAACCGAAGGCAGGACGACGTCGGCGTTGACGCCCGAATGCTGGGTCGACTTGCCCCCGGGTCGGAAGAAGAGGGCCGTCGTGACCTTGAGCGCGCCGTTGTTCCCAGGCAGCGGCGACACGGTCTGGACCGTGCCTTTTCCGAAGGTGTGGTCGTCTCCCACGATCACGGCGCGTGCGTAGTCCTTCATGGCACCCGCCAGGATCTCCGAAGCCGATGCGCTCACACGGGACGTGTGGACGACCATGGGTCCGCGGTAGAGGATCTTCTCGTCACCGTCAGCCAGGATCTGTCGGTGGCCGCGTGAGTCTTCGATGCCGACGATCTCACCCTCGCGAATGAAGTAGCCCGAGATCGTGACGGCGTGCTGGAGAAGTCCGCCGCCGTTGCGGGAGAGGTCGAGGAGCAGTCCATCCGCCTTTTCCTGGTTCACCTGGCGCAGCAGCCGGGCGACGTCCTCGGTGCACTGGCGCTTGCTTGGATCCTGATCACCGTAGAAGGAGGGCAGCTCGAGAATGGCGAGCTTGTAGGTCTGGCCGTCGTACTCCTTTTCCTCGAAGCGTAGACTGGCCGCCTGTTCCGACAGGTCGATCTTGTCGCGCACGATCTCGATGTTGAACGTCTCGATGGTCTCACCCTGACGCAGGATCGTGAGCCCGACGGTGGTGCCGGCCTTTCCGCGGATCAAGCTGACGGCGTCGCGCAGGGGCATGTCGATGATGTCGACGAACTCGCCGTTGTCCTTGGTCACGCCGATGATCTTGTCCTTGGGCTTCAGCATGCCGTGCTTCTCGGCGGCGCCGCCCGGGATGATCCGCTCGGCGACGGCGTAGCCATCCTGCTCGGACAGTGCGACGCCGATTCCCTCCAACGAGAGGGACATGCCGATGCGGAAGTCCTCGAGAACCTTGGGCGAGAGATAGTTCGAGTGCGGATCGAGTGCGGTTGCGAACGCGTCCATGAAGGCCGCGTAGATCTCGTCCGGCTTGATCTCGAGGAAGCGCCGGAAGCGGCGCTCGTAGCGACCGACGAGCTTCTTCTTGGCTTCCGCAAGCTCGGTGCCATTCGACACGTAGGTCGACATCTGGAAATGCACCAGGAGTCGCAGCAGATCGTCGCGTTCGGCCGCGGTTTTCGGGCGCCCACGATCTTCGGGGTCGAGCGTCAGCTCGGCCGTTTCGTCGATGGCGTAGTCGTCCCGGTCCACGTAGCCCTTGACGAACTTGGCGGCGTACTCGTGGCTTCGGACCAGTTTCTTGTGGAGGTCGGTCAGCGGCCTGCAGTTGCCGCGCTTGATGCTGTCGAAGATTCCGTCGATCGACGCCGCCAGCTGCTCGTACTCGACCTGGGTCATCAGTGTTCGGGACGAGTCGAGGCGCCGCAAGTGGTTCTCGATGCTTCGCTTTTCGAGCTCGGGCGTGAGCTCGTGGTAGCGGACGTGGTCGCGGAGGTAGCGGCGCATGTACTCGGGGATGACCGTACAGCTAGGGGCCGCGCTCACGACAGAGGCGCTGGCGAGACCGGTCAGGAGGAGAAGCGCGCCCAGGGCGCGCCGAAAGATGGTTCTGCGCATGGTGTTCCGGATCGGGGGCCTTCCCGAATACCTTTACCTCAGCTTCCGGAATCAGGCTCCTCGTAGCTGGGGGGAGCCTCGAAGCCGCCCAGCTCGCTCGACAGCAGCTGGGCGAAGCGGATTGCGGTGAAATCCTCCAGGAACGGGGCCACGATCTGGATTCCCACTGGCAGACCCTGGGCGGTGCGCCCCACGGGCGCCACGGTTGCGGGTAGCCAGACCAGGCCGATTGCCCCCATCCAGAACATGTTGTCCGTGTAGGGCCGCGTCGCTCCGTTGACCTCGATGGTTCTGCGGAGCTGGGGCTCGCGATGGTCGTGGCGGATCGCTGGCAGCGGACTGACGGGGCAGAGCATCACGTCGAAGTTCTCGAAGAGGTTCGCCCAGCCCGCCCGCATCTGCTCCCGTTCCTGGTGGAGCTTCAGCCAGTCCCGGTGGCGGACGCCCACCGACTGGGTGAAGCGCTCGATCCAACCCGCCGGCTCGCTTGGGGGTGAGTGGGTGACGGCGGTCAGGGCCGCCGGCTCGCTTGGGGGTGAGTGGGTGACGGCGGTCAGGGCCGCCGGCTCGCTTGGGGTCGAGTCGCTCACGGCGGTCAGGGCGCTGAACTGCTCGTCGGTCATCGTGCTCGTCACGATGGGGGCGAGCATCCGTTGGTAGAGCGTCACCGCTTCCGACATCGACACGGGCGGTCGCGCACGATCGTCGACCGAAACGCCCGTCTTGCGCAGCGCTTCGACCGTGGACTTGAGGATATCGAGGACGCTGGAGTCGACGGGACAGGCTTCGTCATCGAGCCAGGCGGCGACCCGGAAGTCCTGTAGACGCTCGGCGCGTGGTTCGGGAAGCTCCAGTCGCCAACCCTTTGCCCGGTCCTCCAATGGGCCCATCAGGACCCGTAGGGCGATCTCGAGATCGTCCGCGCTGCGGGCCAGCGGGCCGATCACGTTGATGTCGTCTTCGATCAGACTTCCCGGCGGGCCCGGGATGTGTCCGCGCACGGGAACGATTCCCCAGCTCGGTTTGTGCCCGAACACGCCGCAACAGTGCGAGGGAATCCGGACCGACCCGCCGATGTCGCTGCCGAGTTCGAGCGCCGTGAATCCCGCCGCCACCGAGGCGGCCGATCCGCCCGACGAGCCGCCGCAGGTCCGCTCGAGATCCCAGGGATTGTTGGTGGTGCCGAACAGTTTGTTGTGGGTCTGCCAGTCCATGGCCCAGGTCGGCGTGTTCGTCTTGCCGAAGACGATGGCGCCGGCGTCGAGGAGCCGCTGGACTGCGACGGCATTGACGGTCGGCACATGGTCGGAGAGTTCTCCGGCCCCGGCCGTGGTCCGCAGGCCGGCTGTCTCGAAGCAATCCTTTACGGTCATGGGCAGACCGTGGAGCGGACCCCAGGACTGGCCTGCGCGCCGCGCCGCATCGGCTTGGTCGGCGCGCTTGCGGGCGCGCTCGGTGTCGAGGGTTACCACGCTGTTCACGGCCGGGCCGAGCCGCTCGATCCGCTCGAGATAGTGCTCCAGCAGCTCGCGACTCGAAACCCCACCGCTCTCCAGCGCTTCGATCAGATCGCGCGCCGATCGCAGTCCCAGCGTGGCCATTTGGGATCCTGCCTCCGCGAACCTCGCCCTCCGGTGGCGTCGGGCGGATACACTCTAGCCTCTTGATCCGGGGAGGAGCGTCTGATGAAGAAATTGTTGATCGGCGTGGCGGGCCTTTTCGTTGCGTTGCTGGTGGGAGTGTCTTTCTACATCAACGAGATCGTTGGTACCGCGATCGAACGGGGCGGGACCTACGCGCTCGGCGTCGAGACGACGGTGGGTTTCGTGCGGCTCTCGCCTTTCGGGGGGAATTTTCGCATCTCGAGTCTCCGGATCGCGAATCCGCCGGGATTCGAACGGTCGAGCTTCCTCGAACTCGGTAGCGGCAACATCGACGTGGCGCTCGCAACGCTGACCGAGTCCGTGGTGCATGTTTCCCGATTTCACCTGGACGACATCGAAATCACGCTCGAGCGCGCGAAGGGCAGGACCAACTACGGCGAGATCCTCGACAACCTGGGGCGCTTCGAGAAGGGCAAGGCGCCAGCGCCGAAGCAGGAGGACAGCGGGCCCGGGACTCGTGTCGTGATCGATGAGCTGGTCATCACCGACGTCACGGCCAACGTGGAGTGGATCGATGCTCCCGCCAACCTGGCGATGACCAAGATCGAGATCCCCGAGATCCGCCTGCAAGGCATCGGCGCCCACAACGCTCAGGGTGTCGCCGTGTCCGAACTCAGCAGCATCATCATCAAGGCCATCATGGGCGCGATCGCACGCTATGGCGGCGACCTGCCCTCGATCATGCTGGGCGAACTCCAGCGGAGCATGGGCAGGCTGACCCGTCTGCCGGGGGTGATGGTCGAAGGCATGGGTTCGAACCTGGTCGAAAGCGTTGGCAACGCCATGCCCGGCGCTGTGGGAGATGCAGTGCGCGGCGTCGGAGAAACCACCGGCGAAGCTGCCAAGGGCGTGACCGACGCCGTCGGCGCCAAGGCAAAGAAGGCCCTCGGGGGCCTCTTCGGTGGCGACAAGGACTGACAAGCCCCCCCCCGGATCCACCTCCAGCAGCGCGCCGCTTCGGCGCGATGCAAGCTACCGGCCTTGCCGGTAGCCCGCCGCTTCGGCGCGCTGCAAGCCCTTCGAAGAAGGGCCACGCCCGCGCTAGTCTGACACGATGCGCCGGATCCGCCCGCTCCTGATCGGTATCGCCATCGTGGCGGTTTATTGGGGGGCTTCGTTGCTGCGGGCCTCGATGGGAATCGAGTGGTCGGCGACCTCGATCCAGACCTTCGTCGCGGGTCTCGGCATCAAGGCGCCGTTGATCTTCTTCGGTCTCGTGGCCTTCCGGCAGGTCCTGTTGATTCCCTCCGCGATCGTTCTCACGGCGGGTGGGCTGCTCTTCGGCGTCGGCATGGGCACGTTGTTGGGAGGCGCCGGAATCGTGCTGTCCGGCTGCATCTGCTTCCTGCTGGCGCGGGGCATGGGGGGCGAGTGGGTGCACGAACGCCTGCAGGCCCGGGTCAGTCAATACGACGAGCGTGCCAACGCCGCCGGTCCGATGCTGGTCGGCCTGATGACGGCCCACCCGATGGGGCTGCTCACTCCATTCCACCTGGCGGCCGGTGTCTCCGGCATGTCGTTGCTGGTGTTTCTGGCGACCGTGCTGCTGGCGGGCCCGATCCGAGCGGCGTCCTACTCCGTGTTCGGCTCGAGCCTGGTCGACATCGGTTCGCCGCGCTTCTATGTGGCGTCGGGCGTATTGATCCTGATCACGTTGCTGCCGTTCGCGCATCCGAAGGTGCGCAAACGGATCTTCGCCCGCTGGAAGTAGGCGAAGAGGCGGACGTTCGCCAACGTCCCGCCTCGTCGCTGAAGCAGGTCGACGCTGGCGCCTAGTAGCGGTAGTGCTCGGCCTTGTACGGGCCATCGACCGGAAGGCCCAGGTACTCGGACTGATCTTCGGTGAGGACCGTGAGCTTCACGCCAAGCTGGTCCAGATGCAGCCGAGCCACTTCCTCGTCGAGGATCTTGGGCAGCACGTAGACGTCCTTGCCGTACTTGTCGCCGTCGCGGTGCTCCCAGAGTTCAATCTGGGCCAGCACCTGGTTGGTGAACGAGGCCGACATCACGAAGCTCGGGTGGCCGGTGGCGCAGCCCAGGTTGAGCAGGCGTCCCTCGGCCAGCACCAGCACCGAGTGGCCATCTGGGAAGATCCACTCATCGTACTGGGGCTTGATGTTCACGCACTGGATGCCGTTGACCTTCTTGAGTCCGGCCATGTCGATCTCGTTGTCGAAGTGGCCGATGTTGCCGACGATGGCCTTGTCCTTCATCCGGCCCATGTGGTCGGCCGTGATGATGTCCTTGTTGCCGGTGGTCGTGACGAAGATGTCGGCCGTCTCCACCACGTCTTCGAGCCGGGTCACCTGGTAGCCCTCCATCGAGGCCTGGAGCGCACAGATCGGATCGATCTCGGTGATGATCACGCGGCAGCCCTGGCCCTTGAGCGCCTGAGCGCAACCCTTGCCGACCTCACCGTAGCCGCAGATCACGGCGACCTTGCCGCCCAGCATCACGTCGGTGGCGCGCATCAGGCCGTCTGGCAGCGAGTGCCGGCAGCCGTAGATGTTGTCGAACTTGCTCTTGGTGACCGAGTCGTTGACGTTGATGGCCGGGAAGCCGAGGCTGCCGGCCTTGGCCATCTGGTAGAGGCGCACCACGCCCGTCGTCGTCTCCTCCGAGACGCCGCTGATCTTCTCGATGACATCGGACCAGTAGCTGGAGTTGCGCAGCTGCTCTTTTCGCAGCAGATCGAGGATCACGCCCCACTCTTCGGACTCGGTCTCGGGGTTGAAGTCCGGCACCTTCCCGTCGCGTTCGAACTCGGCGCCCTTGTGGATCAGAAGCGTCGCGTCGCCGCCGTCGTCGACGATCAGGTCGGGGCCCGAGCCGTCGGGCCACTCGATGGCCTCGCCCGTGCACCACCAGTACTCCTCGAGGGTCTCGCCCTTCCAGGCGAAGACCGGGATGCCCTGGGGATCGTCCGGCGTCCCCAAGGGACCCACGGCCACCGCCGCGGCGGCCGGGTCCTGGGTCGAAAAGATGTTGCAGCTCACCCAGCGCAGATCGGCGCCGAGTTCGAGCAGGGTCTCGATCAGGACCGCCGTCTGCACCGTCATGTGCAGGCTGCCCAGGATCTTGGCATCGGCGAGCGGCTGGGTCTTCCTGTAGCGCTCGCGCAGCGCCATCAAGCCGGGCATCTCGTGCTCGGCCAAGCGGATCTCCTTGCGGCCGCGATCCGCCAGATCGACGTCGGCGACCTTGAAACGGGGTCGTTCGGGCGTGGTGGACATGCGGCCCTCCGTCCCCGCTCGCGGGGAGTCGTGTGGTGGTGCTTCGGGTTGGAACCCGCTGCCGTCTGTCGGACCCATCGCCGGAACGGCGGTAGCAGTTTATCTGTATATGCGGATGAAGTGTTTCATATTGCGTCGCAAGGGTCAATGGCGCTCCCTGCGGGGATGGCGCTCCCGCAGCATTCGCCTGGAAGCCCAGCGGCGAGAGGTTGCCCGGAATCTGCGCCGGGCTCAGGCGCCGATGCCGGTCAGCTGGTGGCTCGCCTGCCAGAGCCGGGCGGCCACGGCCGGGTCGCTTGCGGTCGAGGTGGGCTTTTGCTCCCGGCACTTGGCGAAGTAGCGGCCGCTGACGCCTTCAACCGCAGCCGAGCTGGCCAGATGGATCGAGGTCAAGGCGCCTCTGGCCGGCGTCAGCATGAAGACGGAGATGATCTTTGTAACTGCCCTGCCGAGGGTCCCGTTGTTGTGACCCAGGCGGGTTGCGACGGCTCCCGGATGCAGGCAGTTCACGGTCACGTGGGTGCCTTCCAGGCGCCGGGCGAGCTCGACCGTGAACAGGATGTTGGCCGACTTGGAGCGGCCGTAGCTCTTCATGCTGCCGAACGATTTTTCGCTCTGAAGGTCGTCGATGTCGAGGGACCCGAAGCGGTGGGCGTTGGACGCGACGTTTACGATCCGTGCCGGCGCGCTCTGCTTGAGCCGGTCCAGCAGCAGGTTCGTCAGAGTGAAGTAGCCGAGGTGGTTCACACCGAACATGGCCTCGAAGCCGTCCTCCGTGGTCTGGCGCTTCAAGGTAATGATGCCGGCATTGTTGACGAGGACATCCAGTCGTGGACAGGCCTCGAGAATGTCCGCGGCCAGCCGCCGGATGTCCTGCTGCGATGCGAAGTCGCCCAACAGCGACTCCACCCGGTCGTTGCCGGACTCGCTTCGAACCCGCTCGACGCTGTGCTTGGCGCGCTCTGGGTCCCGACCGATGAGGACGATGCGGGCTCCCAGCTTCGCGAGGCCGAGAGCGGTCTCTTCTCCGATCCCGGAGGTGGCTCCAGTGACGACACAGGTCTTTCCGTCGAGAGAACTCATTTCGCAAGACTAGCCAAAGGGCCGCACAGGCGGCACGCTGCCCGAAGGGCAGCCTGCCGGTGGCAGCGCGCGCGCTGCATGCTGCCCCAAGGGCAGCCCCCCTCGTGGCAGCGCGGCGCTGTAGGGAGGCCCGGTTGGCTGCCTTAGACTGGGGGGCGATGCCGGTGAATCACGATGGGCCGCTCTGGGTGTTCGGCTACGGATCGCTGATCTGGCGACCTGACTTTCCTCACGTCGAACGTCACCCGGGCTTCATCGAAGGCTGGGCGCGCCGCTTCTGGCAGGGCTCGACCGACCACCGCGGACTCCCCCACGCTCCGGGACGGGTCGCGACCCTGATTCGCGAGGCCTCGGCGAGCTGCTGGGGAATGGCCTTCCGAGTTTTAGATGCAGATCGCGACGCCGTGCTGGCGGACCTCGATCACCGCGAGAGCGGCGGCTTCGAGCGCCACGAGGTCGAGGTGCATCTCTCCGGTCCGGTGCGGACGTGTCAACGCGCCCTCGTGTACATCGCCTCACACGGCAATCCGAACTATCTGGGACCCGCGGCCCTCGAGGACATGGTCGACCAGATGCGGTGTGCCGTCGGACCGAGCGGGCCGAACGTCGAGTACGTGCTGCGACTTGACGCGGCACTTCGAGAGATCGGCGGTGAAGATCCGCATCTGTCGGAGATCGTAGATCGGTTGCGGCGTCCGAGAACCGAAAGGTCTGCCTGACGCGTTCCTCGGCGAGATGGACCTCACCGACCCCAGTTGTTGATCCGCGCTGAATGCGAGCGTTCATTCGCGGAACGCGGGCATCACGGCTTCGGCGAACAGCTGGGCGGGCTCGCGTGTGTCGCGGCCGAAGAATTCGATCGGGAAGAAGGTCACTCCCAGGGCGCGGTGGCGTTCGATCCGCTCGATCACCTGCTCGGGTGTTCCCCAGATGCCGTGCTCCTCGAGACCGGCGCCCATGTGACCTCCGTAGATCTGCTTGGCTTTGGCCAGGTGGGCGCGTGCCGTGTCCTCGTCCTCGCTGATCACGACCAGGCACTGCTGGGAGATCTCGATCTCGTCGAAGTCTCGGCCCACTTCTTCGCAGCGACGTCGCAACGCTTCGACCTTGCGGGGCAGGTCCGCCTGGAAGACGGCCATGTTGTTGTAGACGTCGGCGTGACGGGCCACGATGCCCATCAGGACTCGTTCCCCGCCCCCCCCGATCAGCACGGGAGGGGGCGACTCGGGCTTCGGCTCGCACATGACGTCGCGAACCTGGAAGTGGCTGCCTTCGAAGGTCACCTTCTCCTCGGTCCACATGCGCTTCATGATCTCGACCGCCTCTTCGAGGGCGGCCAGGCGGTCGCCGAGCTTGGGGAAGGGCAGACCGTACTGGGTGAACTCCGGCTCGAACCAGCCCGCACCAAAGCCGGGTGCGGCACGGCCGTCCGAGATGTGATCCAGGGTGGCGATCTGTTTGGCGAGCACGGCCGGATTGCGAAAGAAGGGCGGAGTGACCAGGGTGCCGAGCTTCACGTTTTGCGTGACCGCTGCCACGGCCGAGAGCAGCGTCCAGGCTTCCAGGATCGGGAGGTTCGGCTGGGGCACCCCGTAGAGGTGGTCGCAGACCCAGACGGAGTCGAAGCCGAGACGGTCGAGTTCGATGGCCGTGGCCCGAGCTTCGTCCCAGCTGCGTTTGATCTGGGGCAAGGTGGCTCCGAAGCGTATGGGTCGTGACATGGGGATTCCTCCGTGGAGCGGGCGCCGTCATTCTATCCGGTACCGTGGGCGCCGACGCCGCCCCTTGTAGACAAGGCCTTGTCTACGAGACGCGAACGCGTTTGAATACGGGGTCGGACCACTTCCCGGGGCGGGCGATGAGCACGAATTGGGACACCACGGATGTTCTCCGGACACCGATCTCCGGACACCGATGGAGATCTGCTGGCAGTTCGACTACGAGATCGAGATCGACCAACTTCGCAATCTCTACGCCAAGGCCAAGCAGCAGCAGTGGGACGCGGCCCGCGACATCGACTGGAGCCACGAGATCGATCCGTCGCGGCCGATCATCGACGAGTCGCAATTCCTCCTGGGTCGTCTTCCGGTGATCCAGAAGCTCTCCAAGAGTCAGCAGGAGACGTTTCGGGCGCATATGTCGGCCCACCTGCTGTCCCAGTTTCTGCACGGCGAACAGGGTGCGTTGATGACGGCAGCCGCGCTGACTCACGCTGTTCCCGACTACGAGGCCAAGCTCTACGCGGCGACCCAGACCATGGACGAGGCCCGTCACGTCGAGGTCTACCAGACGTACATCGACCGCCTGGCGATCATCTACCCGATCTCGCCCTGGTTGAAGCACTTGATCGACGTCACGCTCCAATCGGGCCACTGGGTCAAGATCGCGATCGGCATGAACATGGTCGTCGAAGGCCTGGCGCTCGGCGCCTTCCACAACATGCGACGCCAGACCCGCTGCGAAACGCTGCGAGCGATCACTGAATCGGTGCTGCGGGACGAGTCTCGGCACGTCGCCTTCGGCAGCGTCTACGTGGGTGCCGCCGTGGCCGACATGCACGAGGACGAGCGCGAGGACATCGCCGACTTCGCCTTCGAGGCGGTCAAGATCATGAGCGATGCCCAGGGTGGGCCCGACGGAAAGGGTCGGCGAGCCTCGGATCCGGGCTTCGTGCAGATGCTCGAAAATGTGGGGATCGACACCGGCGACTTCGTTCGGGACCTGGTGAATGCATCGGCGTCGGGTCTGCGGGCCAAGCTCCCGCCGGGCCACGTGCACTCGTTCCGCGATCTGATGATGCCGGCGCTGGTGCGAGTCGGGGCCATCACCGAGCGCTCACGCGAGCGCTACGCCGCGGCCGGCATCCCGATCTGGGACGATCTGACCAAGCTCGAATCGTTGGAGGACCCGAGCCGCGGAGACATCGAGATTCCCGAGGGTGCTTGACGCGGGCGTCGCGTCTCTGCACCGTTCCGTTTCGTGACGTTGGATCCCAGTCGAGTTCTCCTGACGGATCGGGTCGCCATCGTGACCGGTGCCGCTGCTGGGCTCGGCCGCGCGATCGCTCTCGGGCTGGCCCGGTTCGGGGCCGACGTGGGCGTCTGCGATCGCGATGCGGACGCGCTGTCTGCTCTCGCCCGGGAACTGCAACGTCTGGGTCGCCAGACCGTCGAGGGCGTGCTCGACGTCCGTGAAGCCGCGGCCGTGACCGAGTTCGTCGCCCGGGTCGAGACCGGGCTCGGTCCCCCGAGTGTTCTGGTGAACAACGCAGGAGGAGGCTTTCGCGCCGCCTTTCTCGACGTGAACGAGAAGGGACAAGACGCCCTGATTCGCGAGAACTTCACCAGCGTGGGGCATTTCGTCCGCGCCGTGGTGCCTCGGATGCCCGCCAGCGGCGGCTCGATCGTCAATGTGACTTCGATCGAGGCCTTTCGAGCGGCGCCAGGCTACGCCATCTATTCGGCCATGAAGGCCGCGGTCGAGAACCTGACGAAGAGTCTTGCCCTGGAGTTGGCCGATCGGAATGTCCGCGTGAACTGCATCGCTCCGGACATGCTTCCCACGCCGGGAATTGGGGATCTTCCCCGCGACCGGACGCCGTTGCCGGGACCCGGACACCCGGACGACGCCGCCGCTGCCGTCCTCTATCTGGCGTCGGATCTGTCCCGCTTCGTCACCGGCACGACGCTCCACGTCGATGGCGGAAATCACGCTGCCGGCGGCTGGAAGCGCACGCCCGACGGCAATTTCGAAGCTTGATTTCCCGGGTCGACTTCCTCATGGTGGTGCCGGTTCGACTCGTGGGCGCATTTCCGCGCCGAGAATAGGAGTGCCGATGTCGTCGGTCCGTCGGACGACCGTCGCCGCTCTGATGCCACTGCTCTTCGGCTGTGCGAGTACTTCGAGCCATGGCGTGCTGGACTGTGTTCCGATTCTCTGCACGTTGCTCGGAGAGGCGCCGGCCCTGGCCGCACCCTCGGCGCCCGCGCCGGCGCCGGCGCCCCCCCAGGAAGAGCGAATCGTGCTCCGCGGCGTGAAGTTCGCGTTCGACAGCGACGAGATCGATCGGGTCTCGGCCGTCGTACTCGACGTCGTCGCTGAGACGCTCAACTTGCGCCCCCACGTTCGCGTGGTCGTCGAAGGCCACACGGACAGTCGGGGCGACGAAGCCTACAACCAGACGCTCTCGCAGCTCCGCGCCGAATCTGTCCAGCGTTACCTGATCGGAAAGGGTGTCCCCGCCTCGCGCATGCAGGCGCGTGGCTTCGGCGAGTCCCAGCCCGAAGCGAGCAACGACACCGACGAGGGCCGCGCCCTGAACCGCCGGGTCGAGCTGAGCATCAGCCACTAGCGGCGGCACCCGACTCTCGAACTCGGGCCCCTTTCGGCCTCATACCGGAGAGGTCCGTTTGCTTCTGGAGTCGACGGATCCCATCCTGGGGGCATGCAATCGATCAACGTCGCAACGGTGTCGGCCATCGCACTCGACCGGTTCGTGCATCTCGAAGTCGAGGGAGCGCTGTCGTGAGTCAGCGGCGCCTGCTGGTGATGAAGACGGGAACCACCCTGGACGGGATTCGCCAGAGCCGAGGCGACTTCGAACGCTGGATCATCGATGGGCTCGGCGTCCCCGATGAGGACGTCGACGTACTCGACGTCCAGCTCGAGTCTCAGCTCCCGCCGCCCGAGGAACCACTCGGCGTGGTCGTCACGGGGTCGAGTGCCATGGTCAGTGAGTGCGAGGCCTGGAGCGAACGCTCCGCCCAGTGGCTGGCTGCCGCGGTCCGGGCGGAAACACCCGTCCTGGGCATCTGTTACGGCCATCAGCTGTTGGCCCATGGGCTCGGTGGCCGGGTGGGGCCGAATCCTCGCGGCCGCCAAATCGGGACGGTGAACGTGGCGCTTGTGGCTGGCGCGAACGGGGACGCGCTGCTGGGGTCGCTGCCCGAATCGTTTCCGATGCACGCCAGCCACGTGGAGTCCGTTCTGGAGCTGCCGCCGGGTGCGGAGCTCTTGGCGACAACGTTGGGTGATCCACATCACGCTTTTCGGGTCGCAAGGCGTGCGTGGGGTGTGCAGTTCCACCCGGAATTCGACGCCGACATCATGCGCGGCTATCTCGAAGCGCGGCGCAACGTCATCGGGGCCGAGGGCCTGGACCCGGATGCACTGCTCGGCGCCGTCAGCGAAGCACCCCACGGATCTGCGCTGTTGAGACGTTTCGCCGAGCTGGTTGCGGATTGACCGATCCGGTGCGTTCGATGCATCCCCGGATCTGCTAAGCGTCTGTTGAAGCGACGTCCGCGCCGGGCTCTTGGGAACAGCCCCCCGGTTGCGCCTGGGGCGCAGAGAGGCGAACGCCGGCGCGGGGGGTAGACGCACGGTCCATGGAAGGTTGGCTGGGTCGCGCTCTGGTGGCGTGGGTGGAAGCGGTGTCCCGGCGGGCCGTACCCATCATCGTGGCGACGATCGTGCTGACCCTGTTGATCGGTGCCTACGCCGCGACCCATCTGGGGATCAACACCGATAACAACGCCATCGTCTCCGCCGACCTCGATTTCTGGCAGGACTACCACGAGTTTGCCGAGGTCTTCCCGATCCTCGACGAAGCAATGCTGGTGGTGGTGGACGCCGAGAGCGCGAGCGCGGCCATCGATGCCGTGCGTCTGCTGGAAGAGCGTCTGGCTGAACAGCCCGATGTCTTCACCGACATGTACGCGCCCGGAAGCGACGAGTTCTTCCAGCGCCACGCGCTTCTCTATCTCTCCACTGAAGAACTCCAAGATCTATCCGACCACCTGGCCACCGTCCAGCCCCTGCTGGCCGAGATCTCGCGGGATTCGAGCCTCGATAATCTGGCCACGGTGCTCGTGGATGGAATCGAGCGGCTCCGCACCGATCCCAGCGTGCCGGTCGAATTCACGCTGGTCTTCGACTCGCTCAGCCGGGCAGTGATGGCGGTGCTCGAAGGGCGACCCAAGCCCATCTCGTGGTCCGAGTTGATTCTCGAAAGGAAGCTGCCCGGGGATTCTCCGCGCCGCGTTCTCGTGGTGCACCCGGTCTACGACTTCAACCAGTTGCTGCCCGGCCTCGCCACCATGCGTCAGATCCGGGCGGCGGTCGAAGATCTGGGGCTCACGCCCGAGAACGGCATCACGGTTCGGATCACCGGCAACGTTGCGCTCAACACCGAAGAAATGGTCACGATTGCCACCAGCATCTTGTCCGGTGTGGCCGTCTCACTCCTGCTGGTGGGAGGCATCCTCTTCCTGGCGATGCGGTCGGTGTACATGGTCCTTGCGATTCTCATCACGCTCATCATCGGACTCGTCTGGACGGCGGGTGTGGCCGCCTGGGCCATCGGCTACGTCAATGTGTTCTCGGCCTCCTTCGCGATCCTGTTCATCGGCCTCGGTGTCGACTTCGGCATCCACTTCAGCATGCGCTACGCCGAGCTGCGTCGGGAGGGAGAGAGCCACGATCCGGCGTTGCGCGACACGTCCACGACGGTTGGCGGATCGCTGGTTCTGTGTGCGGCTACGACGGCCATGGGCTTCTTCGTGTTCGTGCCAACCGACTTCACCGGCGTGGCCCAGCTGGGCCTGGTGTCTGGCATCGGCATGATCATCAGCTTGCTGGCGAGTCTCACCGTCCTGCCGGCGCTGCTCACCCTCTGGAAGGACAAGGATCCGGGCGACCCATGGTCCGGGTCCGAGTGGTTCGAACGCGTGCTGATCACTGCGAGTTCCCATCACCCGCGTTCGGTGCGCATCGGGGCTGCCGCGCTGGCGCTGGCCTCGCTCCTGCTGCTTCCCCAGGTGCGCTTCGATCACAACATCGCCAACATCCGTGACCCGGGAACCGAGTCGGTCCAGACGCTGAACGAGCTGCTCGAGGAGAGCGAGACCTCCCCGTGGACCATGGACCTGATGGCGCCGAGCCTGGCCGAGGCCGATGCCATGGCTCGACAGCTGCGTGAGCTCGACGTGGTGGAGCGCGCGATCACGATCAGCGACTACATACCCGATGACCAGCAGGAACGATTCGAGATTCTCGAAGAACTCGTCTTTTTCGTCCCCGATCCACCGCGGCCGGGGCGCCTCGCGCCGGCGATCGCGTTGGAATCGCAGCTCGCAACGCTGAGGGCCCTGGAGCGGTCCATGCGTGCACCCTGGTTGGCCGAGGGCGACGAGCTGCGCGCTCACAGTGCGCGCCGGGCGGCCGAGAACCTGGCTCGGTTTCTGAGGCGTCTCGAGTCCATCGAGGCCAAGCAAGAAGAGCTCGAACGCTTCGAGCACACGCTGCTCGGAACCCTGCCAGAGACGCTCCTGACCCTGTGGAACGCATTGGAGCCCGATGAGGTGACTCTCGATTCGCTTCCCCAGCCGCTGGTCGAGCGAATGCTCGCCCCGGATGGACGGGCACGGGTCCAGATTCTGCCGGCCTACGACCTGGCCGACAACGTCGCGCACACTCGATTCGTCGACACCGTTGTGGCCGAGATCCCCGAAGCCACCGGCAGTGCTCTCACGTTGGTCGAGATCGCAAGGGTCGTGATCCGATCCTTCCAGCAGGCGCTCGCGACGGCCGTCATCGCCGTGGCTCTATTGTTGTGGATCCTCTGGCGTCGCCCCGGCGACGTGTTTCTGGCCTTGACGCCCCTGATTCTGGCGGCGCTTCTGACCGTGGCGACGGCCATTCTCATCGGCCTTCCCTTCAACTTCGCCAATGTGATCGTGTTGCCGCTGCTGCTCGGCATTGGCGTCGACAGCGGCATCCACCTGGTCCACCGCCACCGGGTGGCGATCGAGGCGGGTGAGCGGGTCTCTCCCGAGCGCGAGCTGCTGACGACCAGCACGGCTCAAGCGGTCTTCTTCAGCGCACTCACAACCATGGGCAGCTTCGGCAGCCTCGCCTTCTCGAATCACATGGGTCTCTCGAGTCTCGGTACGCTGCTGATGATCGGTGTGACCTGGACGCTTCTCGCCAATCTGGTGGTGCTGCCGGCGCTGATTGCCGGCCGCGGCGGCGGTCCGGCGCCTCGCTAGACTTCCTTCATGGAGCCGGTCCAGCGCGAGAGTGAAGCAGCGGCTTCGCGCGAATCGCGCGAGTACGTCGTCCTCTTCGACGGCGTCTGTGCGTTCTGCGACGGTGTGCTCCGGTGGTTGATGGATCGCGATCCGCAAGGGCGATTGTCGTACGCTCCGCTCCAGGGTCCGACTGCCGGAGCAATCCGCACACGGCACCCATTGATCCCTGACGATATCGACACGATCGTGCTGGTGGAAAACCGCGAAGGCGTCGAACGGGTGCGCTTGCGGTCCGACGCGATCTTCCGGATCTGCGAGCTGCTCGAGCCCCGGCCCGTCTGGCTGCCCCTGCTGAGTTGGCTGCCGCGACCACTGGCCGACTTCGGCTATCGCGGCTTCGCCCGGCTTCGCTACCGGCTGTTCGGTCGCTTCGACACCTGTCGGATTCCCACGCCCGAAGAGCGAGCGCACTTTCTCGACTAGCGGAGAACGCGCGCCACCTCGTCGCGCTCGGGAGACCGCAGGGCGCCTCGACCTTCGAGGGTCACACCCGATCCGACCTCGGCGCTCCCGATGACGCGTGCGGGCGCAGCCTTGCGTTGGAGTTCGGCGCAGGCGGTTGGGGCCCTGTCTGCCGTGAACGTTGCCAGCAGGGCTCCGGACGCCAGCGTGGCCCAGGGGTCGGCGCCCAGTGCGCGGCAGACCGCGAGCCCGGGCTCGAACCAGAGCACGGCCTCGGGATCGATGCGGAGCCTCACCTCTGAAGCCTCCGCCAGCTCGATCAGGCCCGCGGCCAGTCCGCCCTCGGTCGGATCGTGGAGCGAAGTCGCGCCGAGCCTGGCGGCGGCGAGAGCCGCATCGACGACCGAGATGCCGGGTTGGTGGATCGCGTTCGCAGCTCGTTCGAGAAGCTCGGCGTCTAGGGATCCGAGCTGATCCCGCGCCTCCAGTGCGAGCACGGCAGCGCCTTCGACCGGGACCGGGCCCACCTGTACGACCCGGTCGCCCGGGTTTGCGCCAGCGGTGAGGACGACGTTTCCGCTCTCGGCCAACCCCATCATCTGACCGACGACGACGGGTTGGACCACGCTTGAGGTCACTTCGGTATGCCCGCCGACCAGCGTCACATCCAGATCCTCGAGCGCCTGGCGCATGGATCTGAAGATCCCGCGGACGCTCGCCTCGTCGGTTCCATCGGGAAGCAGGATCGTGGCCAGGAACCAGCGCGGCCGCACACCCATCACGGCTACGTCATTGGCGTTGATCACGACGGCGTGAGCGCCCACGTCGGCCCCCGTCAGGGTGATCGGGTCGCTGGCGGCGACCAGGGTCCCAGCCGGTAGATCGAGGGCGCAGGCATCTTCACCGATGCGGGGTCCGACGCGTAGCTCGGGGGGGTCCGGAGGACCGGATTCCAAGAGCTCACGCAGCAGTTCGACCGGGAGCTTGCCGGAAGCGAGGACGCGGGACACGAGCCCAGGGTACCCCCGGTGGTCGGGTCCGTGCTCAGCCCAGACTTTGCGCCCTGGGTCCTCGGCCAGGATAAGCTGGTGCGCAGTGACGGGTGGAGAATCCTTCATTACGGTCGTGTCCGGTCTGCCTCGTTCGGGCACCTCGCTGATGCTGCAGATGCTCGAAGCCGGCGGTCTGCCCGTCCTCGTCGACACCGAGCGGCCGGCCGACGTCCACAATCCGCGCGGCTACTTCGAGTACGCAGCGGTGAGGGCGCTCGGACGCGATGCAAGCTGGATCTGCGAGGCCCGCGGTCGCGCGATCAAGGTGATCCACCTGCTCCTCTGCGCGCTTCCCGTCGAGCACAGCTACCGCGTGATTCTGATGCGCCGCGATCCGCTGGAGGTCGTGGCGTCCCAGACGGCCATGCTCGGAGGCGACCCTCCCGGTGCCCCGTCGCGCGAGCGGTTGGCCGAGATCTTCTCGGCTCAGCTCGATGAAGTCGTCGACTGGCTTTCGGGCCGACCCGAATTCGAGCTGCTGCAGGTGGATTTCGGCGACGCCGTCGAAAGACCCCGCGAAGTGGCCGTCGGGGTCTGCGGGTTCCTGGACCGCGATCTCGACGTGAAGGCCATGGCCGCCGCCGTCGACCGTTCGCTGCACCGACAGCAAGGCGAGGGCTCGGTCTGAATCAGCGGGGCGGCGGCGCGCCCATCTCGAGAAGCTTCTCTCCGATCAGGTCGCGCACCCGTTCGGTGAGTTCCTCGACCGGCTGCTCGGCGAACTCCTCGGCCGGGATCTCCTCGAGGATCGAGATGTGAATCGGATGCCGACCCTGGAGCACGAAGCCGCGCTTGGGCAGGGCGTTCGAGGTTCCGTTCAGCACGATCGGGAGGATTGGGCGACCTGACGCCTTCGCCAGCTCGAAGGCCCCGGTCTTGAACGCGCGCATCCGGCCGTCCAACGAACGGGTGCCCTCAGGAAACATCATGATCGAGTTGCCCTCGGCCAGGGTCACGCGACAGGCGCCCATCATCTGGACCACGCTGGTCCGGTCGCCGCGCTTCAGCTCGATGTAGCCGTTGAGCGACATGTTCCAGCCGATCAAGGGGACCCGGAAGTTCTCGACCTTCGACACCCATTTGTAGTGTCTGAAGAGCCGGAACAGGACCAGAATGTCCAGCAACGACTGGTGGTTGGCCACCATCACGTAGGTGGCGTCGCTGCGGATATGCTCGCGACCCTCGAGCGTCACGGGCCACGCCGGGTTGAACCAGGTGTACAGGGATCCCCAGAAGCACGTGAAGCGGTGGAGCAGTTTTTTCTTCGGATCGAATCGGGCCGTCGTGGCCCAGATCACCAAGGCGATCGGGAACAGGACGATGGAGGACACGACGAGAAATGCCCAGAAGACGGCCGAGAACAGGACACGAAGCAACATGGCGCGCAAGTATCCCCGTTACCGCAGGCGGGTTTCAACCGCGGTCCCCGCACGCGTCCACGAACGCGCGAAACAGGTTCTCGCGGTGAGGGCCATCCATCTTCTCCGGATGCCATTGGACGCCAATGCAGAAGTCGCCAGCCGGATGCTCGATCGCTTCGATCAGACCGTCTGCGCTGTGAGCGCAGGCCACCAGAGCCCCCCCGGGTGTGGAAACGGCCTGGTGGTGGCGGCTGTTGACCGGGTCCGCACAGCCGCCCAGCGCCTGCTCGAGGCGGCTTCCGCGTGCGATCTCGATTGGGTGTCGGCCTTCGGCTTCGGGCAACTGGTGGTCGTCGACCCCGGCAAGATCGGTGGGGATGTCGTAGTGGAGCGAGCCGCCGTGATGCAGGGCCAGCAGCTGCATGCCATAGCAGACCGCCAGGATCGGGAGATCGGCGGCGAGTGCGGCGCTCAACAGGCCGCGGTCGAAGCCGAGCTGCGCCGCCGGTGTCGGCTCGAAACGGACTCCGTCAGGGTAGTGCGAATCTGGCAGGAGATCGTCGCCACCCGGAATCAGCAGGCCGTGGATCGATTCGACCAGCGTCGCCGGGTCCTCCTGCACGGGCAGGTGCACCACGCGGCCGCCGGCCTGCTCGACCGCCCGGCTGTAGGCTGTGTCGATGTACTGGTAGGTCCGCCCGGCCTTCCAGCGCCCCTGCTCATCCAGGCAGAGCGAGATTCCGACGAGCGGCTTCATGGACCCGAGTATACCTTTGGCGGTCTCTCCATCGGAGCGAGCGGGGTAGGCGTTTCGTGAGCAGGGTATTGATCGCCGGCTGTGGCTACGTCGGATCGGCGTTGGCCGAGCGTCTCGCTCGCGAGGGACACGAAGTCTGGGGCATGCGACGCTACGTGGCGGCGCTCCCGGCCGGTGTCGAACCGATCGAGGCTGACCTGGCCGTCGCGTCGAACTTGACGAGCCTGCCCGCTGGATTGACGGACGTTCTCTACATGGCGGCGCCGGCGGGATCCGACGACGCGCTATATCGAACCGCCTACGTAGAGGGTCTCGCCAATCTCCTGACGGCTCTCGAGTCCCAGGGGCAGCGTCCGCGGCGCATCCTCTTCGTATCGAGCACGGCGGTCTACGCCCAGTCGAAAGGCGAGTGGGTCGACGAGAACTCGCCCACCGAGCCGACCCACTTCTCCGGACGACGGCTGCTCGAGGGCGAGCAGATCCTGCGGGAGAGTCCCTTCGCGAGCAGCGTGGTTCGCTTCGGTGGCATCTACGGTCCGAGGCGCGCCCGCCTGATCGACCAGGTGCGGACGGGTCAGGCCGAGTTCTACAAGGGCACGCCGCACCATTCGAATCGCATCCACCGGAACGATTGCGTCGGCGTTCTGCGCCACCTCATGGGGCTGGAGTCGCCGCTTCCGTTGGTGCTCGCCGTCGACGACGAGCCGGCCGAACAGAAGGAGGTGTTGCGCTGGCTGGCCGGCGTGCTGGGCGCGCCGCCGCCGCGTGAACTGCGCGGGCGCGAACCGATACGGACCGGTCGCGCCGCCAGCAACAAACGTTGTCGCAACGAGCTGCTGCGCGCGAGTGGTTACGAGTTCATCTATCCGACCTTTCGCGAAGGTTATACTGCGATCCTCGCGGACCTACGTTGAGCCATCGTTCGCAGGAGTCTTCCCTTGCCGCGCCCGCCCCACAGCACATCGGCCGTCGCCAACATGCCCGGCCGGGTCTTCTCCCCGGTCGGCCAGCGCCTCACACCTGCGGAAGCGCCCCCGGTTCCCCTCAACGTTGGCGACACCTGGATGGAGCCGTTCGAAGGCGGCCGCATGGAGGATCTCCACGTCGCTGACCATCCCGGTATGCACCGATATAGTGAGACCCAGGGCATTCCGGCGCTCGTCGACGCGCTCGTCGAAAAGCTTCGAACGCGCAACGGCATCGACTGTGATCGCAACGGGGTGCTGGTCAGCGCCGGTGCCACGGGTGCCCTGGCCAGTGTCGTCGGTATGCTGGCGGCGCCGGGCGAGGAGATTCTCATCCTCGCACCCTTCTGGCCGCTGATCCGGGGCATCGTGCAGTCATTCCGGGCGGTACCGGTGGAGGTTCCGTTCTTCGACCGGGTGGACTCGGCGAAGTCGGCCGTCGAGGCTGTGCGGATGCGCATCACCGAGAAGACGGTGGCGCTCTACGTGTCGAGTCCGTCGAATCCGACGGGGCGCGTGATGCCGCGCGCCTGGCTCGAGGCCCTGGCAGCGCTGGCGCGCAGCGAAGACCTCTGGCTGCTCTCGGACGAAGTCTACGAGGACTACGTCTATCGGGGCGAGCACGTGTCGGTGGCGCCCTTGGCTCCGGAGCGAACCCTCTCGGTGTATTCGTTCTCGAAGGCCTACGGCATGGCGGGCAACCGCGTGGGCTATCTGGTGGGCCCGCCCGCCGCCATTGCCGAGGCCGAGAAGATCTCGACCCACACTTTCTACCACTCGCCGACCGCGAGTCAGCTCGCAGCTCTGGCGGCGCTTCGCCAGGGTCGAAGCTGGGTGGATCGGGCGAAGCGACTGTATCGCGAAGCCGGTGAGGACGCGGCCGCCGTACTGGGACTGCCGCCGCCCGAGGGCTCGACATTCCTGTTTGTCGATGTGCGTTCCAAGCTCGGCGACCGCGGTCTGTCGGGCTTCCTGTCCGATTGTTTCGACGCCGGTGTGGCCCTCGCCCCGGGCAGCTCCTGTGGCGCCGATTACGAAGGTTGGGTGCGCGTCTGTTACACAAGCGCGCCGCCCGACCAGGTGAAGCAGGCGGTCCGAATCCTGGCACGACTGCTCGCCTAGCTGTGGTGCCTCAAAGATCCGGCTTCTCCGGAAGGGCGAGCAAGAATCGGATCCAATCATCGGGAAGACCGTGTTCATGAGCGCCGTCCAGCATGAGCCGCTTGTAGGACGCGAACGGCACCGGCTCGGCGGTCAAGAGACGGGAGCGGTAGGTCTGGGCCTCAGAGGGTGCGGCGCGCCCGAGTTCGACTTGCACGGTGAATCGTGTGTAGCCGGGCTCACACGCGTCCAGGAATTTCCAGTGGGAGGCGTCCAGTTCGTAGAGGGCGCCCCAGACGGTGGCGCCGTCCTCGGCACGGAGGTTGGCTTTGCCCGAACCGTCCCGGCCACGCTTGTCGAAAGTGATTCGGTAGCCCCGGAGGCTGGCGACGCCCAGCGGGCGGGCCGAGGGGACGCGGCCGCACATGCGCGTGACGAGCAGGTTCGAGCCATAGGCAAAGTAGAGCGCCTGCATTAGTCTCTCGGCTCTCATCATTACATCTTCCCGAAGGAGTGGCACGAATGCATCGCAGCGTGCGCCTGCCGTTGGCAATTGTCGGCCTCGTGATGCTCATCATTTCCGTTGCCTGTCAGGCGGCCGAAACCAACCAGGATTCAAAAGGGACCGCAGACATGGGCATCGCCGTTATCGACGCATTCATCGCAGAGCAGAAGATCGACAAGTCCAGCTCGAACTGGAAGACGAGTCTCGCCAAGCCGCCCAAGGTCGAGTTCGAAGCTGGGAAGACGTACTACTGGAATCTCAAGACCAACGTGGGCGACATCAAGATCAAGCTCCTGCCCGCGGACGCGCCCATGCACGTGTCGAGCACGATCTACCTGACACGGCTCGGTTTCTACGACGGCGTTTCCTTCCACCGTGTGATCAAAGGCTTCATGGCCCAGGGCGGCGACCCGCTTGGAACCGGCACCGGCGGTCCCGGCTACCAGTACGACGGCGAGTTCGGCGGCTCGATCCGGCACGACAAGCCTGGGATGCTGAGCATGGCCAACGCGGGCCCGGGCACCGATGGCAGCCAGTTCTTCCTCACCTTCGTACCGACGCCCCATCTCGACGGTCGCCACACGATCTTCGGCGAAGTCGTAGAAGGCATGGGCACCGTGAAGCAACTCGAAGCCAACGGCAGCCGCAACGGCCGCCCCAGCAAGGCCCTCGAGATCACCACCGCGACGATCACCGTCGAGTAGCGCGCCCCACCGCCTCCTCGGAGCGCCGCTCGAACCGAAGCACCGGACCTAGCGATCGAAGGCCTTGGACAGCACTTCGAGGATCTTCTGCTCTTCCACCGAGACCTTGTTGCCCAGTCCCAGGAAGCCGCCGGCCACTTCGGCGACGCGGCGGGCACGGCCGAGCACCTCGCCCTTGAGGGCCGTCTTGCCTTCGGGCGAGATCGCTGCACACAGCGTCGCGATGTACTCGCACCAGGCCTCGAGCAGTCGCCCGTCGGGCCGTCGGGCCAGCCAGCCCTCCAGCAGCTTGGCGGCCGGGCTGCCGGGGTCGACGCCGTTGGACTCGGCGGCGCCGATGACGGCGCGCCGCTCCGCGTCTTCCATCTTGCCGTCGGCCCAGGCGACTTCGATCAGCGGCACCAGGGAGATGGCGGCCCAGGTGTCCGGGCGGATGCCGAGGTCGATCATGTGGTCGATGACCGTCTCGTCGTGAACGGCGGTGACCCGCATCAGCTCCGCGCGGACCTCCTTCTTCTCCTGTTTATCGCGGAGCTGTTGCTTGAGCTTCTCGTTCTCTCTCGCGAAGAACT
>Ga0209987_10000097_pt1 | contig 38406 bp, 35 predicted proteins | sample N074metaG_FD_182134 | JGI IMG/M metagenome (GOLD analysis project Ga0209987, IMG submission 182134) | Deep subsurface microbial communities from Kermadec Trench to uncover new lineages of life (NeLLi) - N074 metaG (SPAdes) (version 2) | ecosystem: Environmental > Aquatic > Marine > Ocean trench...
TGGAGCCCCAGCTCGTCGGCGCGAGCTCGAACCCGCTCGTGTAGTGCCTGCAGCTCTCTCTTCTCCGGACGCTTCGGCGGTAAATGTGTCTCGATGAGCATCCGCTGGTCGGCTCCGTCAGAGTCTTGCAGCGCGGCGAGCAGCTCGTGGCCGGAACGGTTCGCGAGGCGCCTGGGCATTTCAGCTACGGCTTGCAGTGACTCTAGATTCTCTGGCAACGATTTAGCAATGCGCAGTAGCAATTCATCGCTCATTATCCAGCGCCGCGGCTGGTCGAGTGATTGCGCGAATCGCTCACGCCAGGTCACCAATGCCAGCGCGGCGCATTGCCGCTGCGGGTCCATCGATCGCAGTCCACGAAGCCGTGTACACAGTGTCAGTGGCGGGGTGACTGGTGGAGTGTTGAGGGCGGCAACGCAATCCGACGTAAGCCAGTCGCCGCGCTGCAAGACGTTTAGCTTCTGCGCAAGGATTTGCCACAACGGCAGCAGGTAACGAACATCGTCCAGGGCATATCGGACAGCAGCCTCTGGTAGTGGTCGACGGCTCCAATCGCTGCGCGCAAAGCCTTTGTCTAGGTCAACGCCAAGTTCCTCGGAGAGTAAATCCTGGAGACCGATCTGTGGTGTATGGCCCAATAGTGCTGCAGCGATCTGTGTGTCGATCAGTTCGTGAGGCAACTGTCTGCCTTGCTGATACATGACTTCTAGATCCTGGCGGGCGCTATGCAGTACCCACGTGCAGTCAGCCTTGAACAACCGGTTGAACAAAGGCGCTAGATCGATGTCCGCTAAGCAATCGATACAGGCCGTGAGTTTCGGGGTAGCGATCTGTATAAGACAGAGCTTCGGATAGTAGGTTTTCTCTCGAACGAACTCGGTGTCTAACGCCAACGCTGGTTCTGTAGCAATGCTCGCAAGCAACGCTGTTAACTTACTGTCGGAGTCTACATACAGATTCGTGTCAGCCATCCAGTTTATCTACGCTCGTTCGGTACGCTATTATCATCAATTAATTGATCTCTGTAGAGAGGCGGATGTCTGGACAGACGAGCAGTTTATGGCGCCTTGGGCTGGTATTCGTGGAGATAGCTCTGCACCGCCGCGGTCCGGAGCATATACCGGCGTCCGGTTTCTTGTTCGGATTTCTATTGCTCATCTACGTTACGGTGAGCGTCGTCGCGGCGCAGATCGCACAGCCGCTGTCGCGAGCGGTCGGAATAATGATCTTCGACACGGCGCTCTACGTTGGCTTCGTTTGGATGGTGCTGGCGATGTTCCAGTATTCGAGTCGCTTCATTCAAACCATCTCGGCGTTACTCGGTTCCGAGACTTTCCTGACACTTATCGGAATTCCTATTTTGTTATCGGCGGGTTTCGAGAACGGTGATATCGAAACGCCTAACGCCAGTACATGGCTGTATTTGCTATTGATTCTCTGGTCGATCGATGTTGCGGGTTTCGTGTTGTCGCGAGCACTGCAACAACCGTATGTTGTAGGTGTATTTGTCGTGCTAGTGTACATGTTCGGTTCGTTCACCCTCGGCGGGCTTTTGTTTCCCGTAGCTAGCTGATGCGCGTTCATATACTTGGTATCTGCGGCACGTTCATGGGCGGCATCGCCGCGTTGGCGAAAGCCGCTGGCCACCAGGTCTCCGGTTCCGACGAGAACGTCTATCCGCCAATGAGTACCCAGTTGCGGAAGCTCGGAATCCGCCTCTATGAAGGCTACGATGAACATCAGTTCGACGCCGATCTGGACTGCGTAATCGTCGGCAACGTCCTCAGTCGAGGCAATACAGCGGTCGAGACGCTACTGAACTTGGGTCTGCCTTATTACTCCGGACCGGAGTGGCTGGCCAACAACGTGTTGACCGACAGGTGGGTGCTCGCGGTGGCAGGGACCCACGGCAAGACGACGACGGCCAGCATGCTGACATGGATCCTTGACTACGCCGGGTTATCGCCGGGCTTCCTGATTGGCGGAGTGCCGATCAATTTCAAGCTCTCGGCCAGTCTGGGTCGGTCGAAGTACTTTGTCGTTGAAGCGGACGAATATGATACGGCGTTTTTCGATAAGCGAGCGAAGTTCGTCCACTATCGCCCGCGAACATTGGTGATCACTAACATCGAATACGATCACGCGGACATCTACTCGGATCTGGATGCGATTCTCTGGCAGTTTCATCAGCTCGTGCGGACCATCCCCAGTCATGGCTTAATTGCGGCGAATGGCCGAGATCAGAACATCGATGACCTCTTGGCGAGAGGCGTGTGGACTCCGGTGGAAACCTTCACCGCGGATGATGAGGCTGCAACCTGGTCCGCCAGTTATGATCTTATCGGCGCGAAATCACGGTTCAGCGTCTCTCGTCACGGCGAGAAGGTAGGGCAGGCGGATTGGGCGCTGCTGGGGCGTCACAACCTCGAGAACGCATTGGCCGCGCTAAGCGCTGCGGTGCATGCTGGGGTTGGAATCGCTGTCGCTCTGGAAGCGCTTTCCAGGTTTAAAGGCGTCAAGCGCCGACTCGAGAAAAGAGGCGTGTTCAAGGGCGTGACTTTGTATGATGATTTTGCCCATCATCCGACTGCTATTCGAACCACGCTCGCCGCGGTCAGGACTCAAAAAGTGGATCAGCGCATCATTGCGGTGATCGAGCCCAAGTCGAATACGATGCGCATGGGTGTGCACCGCGACGCTCTGCGTGAAGCGTTCGGGAAAGCCGACCGAGTTTTCGTTTTGGCGACCGAGGGTCTGAACTGGAGTCCAGAATCTGCGCTAAAGACGTTGGGCGGCAAGCTAACCGTCGCGTGGGACGTCAACGAGCTGCTTGCAGGCCTTCTATCCGAGTTGCAGTCTGGGGACCAAGTCATCTTAATGTCGAATGGCAATTTTCAAGGCTTGCCCCGGCTACTCCAGCAGGCCCTAAAGAGCGACGAACAAACGGTGAAAAGTGCGTAGCGAGTCGAATTAGTCGGGCTAGTGCTCTCGGATCGAGGTGACATTGAGCCCACGCGCTGACAACAGCTCGATGACACTGTCCTCGCCGACCAGGTGCAGTGCGCCGACGACCACTAGATAGCGTCCGTTGCTTCGCAGCAGCTCTTCAAGCTTTACTGCCCAACGTTGGTTTCGCGCGCTGACGATTGCTGTCCGCAACTCGGGAAATTCCTCAAAGTCGACAGTAAGTTCCAGCGCGAGTTCGTCGAGGTTGCCATCGCGCCAATCAGCCACGAGCTTCGACATCGCCGCTTCTGGTGCCTGAAGATCCGTTAGCGTATGGAGCAGCAGCGCTTCCTGATCTGCCCACGAGAGTGAATCAAAGATACTGATCTGATCACCGAGGGACTCCAGCCCGAGGATCTCTTTGCCGTCGGCAACCGAGCGGCGCAAAAGATATTGCTCGAGTCCCTGGCTCGCCCGATAACCGAGGCGGTTCATTCCAAGATCCATCAATGTCAGTGCAACAAGCCAGGGCTCCAAATGTTCCAGCAGCATCAGCGGCATACCGAGATCTGCGGCACGAGACTCGGTAAGGTCGTAGACCCGCGGTGCCAATACCGTTCGTAGTGTGGTCGATGCCGGTAGGATGCCAACCTCCATGAAAGTTGCCTGTACGGCCGACAGATCCAGGTCATCGAGGTCGAGTTCCATGACCAGCGTATCGGCCTGTCGATAGAGTTCGTCGATCCGTGGGGGTAACGGGTAATCCTGCTCGCGCAGGTAATGGATCGAACCTAGCAGCCAGAGCTCACCATGCTCGCCGTTGACGTGCCAGGCCGCCGGGTTCCCCCAGGCGGACACACTGAGTAGGCACAAAGTGACAGCCGGCAGCCTCACGGTAGATCGGCGTCTTGCAACCACTCGACTTGTGTGTCGATACGGCCATCGGCTTCAAGCGTCAGCCATCGCGACCCTGGGGGCAGGTTATCGAGAGCAAAGAATTCGCTATCGGGAAGGAACTGCGAGCAGGTCGAAGGCGTGCTTAAGAAACGGACGCCGTCCCGAACACGATCGGAAGCCTGGTGCACGTGTCCCCAGAGGACTCCGCGTATGTGATCGTGGCGGGCTATACACACCAAAAATCGCTCGGCGTCTCTCAGGCCGACACCGTCAAGCCATGCACTACCCATCGGTAGTGGCTGATGGTGCATGCAGATCAGTGCATGGTGTTTAGAGCATGCCGCGAGCGTTTCATCCAACGCCGCGAGCGCCGTGGCTCCCAGTGTGCCGCCGTCGTCACCGCTAACGAAAGTATTCAGGAAAACCAAAGTCCAACCTTTTATCGTGGTGTCGCCGCAGACCTGGAAGGGATACTCGGCCAGGACTTCCGCCATCAACTGCGGATCATCGTGATTCCCGGGCATGCAGAAGACGGGTATTCCGAAGGGCTCCATCGTCTCGCGGAAGCGTTCATAGCCTACGCGACTCTCGTCTTGAACGATGTCACCCGTAACAATGATCGCGTCCGGCGGCCATCGAGTATGATTTTTCGCATTATCCAGCACGGCGAGAAGAGTCTCGTAGGTCCTCACGCCTCGCATCCTGCTGTCTGCGGCGGCGTGCAGATGCGGGTCGGTAATCTGAAGCAGAACGACCGGAAGTTTAGTGTTGCTCTGAGCCATCACAAGCGGGGTACGAGGCTAGCGGTCAACCGCTTCACGACTCGCCCGGAGGGAGCTACCCAGATAATCCAATACGGCGTTGCAGTCCTTGGAAAGGGCACGCCATCCCCTACAGACTGCGCCCTGTCTTGGATCATCTGGCCAGCTCTGAACTCATCGATAGAACCTTGTTGGACCACGACGGTCTGGAGATCATACGCAATTCCTTGCCGGCTGGTCGGCACTGGCTCACAGGCACGCTGGCGTATCGCGTGTGGTTGCGAAAGGTGTCCATCGTAGGCGACAATCTTTGTTGTCCAGATCCACCGTAAGTATTCCCAATGGCATCGACCGGAGAGACTATGACGGCTTCCGTAAGGCCGCCCAGACGTAAGCTTGCCGACGCAATTCGCGTACTGTCCATGGATGCGGTGGAAAAAGCCGGCAGCGGGCACCCGGGTATGCCGATGGGGATGGCCGACATCGCCGAAGTCTTGTGGAACGATTATCTACGCCATAACCCAAACAACCCGCATTGGGCCGACCGGGACCGGTTTGTTTTGTCGAACGGTCACGGTTCGATGCTGCTCTACGCGGTCGCTTTTCTGCGCGGCTATCCACTGGATCTCGAGGAGCTTAGAAATTTTCGCCAACTCGGACACCGCACCGCCGGGCACCCGGAACGCGACGTCGAGATCGGTATCGAGACCACAACCGGTCCACTAGGCCAGGGGTTAGCGAATGCTGTCGGTATGGCATTGGCTGAGAAGGTCCTCGCAGGTGCGTTCAATCGCACAAACCACGAGATCGTCGATCATTTCACATATGTCTTTGTGGGCGATGGCTGCATGATGGAAGGAATCTCTCATGAGGCGTGCTCACTGGCGGGAACGCTTAAGTTAGGCAAGCTCATCGTTTTCTATGATGACAATGGCATCTCGATCGACGGCGAGACTTCCGCGTGGTTTACCGACAACACTGCGGCGCGCTTTCGTGCTTACGATTGGCAGGTGATAGAAGACGTGGACGGCCACGATCCGCAGAGCATCATCGCTGCGGTGGACGCCGCCCGAGCTGAACATGGACGACCCAGTCTTTTATGTTGCCAGACCGTCATAGGTTACGGCGCGCCGAATAAACAGGGTAGCGCAGCTACTCACGGCGCTGCCTTAGGTGCGGAAGAGGTCGCGGCCACCAGAGCGAACATTGGCTGGGAGTCGCCGCCGTTCGTCGTGCCGGACGATATTCGGGCCGCCTGGAACGGCGGCGATCGGGGCCGTGAACTGGAAGCCGATTGGCAGGATCGGTTCGACCGGTATGAACAGAGTTATCCAGAACTCGCGGCAGAGTTCCTGCGGCGTATGCGCGGCGAGTTGCCTGCGGATTGGCAGACAAGAGCTGCAGCGGTTGTTGCGGAGGTCGCGGCCGAAGGGCAGGACATGGCAACTCGCAAGGCATCGCAACGTGCTTTGGAGGGATATGCGCCCTATCTTCCTGAACTCTTTGGTGGTTCGGCCGATCTGACCGGCTCAAACAACACGTTTCACTCCGGTTCCGAAGTTCTAGACCCACAGACCGGGCAAGGGAACTATCTGCATTTTGGCGTGCGCGAGTTCGCGATGGTGGCGATATTGAATGCGCTCGGTCTCCATGGCGGCTTTATCCCCTATGGCGGAACGTTTCTGGTGTTCTCCGATTACGCCAGGAACGCTCTACGCATGGCCGCGCTGATGAAGACTCGGACCATTCTCGTTTTCACTCATGATTCTATCGGCTTAGGCGAGGATGGTCCTACCCATCAGCCAATCGAACATCTGGCGAGTCTGCGCGCCATGCCGAATATGTCTGTATGGCGGCCGTGTGATGCCGTAGAGACGGCCGTGGCCTGGCGGGTCGCGCTCGAACACGTCAACGGCCCGACCAGTTTGATCCTAACCCGGCAGAGCGTACCCCACATCCCGCGAACGGCCGATCAGATCGACGCCGTAGCCCGTGGTGGGTACATCCTTCTCGCTAGCGACGGTGAGCCGGAGCTGATCTTCATTGCGACGGGGTCGGAGGTCGGCCTGGCGATGTCGGTCGCCAGGCATCTCCAACAGGACGGTCGCCGCGTCCGCGTGGTGTCCATGCCCTGCACCGAAGTCTTCGACCGGCAGCCGGACGAGTACCGAAGCCACGTCTTGCCGGCAACGGATGCCAGGCGTCTGGCGATCGAAGCGGGCGCCGCCGATAGTTGGTGGCGCTATGTTGATGGCAAGGGAGACGTGATCGGTATCGACCGCTTCGGTCAATCTGCCCCTGCCGCCGCCCTGTTCGAGGACTACGGCTATACCGTCGAGGCGATTACTGTAGTAGCTCGACGCCTGCTCGAGCGAGCACCAGGAGACTAAGATGTCCGTAAAGATCGCGATCAACGGCTATGGCCGTATCGGCAGAAATGTGTTGCGTGCCTTGTACGAGGGCAAACGACGTGACGAGCTTCAGATCGTTGCGCTAAACGATCTCGGTGACGTTAATACCAACGCGCACCTTACCCGCTACGACTCAGCTCACGGTCTATTTCCGTTCGACGTGCAGGCCGGTAACGGTGAGCTGATCGTGGACGGTGATCGAATCAAAGTCTGCGCGGAACGGGACCCTGCCAAACTGCCGTGGAAGGAGCTTGGTGTCGATATCGTTTTGGAGAGTACCGGCTTGTTTGCCTCCAAAAAGAAATCGTCGGCTCATCTTGCAGCGGGTGCGGGCAAAGTGATTATCTCCGCGCCAGCCGGTACCAGTGTGGACGCCACAATCGTCTATGGAGTCAACCATCACATACTGAAGTCCGCCGACCAGATCATCTCGAACGCGTCGTGCACGACCAATTGTCTGGCGCCTATCGCCAAGGTCCTGCATGACACGGTCGGGATTGAGCATGGTTTGATGACGACTATCCACGCCTACACCAACGATCAGGTGCTGACTGACGTGTATCACTCCGATTTACGTCGTGCCCGCTCCGCGACGCAGTCCATGATTCCGACGAAAACGGGCGCGGCCGCGACGGTAGGCCTGGTCCTGCCAGAACTCGACGGTCGTCTCGACGGCTTTTCGATGCGCGTGCCGACCATCAACGTATCGGTCGTTGATCTGACCTTCAGAGCCGGACGCGAGACGACCACTGAAGAAATCGACCAGGCGATGCGCGCCGCAAGCGAAGGCGAGCTCAAGGGTATCTTGGCTTACTGCGACCAACCGCTGGTGTCCATCGACTTCAATCACAATCCTGCCTCTGCGATCTACGATGCCAGCTTGACGAAGATACTCGGAGGAAGGCTCGTGAAAGTTTGCGCTTGGTATGACAACGAGTGGGGGTTCTCCAACCGCATGCTCGATACGACCCTCGCGTTTGCCAACGCGGCGTAGCTGAAGAGCGGGATAGATGGCGCTTGCTGTCAAGCGCATGACCGAGCTTGAACTCGATGGGCGGCGGCTGCTGATCCGTGAGGATCTGAACGCACCCATTAAGGACGGCAAAGTAACGAGCGGCAAACGCTTGAGTGCGGCCCTACCAACGATTGAGTATGCGCTCCAGCACGGTGCGCGTGTGGCACTGATCTCACATCTGGGGCGGCCTCGGGCAGGAGCTGTCGATGCAGCGCTGTCGCTCGCACCAGTAGCGACACTGCTCGGCGAACTGCTCGGCCGATCGGTGCCCCTCGTGACCGACTGGCTGGACGGCATCGACGTGCAACCGGGCAACGTCGTATTGTGCGAGAACGTTCGTTTCCAGGTCGGCGAGACGGCCAACGATGACGCGCTCGCGCGACGGCTGGCGGCGCTATGCGACATCTACGTCATGGATGCCTTCGGTACGGCGCATCGAGCTCATGCGAGTACGCACGGAGTTGCGCGCCACGCACCAGTGGCGTGCGCCGGACCGCTTCTGATCGGCGAGCTTGAAGCTCTGGCCAAAGCGCTGGAAGAGCCCGCGCGCCCGGTCGTCGCCATCATCGGTGGTTCGAAGGTTTCTACGAAGTTAGCAGTCCTGGGTGCGCTCGCATCGAGTGTTGACGAGTTGATCGTCGGCGGCGGAATTGCCAATACGCTGCTCGCAGCAGCTGGGGCCGACATCGGGCGGTCTCTACAGGAAGCGCAGATGCACGGCTTCGCGGCCAAATTACTAGCGCGGGAATTCGGTCGAGCTGCCGTTCCGCTGCCAATCGACGTCGTCGTTGCCGAGTCTATGGATGCTGCAGCTCGCGGCACGGTCAAGTCGCCGGATAGGCTCGCGAAGCGGGACATGATCCTCGATATCGGTCCTGACACGGCGCGTGAATATGGCGAGTGTCTGAGCCGAGCCGGCACCATACTCTGGAACGGGCCGGTCGGCGTGTTCGAGCATCCTGAGTTCTCCCAGGGGACTCGAAGTATCGCTAAAGCGATCGCCGCCAGCGGAGCTTTCTCCATCGCCGGTGGCGGGGATACGCTCGCTGCTATCGAGCAGTTCGGCGTTGTTGATGAGATCTCCTATCTCTCCACCGGCGGCGGTGCGTTCTTACAGTTTCTCGAGGGCAAGCCGTTGCCCGCGCTAGAAATGTTGGAGGCTCGTGCCTGAAGTTTTCGGTCCTCTGTCTAGCCAGACCGTTCCGGAGATACGGTTACTGCTGGACGCGTTCGACTGCGCCGTGGTTGCGGTGTCCCCGCGCAACTGTCTGCTCGCCAACCAACTGTTGCTCGGTGACGCGTTGGTTCTAGGTACCGGTAAGGCCTCTGCGGCGATGGCTGTTGTCGCTAACGAGCGGTTGACGGGTCGTGTCCGTGGGCTGGTCGTGACCCGGTACGGGCATGGCTTACAACCAACGGAGACCGCTGGTTCTATCGAGATACTGGAAGCCGGACATCCGTTGCCTGACGCGGCGAGTGCCGATGCCGGACAGAGGCTGCTACGCCTTGCCCGGACTATCGGCCCGTCCGAGACGCTGTTGTTCCTGGCATCAGGTGGTGGTTCGGCATTATCGGTCGCACCGCTCGGCACGGTCACACTCGAGCAAAAGCGTCTGGTGAACGATTACCTGATACGCAACGGCGCTGATATCCACGAACTCAATTGTGTGCGCAGACACCTCTCCGCCGTGAAAGGAGGGCGACTTGCCGTAGCGGCGCATCCTGCTCGGGTGGTGACCTTGGCAATATCCGATGTGCCTGGCGACGCGATCGGTGATATCGCTTCCGGGCCGACGATTCCAGATCCCACTACGACCACGCAGGCGTTAGAGATTCTGGAGCGCTATGGGTATCCAGGCCGCGATGCGCTTGCGCGCGTGTTGACAGAGCCGCGATTCGAATCCCCGCAACCGGGCGATCCGGCGTTCGCTTCCGATCAAGCGTGCATCATCGCTTCGGCGAAGACGGCCTTGGATGCTGCGCAAGCTCTGCTCGAAGCACGGGGGTATACCGTTCTCCGGGTCGGTGATCATCTTACCGGTCGTGCACGCGACCTGGGCCGAGAACACGCAGGACTTGCCAGGGAGATAGCGACGTCGAGCACGCGGGCCGCGCTGTTATCGGGCGGCGAGACCCGTGTAGCAGTTAGCGGTAAAGATGGTCACGGCGGCCGCAATCTCGAGTATCTTGCCGGGCTCGCGCTGGCGCTAGACGGGCATGCGAATATCGTCGCGCTTGCGGCCGACACGGATGGTATCGACGGTAATGCAGATCATGCGGGAGGTGTCGTGGTGCCCGAGATCCTCTCCCTCGGTCGCGATGCGGATGTCGACCTCGGTCTACTCTTGGCAAAGAACGACACGTATCGCTACTTTCAAGCGTGTAAGCTACTCGTCGAAACAGGTCCGACGAGAACCAACGTCAGTGATTTTCGTCTGATTCTGATCAACCCCTTGGCTTAGGAGCTTGTCTGTGGCTAGCGAAGACACGAGATCCCTGCGGCGTCGCACCAAGATCGTCGCTACGCTCGGCCCTGCGACCGACGATGCTGCGGTTCTGGAAGAGCTTATCTGTGCCGGCGCAGATGTCTTGAGGATTAATTTTTCTCATGGCAACGCCGACGAGCAGGCGACACGTGTAAAGACAGTTCGCGCGGTCGCGACGAAGGTCGGCCGTGATGTCGCGATCATGGGCGATCTGCAAGGTCCGAAGATTCGGATCGAGTCCTTCATTTCGAGTCCTGTCACGCTCAACGAGGGCCAGGACTTCACGCTGGACACAGCAATGGATCCGAGTCAGGGCACCGAGGAATGCGTCGGCGTAGCGTATCCAAATCTCCTCAACGATGTGACCGCCGGTGACGTGTTGTTGCTAGATGACGGCCGAATCGTACTCAGCGTAGAAGAGTTGAGCGGCACCCAGATTCGGTGCCGAGTGCGTGATGGTGGGAAGCTCACCGATCACAAGGGGCTGAACAAGCGCGGCGGCGGCTTGTTGGCGCCGGCGCTTACCGATAAGGATCGGGACGATATCAGGGTTGCAGCCAAGCTGGGCTTTGACTTCCTCTCGGTTTCGTTCGCCCGAGACGCACGCGATGTCGAGGAAGCTCGTGAATTGCTGCGTGCTGCCGGCGGGCAAGGCCATATCGTTGCGAAGATCGAGCGCGCTGAGGCTGTCCAGAATATCAACGCGATTATCGATGCCAGTGACGTCATCATGGTGGCCCGCGGTGATCTTGCTGTCGAAGTCGGCTATGCGGAGATGACAGGATTACAGAAGGAATTAATTCGCCGCGCGCGTTCGCGCCACAAAGTATCCATTACCGCAACGCAAATGCTGGAGTCAATGATCAGCCAGACCTCGCCGACAAGAGCTGAGGTGTCCGACGTGGCGAATGCAGTGATGGACGGCACGGACGCCGTGATGCTCTCGGCTGAGACGGCCGTCGGCAAGCATCCCGTTCAAGCCGTTCTGACTATGAGCGAGGTCTGTGTCGGCGCTGAAAAGCACGAGAACTTCAGGCGAGCCAGGAATCTTCGTCTGGATGACGCTTTCGAACAAGTCGATGAAGCGATTGCAATGGCGGCGATGTATATCGCGAATCATCTCAAGGTAAAAGGCATAATTGCGCTGACCGAGTCGGGTTCTACGACCCTGTGGATGTCCCGGCTTCGTTCGGATATTCCGATTTACGCGTTCACGCGACACGAGACGACTCGAAGACGAGTCATGCTCTATCGCGGCGTTTATCCAGAAAGTTTCGACGTGATCCATACCGAGTCGAGCGCCGTGCACCATAGCGCTTTCGCGGTGCTGCTCAACGAGAGAGTTGTGACCCCGGGGGATCTGGTCCTATTTACCACGGGCGACTTGCGGGGTATCGCGGGTCGGACTAACACATTACAGATCGTAGAGGTGCCGTCCGGCATCGACACAGGCGCTGCTAAGCGTGAGTGATCAGACGCGGAAAGCACTCATACTTCCCGGTGCGGGTGCGCGCGGTGCCTATCAAGTTGGTGTACTGAAAGGTATTGCGACCATGCTGCCTAAGCACGCGCCGAATCCGTTTGCCGTGATTTCCGGAACATCGGCGGGCGCGATCAACGCCGCGGTCCTGGCAACCCAAGCAGCGAGATTCAGCGTAGCTGTCGCAGAGATGGAACGCGTGTGGTCGAATTTCAAAGCCGCTCAAGTCTATCGAACCGACAATTGGACGATGCTCAAAACGAGCCTGTATTGGCTTTCTGCCATTGTGCTTGGTGGGCTCGGAAAAAAGAATTCACGCTCGCTGCTCGACAGCAGCCCACTTCGTGAGCTGCTCACCGAAAATATCAAGTTCTCCCTTATCGAGCGGGCGATCAACCGTGGCCACTTGGAGGCATTGGCGATAACCGTATCGGCCTACTCTTCCGCGCGCTCCGTCACTTTTTTCCAAGGCCTTGAGGACCTAAAGCCGTGGGCCAGGGTCAGACGCATCGGGCGTCCCGCCAAGATCACGGTGGACCACCTGCTCGCAAGCGCGGCTGTCCCGTTTGTGTTTTCGCCCGTCCAGATCGGTGGTGAGTTTTACGGCGACGGTGCGATGCGGCACCGGGCGCCGCTGAGCTCGGCTATCCATCTCGGCGCTGAGCGAATGCTCGTTATTGGTGTGCGCGACGAGCATCCTGATCCGGAGCCGCTGGAGGGCGCGCCAGTGGAGATGCCGAACTTCGCTCTGCTCGCCGGGTATATGCTGGATACGCTGTTCATGGATGGTCTCTACGCGGACCTGGAACAGGCAACACGCGTCAATGTCATCATGGAGCAGCTGGAGGGTAAGACTCTGGAAGGTCCGGTCGCCGGTCTACGTCCGATCAGCACACTGATTATCGTACCCAAGGAAGACATTCGGCAGGTCGCCGAACGGCATGTTGATGAGTTGCCGCGGGCGGTGCGTCTGCTGCTCGGCGGATCGGGCGCCATGGATAAAGGCGGCTTACAGCTGATCAGCTATCTCTTGTTTGAATCCGGGTTCACACGTGAGCTGATCGAGATGGGACTTCGTGATGCGATGGAGATGGAAGAGGATCTGCGCGCCTTCCTGTTTGATCAGCCGATGGAGACAGTCTCGATGGAGATCAAGCGAGACTTATTCTTCGAAGGTCTATAGCAGGAGCAACGCGCCGAAGCCCAGAAATGCAACTAGTCCGACGACATCCGTAATCGTTGTAAGGATGACACCTCCGGCAAGTGCCGGGTCTATGTTGAGTTTTTTAAGCGTCAAAGGGATTGTAAAACCGGCGACCGCCGCGCAGATTAAATTGATAGCAAGCGCAATGGCGATGACCAGCGCGATTCTCCAAGTCTGAAACCACCACATTGTGACGCCCGCAACCACGCAAGCCCAGATAAGGCCATTGAGTAGGCCGATGCCAAACTCTTTTCTGAGCAACCAGCGGACGTTGGAACTCTCGACCTGACCCAAAGCGATACCGCGGGTGATCAAGATCAATGTCTGATTTCCCGCGATACCTCCCATACTCGGTACGACGGGCATCAATATCGCCAGCATCACGACTCGTTCCAACGTAGCTTCGAAAAATCCGGCTACGCCAGCTGCGATAAAGGCCGTCGCAAGATTGACACCGAGCCAAATGGAGCGGCGTTTAGTGCTGACGAACACCGGTGCGAACATATCATCGTCTTCGTCCAGCCCCGCCGTACTCAAGAGCGAGTGATCCGCCTCGTGGCGAATCACATCAACGACGTCGTCGATGGTGATACGACCCAAAAGCATGCCTGCCTCATCGACCACGGCTGCCGAGACTAAGTCATGCGTTTCGAAAATTAGCGCCACCTCTGCCGCTGTCGTAGTAGCTTCAATCGCACGAATCTGGGTGTCCATGAGGCTGTCGACCTTCTGCTCAAGGTTGGCAGTAAGTAAGGCCGTGATGAGCAGGCACCCTTGGTACTCTCCTTGTCGACTGACGACAAAGATCGCATCCGAGCCCGCGGGGATTTCTCGACGCATCCGCAGATAGCGAAACACCACTTCGATTGTGACATCGCTGCGGACGGTCAGGGAATCCGGGTCCATCAGGCCGCCGGCGCTGTCCTCGCTGTAACTCAGGACCGCTTCGAGCCGATCCAGGTCGTTCTGGTCCAGCGACTTCAGTACTTCCTGGTTGACCGTATCGGGCAGCTCGGTCAGAAAATCGGCAAGGTCGTCCAGTTCCAGGCCGGCTGCGGCAGCGACGAGCTCCTCGGAGTCCATCTCCTGGATCAGCGTCGCTCGGACCTCCTCGTTGAGCGCGACGAGGACGTCGCCTTCGTCTTCTGTATCGACCAGACCCCACACGACCTCGCGCAGTGTAGGTCGAAGCGCCTCCAAGAGATCAGCGATCTCGCCGGGGTGTAAGGCGTTGACGAGAACACGCACCTGCTCTATCGCTCCGGAGTCAAGTGCTTCGTGAAGCGCGTCTAACTGCGGTGGTCTGGCTCGTTGCGGATCCACTGAGCTTCGTACTCCTCGGGTAGCGAGGTCGCCGGGAGTGTAACGGGGATGTTGTTGCCCGTCGAACTAGACTACGGTAACTCGTGGTGGCGGGTCTGAATTGGACCGTGAGCTGCCATCAAGCGCTCGGCCAGTGCCTCGGCGATATACACTGAACGATGTTGGCCGCCGGTACAACCAATCGCGATGGTCAGGTAGGAACGCTGAAAGTTCTTATAACGTGGGATCCAATGATTCAGAAATCCTTCGATATCGTCGACCATCTCCTGTACCTGCGCCTGTGCACTTAGGAAGTCTCGTACCGGCTTAGCCTTTCCGTTCATGGGACGAAGTTCGGGCTCCCAGTACGGATTGGGTAGACAGCGGACGTCAAAAACAAAGTCGGCGTCTGCCGGCAATCCGTGTTTGTAACCAAAAGACTCGATGAGTATCGACAGTGCATCCTGTCCACGGTTCTTTACTCGATCTCGCACCAGGTCTCGCAGATCATTGACCGTGGTCGAGCTTGTATCGATGATCAAATCGGCCATGTCGATAATCGGGCCAAGCAGTTCCCGCTCTTTAGCGATCGCTTCAGGGAGGCTGACGACATCGCTGGTCAAAGGATGTCTGCGGCGAGTCTCACTGAAGCGCAACAGCAGAACGTCGTTCTCAGCCTGCAGGAAAATCACTTCGCAGCTAGCTCCAGTCTTGCGAAATTCATCTATCAGCTCTGGAAGCTGCGCGATATCCGGAAGATTGCGCGCGTCGAGGCCGACGCCGACCTGATCGTAATCGGGAGCCTGATCTGATTGACTTTCTTTGACGAAGGACCGCAGAGGGCCAACCGGAATATTGTCAATACAATAGAAGCCGGCGTCCTCCAATACGTTGAGGGCAACGCTCTTTCCGGATCCCGATAAACCGCTGATGATTACAAGGCGCATGGCCCTCCCGACATCAGGCTCTCGATGTTTTATGGATGATCGTCAGCGACTCAGTCAGCAACTCATATAGCTGAGCCGGTTCTTCTGCCTGATGAAGCTGTTGCTGCAGCGCCGAATCTCCCAGTCTCTCGATCAGCTCGCGGACTTCCCGAATCTGATCATCATCGCAGTCCTCGGGAACCAGAAGCCCGAACAGCAGATCGACCGGTGCGCCGTCCACCGAATCAAAGTCCACCGCGTCGTCCAGGCGCAGAAAGGCACCGATGCTTTGATCGAGGCCACTCAATCGAGTGTGTGGCATCGCCACGGACCTGCCGAGCCCCGTACAGCCGAGACGTTCACGCTGGATCAAGCCTTCTAATATTTCCTCGGCGTTAGCTGCCTCAGAAGATGCCGCGAGTGCTTGGCTCAATAACTCCAGCGCATGTTTTTTGCTGCGAGCGCTCAATCCACAATGGACACTGTCTGGTTTGAGAAGTTTGGCTACATCCATGTTGACTGGACTCTCCCTAAACGTTTCAACCAGACCTCCACATAGTCTAGTCGCATCGGGGTGACGTCGACATGATGTCCAGTAACGTTTGACTGCATCGTTCTGTTCCAGTTCAAAGCATCGGGCGGCTAGTTCTTCGCGGCGCTAGCTGACGAGCTTGCTTCGTTTCCGTTCACTCGAGGAGGAAATCCCCATGCCCTCTCTGTATTTCGCTACTGTACGACGCGCAACGTGAATGCCTTCGGCAGAAAGGATCTTCGCTATCTGATTATCACTCAGGGGCTTCTCCGGTCTCTCGCCTCCAATCAGCTTGCGGATCTTGGCACGCACAGCAGTAGAAGACCGTTCACCGTCCTTACTGGTCAGGTGGCTGGAGAAGAAATAGCGAAGCTCAAAAACGCCGCGCGGTGTATGCATGTATTTGTTGGTAGTTACTCGAGACACGGTGGACTCATGCATCCCGATGGATTCAGCAATATCTCTCAATACCATCGGGCGCATATGCTCTTCGCCGTGCTCAAGGAACTCGGTCTGGCGCTCGACGATCGTTGTGGCTACCTTTAACAAGGTCTGGTCCCTGATTTCCAGGCTGCGGATCAACCAGCGAGCTTCTTGCAATTGTGTTCTGAGCAGATCGTACTCACCATCGCGTCCCAAAGAACCCACGTAGGATTGATTCACTCTAAGCTTAGGAGTGATAGTGGTGTTGAGTTCCACACTCCATGAGCCGTCGGAACGTCTGACGTAAACATCCGGAATGACGTATTCCGCCGCGGAAGAAGCAATTGATGAACCGGGTCGCGGGTGACAGGCGCGAACCAGAACGAGTGCGTCATCGAGTTCTTCGGCTGTTGCGTTAAGCTGTCGTTTAAGCGTTGCAAACTGATGCTCTGCGACCAGCTCCAGGTGTTCTTGCGCCGTAGTTTTCGCGAGCGCGAGTCCCGGCGTTTCCGGATCGAGTTGCTGCAGTTGCAGCAAGACGCATTCGCTGATAGATCTGGCGCCGACACCAGCCGGATCCAGGCGTTGCACTACTCCCAGGGCAACCTCTATCTCATCAGGTGATGCAACGATATCCGGTGCCAATGTTGCTTGAATTGCCTCGAACTCCTCGGTGAGGTAGCCATCTTCATTAATGCCATCGACGATCGCTTGTCCGATCGCGGTGGTGCGAGGATCCAGGATCTCTAGCTCAAGCTGCCAGAGCAGATGATCTTTGAGCGTGTCTCCGGAGAGATCGGCGTACTCTGGCTGATCTCGAGGCTCGTATGATATGGGGGTATCGGAGGGGCCCGTTCTCTGGATATCCGTCCAGTCGGCATCGCTCACGTCAGCCTCAGCGGAATCGTCTGCTCCTTCCGCGGTTTCTTCGGCAGCCTCTAGCGATGCTGTTTCATCGACTTCCAGCATCACGTTCTCGTCCAGGGCTTCTTGAATCTGGGTCTGCAGATCCAGGATAGGAAGTTGCAGCAGCCGGATGGCCTGCTGCAGCTGCGGTGTCATCGTGAGCTGCTGTGATTGCCGGAGCTGGAGGGAAGGTTTCAACATCTCGCGGCTACACTCCTACAGCGAGAACCCTTCTCCCAAGTAAACTTCTCGCACATCTTGATTCGACAATATCTCATCTGGACTTCCGGCGGCCATCAACACCCCGTCATTAAGAATATAGGCATGTCCACAAATTCCAAGGGTCTCGCGCACGTTATGATCGGTAATCAGCACACCGATATCGCGTTGCGTCAGGTGGCGAATGATGCGCTGAATGTCGATCACGGATATTGGGTCGACGCCGGCAAACGGTTCATCGAGAAGAATGAATCTGGGTTCGGCCGCCAACGCCCGCGCAATCTCCACCCGTCGCCGCTCACCGCCTGAGAGGGAGAGGCCCAGGCTGTCTCTGACATGGACGACGTGCAATTCCTCCATCAACTCCTCCAACAGACTTTGGCGATCAGCCCGATCTAAGTCAGTGCGGGTTTGCAGGATGGCGCGAATATTGTCGGCGACAGTGAGTTTGCGAAAAATCGATGCCTCTTGCGGCAGATAGCCCAGGCCTCGTCGCGCACGACGGTGAACAGGAAGCCGGGTCACGTCTCTGCCGTCGAGAATGATGCTCCCCCGGTCGCAGCGAATGAGCCCGACGATCATGTAGAAAGCTGTTGTCTTACCCGCGCCATTCGGGCCCAGTAAGCCAACGATCTCACCGCTATCGATCGAGATCGATAGATCTTTGACTACTTCACGCGATCGGTAGCGCTTGGCGATACCGATCGCCTCCAATCTACTCATGGTGGGGGCGCGCTAACCGACTCGGAATCATCTGATGGCGGTAGGATCGTGATGATGACGGATTCGCCGCACTCGGAAGAGCCCGAGGTGATCCGAGCCTGTTCCAGGTCGAAGATTAGATCGCATCCCGTGAATTCATTAGGCCCGTCACTGAGCCATGCATCTTCCATCATACGCAAGGTTCGCGTACCGCCATCATAATGCAAGTGATTTGCGCTGCCATGAATGAGCGACTCACGCGTTGCACTCAGATTCTGGAATATGGCCGGATGTCCTCGCATATTGGCGACCAGCAGCGAGTGAGCTTCGAAGATTAATTCTGCACTGTCGGCTTCGATGCTCACGGAGTTAACGGTGATTTTGACATGGCCGCTGAAACGCCACTCACTTTTTTCGAAGTCCATACTGGACGCCACGGCTTCATCGGCGCGGATCTTCAGGTCGCCCTGCGTAATATCTACACCTCGAAATACGACCGAATTGCTTTTCTGATCAAAGGACGATGACTCCGCGACCAGCGAGATAGGCAGCGGCTCGCCTCCCGCCGCGACCATCGTGAGCCACGGCAGTATCAATAGGGCCGCGACGGAACAGTTCGATAGCTTGCTAGGGATTGAATTCACCATGTACGCTTGATTCTAGCTCCAGGCGGTCATCTCGCAAATACACTTTGATGCCTACCGCGTCCAAGCGCCCGGCGCCGAAGAACACGCTCACTGCAGCTTCGGTGCTGGCGACAAAGGTATCCGGCTCGAAACGAAGCCTCTGTGTCTTGATCAGCGTTCGCTCTCCCTGGTTGCGGGGCGTATTGGCGAGTTCCACGGCGCCGCTCAGATCGATATACGCCTGATCTGTCGGCGCCTCACCGGAGTCAGCGGTAAGGATCCAGGGGACATTTTCGACTGGCCGATATTCGATCCGCACATCGCTTAACAACAGCCTACCCTCGTCGGGGCGCTCCTCCGCCCGCGCAGCCCATATCTTGTAGAGTAGACGCCCATCCTCGTCGGTACCGAAAATCTCTGCGTCTATCAGGTAGTAACCCAGCGGTAGGGATTCGCGTACTTCCCCGGGTTGAACTACCGTCGTACCAGCGCGGCTCCAGTACCAGCTCAAGCCGGCTGCCGCGGTCAGGAATGCAAAAACGAACAGGTTTCTGAAGTGCGGATAACTCATTTGCGATAACTAGTTCAGCTCTCGTGTGAATTCTAGCAGTCGCGGCTTCGCCGCGTGTATCATCGCGTCTGGTCTACTAAGATTCCCGCGCTGACGTCTTCAGGGTTGCCTGGCCTTGATCTAAGCTCAGATCGACCAGCGGCGCCGATTTTTGCCCTCAGCCTGCGCTCAAACGACCTAATCCCTAGCAATTTTCCTCAGTCATGATGACGCACGCAGGTTGGGTTAGACTGTTTACTGGTCGAGCGTGTAACACAGCATGGATCCCAAAGCAGTCGCGAACCTTATCGAACAGGGCCTCCCAGATGCTACGGTCGAAGTCCGGACGGACGGAGCGGGGCACTACGAGGCAACCGTCATCTCGTCCGTCTTTGACGGCAAGCGTAGCCTTCGTCGACATCAACTGGTTTACGGAACGCTTGGTGGACTCGTCGGCGGGGAGATTCACGCACTAAACCTGAAGACGTTCACGCCCGAGGAGTGGCGATCTCAAGCGACGTGATCGAAGGCGCGGTGACTTGGATCGACTAGAAATAACGGGCGGCGAACGTCTCTCGGGCGAAGTTCGTATCTCTGGAGCGAAAAATTCCGCGTTGCCGATTCTGGCCGCTGCGCTATTGGCTGAGGAGCCGGTGGTGCTGGAGAACGTTCCGCACCTCAATGATGTCACCACGACCTTGAACTTATTGCGCCGTATGGGCGTGGAGATCATTTGTCATGACGGCGTGCGGCTCGAAATAGACGCCGCAAATATATCGGACTTTCTTGCGCCCTATGAGCTGGTCAAGACGATGCGAGCGTCCGTTCTGGTATTGGGCCCATTGCTAAGTCGATTCGGTCGCGCTGATGTGTCATTGCCAGGGGGCTGCGCCATCGGGGCACGGCCAATCAATTTGCACGTCGCTGGTCTTCAGGCGATGGGGGCTGAAATTACGATCGATAATGGCTTCATCCGTGCCCGCGCGGAGCGCCTGAAAGGCGCGCATATTGTCCTGGACACCGTGACCGTCACGGGCACCGAGAATCTGATGATGGCGGCGGTATTGGCACGCGGTGAAACGGTCATCGAGAACGCGGCCCGAGAACCCGAGGTAGTGGATCTGGCGAACTTTCTCCAACGGATGGGCGCGCAGATCGAAGGTCCCGGTACAGACACTATTCTGATTCAAGGTGTCGAGACGCTCCACGGAACCAGCTACTCGGTTCTACCGGATCGAATCGAAAGCGGCACCTACCTCGTCGCTGCGGCGATCACGGGTGGGCGGGTCAAGATCAAGGGTACGCGGCCCGATCATCTGGAGGCGGTTCTGAGCAAGCTTCAAGAGGCAGGGGCCACCGTGCAGCGTGGGTCGGATTGGATTGAGCTCGACATGGCCGGACGACGGCCGACGGCAGTCAACCTGCATACCTCGCCCTACCCGGGGTTCCCGACCGACATGCAGGCACAATTCTGCGCCCTGAATGCAGTTGCGGCCGGCACCGGCACGATCATCGAGACTATTTTCGAGAACCGTTTTATGCACGCCCAGGAGTTACAACGCCTGGGTGCTGATCTGTCAGTCGAAGGGAACACCGTCGTTATTCGCGGGGTGGAGCGCCTCGCGGGTGCGCCGGTGATGGCGACCGACTTGCGGGCGTCGGCCTCGCTGGTTCTGGCGGGGTTGGCGGCAGAGGGCGTGACGATTGTGGAGCGTATCTACCACATCGATCGTGGCTACGAGCGTCTCGAAGAGAAGCTCGCCCTACTCGGTGCGGAGATACGCCGGCTACCCGGTTAGCTTTGCGACTGACGGCCGTTCCTCAAGAACGGCCTCGGTCTCGAACAGGCCGGTGCCACGCCTAATCGCGCGAATCCGGATCGTTTGTCCGGGGCGCGCGCTTGCTACCAGGTTCATCATCTGCTGCGGACTCAACATCCGTTCGCCGTCAACATGGGTCACGATATCGCCGCGCCGCAAGCCCGCCGCGGCTGCTGGTCCGCTGACGTTGAGCAGTTGCAGCCCGGGCCCGGAGAGACCCAAGGATTGAGCCTGTAGTATCGGCAGATACGAGGCGTTTACGCCCAGCCAGCCGCGGATAACGCGACCATGCTCGATAAGCTCGGCCATGACGCCGCGAACCAAGTTGACCGGGATCGCGAAACCGACGCCGGCCGGAATTACCTGACCCTGCAAGGCGGGGCCGACGAAGAATGTATTGATGCCAACCAATTCACCGCGGGCGTTGACGAGCGCGCCGCCGGAGTTGCCGACGTTGATAGCCGCGTCGGTCTGAATGAAACTCTCGAAGGTGGCTACGCCCAGGCCGCGGCCGATCGCACTGACGATTCCCTGAGTCACCGTCTGACTTAGTCCGAAGGAGTTACCGATGGCGAGTACGATGTCGCCGATCTGCAGGGTATCGGAGCGCCCGAGCACGATACTTGGCAGGTCCGGCAAGTCGATCTTCAGCAACGCCAATTCGGTCTCGGGATCGGCGCCCACGAAGACGGGCTCCACCGCCCGCCCGTCCGCCAGCTGGACATAGATCTCGTCGGCATTCTCAATCACGTGCCAGTTCGTGACCAGGTAACCATCCTGGCTGATGACGACACCCGAGCCGAGGCCTTCGCCCGCCAACGGGCTGGTCGTCAGGCCGGCGAAACCGTTGCGCTGTCCGGGGATTCCCGCGGTATAGATGTTCACGACCGCCGGTGCGCTGGCGGCGACCGCCGCTGCATAGCTTCCGGGCGCTTCGGTCGAGCTGCGCTGCTCCAGCCTCACGAGATCCGGCTTGATCAACACGACCAGGAAGGCCAGAGCCAGACCGATAGCTGCCGACTGGCCGACGAAAGCAAGAGCCTTAGTGATTGGGCGCATGGAACTAGTTTAGCAGGATGGGTGGCCCAGCCTCGTCGGTGGCCAAGCGCTTCAGCCACTGTGTATAATTCCGCGAACTTCTGCAGCGCCATCTCGGCTGGAGGCGCGGTTTCCGCAGCCCATGGGCAGCGGGGCCCGATGCGTCTCAGCAACAACACACGATCAATCGAGAAACTAACCAGCAGCTGACCGAGACTTCAGGTCAGCCTGGGAGTGCTTAATGACGGACAATCGGGACTTCACCAGGCGCCACTTTCTAACCGCCGCCACCGCCGTTACGGGTGGTGTTGGCCTGGTCGCCGTTGCAGTGCCTTTCGTCGCTTCGTTCGGTCCCAGCGCACGTGCTTATGCTCTCGGTGCCCCAGTGGAGGTGGATATCAGCAAAGTGGAGCCCGGCGCGATGATCAAAGTGGTATGGCGTGGACGGGTCATCATGATCGTGCATCGGACCGATGACATGCTTACCCGTTTGGCAACGATTGAGGATGAACTTGCCGATCCGGCATCGCTAGAGTCGGAGCAGCCGCAGTTTGCCACCAACCCTCAGCGTAGCCTGAAGCCCGAGATTCTGGTGGTCGAGGGTGTCTGCACGCATTTGGGGTGTGTGCCCATAGCTCGCTTCGAAGTCGGACCGGCCGACCTGGGTTCAGACTGGCCCGGCGGCTTCTTTTGTCCGTGTCATGGCTCCAAATTCGATCTGGCCGGGCGTATCTACAGTGGTTTTCCGGCGCCTACCAATCTACGCGTACCGCCCCACAGCTTCGTCACCGAGAATATTGTGTTGATCGGTGCCGACAGCGGGGCGACGTAATGGCGCCCATCCGATCAGGCCTTATGCATCACCTCGGCCGAAATCTGACGGCGCTCACGACTTGGATCGACGCCCGATTTCCGATGACGAAGCTCCTCAAGGAACATATTACGGAGTACTACGCGGCGAAGAATTTCAACTTCTGGTACGGCTTCGGTGTACTCGCCACCGTCGTGCTCGCGATACAAATTGTCTCCGGAATCCTGTTAACCATGAATTACAAGCCCTCCGCGGAGGACGCGTTCGCCTCGGTGGAATACATCATGCGCGATGTGAACTGGGGATGGCTCATTCGCTATCTGCATTCCACCGGCGGGTCGGCTCTCTTCATCGTCGTTTATCTGCATATGTTTCGTGCGATGCTCTACGGTTCCTATAAAAAACCACGAGAGTTGATCTGGCTGGTTGGGATGGCGATCTATTTTTGCCTGATGGCAGAGGGCTTCTTCGGCTATCTGCTGCCGTGGGGCAATATGTCCTACTGGGGCGCGCAGGTCATCGTGTCGTTATTCGGTGCAGTGCCGGTGGTTGGCGAGGGCTTGGCCGAGTTGATCCGCGGCGACTTCTACATCTCCGATATTACGTTGAACCGCTTCTTTGCCTTCCACGTGATCGCGGTGCCGCTGGTGCTCCTGCTGCTCGTGGTCGTCCATATCATGGCGCTGCACGAAGTCGGGTCGAATAATCCGGACGGCATCGAGATCAAGGAACACAAGGACGCCGACGGTAAGCCGCTCGACGGCGTCGCGTTCCATCCTTACCACACGAGCAAAGATCTGGTCATCATTCTGGTGTTCGCAATCGCGTTCTCGGCGGTGTTGTTCTTCGCGCCGGAACTGGGCGGCTACTTTTTGGAACACGCAAACTTTGAGCCGGCCAACATGCTGCAGACGCCCGAACACATTGCGCCCCTCTGGTATTTCACGCCGTTCTACGCAATCCTTCGAGCGGTACCCGATAAATTGCTCGGCGTGATTTTGATGGGTCTGGCGGTAATGTTGCCGATTTTCCTGCCGTGGCTGGATCGCTGCAAGGTTAAGTCGATCCGCTATCGCGGCTGGGTCTACAAGCTGGCGCTGGGGATCTTCGTGACCAGTTTCCTGGTATTGGGGTATCTTGGCCTGCAGCCCGTCAGCGATACTTACACGCTGGTGGCGCGGGTGTTTACATTTACCTACTTCGCGTTTTTCGTCCTGATGCCCTTTTACACGAGTTGGGAGAAGCCCAAGCCGGTTCCCGAGCGGGTGACAAATTGACCGTTAGGGCGACGTTGTTGACATTGGGATTGGCGTTTAACGTCGCCGCGCTCGCCCAGCATGCGGGCGGCGGGGCGCTGCCCATGGAGCCTGCGAATACCGACGTAAGCGATCTCGCCGCCCTGCAGCGAGGTGCGAAGTACTTCGTCAACTATTGTTTCGGCTGTCATTCCGCTCAATACGTGCGCTATAACCGCCTCGGCGCGGATCTCGGGCTAACCGATGCTCAGCTAGTCGAGAACATCATGTTTACCGGCGAGCGGCCGTTCGACATGATGACCAATGCCATGACCGATGAGGATGCGGCCGCGTGGTTCGGTATTGCGCCGCCGGACTTGTCCCTGATCGCAAGGAGCCGGGGAACTGACTACCTCTACAATTTCTTGCGCGGTTTCTATCAGGACGACACTGCACTGAGCGGCGCTAATAATCTTTGGCTGGAGAATACTGCCATGCCGCACGTTCTGTGGGAACTACAGGGTGTACGCAGAGCCGTATTCGTCGATAGGGACGTCGACGGCGTCGTCGTGCCGACATTCGAGCATTTTGAGCCTGTCATTCCGGGCACACTCAGTGAGGCGGAGTATGATGGGTTCGTACGCGATATCGTGACCTTTCTCGATTACATCGGCGAGCCGATGCAACTGGAGCGCCGAGCGCTGGGCGTACGGGTTATAGGATTCCTACTGGTATTTCTCCTGATTGCCTACATGCTCAAGAGAGAGATCTGGAAGGACGTCGATTAACGTTCTTGTTATTTTTGTTTCCGTTCTACGTCACCAGGAGATGTTCCCATGACGGTAATCGCCAACCGTCGCTCAGTCATGACGCTCTTCTCCAGGCCAACCGATGTATGGAGTCATCGTGTACGGTTGGTACTCGCTGAGAAGAGCCTCAATATAGATCTCGTCGATGTCGACGACGGAGTTTTTCCCGAAGATCTGCTGGACCTCAATCCCTACAATAGCGTGCCTACTTTGGTAGACAGGGATTTGGTGCTGTATGACTCCGGTGTCATTATTGAATATCTTGACGAGCGATTCCCTCACCCGCCGCTAATGCCGGTGGATCCCGTCACCCGTGCGCAGTTTCGCCTCGCGCTCTATCGCATTGCGCAGGACTGGTACTCGCTTGCCAGCGAGATTGAGGAAGGCGGGGATCGAAAACCGGTGACCAGAGCAAGGAAAGCGCTGCGGGACAGTATCGTTTCGAGCGTTGAGATTTTTAGTGCGAGACGATTCTTCCTCAGCGACGACTACTCCCTGGTCGATTGTAGTATCGCTCCGATCTTGTGGCGTCTGGAAGTATTCAATATCGACCTACCCTCTCAGGCTAAGCCCATACAACGGTACATGGACGAGATCTTCTCCAGGCCGTCGTTTCAGGCGAGCCTGAGCGAGTTGGAGCAAGAGATGCGCCAATAGGCTCATGACACAGGCCAGATCCAAACCCCGCGCTTGAATCTCGTCGCCGATCCTAGTTAGTTCGCATCGTCACCTTGAATCCCGGCGTCAATCAGATCGCACAAACAATGGATAATGAGCAGGTGCACCTCCTGGATGCGGCAGGTTCGCTCCGCAGGGACACGCAGCTCGACGTCTTCGGAGTTCAGACTCCGAGCAATGGTGCCACCGTCGCGACCGGTTAAAGCGACGACCTTTAGGTCTCGATCGTGCGCCGTAGTGATCGCACGCAAAACGTTCTCCGAATTTCCCGATGTCGAGATGGCAAGCAGCACATCGTGCGGCTGAGCGAGCGCCCTGACCTGTTTTGCAAATACATTCTCGTAGCCATAGTCGTTAGCAATTGCCGTAAGCGTGGAACTGTCTGTCGTGAGTGCGACCGCCGGCAACCCGGCACGTTCTCGCTCGAAACGACCCAACAACTCAGCAGAAAAATGTTGCGCATCGGCGGCTGAGCCGCCGTTGCCACAACTTAAGACCTTACCGTTGTTCAGTAGACTCTGCACCATCAGTTGCGCTGCTTTCGCTATCTGCGGCGCGAGGGTCTCCGACGCTTGCTTGACCGCAACGCTTTCTCGAAAATGGGCTAGGACACGATCGTCCATGTGCTTGCCATGTGCCTCGGTAGCCACAACTCTGCCTGCAAAGGACGCTTCCTTCAAGGCGGCCGCGCAAGAGCTACTGTGCGACTGTCGGTATTCTCGCCTTAGTCGGCATCAAATGCGTTCTGCATCCACTGAAACTGCGGTGTCGTTGTATCGATATCGCTCACGGCGAAGACGTCGAAACGTAGCGGCTGCGTGTTCCACTGTGGGTTACACATCAGGAGATGTTGTGTCGCCATGATAATTTTACGCCGCTTTTTCCTGTCGACGCTTTCTATGGCGGAAGCGAGACTGCCTTTCTTCCGAGCGCGGACTTCCACGATGACAATCGTCGCGCCGTCGCTGCAGACCAGGTCCAGTTCGCCCAGCCTGCAGCGATAACGTTGTTTCAGAATTCGCAGCCCGCGGGTCTGCAGATAGTCTCGGGCGACCGCTTCCCATGAGTGGCCGGATGCCTGTCGGGTCATCCCATGAAAGATGAGTGGCGTGCGCCTATCTTAGGTCCGCAAGTTTCGCCGGAGCCTCGACGAGCGCATCGTCCAGGCTACGCAAGGCGACCGGTCGGCCGTTGCGGAACTGAGCCAATGGCAAGCGGCGATGCACTCGACCGTCGCTGTCCAGACTTAACTCCCCGGACATGGCTGGGATTGCGGTGAAACGTCCAGTCTGGTGGTAAAGCAATGGGATCAGCCGGTAGGCGTCAAAGCCCATTGCGAACAATCGTGGCCATTGGGCAACCCGCTGCGGCCAGTAGGTCGCGAGCGTCGCCTTGAGTTTGGCCGAAGTCACGTCGGGCGACAGCAACCATGGGGAGTCCGGAAACAGAATGCCGTTCAGATCCGCATCGCCAGTGCCGTTCGCCGGGTCGTAAACTTCTGAGGTTGCGTAGGTTGGAAGATCTCCGGCGTAGTGGAAACGTAGCTGCGGCGCGAGCAGCCGCCCGTTGTTCGCGTCGGTAGCGATGAAGATGACGTCGACGTCCTGACGGCGTCGCGGTTCGAACTCCAACGGTATGCTGATATTGGCGGCCAGCCGCCGGTAACGTTGATTGCTCCGGGTCAGATTCAATAGTGTCGTAATGGCCAGTGAGTAATCCTGGCTGTCGGGGTCGTAACCTCTGAACTGCAACAATTCTCCGCCCAACCGTTCGAACTCGTTGCGAAAGCTGTTCAACAGCCGGATTCCCCAGTCACTATCGGGAATCAGCGCAACGGCGTTGACTGCGCCTTTGGCGGCGGCGTGACGGGCGATCTCGACCGCTTCATCCTCGGGTGCCAGAGCGAACTGATAGAAATTCGGGCGCACGGGCGTCTCGCTCTGCACAAAGTTCAGTGCTAGCGTAGGAGTCAGGCTGGCGCTGCCGGCAATCCGCTCTACATTCGGTTTCAACAGCGGACCGACGATAAAGTCAGCACCGTCGATCTGGGCGCGAAGATAAGCCTGCTCACTGCCGAGTATGTCGGTGTCGTACACCTTAATATGCGCGCGTAGACCTTTACCGTTGGTGCGCAGATGTGCCGCGATAAAGCCGTCGCGGATCGCAGCGGCCTGCTCGCGCCGACTACTGAGCGGCAGCAGCAGGGCGAGTTGTCTCGGGTAGATCTGCGCGAGTCGGTTCCGCTCGAGGAGCTCGGACAGGAACGTGGTCGCGGCCGGGTGGTTCGGATAGTTCTTTTGCCAGCCGAGCAACCCGAGTTCGAGTCCGGCTGGGTTGCTGCGATACGCCGATGCTACGGGTTGCAGCGCGAGCCAACCATCGATCACCGGGTCGCCACTCGCGCCCAACGGTCGGCTAACCGTTTGCTCTCGCAGCCCCTTCCAGATCAATTCGTGATTAGCCATGACCTCGGCTGAGTCGTTCAGCCACAGCTCCCGCTCCACCAGAACTGCGACCGCCGCCTCTACCTGAGACAGCTGAAACAGGGCGCGGCCCTCGATCGCAGCCGCCGCGACGAGAATCACCGGGTCCGGAGGCCGACCGAGACGAGTCAGCATGTCGAGCGCAGCTTCAGGTCGGCCTTCCTCGAGCTCGATGGCTGCAGAGAGGATCAGGATCGCCTGGCGTTGTTGCGCGTTACCGGACGCGCGAGCCTGAGCCAACCAGAGTCTGGCGTTGTTCGTGTCGCCGCTGTCGATCAACAGTTGCGTGCCGGCCATGAGGTAATCGGCCTTGGCAGCGCCAACGCTGGCCGCGACCAGATCGGCGTACAGTTGCAACGCGCCGCCGATATCGTCCGCACGGACGAAATCCTCGGCCCGCTGACGTGTCTGCTGGTCGGGCGTCAGCAGCGTGGGCCCAACGGCTGTACAGCCCGACATGAAGATCAGGCCCGCTGCGGCCGCCGTTATGTAGAATTGTCTCAGCATCGTTCGCGATTGTGTATTCAGCTTTCGTCCAGGCAGCATAAACTCATGAGCGCAACATCCTCCGGAACACTTTATGTGGTTGGCACGCCGATCGGGAACTTAGGGGATCTGAGTGCGCGCGCCCGCAGCGTCCTGGGGGCCGTAGATCTAATAGCCGCTGAGGATACTCGGCGAACTCGGCGATTGCTATCGAGTATCGAGCTAAACGCGACACTAATGGCCTACCACGAGCACAACGAACAACAACGGACGCCGGTGCTGATCGGTCGGCTACAACAGGGCGACTCCGTGGCTTTGGTCAGCGATGCCGGTATGCCGTCGATCAGCGACCCGGGGCTGCGACTCGTCCGGGCGGCCCTGGCCGAGAAGCTGCCGGTCGTGAGCGTGCCTGGGCCCACTGCGGTGATAGCCGCGCTGACTATCTCCGGCCTCGCGACGGACCGTTTCGTCTTCGAGGGTTTTCTGCCACGTCGCAGCGGCCCCAGACGCCAACGCGTCGAAGCGCTGCTGAGCGAATCCCGGACCATGGTTTTCTATGAGGCCGTCCACCGGATCGCAGCAACGCTCGAGACGCTGGCAGGGCTGTTCGGCCCGGACCGTCCCGCCGCGATCGCGCGGGAGCTGACCAAACTCCATGAGCGTGTTTATACCGGCACACTAGCCGGGCTCAAAAGCCAGCTCGGTAATGAGATTCCGCTGAAGGGCGAGTTCGTGCTGCTCGTCGCCGGCAGCGCCGCCGTCCGTTCGGCGAGCACTGCCGAGGCGCAGCGAATCTTTGCCATCTTGAGCAACGAGTTGTCGGCGAAGGCAGCCGTCGCTCTGACAGCTAAGATCACGGGCCTCAGCCGCAACGACGTCTACCAGCTGACACGGCTGCCCGATTGAACGCAGCGCTTCGCGGCCAGACGGCCGCTTCTACAACGGCGACGCTTTAGGTAGTAACCTTGCTGTTGGGAGTCGGCCGGGCAGTCGCTGGGATATTCCTGGAGGAAAGTCCGGGCTCCATGGGCAGGGTGCCAGGTAACTCCTGGGGGGCGTGAGCCTACGGCTAGTGCCACAGAAAATATACCGCCGGACGTACAGTTCGGTAAGGGTGAAATGGTGCGGTAAGAGCGCACCGCGCACGTGGTAACGCGTTGCGGCAGGGTAAACCCCACCCGGAGCAAGACCAAATAGGGGAGCGTTTTAGTGTGCCCGCACGAGCTCCCGGGTAGGTCGCTAGAGGTGTGCGGTGACGCACATTCGAGATGAATGACTGCTCTCGACAGAACCCGGCTTACAGGCCGGCTCCCGCTTCGAGTCGTGTCGCTCGCTGAGTGTCGGCGCGAAATTCTGCAAGTGAGTCAAATCTACCCTCATAACCGACTGATTTTTTGGCGAGGAGATTCTTGCCAAATTCGTCCGCCGCGTCGCTAACCTACTGGCAAACAAAAAAATATCGGCTTCCTCGGTTGACAGTTACCGGTCGGCCTTCTTATAGTGGGCTGAAGTGGAGAGAAGTGGGGAAAAATGCAACGGGTATGTTCCGCGGCGCTTCCAAAGTTACCCTGGATTCGAAAGGGCGGCTGGCGATTCCGAGTCGATATCGGGAACGCCTCAACAGCCGTTGCGAAGGGCACCTGGTCGTCACCGTCGATAGGGATCATTGCCTTCTCATTTACCCCCTACCCGACTGGGAGGAAATTCAGCGCAAGCTGGATCGTCTGCCGTCCTTTAACAAATTGGCGCGGGAGACCCAGCGCCTCATGGTGGGTTATGCCACCGACCTCGAGTTGGACGGTCACGGTCGCATCCTGTTGTCCCAAGCTCTGTGCGAATTCGCAGACCTGGATAAACAAACCATGCTGATCGGTCAGGGTAACAAATTCGAGCTATGGGACGAAGAACGTTGGAATCAGCGCCGGGATAAATGGCGGTCAAGCGATGATCTCGACGACGAGGACTTGCCTCCTGAACTCGAATCGCTATCGCTCTGAGCGCCGCACAGTTGACAGACATGACCGATCACCAGCCGGTTCTGGTGAATGAGGCGCTAGAAGGTCTGGCGATAGTAAGAGACGGTTGGTATGTCGATGGAACCTATGGCCGCGGCGGGCATAGCGCAGAGATACTCACGCAACTCGGGGAGCACGGACGATTGTTCGCTCTGGATAAAGATCCTGAAGCTGTGGCACACGGCCGCGCTCGCTTCGCCGCGGAGCCCCGCTTCGCGATCGAGCACGGTAGCTTCGAATTCATCGATCGTTATGCGAACGCGTGGTTGCAGGGGAATGCCCTGGCGGGTGTGCTGCTCGACCTCGGCGTTTCGTCGCCGCAGCTCGACACAGCCGCACGGGGTTTCAGCATCATTCATGATGGCCCTTTAGACATGCGCATGGATCCGACTCGAGGCGAGACGGCAGCGGAGTGGCTGCAGCGCGTGGAGGAAAATGAGCTGCGGCGCGCTCTCTACCGCCTCGGCGAGGAGCCACGCGCACCCCAGATCGCAGCGGCCATCGTCAAAGCTCGGGCGATCGCACCCATCACCAGAACGCAGCAGCTCGCCGAACTCGTGGCACAGAGTTCAGGTTATAGACGCAGCCGCGTCCATCCGGCGACTCGCGTGTTTCAGGCCATCAGGATCCAGATCAACGCCGAACTCGCGGCTTTGGAGCGCGCGCTGAAACGGTGCGTGGAACTGCTGACCACAGGCGGCAGACTATGCGTGATCAGCTTTCACTCCTTGGAAGATCGGATCGTCAAACGCTTTATCGCGCGTGAGGCGAAGGGTGACCCCGCCTACGCAGGTTTGCCGGAGATGCCGCCGCTCGCGCGACCGCGCCTGCGCCGAATCGGTCGTCTGATTCGTCCGTCGGCGGCCGAAGTCTCAAACAATCCACGGGCGCGCAGCGCGCGTCTGCGAGTCGCCGAGCGGCTTGAAGTCTTCGCCACGTGACAAGCCAACAGCTTCAACTAGGCCTGTGTGTGCCGTTGGCGGCGGCCGTCGTGATCTCAGGAGTGTGGGTCGTTACGACCAAGCACCAGGCTCGGCAGCTGTTCGGCGAACTGGAGGCGCTCAATAGAGAACGGGATCGACTGCAGGTCGACTGGGGTCGCCTGCAGATCGAAGAGAGCACCTGGGGGACACACTCGCGAGTCGAGACACTCTCCAGAGACCGCTTGTCCCTGGATCGGCCGACACCGGAGCAGATCGTCGTGGTCGCGGCACCAGGCCCATGAGCAGGCACCGCAAATCCTACATCGTCGTCTGGAGCCGCTGGCGAAGCACCGCGTTGCTCGGCGTCTTTATTCTGGCCGGCTTGATGCTGGAGGCACGGGTCCTTTATCTGCAGATAATGGAAAAGGAATTTCTCGAAGCTCAGGGTGACGATCGGCATCTAAGAACCGTACAGATCTCTGCCCACCGCGGGCCGATCACCGATCGCTACGGTGAGCCGTTGGCGGTCAGTACACCGGTAGACAGCATCTGGGCCGCTCCGCGGGAGCTGATGCCGGCCCTCGAGCGGTTAGGCGAGCTGGCCGAGGTGCTGGAACTGGACCTTGACTGGATCGCCCGGCGGATCACGAGCAATCTCGATCGCGAGTTCGTCTATCTGCGACGTCATCTGCGCCCCGACCATGCCGCCCGGGTTTTGCAATTGGGCCTGCCGGGTGTCAGCGCGCTCAGGGAATATCGCCGCTATTACCCGGCCGGTGAGGTAGCCGGTCACCTGATCGGCTTCACCGATATCGATGATCGCGGCCAGGAAGGACTTGAACTCGCCTACGACTACTGGCTTAGCGGTGAGATCGGTGCCAAACGAGTCCTCCAGGATCGGCTCGGCCGAGTCATCGAAGACGTCGAGCTGATCCGTACGGCGCAGCCCGGCCGAACCTTGAGGACCAGCATCGATCTGCGCATCCAATATCTTGCGTACCGGGAGTTAAAGCAGGCTGTAGCCGAGAACCACGCGCTCTCCGGTTCGGTCGTCATCTTGGACGTGACCACCGGCGAGGTGCTGGCGATGGTCAACCAACCCGGTTACAACCCGAATGACCGGGCCCAGCTTGAGGCTGCCCGCTACCGCAATCGGGCGGTAACGGACATATTCGAACCGGGCTCGAGTTTCAAGCCGTTCATCGTTGCGGCTGCGCTCGAATCCGGTCGCTACGAACCGAGTTCGATCATCGACACGACGCCGGGATATCTGCGCGTCGGCGGTAAGATTCTGACGCAGGACAACAACAACCTCGGCAAGATCGATATCACCACGATGCTCGCCAAGTCGAGCAGCGTTGGCGCGGCAAAGCTCGGCCTGGAGCTCGAACGGGAGCAGCTCTGGGCGGTCCTGTCGAACTTCGGCATCGGCCGCTTGACCGACAGTGGATTTCCGGGCGAGTCTGCCGGCGTGCTCAACGATCCGCGATACTGGCGACCGGTCGGGCAGGCGACACTGGCGTACGGCTATGGCCTGTCGGTCACGGCGCTGCAGCTTGCCCAGGCCTACAGCGTGATCGCCGCCGACGGCATCCGCCGGCCCATCTCGCTGCTCGCGCAGGATGACCGCACGGCGGGTCAACGGGTCGTGTCGGTGGATACGGCGCGCGCGCTGCGAGCCATGCTCGAGATCGTGGTTTCTCCGGCGGGCACCGGGCAACGTGCCTCGATCGTAAACTTTCGCGTGGCCGGCAAGACTGGCACCACGAAGAAATTCAGCCTCGGTGGATATGCAGACGATCGCTATCTCGCGGTCTTTTCCGGGCTGGTTCCGGCCAGTGATCCGAAGCTCGTCGCCGTGGTTGTGATCGACGAACCCCAGGGCCAGGATTATTCGGGTGGCGAAGTAGCCGCGCCGGTATTTGCGCGGATCCTGTCGGGCGTCTTGCGCCTGTTGGCGATTCCGCCCGACGCATTGCTAACGCCGCCACTGATGATCATGGCCCAGGCGGAGGTTGCTCCATGATGGCGGCCCTGGCGACAGCGGCGATGACGCTGGGGGAGTTGTTCGGTTCGGCCGCCGGAGACCTGGGTGGCGTCCAAGTTCAGGATCTGGTGCTCGACAGTCGGCAGGCCGGGCCCGGCGCCGCCTTTCTCGCAGTGCCGGGTACGCAGAGTCACGGCTTGGATTACCTCGACGACGCACTTGCTCGTGGTGCGGTGGTGGTCGTTTATGAGCCCTCGGCAGACCATCAGGAAGTGGCCGCACCGAGCATTGCCGTTCCCGGACTCAAGGCACGACTCGGCGCTCTCGCACGGGTCTTTTTCGCCTACGAGGCCGAGCCGCCGACACTGGCCGGGGTCACCGGTACGAACGGCAAGAGTACGGTGGCGCATCTGCTCGCCGAGGCGCAAACGCTTCACGGTACGCCATGCGGCTACCTCGGCACGCTGGGTCAGGGTGTCCCACCGCACGTTGTCGCGCAATCCCTGACGACGCCCGATTGTTTGACGCTACACAGAACGCTGCACTCCATGTCGGTGAGCCATGCAGCGATCGAGGTCTCATCGCATGCGCTGGCCCAGGACCGAATCGCCGGACTGGAGTTCGGTACCGCCGTCTTTACCAATTTGTCCCGCGATCACCTCGACTACCACGGTGATCTTGCGAGTTACAGAGATGCCAAAGCGCGCTTGTTTAATTTACCGACTCTGCAACACGCGGTGCTTTTTGCCGACGATCCATTCAGCCCGGTTCTGGCACGGCAGCTCGACGCAGCGGTGACACGATTTGACGTGAGTCTGCAACAAGACGCCGATATTCGTGGCCGCCTGGTCAACGCCGACTGGCACGGGATCAAACTTGAGGTGCGGGGTCCTGGAGGGTCGGGCGTGATTCGGTCCTCGCTGGTCGGCGATTTCAACGCCGAGAATCTATTGCTGGCGCTGGGGGCATTGATGGCCTGGGATGTGTCGCTGGCGGACGCTTGTGAATTGCTGGGCAAATGCTCGAGTCTCGCCGGCCGCATGCAGGTATTCGGCGGTGATCACGGCAAGCCGCGGGTCGTCGTCGATTTCGCCCACACGCCAGCCGCTCTGGCAAGCGTACTTGAGAATCTGCGTCGACTGACTAGCGCCGAGCTGTGGTGCGTGTTCGGTTGTGGCGGACAGCGAGACTCGGGTAAGCGAGCTGCCATGGGCACGGCGGCCGCGCGACTCGCGGAGCACATCGTACTGACCGATGACAATCCTCGGGACGAGGATCCGGGCGTGATTGTCGCTGACATTCGCGCCGGGATGGCTGCGCATCCCGATGTCTGGATCGAGCACGATCGGCGCAGAGCGATTACCGATGCTATCAACCAGGCTCACGCGGACGATGTGGTGCTGGTGGCGGGGAAGGGCCACGAAGAGTCGCAATGGGTCGCTGGCGAGCAACGGAAATTCAGCGACCGCGCCGTCGTCGAAGAGGCGTTGGGAGAACGAGCGTGATGTCCCGGACGTTAGCGGCAGTCGCGGAGAAGCTTCAAGTCAACCTGATCGGCGAGGATGCCAGCTTCGGCCCGATCAGTATCGACAGCCGCAGCCTGAACGGCGGCGCATTGTTCGTCGCGATCGAAGGCAAGAATTTCGACGGTAACGATTTTGTCGCGGATGCCCGCTCCCGGGGTGCTGTGGGTGCGCTCGTATCTCGCCGCGCGAAGGTCCCTCTGCCGCAAATTAAGGTTGCCGATACCCGCATTGCATTCGGGCAGATGGCGCGTGCTTGGAGAGAAAACGTCCCGATACCAGTCGTGGCCGTGACCGGTAGTAACGGCAAGACCACGGTCAAGGATCTCATCGCGAACATTCTAAGGTGTCAGCGCAATGTCTGTGTAACCGAGGGCAATCTGAACAACGACATCGGCGTGCCGTTAACACTGATGGCGTTGGACGAGACGCACGACGCGATGGTAGTCGAGTTGGGTGCCAATCACTTAGGCGAGATTGACTATCTGAGCAGTCTTGTGCAGCCGACGGTTGGCGTGATCACGAATGCTTACGCCGCACATCTGGAAGGGTTTGGTTCGGTCGCAGGTGTCGCTGCGGCGAAAGGTGAGCTGCTCGATCACTTACCTCGCGCCGGAACCGCGGTAATCAGCGCTGATGATGAATTCTGCGAGGATTGGCGGGCGCGTAGCCGAGCTGAGACCGTCCTGACTTTTGGACTTGCCGCCGGCGCCGACTGTACCGTGACCGGAGAGATTGTCGCTGAGACCGCCGCTTGCCAGTTTACGATGCAGCTTCCAGAAGGCGAGCGCGTGGACATTGATCTGCCCCTCGCCGGTCGGCACAACGTGCTGAACGCACTGGCGGCTGCGGCGGCCGCACACGCACTCGGGACAGTGCCCGAAGACATTATTCACGGACTCAATAGCGCCCACGCCGTTCACGGTCGCCTGCACGTCGTATGGCGGCGCGACGGCGCGGCCATTATCGACGACAGTTACAACGCCAATCCGGCCTCGGTTCGTGCCGCACTGGATTACCTCGCGCAAGCGAGTGGTACGCGAGTCCTGGTACTGGGCGATATGGCAGAGCTCGGAGATTCGGCGGAGGCGCTCCACCGCGAGATCGGGCAGTACGCGACCGGTCGTTGTGACGTACTGCTGACGGTCGGGCCGCTGAGCCGGCAGGCTGCTGACGCGTTCGGTAATGCGGGCCGGTCGTTTGCAGATACCGCGTCGCTGGGCAAAGCAGCCGAAGCCATGCTGGCGGAAGACGTGACACTCCTCGTTAAGGGTTCCCGGATCATGGGTCTGGATCAGCTCGTGAGTTTGCTCACAAGCGACGGCATGGCCGGCGCGGAGACGCCATGCTGATCTATCTCGCCGAGTATCTGACACGCTTTCATTCGGGCTTTAATGTCTTTGGTTACTTGACGCTGCGCGCGATTCTCAGCGCGCTTACCGCGTTGGTGCTGTCGTTCGCTTTGGGCCCCGCCGTGATCCAGCGACTCTCTCTACGACGTATCGGTCAATCAGTGCGGCAACTCGGGCCTGAGACTCATCTACCTAAAGCCGGCACGCCAACGATGGGAGGGGCGTTGATATTGCTTGCCATCGTCGTGAGCACATTGCTCTGGAGCGACCTGAGCAATCGCTTCATCTGGATAGTCCTGATCGTGACGCTGGCCTTCGGTGCCATCGGTTTTCTGGACGACTACTTGAAGGTCATTGTCGGCGACTCCAAAGGCCTGCGTCCGTCCAGAAAGTTCTTCTGGCAGTCGGTGGTCGGGATAGGCGGGGCACTGGTGCTGTACCTGACTGCGGACAATCCCGCTGTCGAAAGGGCGCTCCTGATTCCCTATTTCAAAGACACGATGATACCGATGAGTATCTTCGTTTACGTTCCATTTACCTATCTGGTCATCGTCGGCTCATCCAACGCCGTGAATCTTACCGACGGTCTGGATGGGCTAGCGATCATGCCGACGGTACTGGTTGGCAGTGCTTTAGGTATTTTCGCCTACGCCGCAGGCAATGTGGTGTTCTCAGGTTATCTTGGTATTCCGTACGTTGCGGGGTCCGGAGAGATGTTGGTTTTCTGTGCGGCCCTGGCTGGCGCCGGCCTGGGCTTCTTGTGGTTCAACACCTATCCCGCGCAGGTCTTTATGGGGGACATCGGGGCGTTAGCGCTCGGTGCAGCCCTGGGCCTCGTGGCTGTGGTGGTGAGGCAAGAACTGGTGTTGTTCATTATGGGCGGTGTATTCGTCGTCGAAACCGTCTCGGTCATTATCCAGGTTGCCTCCTACAAGATGACAGGCCGGCGTGTTTTTCGCATGGCCCCGTTGCACCATCACTTCGAGCTCAAAGGCTGGGCCGAACCCAAAGTGATAGTGCGTTTTTGGATCATTACGGTGATTCTGGTTCTAATTGGATTGGCAAGTCTGAAAATTAGATGACAAGTAGTGTTAGCCGGATCGTCACACAATACGATGAGAGCGCAGTGAGCACTGCCGCGCAGGACAGCGGGACTCTGGTGGTGGGACTCGGTGTCACGGGTCTCGCTACGGCACGGTATCTCGCTGCGCAGGGCGTCGACGTCACGGTGATCGACAGCCGTCGGGCACCGCCCGGCCTCGCCGAGTTGCGGCAGACTCATCCCGAGATACCCGTGATTATCGAGAGTGAGGATCCGCGTTGGCTCGAGGGTGTCGGCCAGGTTGTGTTGTCACCGGGGCTCGGGCTCGATACACCGATTGCACGCCACGCCAGAAAAGCAGGAATTCCTCTGCTTGGCGATATTGAGTTGTTCGCGCGCGCAGCGAAAGCACCGGTGCTGGCGGTAACGGGATCCAATGGCAAAAGCACGGTCGTGACGCTGCTCGAGCGCATGTTGGCAGCGACGGGGCTCGATGTCGCCGCGGGCGGCAACCTGGGCCCGCCGGCGCTGCAGCTGTTAGAGCAGCCCGCCGCCACCTATCTGCTGGAGATATCGAGTTTTCAACTGGAGACTACCGAGGGCCTGAAACCGCTGGCCGCTGCCGTGCTCAATGTTTCCCCGGATCATCTGGATCGGCATGGGAGCCTTGCGGAGTACGCGGAATTGAAGTCGAAGCTGTTGCGCGCCGCGAATACGGCGGTGTTCAATTGGGATGATCCGCTGGTTCGGACGATGGGCCTAGAACATCCGCGGGCGATTCCCTTTTCGCTGCGCGAGAGTCCCGATAACGGTTACGG
>Ga0209987_10000098_pt1 | contig 38340 bp, 29 predicted proteins | sample N074metaG_FD_182134 | JGI IMG/M metagenome (GOLD analysis project Ga0209987, IMG submission 182134) | Deep subsurface microbial communities from Kermadec Trench to uncover new lineages of life (NeLLi) - N074 metaG (SPAdes) (version 2) | ecosystem: Environmental > Aquatic > Marine > Ocean trench...
TATCAAATTGAGATTGATAAGCCCTCGCTTGATCCAGCTTCTGCTCGAAACGGGTGTGATGGGGGCGAAGTTCTCCCGGATGGGCCTCCCGGGTATAGACAAACACGAAGTCGAATCCTTTGTCCCGGTATTCGATGGCAAGTTTCTCCATAGCCGGCCCGGCTATGCCACAAAACGGTCAGGTCAGGCTTCCGAATTCAAGAACGACATTGGATTGGGCCGTCAGATCAGACAACTTCACTTTCTTTCCGTCCTCAAGACGCGTGGCCTCAAAATCCGGCGCTTGGGTCCCTACCTTCAGCGTTTGTTGAAATCTTGAAAAATCCTCCTCTTCTTCCTCACCGGGAAAATAACCCTCATAATTGTATGGGAGATTCTGAGTCATGATCTTTACCTCTATACCCCCTCTCGACCCGGTCTTGAAGCCGGGGCGTCTCCAGTAAGTTTCTCGATATAGGCTGTGATCCGGGCTAGATGGTACGCCCTGGACGGGGTTAAAGGCAACGAGAGTTAGTGTCTCGTCCCAGGAATAACATGACGTTTGCTGATGGGGCTTGCGAGCGACGCAGAGATCGTCCGCAACCCCCATCAGCCCGAAGGGTGGCGGCGGGACGGCATCGATTTCTTTGTCGCTCCTCCTCCACGATGTCACTGACATCGCGTCGTCGTCGCTTCGCGAACTCGACGCCGTCGCGCTCGCCACAAACGCCATGGTATTCCTGGGACGAGACACTAGATGACATCCGAAGAACGAGCTATTTCTGTTTCAAGGCTTTCTGAAGAGCCGCATCCGTGTTCTTCACATGATCCGGATGTTCCAGTGTGCCACAGCAGTTGTCCTCAAGCTACGCCCCCTCCTAGGATGTAACGATCGTGTTTAAAGGAAGTTCCTTGGTGGGCCTAGATGGATTCGAACCATCGACCTCACGCTTATCAGGCGTGCGCTCTAACCGAGCTGAGCTATAGGCCCACATCGTAAGTGGAGGTGAAGTATAAGCCAAGGGTGCCCTTGAGTACAAGGTTGCAGCGGGTTGACAACAGGGTCCCTATCCTGAAATATTCCATGACGATCTGGGGAAAATCCAGCCGGGATTATGCATAGGTTTTCGTAACGAAGTGACGCAGGCGCCGCGATGACAAGGCATGCGGGGGGGCACCCGCTTGCGGGTCGGGCTCCGCAGGCGTACTCGTGCAGTACGCCGAGGAGCCCAAGGAAGGGGGTACCCGCTTGCGGGTCGCGCAGTCGGTGCAGCACGGCGGATGATTGCGGCACTGCAGTAGACAATTTATGCATAATCCCGGCTAGCTCTCTTTGAGGATGCAACGTGAAGGTACAGTATCGGTTTGCCATTGGAATTCCCGCTTTTCTGGTACTCATCCAGTTTCTGGGACCGGAAAAAACCAATCCTCCCATCGACCCGTTGCGAACGGTTCAAGCCCACCTCAAAGTGACTCCCGAAGTCAGTGCCGTTTTTGAGCGGGCTTGCCAGAACTGTCACTCTCATAAGACGGTCTGGCCCTGGTACAGCAAGGTGGCTCCCGTGTCCTGGTTTGTCATCGATAACGTCAACTTTGGGCGCAGGCTTATGAATCATTCCGACTGGGCCCAATACGATCGGGAAGAGGAGACTCACCTGTTGGAGGAGATGTGTGAGCTGGTTACCCAGGGTGCGATGCCCCTTCTTCCCTATCTGTGGATGCATGATGAAGCTCATCTGGAAGGGCAGGATATCCGGGTGATCTGTGAGTGGACGGAAGGGGAGAGGATGCGCCTCATGAATGAATAGTGAATGCTGCACCCCCACATTCCGGAGGGAGACTATTTGAGAATGACTACCAGTCTTTCCTGGAAACGAACCCTTTCTTCACAGACCAGCTTGAGAGCCTCCGGGTAGATTTGATGCTCCTGCTCCAAGATACGAGCTGAGAGAGTTTCCTCCGTATCCTCATCCAGGACCGGGACCGAGCGCTGCACGATGATGGGACCGTGATCCAGTTTTTCGTCCACAAAGTGGACCGTGCAGCCGCTCACCTTGGCCCCCCACTCCAGAGCCTGTTTTTGGGAGTGCAGGCCGGGAAAGGCGGGAAGCAGCGAGGGATGAATGTTGAGGATCTGCCGAGGGTACTGCTGGACGAACCAGGAACTCAGGAGCCGCATGAAGCCGGCCAGACAAATGACGTCGACCTGGCGGGCTTGCAGCTCTTTGACCACCTGACGGTCATAAGCTTCCCGCTTAATCCCTTTCGAGGGGACACAGACGGCCTCATAGTTGCGCTCCCGGGCGTGGGTTAGACCCGGGGCATCGGGCTTGTTGGAGACGACCAGAACAATACGGGCTGGAATTTTGCCTGCTGTAATGGCATCGGAAAGGGCCAGAAAGTTGGACCCACGGCCGCTCAGTAAAATGGCGACGTTTTTCACCGGTACCGAACCTTTCCGGAACCGTCGGTGATTTCACCGATCAAGTAGAATTTCTCGTCACGGGCGGTTAGAAAGTCCTGCACCCTTTGGACCCGCTCCTCGGCAGCCACCAGAATCATTCCCACTCCCATGTTGAAGGTTCGGTACATTTCCTCGGTATCCACCTTTCCTCGCTCTCGAATGAAGCGAAAGATGGGAAGAATCTCCCAGGTTCCCCGCTGGATGACGGCGTCTAAGTGATCGGGCAGGACCCGGTCCAGATTCCCCGTGATCCCTCCGCCGGTGATGTGGGCCAGAGCTTTGAGATCATCGCTCTGAATCAGTTCCTTGATAACGGGAAGATAGTTGCGGTGAGGGGTCAGCAGCTCCTCACCCACCGTCTTGCCCAGCTCCTCCAGGTGGCTGCCGATGGTGAGTTTTTCCTGCTCGAAGAAGAGTTTTCGAACCAGGGAATATCCGTTGGTGTGAAGTCCCGAGGAGGCCAGACCGATCAGGACGTCTCCCTTCTTGACATGACCCCATTCCCGGACCTTGGATTCATCGGCCAGACCCACGATAAACCCCACCAGATCGTACTCCCCGGCTTGATAAAAATCGGGCATCTCGGCCGTCTCTCCACCCAAAAGAGCACACTCGGATTGGGAACAGCCCTGGGCTAATCCCTGGACGATCTGCTCGACTACTTCAGGTTCCAGCTTTCCGGTTCCGATGTAGTCCAGGAAGAAGAGGGGAAAGGCCCTTTGAACCAGAATGTCGTTGGTACAGTGGGAGACCAGGTCGATGCCCACGGTATTGTGAATGCCGGTTAGAAAGGCGATCTTGAGCTTGGTCCCCACCCCGTCGGCACTGGAGACCAGCACCGGTTTTTGAAGGTTGCTCCAATCGGGACGGTAGAGTCCGGCAAAGCCACCGATGTCGCTCAATACCGCGGAATTAAAGGTTGATCGGGCCAGCTCCTTGATGCGTTCCTTGGCCTGCTTGGCGCGATCGATATCCACGCCACTGTCGCGGTAGGTGAGACCCGAGTCCTGAGTCATGAGCGCCTAGGGATAACCTCTGGCTCCTTTTTCCGTCCGAATGTCAGTTGTCAGCTGTCAACCCGTCTTTCGGTCTGCGGTCTCCGGTCTGTTGTCTGTTGTCTGTTGTTCTGTCTCTTCTGTCTCCTGTCTCTTCTCCTCCACCCCCTGTCTTCGATCTTCGGACGTTTCCAGGTCGAAGAGATTCTGTTGAGGAGTCTCCAGAGAAATGGAGATGGGGTATTCGGCATCAAAGCAAGCACTGCAGAAGTTCTGCTCATCGGAAACCGCTTCCTTCATCCCCTCAAGAGAGAGATAGGCTAGGGTGTCGGCTCCGGTGAAGTCGCGGATCTCCTCCACGACCTTATTGGCTCCGATCAGCTCTTCATTGGTGGGGGTGTCGATTCCGTAGTAGCAGGAGGAGATGATGGGAGGGGAGCTGATCCTCAAATGGACTTCTCGAGCACCGGCGGATCGAACCATCTCAACGATCTTGCCACTGGTGGTTCCCCGGACAATGGAATCGTCGATCAAAATCACTCTTTGATTCTCCAGGAGTTCCTTGACGGGATTGAGCTTGATCTTGACGCCGAAATGGCGGATGGATTGTTTGGGCTCAATGAAGGTGCGGCCTACATAGTGATTGCGGATCAAGCCCAGTTTGAAGGGAATGCCCGATTGATCCGAGTACCCCAGAGCTGCGGTCATGCCCGAGTCGGGGACGGGAACCACCAGATCCGCTTCCACAGGGGACTCTCGTGCCAATTGTCGGCCCATCTGGTACCGGCTCTGGTGAACACTCTTGTTAAAGACCGTGCTGTCGGGACGGCTGAAGTAGACGTGCTCGAAGATGCAGTGGGCATGTCGAGGGGCTGGTGGGAGGGAACTGGATTGAAGCTGATCCCCCTCAATTCTCAGAATTTCTCCGGGAGCGACGTCTCTGATGTACTCCGCCCCGATCAGATCAAAGGCACAAGTCTCTGAGGCCAGCGTGTAGGACCCATTCATGCGGCCCAGACAAAGCGGACGAACCCCGAAAGGATCTCGAATGGCGTAAAGCCGGTCTATGGTTTGGATCACCATGGAATAAGCGCCCTGTACTTGATAGAGAACCTCTTGAAGGGCCAAGTCGAGATTTTGGGTGGAGCATCGGGCCAGAAGATGTAGGATGACCTCGGTATCGCTGGTGGTTTGAAAGATGGCTCCGTCGGCCTCCAGCTTGTGGCGAAGGCGCACGCTGTTGATGAGGTTTCCATTGTGGGCTAAAGCGATGGGTCCGCGCCAGGACTCGGAGACGATGGGCTGAGCATTGGCCAGGGAGCTGGCCCCGGCCGTCGAATAGCGGACGTGTCCGATGGCGGATCTTCCCGGCAGTCTGCTGAGGGTCTCATCATCGAAAACATCGGCCACATAGCCCATGCCTTTCTCCTGGTAAAGGCGTGATCCATCTGTGCTGATGATTCCGGCAGACTCCTGTCCCCGGTGCTGAAGCGCATAGAGGCCCAGATAGGTGTGCCGGGCCGCGTCCGGGTGAGAGGCGATCCCAAACACTCCGCATTCGTCGTGGAACCTATCTTCCGGATCTTGGTTGCTCAATGTTCAAACACTCCATCCAGGAAACCATTCCATACCTGGAATATACGTTGAATGGGAACGGAGATCAAAGACAGCTCATTGACGGAGACCTGAAAAATCTCATCCGTCACTTCTCCCAGCTTCTGGACGTCAAGATCGGAAACCCTTTTCAGGAATTCTTCTTCCTTTTCCTTTTTTACGGAAATCACGATACGACTGGGGCTCTCGCTCAAAAGATAGTGATCCGGACGCAGCGAGGTGGAAGCTTCCATGGAAAGTCCAAGGCTGCGTTGGAAGCAGCATTCGGCCAGGGTCAAAAGAAGGCCGCCCTCGGAGATGTCATGAGCGGACTCAATATATTCCAGCGCGATCAGTTCCAGAAGCTTGTCCTGAAGGGCTTTTTCCTGATTCAAGTCGAGAGTCGGACAGGGTCCGCTAAGGGGCAGTCCCAGGTGTTCCAGATAGGCACTGCCACCCAGTTCTGCTCGCGTTTCTCCCAACAGATAGACGAGATCTCCCACATTTTGAAAGGAAGACTCCCGAACCTGCTTCAGGTCCTCCAGCTTCCCCACGATTCCCAGTATGGGGGTGGGGAGGATGGCAGCCCCGTTGGTTTCATTGTAAAAACTGACATTGCCGCCGGTAATAGGGGTAGCAAAGACTTCACAGGCCTGGCCTATACCTTCCACGCTCTCGATGAATTGCCACATCACCTCCGGGTTTTCCGGGCTGCCGAAGTTCAAACAGTTGGTGGCCCCCAGGGGGCGGGCTCCGCAGCAGACGACATTGCGGCAGCTTTCGGCCACTGCCAGCATGGCACCCATTCGGGGATCCAGATAGGTGAAACGGCTGTTTCCATCCAGGCTCACGGCCAGTCCACTTGACGTTCCCTTCAAACGAAGCACTGCCGCATCGCTTCCCGGCAGAATGGCGGTATTGGTTTGAACCATGTGGTCATACTGCTGAAAGACCCAGCGGCGGCTGCACAGGTGAGGGGAGCTCACGATTTCCTGAAGCAGAGTGTTGTAATCGGAAGGCTCCGGAAAATTCAGATCCTGCCAGCGGGGGAGTTCATCCAGATAGGCCGGTCTTTGAGAGGGACGGTCGTAGAAGGGCGCCTCGTCACTGAGAGCCTTGTTGGGCATCTGGGCAATCTTGCTTCCCTGATCGTAAACGGTCAGGTCGTGGCCCTCGCTCACTTCTCCGATGACCACGGCATCCAGATCCCATTTGCGAAAGATTTCCAGGACCTCTTCCTGACGTTCCTTTTCGGCTACTAGCAACATCCTTTCCTGGGATTCCGAAAGCATGATCTCGTAGGGAGTCATCTTTTCTTCGCGCTGGGGAACACGAGCCAACTCGATCTCAACGCCCACCTCTCCACGGCTTCCCATCTCGCAGGTGGAACAGGTCAGACCGGCTCCTCCCATATCCTGAATTCCCACCACGGCTCCGGTTTTCATGGCTTCCAGACAGGCTTCCAAAAGAAGTTTCTCCATGAAGGGATCGCCCACCTGGACGTTGGGCCGCTTGGACTCAGCGTCTTCGCTGAATTCCTCTGAAGCCATGGTGACGCCGTGAATGCCGTCGCGTCCCGTCTTGGCTCCCACATAGATGAGGGCATTGCCCACTCCGGAGGCCTGGGCTAAAAAGATCTCATCGGCGGCGGCGATGCCCAGGCAAAAGACATTGACCAGGGGATTGTGACTGTAGGCCTCCTGGAACTGGATCTCCCCGCCCACGGTGGGAATGCCGATGCAGTTGCCGTAGCCGGCGATTCCCGCCACCACCCCTTCCATGATCAATTGGTTGGCGGTGTCCTCTAAAGGTCCAAAGCGCAGGGAATTCAGGAGGGCAATGGGTCTCGCTCCCATGGTGAAAATGTCGCGAATGATTCCCCCCACGCCCGTTGCCGCTCCCTCATAAGGCTCGATGAAGGAGGGGTGATTGTGGGATTCCATCTTGAAGACGGCCGCTAACCCGTCTCCGATATCGATGACACCGGCGTTCTCACCCGGTCCCTGGAGTACTTGCGGGCCCTGGGTGGGAAGCTTCTTCAGGTGCAGTCGGGAGCTTTTGTAGCTGCAGTGCTCCGACCACATCACCGAGAAGATGCCCAGCTCGGTGAGATTGGGCTCACGTCCCAGGCGCTTTCGGATCTGCTCGTATTCTTCGGTGGTCAGGCCGTGGCTTTCGATGAGATCGAGAGTAATTTCCACTTCAGCGGCTCACACTATGGACCCTGTTGATCATGGACTTGAAGATGAAACGGCCGTCTTCGGAACTCAACAGAGCTTCCGAAGCCCGTTCGGGATGGGGCATCATGCCCATCACGTTGCCCTGACGGTTCACGACACCGGCGATGCTGTCCATGGAGCCGTTGGGATTGGCTTCGGGGATGACGTCCCCTTGGGCATCCGAGTAGCGAAAAACAATCTGCTGGTTCTCCTGAAGCTCGGCCAGTTCCTGTTTCGAGATAAAGAAGTTCCCCTCGTTGTGGGCAATCGGGATTTTCAAGACCTGTCCTTCCTGGCAAGCGTTGGTGAAAGGGGTTTGATTGTTTTCCGTGCGCAGCCACACGTGCCGGCAGACGAACCTCAAACCGGCATTTCGCAGCATCACTCCGGGCAGGAGTCCCGCCTCCTGCAGGATTTGAAAGCCGTTGCAGATCCCCACCACCAGTTTCCCGTCCTGGGCGTGCCGGCGAACGCTCTCCAGGATGGGAGAGAACTTGGCGATGGCCCCACAGCGCAGGTAATCTCCGTAAGCGAAGCCCCCTGGAAGGATGACCGTGTCCACGTCCTGCAAATCGGTATCCTGGTGCCAGAAAAAGACCGTCTCCTGTCCCAAGACCGACTTGAGCACATGGTGGGTATCGTGATCGCAGTTTGAGCCGGGGAAAATCACGACTCCGAACTTCACGCAATATCCTCTATCTCGAAGGTTTCGATGATCGGATTGCAGAGGACGTCTGCAGCGATTTTTTCCACCCGTTGGCGAACGGCACTCTCGTCCTTCATGCCGTTGATCTCGATCTCAAAGTACTTTCCCTGACGCAGTTCTGTGACCTCATGGCCCATCTTGTTGAGGGACCGTTGAATGGTCTGACCCTGAGGGTCCAGAACTCCGTCTTTTAAGCGAACAATAACTTTGGCCTTCATCCCGCCGATCACGCAGATTGTCTCGGATTTTTCGCAGATTGCATTGATCCCGAACGCGGACTGGGATCTGCGAACTCCCCGAAGCGCTATTGTACCACTAGGGAGTGTCGTGGCAATCCATCTTGAAATCCGTCTCAGTAGTTGCTACCGTTCTTGGCAAGAACGCACAGATCGTGTTTCTTAAATGAGGAGAAAATCATGGCTGACTTGGAAAAAATGAAAGAAGCGAAAGAGTTCTACCCGGATATCCCCATGGAGAGTAAGCCTTTCTTTTTACGGGGCTCCAACTCGCTGGACTGGGGAATGCAAAATCGCTTCTCGCGTATCTTCAATCCCGAATCAGGACGCACCGTGATGTTGGCCATCGACCATGGTTATTTCATGGGACCCACCACCGGTCTGGAGCGGGTGGATATCAAGATCCTTCCCATCCTGGGTTCCTGCAACGCTCTCATGCTCACTCGGGGCATGCTTCGAACCACCGTTCCTTCCAGTTTTGGTGGAGCCGTAGTGCTTCGAGCCAGCGGTGGTCCCAGCATCCTAAAAGAGATTTCCAACGAACACATTGCCGTGGCTGTGGAGGACGCTCTTCGATTGAACGTGGCTGCTGTAGCCGTTCAGGTCTTTATCGGTGGAGAGTATGAGACTCAGTCCGTCCATAACATGACCACCCTGGTGGATCTGGGTAACCGGCATGGTCTCCCCGTCCTGGCCGTGACGGCTGTGGGTAAGGACATGAATCGAGACGCCAAGTATCTGCGCCTGGCTTGCAGAATGTGTGCGGAATTGGGTGCCCATTTTGTCAAAACCTACTACGTCCCGGATGGCTTTGAAACCGTGACCTCCTCCTGTCCCGTCCCCATCGTCATGGCCGGCGGCAAAAAGTTGCCTGAGTTGGATGCTTTGACCATGGCTTACAATGCCGTGGATCAGGGAGCAGCAGGGGTGGATATGGGAAGAAACATCTTCCAGTCCGATTCGCCGGAAGCCATGATCCAGGCGGTAGGAGCTGTCGTCCACCAGGGGATGAAACCTCAGCAGGCCTATGAGTTGTACCAGAGCTTGAAGAACGAGAAGAAGCAGGTGGAAGTTGCGCCTTAATGTCAGCCACCAACTTTGAGCTGCTTCGCCAGCTCTCTCCCACCCTCAGTGTAGGTGTGCTTGCCGCCGACTTGATGAAATTGGGATCGGAAGTCGCCCTGCTGGAACAAACCGATGTGAAGCTGGCCCACGTTGATGTCATGGACGGGTGTTTCACGCCCATGATGACGGTGGGTCCCCCCTTCGTAAAGGCCCTGAAGACCCCTTTGCTGAAAGATGTCCATTTGATGATCCAGGACCCACTGGAGAAAGTGGATGAGTACGTGGCTGCCGGGGCGGATGTGATCACGGTCCATGCTGAATCGGGGACCCACATCCACCGTGTGTTTCAGAAACTGGGTCAAATGAGCAACGCCAACGATCCCGCCCGGGGACTGGTTCGAGGGGTTGCGCTCAATCCCGGAACTCCTTTGGCCGTTCTTAAACCCCTGATCGATGAGGTGGAGCTGATCATGCTTTTGGGCATCAATCCGGGTTGGGGCGGGCAGAGCTTCATCCCTTCCACCTTCGCTCGAATCGAAAAGGTGAAGGGGATGATCGCAGAAGCAGAGAAGGAAATTCTGGTCTGTGTCGATGGTGGCGTTACCCGGGATAACATCACCGAGCTGGCCACTGCAGGAGTGGATATCGTGGTCACCGGAAGTGCGGTGTTTGACGGCAAGAATCCGGTTGAGAATGCCCGATTCATGCTGGACAACTTACGAGCTCACGCCCATAGTTAAGCGATCGATGAAAAGCAGCTGGTCCGATAAGAAGGCGGGTGAATTTGTGTCGCAATATGCGGCCCAGTGGGGGGAGGATCTGGCCTACCGAACCTACTCGGCCAGGCTACTGGGTGCTGAGGAAAGCCTGGTTCTCCATGGCGGGGGCAACACCTCGGTCAAGGGTCAGTACACCAACCTTCTGGGAGAAAGCCTTGAATCCGTCTTCGTGAAGGCCTCCGGGTACGATCTCTCCGTGATCGAACCTCAGGGTCATCCGGCCCTGGATCTGGACTACCTGAAACGACTGCGAGAGTTGACGGAGCTTTCAGATGAGGCCATGGTCCGGGAGATCCGAAGTCATCTTTTGGACTGTGAGTCTCCGACCCCTTCGATTGAAACTCTGGTCCACGCCTTCATTGCCAAAAAATTCATGGATCACACTCATGCCGATGCCATCCTGGCTCTCACCAATCAAGCGGATGGCCAACGGGTGGTGAAAGAAGCCCTGGGAGAGGATGTCATTGTTCTGGATTACGTGAAGCCCGGGTTCCAGTTGGCCCAGGCCACGGCGGCAGCGATGGAAGCCCATCCCGGGAAGCGGGCCATGGTGTGGATGCGACATGGATTGCTCACCTGGGGGGATACGGCACAGGAGTCTTACCAGAGCACCATTGAGCTGGTAACTCAGGCGGAAGAATATGTGGCCCAACGGGTATCCAACTCTCTAAAGGTGACCGTCTCCACACCGCTGAAGAAGGCCGAGCAAAGGTGGGTTCAGGTGGCCCCTATTCTGAGGGGGCTACTGGCTGAGCCCGACGACGTCGATCAAACTTATCGACGCATGATCTTAAGGCCTTTGATCAGCAAGGCGACTCTCGATTTCGTGGATTCGGACCGGGGCAGGGAACTGGCCTTGAGCCCGCCTCTTACTTCCGATCATCTGATTCGAACCAAAGCCCTTCCTGTGTGGATTGACTCACCCGCCTACGATGAGCCCTCCCAGTTGCGAGATCAGATAGCCGGTGCCATCCAGGAGTATCGCACCTCCTACCAGAATTATCTGGATCGAAACCGGGCACAGTCGGAAACCGTCTCCACTCGCTTTGATTCCGCTCCTCGGGTCATTTTAATGCCGGGTCTGGGTGCGGCCTGCTCCGGCATGGATGTTTTTGCCGCTAATGTCTGTCGCGATATCACGGCTCAAACCCTCGAGGTGAAGGCCAGAATCGGAGCTATGGGCGATTATGAAAGCCTGAGCGAAAGCGAATGTTTTGCCATGGAGTACCATACCCTGCAGCACAAGAAACTGGAGAGAAGTGAGCTTCCTTTGAGCCGGCAGGTTGCGGTGGTGACTGGGGCTGCAGGGGCCATCGGTTCCGGACTCAGCCGGGTCTTTTTGGAGCAGGGCTGTCACCTGGCCGTGACCGATTTGCCCGGTAAGAGGCTGGATGATCTGGTGAAGGAACTGCAATCCCGATTCGGCGAGCGGGTCCTGGGAGTACCCCTGGACGTCACCGATTCCAGCTCGATCGCGGAAGGCTTCTCCAGCATAATTTCAAACTGGGGAGGACTGGATCTGGTCCTGGTGAATGCGGGCGTGGCTCTGGTTTCTTCGTTGGAAGAGATGGATGTGGAGGATTTTCGAAGAGTGGCCCGGGTGAACGTGGACGGGACCCTCCTGATGCTGGCCGCGGCGGGAAAGCATTTTAGGGCTCAGGGAACGGGTGGAGATATAGTGGTCATCTCCAGCAAGAACGTCTTTGCGCCAGGAGCTCAATTCGGGGCCTACAGTGCCACCAAGGCCGCCGCTCACCAACTGGCTCGAATCGCCAGCCTGGAATTGGCGGAGATCGATGTAAGAGTCAATATGGTTTCGCCCGACGCGGTGTTCTCGGAAGGAGAGCGCAAATCCGGTTTGTGGGCAGAGGTGGGACCCGAGCGCATGCGCAGCCGGGGACTGGATGAAAAGGGACTGGAAGACTATTACCAGAACCGCAATCTTCTCAAGGCCAAGGTTACAGCGGAACACGTGGCCAAGGCTGCCCTCTTTTTCTGCACTCGCCAAACCCCCACCACGGGGGCCACGATCCCGGTGGATGGGGGATTGCCGGAGGCGACGCCCCGGTGAGATCTGACAGCTGACAGCTGACAACTGACAGTCGGAAGAAGTCGGCTCCGGAATCCAGAAGTCAGGAGATCAGCTGTCAGCTGTTCGCTATAATCTGTCCAACATGATTGCTCATCTAAAGGGCGAGCTGACGGAGAAAGCGGCGGATCGTGTGGTGGTGGATGTGGGGGGTGTGGGGTATGAAGTTTTGATTCCTTATTCCACCTATTACGAGTTGGGAGAGGTCGGAGACACTGTCAGTCTGCATATCTATACTCATGTTAAGGAAGATGCCTTCAGCCTGTATGGATTTTCTACAAGCAAGGAGAAAAGGCTCTTCACGCAACTGATTCAGATCTCGGGAATTGGTCCCAAGCTGGGGGTGGCAATTCTTTCAGGACTGCCCGTAGGTGAATTTGTCGAGGCGGTGACCGACGAGAATGTGGTCAAGCTGAATGAGATCCCGGGCGTGGGAAAGAAGACCGCAGAACGCCTTGTCCTGGAATTGAAAGACAAGGTTATGGGATGGTTTCCCCAGCTCGAAGAAGCCCCAGCGGGAAAGGCTGCCAGTGCTCTTCAGGGTGACGTGGTGTCGGCTCTGGTCAATCTGGGCTATTCTAAGCATACTGCTGACAGGGCAGTCGCCAGGGCGCGGCAGGAAGTGGAGGCGGACTCCTTTGAGGCACTTTTGAGGGAGTCGCTAAGAAAAGCCCGGAAGTAGGCACTTAAAGGAGTAGAGACCTAATATGGAGACTGAAGAGCGCATCATGGATTCCTCCCACCGGGAGGACGAGGTCACTTTCGAGAACAGCCTGAGGCCTCGATTACTACGCGATTTCATCGGCCAGCAAAAGCTCAAGGACAGTATCAAGGTCTCTGTGGAGGCGGCTAAGCAACGGCGCGAAGCCCTCGATCATGTATTGCTTTTCGGCCCTCCTGGACTGGGAAAAACCACCCTTGCCCACATCATCTCCAATGAGCTGAATGTGAATTTCCGCTCCACCTCGGGGCCGGCCATTGAGAAGCGGGGGGATCTGGCGGCCATTTTAACCAACTTGGAAGAACATGACGTCCTTTTTATCGATGAAATCCATCGACTTCACCCTGCTATCGAAGAGATCCTCTATCCGGCCATGGAGGATTTCCAGATTGACATCATGATCGGAGAGGGTCCCGGAGCCCGTTCCATCAAGATTGATATTCCTCAATTTACGTTGGTGGGAGCCACCACACGAACGGGACTGTTGTCCTCCCCACTGCGAGGCCGGTTTGGCATTGTTCAGCGCTTGGATTTTTACAAGCTGGAAAGTCTGTCCACCATCGTCCGCCGCTCGGCGGAGATTTTGGAGGTGACGATCGACGAGAAGAGCATCTCGGAGGTGGCCCGACGGAGCCGGGGGACCCCCCGAGTGGCCAATCGTCTCTTAAGGCGCGTTCGCGACTATGCACAGGTCCGAGCGGGCGGCAGCATCAATCATAAAGTGGCTTGCCAGGGACTGGACTTGGCCAATGTGGATCGCTTTGGCTTTGATGAGATCGATCGGAAGCTTTTGCTGACCATCATTGAAAAGTTCGGAGGGGGTCCGGTGGGCGTCAACACTATATCGGCAGCCATCAGTGAGGAGAAGGACGCCATTGAGGACATCTACGAACCCTATTTGATTCAGATTGGATTCCTCAACCGCACGCCGCGCGGTCGTATGGTGACTCCTCGGGCTTACGACCATTTTGGCCTGAAGCCTCAGACCCCATCCCAGTCTGCGCCCCAGAAGGACCTGTTTTCCTGATAGATGTGTAGGGGCGCACGGCTCAGACTGTCTCAAAACGCCACTTGATTTTTATTAAGGCTTGTAGGGGCGCACGGCTGTGCGCCCACAAACCCTGCTTTATCAACGGCTTCTAGGGCGCACGGCCGTGCGCCCCTACACAAGAAACCTGGGTCAGTCGAGTTCAGCCGACTTTTGAGACAGTCTGGGCTGTGCGCCCCTATTTATTCCCCCGGAAAATCGACTCGTGAGGCCTCCTGGAGATACTGGGTAGCCACCCGCTCGGTGATCAATTTGTCCTGCTGTAACCTGGCTACGGAAGCTTCCACGCAGGCTTGGTACCTGCTGCGGCTGAATCTCTCCCCCGGTTTCAAAAGACCGAGTCGCTGCCAGGCTTGGTCCACATTTTCCCGCTGGTCCAGATATCGGTTGAGGTTCATGTCGACAAAGACCCCTCGCCCATCCAGGGGCTCCAGACTCTGGCCGTCAAAAGCGGCAAAGCTGGTCCAGCTGTCTCCGTTGTTTCCCCGACTGGGGGGATGAGGATAGTAGAGGCCCAGGGGACAGGCCACTTCAGGAAGGGCGATGGCGGGGTTTTCGTTGACCCCATCGCCATCGACATCACCCAGCTTCAGCCAGTCAGTTTTCGTGGCTGGAGGTGGAATGTCCTTTTCCACCCAATCGTCGAGAAGATCAATCAGTCCGTCCATCAGTCCCGACAGGTCCAGAAGGACAGTATCTCCATCCTTTCCGACCCCTTCAGAGGCGAGCTCCTGTTCTGAAAAGTACCCCTGATCAAAGTGACTCACCCCGCGTATCTCGTACACGCGCAGCTTGTCTCCGAGGCCTTTGTCCTGGAGGATTTTAGCGGTCATTCTCTGGTTGACGAGGTAAACGGGAGAGAGCCACTTGGGCACACCCGGCCGTGGGTTTCTCCCGCGCAGGAACAATTGATGGGGGATTTCGATGGTCTTGACAAATCTCTGCCGCTCTTTCTCGGTGACAAACAGAATGTCTTTGCCGTCTTCCTCCAAAACAGGGAGATACCGTCCACCTGCAGAATCGCTGTTTAGGAACCCATCGATGATCGGTTCACCGTTACCATCCAGGTTCTCTCCCGCTTTATAGTTGATCAACCTGCCCGTCATTCCTCCTGCGGAGTGACCGAACCAATAGGTTCGGGATGGCCTTTCCCCCAGGCGCTCCCTCAAAAGATTCTCGGCCAGCAGGACCAGGTCCAAAATGAAGCCGGTGTGGGTGTTGAGATTCCATCCTTCCAGGATGTCCCCATCATCCAGGATCACCGGATAGTCCCCCATCCTGCTGGCGTTGCGTCTTGTTTTGGCGATGGCATAACCTTTATCCAGCATCAGGTGCTCGTTTTTGCTGATATCGCCCAGAGGTTGTGAGGGATCCAGGAGCTCATTCCAGGGTCTGAGGGTTCCTTCTCGAAAGGATCCGCCCGAGCCGTGGACGGTAACGAAAAGGTTCCTGTTCCAGGCCCTCCCGGCTTCCGGATAAATAAGGGTCATAGCGGTGCCCTTGGAAGCCTCGTACCTCATGGTTCCATGGAAACGCGGACCCACATTGCCGCCCTGAGGAAAGACGAATTCTGGTGCAGAAACGAACTGGGGCATGGCAAGGTCCTGCTTCACTGCCCACCCTTCAACCGTCCCGCTGACTCCCACGTCCAGTCGACGATAGCGGTGACCCGAATCGGCAATGACGACCTCCCGGATGAGGATATCTTCCTGGCCGATGAGTCGCCCGTTCACTTCTTTTGCGGGCGCCCTAAACTCTGTGCCCGAAGAGGAAACGGGTTGGCTCACCAGGGTGGCTTGGCCCCAAAGCACAGGGCCGCCAATGGCCCAGAGAGCCAGGGTTTGAGAAAGGATGAGGATACGAGTGAGTGGATTCCTTTTCATCGGCATAAAAACCTCCAACTTCGGACGTTACACTACTATTCCGGAGGTGTTTCCTCCTGGGGCGGTGCCGGAGGTTTGGTCAGAAAGACACCGAGTCGCATCATGACCAGACGACCTCCGTCCAGCTTGAACTGCGGTTGTAGAAAGCTGCTCTTGATGTCAAAGGGAATCACGATCCTTTTATATGAGTCGGTAAAGATACGGCCAAAGAGGCCGGCGGCGGGACCCGAGAGCTTTTGGCTAGCTTCGGGAGTGAAGGCCGCGGTTGCCTCGAAGTCGAGCTCGCCGTCGAGACTGATTCCTCCCACCGCACTCAGGGTCAACTCTGGTGTTCTGATGATCAGATCCTTGGTGCGGACCCAGCCGTCGGCGATCTGAAAGGTGGAAGACAATTCTTCCAGAATGGTGTCCTTTTCAGTGAAGGGCAATCCCACCAGGCTATTGATGGTTGCCACCTCCCTTCCCAGGTTCAATAGACCCAGAAGCCCCTCGGTGAGCCGAAGGGTTCCCTGACCTCTGGCGGTTTCGAAGATCCGGTTTCGCTCGGCGCCGGTCGTCTCCAGCTGAAGGGAGACCTGCAAATTCCCGAACAGTCTGTCCTTGGACCCGGTGTTGGCGGAGAGCAACTGATTGGCATTGACCTGCTCCAGCTGGACGCTGAAGGAAACGGAGGGCTCGGAGTGGGAAAGGTCGATTTGCAATCGACCGCCACCGGTGCCCCCGTGAAGACCAAAGCTGATGGGCTCACAGAGCAGCTGCGAGTTAGCAATGCGGACTGTTGCTTCAAAGGGTTCAAGGATCAGCGTCCCGTGTTGTACTCTGTTGAATTTCAACTGTCCGTTCCCCGTCATCCTGGTGAACCAGTTCCCTCCCTGGTCGGCTTGTCCTTCCCCTTGCTGTTCCCTTCGGGAAGGCTTTTGGGCAAAGTCGATCAAGCTTTCCAGTGCCGAGACATCAAGATAGTCTCCGCCTAACTCAAACTCGACTCTTGGAGCCTCGAAGTCGGTCACCTTGGCGTAGCCTTCAATCGTTCCTTCCCCGATCGCTATCTTCAGATTCTTCAACTCAGCCTGATTGGGGTCGAATTCAAGATCGGCCTCCTGGATGGTGAAAGGACGAGTAAAACCCTGGGGCTGCAAAGAGGCATCTTCAAGATGGACCTTACCGCTTACCCTGAGCGGCGTCTCGTTGGTTCGCGAGAGGTTCCAGTCGAAGGTCATCCGGCCGCTCAAAGGGGTGATCTGGGGGACCCAATCCTGAAGAGTAGCCCTCAACGATTCCAGATTGGCCTCCAGTTGTCCCTCGGCTGAGAAGGGTGTTTCAGCAAAGGAATCGAGGTTGAGCGGTCCAATCAAACCTTTGGCTGCCAGGCGGGTGTCCCCTTGGAAAGTGGCACGGATCTGGAAGGGAAAGCGGTGTTGGGTGCTGATATCGGAGAAAGTGAGGTTGATGCCTTCCAGGCGAATCGGCTGGTGCCCGCTGCGCTCCACAACCACCGTGCCCTCATTGAGCACCCAGTTTCGAACCGGTGTTTCAATGGGCGCCCCGCCTGAAGTCTCCTCCTGCTCGGTTTCATTTCCAGATCCGGTGGTTTGACCCAGCCGGGTGATGTTCCACTGGCCGGAGGAATCCTCACGAAGGTAAATGGTGGGCCTTTCCACCTGGAACTCGCTCACCACCGGGTCGCCAGTCAGAAGCGACAAGAGAGTGACCTGGATGCTAATGGCCTGGGCGCTCAAGATGTACTCGCCCTCGAAATCGGCACTCTCGGCCACCCGGATTTCATTGAGAGTTAAACTTAACGGAACCCATTCCAGATCCACATCGGCGGCCTCGACCGGTCTTCCCAGGGTCTGACTGAGACGGTCGACGATATAGCCACGGTATCGATTGGGATCCAGGGTGAGCAGGAAAATACTGACGCCCACCAAGACCAGGACAATGATGGCGGCCAGAATGAGCAGCGATTTTCGTGCCAGGTTGGTCATCGGTTTGTGCCCAAGCTTTGTGGTGAAGCCGGCCTGGCGGTTGAATTATTCTGCAGCACCCGCGCTTTTGAGGAACTCAACAATGTCGGTATGGTCTTGTCCTTGGGCCATCACCAGTGCGGTCCTGCCGTTGGTCGCCTTAAGATTTAAGTCGGCATGGGCATCGACCAGCCCCTTCACCGTTTCCAGTTGATTGTTCAAGGCCGCCCGCATCAGGGGAGTCCAGCCGAAGTCATCCACCTGATCGACGTCGGCACCAGCATCGACCAACTCCTTCAACGATGCAGTTTCACCTCGCCTGGCCGCTCGGATCAGGGCGGTCCATCCAAACTGATCCTTCTCATTGACCTGGGCGCCTGCCTCCAGCAACAGCTTCACGGAATCCGTTTGACCGTTCAACGTCGCATGGATCAGTGCGATGCTGCCAAAGGAGTTTTTCTCATTAACCTGGGCACCCGCCTCGAGCAAGGCCTTCACCGTTTCCGTCTCACCGACGAAGGCCGCGAACATCAGTGCAGTCCAGTCATCCCGGTCCTTGGCGTTCACGTCTGCACCCGCTTGAAGCAAGAGCTGCACCGTTTCAGGGTGATCTTTCAATACGGCATGCATGAGCGGAGTCATTCCCTCTGTATCCGTCTCATTGACGGTCGCGCCCGCGCTCAGCAGGGACTGGACTCTTTCGGTCTGGCCGTCATTGACTGCGGCAAGAAAGTCAGACGAACTGACGTCTTGTGCCCCACCGCAGGATGCGATCAGCAGTGCCGCCACAATGGGAAAACCTATTCTTCCGGACATCGCGCACCTCCTCTGCAGGCAGGATGAACTGCATCGTCACCGATTGTAAACCCTCTTGCCGCAAGTGTGAAGTCGGTAGGCAGAAACACACTTTAGTTTGTCTCGCGTTCTTGAGCGGTCGGGGGAGCCGTGGAGATGGGCAGTTCATCACGGTTGACCCGTTCGCCGTTCATCCACACCTCATCAATGTTTCTCGTGTTTCGGATGTCCTCCAGAGGATCGGCACCGAGGATGATCAAGTCGGCGATTTTGCCCGGTTCCAACGTGCCGTATTGGTTTTCCAGTCCGAGAAACTTGGCACCGTTTGCGGTAGCGGCCTGAATCGCCTGCATGGGTGTAAGGCCGGCTTTGACCATCAGCTCCATCTCACGGTGCTCCCATAGGCCCTGAAAGCGCCCCGGTCCTCCCGAATCGGTTCCAATGGCAATGGGTATTCCGGCGGCCAGAACCTTGGCCAGATTCTTTGCTGCGATCGCGTAGACTTCTCTAGTGCTTTGAAGGTTCGGATCGTTGGCCAGATTCTCCTGGTATTCTTGGCCGCTCACCGTTTCCAAAACCAGGGGCGGAAACAGAACCGGCAAACCAGGATCATCCAGAAAGTCGGGACCATCGGCATAAGCGAGACGGGAGCTGTGTCCAGCCAGCGTTGCCACCTGGGTCACCCCATTTTCCTTTGCCAGTTTCAGAAACTCATCGTCAACCTCCTGGTCTCGCACGCTGTGAGCGAGTCCATCCACGCCGCGTCGAATCAGCTCCTTGGTGTCCTCCAGGTAGTACATGTGAGCCATCACCTTAATGCCCTGGTTATGGGCTTCCTCAATAATGGCTCCATACAGCTCAGGGGTCAGTTTGGGAAGGGCGCCAAGGCGATCGTCCACCCAGATCTTGATCACATCAGGCTGCTTTTCTTGAACCAACTTTTGAACCAGCTGGCGGGCCTCATCCGGCGTGGTGGGCCGGTTGAGATTCGGGTTGTTGGGGATCCATCCATCCTTGGCGGCAAAGCCATACCCGGCCGAGTAAAGCCGCGCCCCACCGGTTCTGCCGGCTCGCTGATCGGCCAGAAAGCCGATCATAGGTTCCTGGTCAAGGCCCAGTGAGACCATATGGGTGATGCCGTAATAAAGATAACGGTTGGCGTCCCGCTGAATCCGTTCCCGGTTATAGAACTGGTCGTTGGTTTCCATCCCTTCGGCTCTGGCCAGGTGAGCGTGAAGGTTGAAGATTCCCGGGATGATCGTTTTACCGGTGGCATCGATGGTCTGGGCGCCCGCTGGAACCTCAACGCTTCCCGAGCTTCCGATGGCCTGGATGGTGTCGCCGTCGATGACGATCACCGCATTTTCGATGGGTGTGGACGATACCCCGTCGATGACGGTGGCCCCTTCGATGACCACGAGATCCTGCGACTCAGGAGTCGTCGTGGGTTGGCAAGCCACCAGCAAGAGACTCGCCAAAAAAGTCAGATAGGTTTTTCGAGTCATGATTCTCGTCCCCCTTAAGAATTTATGGTTTGTGGCCCGATCTTCTCATGGGCTGGGCACCAAAAAAGTGTTTGTAGGATGCCCCAATTTTAAAGTCTGGGGAGGGGAAAGGCAATAGGAATTACGCTCTGTGGTTCTCGATCAGATCGAAGGTATTTCCGTAGATGAGTTTTCGGTACATTTCCGATTGCAGGAATTGATAGGGGTATCCCAGTTGGGGTTTGGCGAGCTCATTTAAATGATCCAAATGGCCCTGTTCCAGGTCAAAATCCAGACACTCCAGATTGTCCTTGATCTGGGCTTCGGTTCGGGCCCCCAGGATGGGGATCATCACCGGCTTCTTTCGTCTCTGCCTGACCCAGTTCAAGGCCACTTGTGAAGGAGTTCTATGGATCTCTTTGGCAATCTTGATGACCTTCGCAGCCACCTCCAGCTTTTCTTTTTCAATTTCAAAAATGCCCACAGGACTGTTGGGGCCAAGCCTTGTGGGACCCTCAGCTTCCTCATTGTATTTGCCGGTCAGGATTCCTGCGGCCAGCACGAAGTACGCCGTAATGGCCAGATCCATGGAGGCCGCCATGGGCAGAAACTCTCTCTCGATGCTGCGGTCAATGAGGCTGTAGTTCAGTTGCAGGGCCACGAAAGGTGTCAGGCCCCTCAAGTGAGCTAGCGTATTGGCCTGTGCGACGACCCAGGCGGGAGTGTTGGATACGCCCAGATAGAGCACCTTGCCCGCCTTCACGAAGTCATCCAGAGCGCGCATGGTCTCCTCAAGCGGCGTCATGGAATCCCACGCGTGAACCAACAGGACGTCGATATAATCTGTCTTCAGGCGTCTGAGGCTCTCTTCGAGAGATCTTGTAAGATTCTTTCGATGACTGCCATGGGCATTGGGGTCGTCAGGATCCATGGTCAGCGTGTATTTGCTTGCCACAACGAATTTATCCCGCTGGGAACGCACGAATTCGCCCACCCATTTTTCGCTGGTGCCGTACATGTAGACGTTGGCGGTATCGATATAATTCCCACCGGCGTCGGCAAAGGCATCGAAGATCTTCCGGCATTCTTTTTTGGTGTTGCCCATGGTTCCCCGTTCTTCGCCAAAAGTCATGGTCCCCAGGCAAAGCTCAGAAACTCTCAATCCAGACCTTCCCAATAGTTTGTATTTCATTCTTTCACCTCACTCGCTTGATTCTCTTCTGGGTGTTTTCTGTCATTTCGAATCGGAATGAACCTTCAACCCCTCTTCTTCCATCACCGGGCCCACCACCACCATCTGGGGATGGATCTGTTGAAAAACCTCTCTAGCGGGAAGGGCAACGTAGTCCCTGTCCAGCAGTTTGCTCATCTGGCTGGCCGTGGTGCCAAAGACCATTTTGGGAATGCCCGCCCAGTAGATGGCTCCGCAGCACATGATGCAGGGTTCGGTACTGGTATAGAGAATACTCCGGGAGAGAATTTCCGGGGAGAACTTTGGGGTGGCTAACGCCACCAGACCTGTTTCGGCATGCTGAGTGACATCTCCACTTGTGTTGACCCTATTCTCATACTCGGCGATTGTCTTTCCGTCGTCGACCAGCAAGGCTCCAAAGGGACGGTTGCCATGGGCGTAGGCTCTTCGCGCGATTTCATAGGCGCGCCGGATGAATTCCTGATCGGCTGGGGTGGAGAGGGGATCATCCGGTAAGGCTTTCACGTTCATGGACCGCCCTAGATTAGAGTGTAGAGAGTTGAAAGGCAACAGACCGCAGACCGCTGACAGCTGACAACAGACCGGCCGGAGGCCGGAAATTCAAAATCCCAAATTCAAAATCCCAAACAAATTCAAAATCCAAAATTCCAAACCTGACCTGGAACTTGGAACCTGGCACCTGGAACGCGCGCGAGGCGTGCTCTTTTCTCTTTCTCTCTGCACGCGAAGCGCGCACAATAGCCCGGGGAGGACCATCCATGGCACGAAAGTTCAAATCTCTGGAAACCCAGCTGATTCACGCCGGCGAGCCTGAACCGCGCATCGAAGGTGCGGTCAGTATGCCCATTTTCCAATCGTCGACTTTTGAGTACTCCGGTGAAAGCCAGTATGACGATCTGCGATACATTCGCCTCAACAACACGCCCAACCATAAAGCGCTCCATCAAAAACTGGCCGCCTTGGAAAAGGGGGAGGAGGCACTGGTGACGGCCAGTGGGATGGCGGCCATTTCCACGACCTTCTTCAGCCTGCTCTCCTCCGGAGATCATCTATTGGCCCAGAAAGGGCTCTACGGTGGCACCCATGATTTCATCAGCAAGGATTTTTCTTCCTTCGGTCTTTCCTTTGACTTTATCGACGGGGATGACCCCGATTCCTGGAAGGAGAAACTGCGCCCCAACACCCGGGCCGTCTACGTCGAAAGCTTGACCAATCCTCTCCTGGAGGTGGCGGATCTCAAGGCTGTCGTTGAGTTTGCCCGGGAAAATGGTCTGATCTCCCTCATCGATAACACCTTTACCAGCCCCGTTAATTTTCGCCCCCTGGAATGGGGTTTTGATCTTTCTCTTCACAGCGCAACCAAGTATCTGAATGGACATTCCGATATTGTGGCGGGTGCGGTGATTGGCCGGGCCAGCCAGATCGAGAAGATCAGGCACCGGTTGAACCACCTGGGTGGGTCGTTGGATCCTCACGCCTGTTTTTTGCTGCATCGGGGGATCAAAACGCTGGCCTTGAGGGTGAGATTTCAAAATGAGAGCGGGCTGAAGATTGCCCAGTTTCTGGAGAACCATCCTGCCGTAGACAAGGTTTACTATCCCGGACTCCCGACTCATCCCCGCCACCAGAGGGCTTGTGAGTTCTTCGAAGGATGTGGCGGGATGGTGAGTTTTGAAGTGAAGGGTGGATTGGATGCGGCCCAGCGCTTTCTAGAGCAGACCACACTGGCCATCGTTGCCCCCAGTCTGGGGGGTGTGGAGACCCTGGTGACGCGCCCGGTCACCACCAGCCATTCCGGTTTGAGCCTGCCAGAGCGTCAGCAGCTGGGAATTAGTGACAGTTTGATTCGAATCTCGGTGGGGATTGAAGCCACCCAGGATCTTATCGAGGACTTCGATCAGGCCTTATCCGTCACTTCGTGACGACTGCACGACAGCACCACAGCACGACGTCACCACAGCACAACCGCACGAGGTCACGAAGTGACCACAGCACGACGGCACGACGCGCGGCGCGTCTCAGCGCCCGCCGCCCCTGTGACCATGGTCACGCCTACTCTGGGGCCTTTGAGCCAGACTGAAGGTTAGCCCCACCTCGGAAGGCCGAACGTCATGACGGGGAATCAGTTGCGGTGCGCCTATGACGGTATCCAAGCCCAATAATGTGCTCAATTTCAAGCTGAGTTACAGGAGCCGCGATCGTCGAAAGATCGCCGAATACCTGCAGTGTGATCCGAAGACACTGGAGAAGGCACTCTTGCGTCAAAAGGAGCTGGTCGAGACAGGCGTTGAGATGCACCTGGGCGAAATACTGCTGGAGATGGAGGCCATCAGCCGGGAGGACTTGATTGGGGCGCTCCACGATCAAAGACTGGACCGGCTACTGACCAGTCCTGTCTTCACCGGACTGGACGAAAAGGAGTTAAGGGACATTACCCGTTTTGTCGGAGAGAGAAGCGTGGCCGCCGGCGAAGAGTTTATCCGCCAGGGTGAGATGGGGGATTGCCTTTACGTGATCGTTTACGGCCAGGCCGCCGTTTTCTGGAAAGACGGCACCGACGAAGAGATTCGTTTGGCCACGCTGGGCTCGGGAGAATCGATCGGAGAGATGGGATATTTTTCGGACGGTCGACGTTCCGCCTCAGTCCGTGCCTTGACCAACATACAGCTCCTGCAGATCTATTATGACGATCTGACCCGCAGCATGGATCGGGCCCCAACTCTGGCCAGAAATTTCCTGGACATCATCATCAAGAGAATTCGACGGACCAACTTTCGCTTTCAGGAAGTGGTGCACGAGACTCGAGCCACCAAGACGTTCCTCCAGAACCTTCAGCAGATGGTGGATATGTCCGAGATCCTGGCTCATCGGATGGATGTCGAGGCCTTAATTGACCGGGTGGTCTATATGGCCAGCAAGGTGTTGGATGCCGAACGGGCCAACCTCTTTTTGCTGGAGAATCCTTCTGAGGGCCTCTGGTCCAAGGTAGCTCAGAACGAGGAGAGCAGCCAGATCCGGATAACCCCGGGCCAAGGACTGGTCGGGTGGGTGGCCCAGAATGATCAGCTGGCCAATGTGCCGAATGTCTCCCAGGATGCCCGTTTCAACGATGAAATCGACCGCTGCAGCGGCTGTCGCATCAAGTCCATGATGTGTGGGCCGGTCAAGAATCTGCGCGGGGAAATCGTGGGGGTTATTCAAATCATCAACAAGAAGGAGGGGGTGTTTGATGAGATGGACGAAAAGCTTTTCCGGGCTTTCGCCTATCAGACCGCCATTTCCATCGAGAATTCCCGACTCTATCAGAGGATTGTCGCCAGTCATGAGAAAATGGCCATCCTGCTGGACGTGACCACCTCGCTGACCCGGACCTTGGATCTGGATGTCCTGATCGACAAGATCGTCAGCAAGATCTCGGAGATTCTCGATGCTGAGCGCAGCTCTCTTTTTCTGGTGGATTCAACCACGGGAGAGTTGTGGTCCAAGAAGGCTGAGGGCATGAAGGGAGCCGTCATCCGCTTTCCCGTTTCGGGAGGTCTGGCCGGCTATGTTGCCCGCACCGGTGAAGTGATCAACATCAAGGATGCCTATGAGGATTCTCGTTTTAACCCTGCCTTCGATAAGGAAACAGGCTTTCGCACCAAAACGGTCCTGGCGGCACCTATCTTCAACCTCCAGGGTGAGGTTATCGGCGTGACCCAGGCCATGAACAAGAACGGGGCCGTATTCGATCGGGAAGATGAAGACCTGTTGAAGCATCTCAGCTCGGAGATCGCCGTAGCCCTTCAGAATGCCCAGTTGTACGAAGATACGACGGAGATGAGAAACTACCTGGAAAGTGTCGGCCAGAGCATCTCCAACGGCATCATCACCCTGGATCATGACTACCGGATTGTGACCGCCAACCGCGCTGCCCTGGAACTGCTCGGTTCAAAACTCAAAAGCATTGTCGGGGACGACATTCGCAGCCTCCTGGGCAATAAACGTGCGCTTCAACACATCGATCGTGTCTACGCCACCGGCAATTCAGTCACTGACTACGATGTGGAGCTGCAACTCGAGGGGACGAATCCTTCCGTCAATCTGAATATTCTTCCCCTGGAGCATCACCAAGAGGGGGTTCAGGGTGGCCTGGTGCTGGTATTGGACGACATTAGCGAAGAGAAAAGAGTGAGACGAGCCCTGGTGCGCTATTTGGCCAAGGATATCGTGGACAAGGTTCTCGAAGATCCGGATCGGCAGGCTCTGGGTGGCGTGCGCAACAAGGCGACCATTTTATTTAGCGATATCCGGGGTTTTACCGCACTTGCCGATTCCCTGACCGCCGAAAAGGCGGTCGAGTTTCTCAATGGCTATTTTAGCCGGATGGTGGATGTCATCCTGGCAGAGCGAGGAATTCTGGATAAATACATCGGGGATGCGTTGATGGCGGTGTTCGGTGTCCCTTATGTCCAGAAAGACGATACGCTGCGAGCAGTGCGTGCAGGGGTGGCCATGAAGAGCGAGCTGGCAAGAATGAACGAGGGCAGGAGGGCAAAGGGTCTGGACCCCATTAAGATCGGTGTGGGCATCAGTACGGGTGATGTCATTTCGGGAAATATAGGCTCGGTCAAAAGAATGGACTTTACCGTGGTGGGAAGGGGTGTCAACGTCTCCTCGCGCCTGGAGAGGCTCACCAAATCCTATGGAAGTGTGATTTTGATCAGCAGCAGCACCTACAAAGAAGTGGGCGAGCATTTTGTGACCCGGCTCATCGACCGAGTGCTCATTCGAGGCACCAAGCGTCCCTCACGGCTGATTGAGGTGCTGGGAGATGCCAACTACCAGCTCTCGAAAGCGGAAAAGCATTTCAGCCAGGGCATGGAGGCCTATGAGCGGAAGGATTTCACCACGGCTTGTAAGTGGTTTCGCAGGGGTGCCCAGACCGATCGTCCCTCTCAAGTCCTTCTGGCCCGCTGTTCGAACTTTCTGGAAGATCCTCCTCGTTCGGATTGGGATGGAGTGTGGCAATGGGAGGAAAGAGGCGTGTGCGTTCCTTCGGGAGGCAATTCCAACGATAAGAAGGTATAATTCTCACCCGTCCCTGAGCTTACTTATAAGAAAGTTAGTTTTGGGAATGGCTGAGAATGATGGAAAAAATCTGGCACAAGTCTTATGACAAACAGGTTCTCCGGTCCATCCCCTATCGTGACCAGACGGTCTATCAGCTGTTCCAGGACTCGGTCGACAAGAATCCCCAGGGTATAGCCACCCTCTTTTTCGGAGCCAAGATTCGCTACCTGGAACTGGGCAACCGGGTGGACCGCTTCGCCAGTGCGCTAGCCTCCATGGGAATTGGAAAAGGAGACCGGGTGGCCCTGGTTCTTCCCAACATCCCCGCCTATCCGATCGCTCATCTAGCGGTTCTCAAGCTGGGTGGGATCCTGGTACCCACCAACCCGCTTTACGTGGAGAGGGAACTTCAGTATCAGTTGTGTGACTCGGGTGCTGAAACGGTGGTAATCCTGGATCAGCTTTATCCGCGACTAAAATCGGTCAGGGAAAAGACCCCGGTCAAGAGAGTCATCCTGGCCAGAATCCAGGACTTCCTGCCCCGCATTCTGGCCTTTTTGTACGGTTTGAAGCACAAATCAGAGTTCGATCCTGCCCGGGAAGAAGGGGTCCATGAGTATCGTCATCTCATGGGAAAGGCCTTTCCCATGGCCGCTGCGGCAAAAATCAGTCCCCAGGATACGGCTATATTTCTTTATACCGGGGGTACGACCGGGGTTTCCAAGGGAGCTGTTTTAACCCATCGCAATTTGGTTGTGAATGCCTGTCAAACCCGGGAGTGGCTCTGGGACATGGAGGACCGAAAGGAAGTACTGCTGTGTGTTCTCCCCTTTTTCCACAGCTACGGAATGACCACCGGGATGCATTTGGCCATCGTCTCTCAATCGACGATGTTGCTGCTCCCACGCTTTGAGCTGGCCGATGTCATGAAGCAGATCAAAAAGCACAAGCCCACCATTTTCTGCGCGGTACCGGCTCTGTACAACACCATCAGTCGTTACCCCGGGATTTCCGGCTCGGATGTGGCTTCCATTAGGCTCTGCATCAGCGGGGGAGCTGCCCTGCCGGCCGAAGTCCAGAAAAAATTTGAAACCCTCACGGGGGGCAAGCTGGTGGAGGGCTATGGCCTCTCGGAAACTTCTCCGGTGGCCCTGGTCAACCCGACTCACGGGCATCGCAAGAGCGGGACCATCGGAGTTCCCGTGTCTGATACGGAAGCGGCGGTGGTGGATCCGGAAAGCAAGGAGCCTCTTGAGCCCGGCCAGATCGGGGAGCTGGCCATTAAGGGCCCCCAGGTGATGAAGGGGTACTGGGAAAAGCCTGAGGAAACCCGGCAGGTGTTGGACCAGGGGTGGCTCTATACGGGGGATATGGCGGTGATGGATGAAGAGGGGTTCTTCAGCATCGTGGATCGAAAGAAAGACGTGATCATCAGTGCGGGAATGAATATCTATCCCCGTGAACTTGAAGAGGTGCTGCATCAACATCCCAGTATCGTCGAAGCGGCGGTGGTGGGTATATCCAGTGCTGTTCGAGGAGAGGTCCCCAAGGCTTTCATTGTGGTTGAAGAGGGCCAGGAGCTAAGCAAACAGGAAGTGGTGCAGTTCTGCCAGGACAAACTTTCCAAGTATAAGATTCCCAAGAGGATCGAGTTTATTGAGGAACTTCCCAAGAGTGCCCTGGGGAAGGTGCTCAAGCGGGTGTTGAGGGAATCCTGACAGATTCGTGCGGTTGTGCCGCACAACTCTAATCTCTGAAATAACTCCTACCCTGAAAAGAAGCCCGTGGGCTAAAGCCCACGGCTCTGACTGCTCTCGTTGGCTCCGTCAGAGCCGCAGGCTTTAGCCTGCGGGCCGGTGCAACACACGACGTCACGAAGTGACGAGATCACGAATCGGGCCGAATGGCCCCGGCCAGGACTTGGGCCAAGTGTTTTGCCGGTCGGCCGGTAAAATGTCGAATCTGAGCGCGACAGCTAAAGCCGGAAGCCACGATTTCCGTCTCGGCGGAGGCTTCTCGCACGGCAGGAAAGAGACGGTCTTCACCAATCTTCTGGGAGATTTCGTAATGCTTCTTTTCGTATCCGAACGATCCGGCCATCCCGCAGCAACCCGAGTCCACTTCCTTGAGTTCGGTCTCCTTCAGACTTTGCAGGGCCTGCAGTGAACTCTTGGTGTCGAAAAGGGCTTTTTGGTGGCAATGCTGGTGAAGGAGGACATTTGCCGGTCCTTTTCCTATTTTCTCCACCAGGCGGGGTAAAACGCTTTCCTGGGTCAGGAACTCCTCCAGGCTGAAGACCTGCTCGAGCACGGCGGTGCAGCCGGCTTCGTCGTCTAGCAGATCCAGGTAGTCATCCCGAAGGGTCGACAAACAGCTGGGTTCCAGGAAAACAATGGGGATCTGTTGACGGCTATATTCTTGCAAGACTTTCAGCAGAGCCAGACCTTGATCCCGAACCTGGGTCAGCTGCCCCGTGGAGATGAGGGGCCGGCCGCAGCAGCCGCCATCGACTGGAATCACCCGATAATTCAGATGTCTGAGCAGCCTTGCGGTGGCTATTCCAATCTCCGGTTCGTAGAAATTGACGAAGGTGTCCAGGAACAGGGCCACCGGTTGAGCTGTCGACTCCCCTCCTTCCGGGTTCTCTTTGAACCACCGGCTGAGGGTTTGACCAGCGAGGGGAGGCAGGCTTCGTCTTCGGTCAATTCCCGCCAGTTTCTCCAGAATCCAACGCGAAAAGAGATTTCCGAACAGGAAGTTGGTCAGGATGGGAAAATGGCTGGTCCATTCAGCCGTTGTCCGAATTTGGCCAAAGAGTTTCTTGGCCAGGGGAAGCCGGTGCTGTTTGTAGTATTGAGCCAGGAATTCGCTCTTCAGGCGGGCCATGTCCACACCTGAAGGGCACTCGGACTTACAGGCTTTGCATTCCAGACACAGGTCCAGGACCTCGTAAAGCCGGGTGCTGCCCAGCCCATCGGGGCCAAGCTCTCCTGCAATGGCCATGCGCAACGCGTTGGCGCGGCCTCGTGTGGAGTGCTCTTCATCTCGCGTAGCCATGTAGGAAGGACACATGGTCCCGGAGTTGGTTTTCCGGCAGTGACCGACGCCGGTACACATCTCAATAGCCCGGTCGAAGCCTTGTTCCTGTTTGAACTGAAAATGAGTGGCGGGGACCGAAGTGCGGTAGGCGGGGTGAATGCGCAGATTTTCACCGATGTCCTGGGCGTCGACAATCTTTCCAGGATTCATCAGGCCTACGGGGTCAAAGGTTTGCTTGACCTCTTGAAAGGCTCGGTAGATCTGGTCGCCAAAAAATTCGCGATTCTTGTAACTGCGCACCAGCCCATCTCCGTGCTCGCCACTCCAGGACCCGCCGTACTCGCGGACCAGGTCAAAACTTTCCTCGGAGATGGCCCGCATGATGTCCAGGTCTTCCTGCTGCTTGAGATTCAGGATGGGGCGCAGGTGAATCACCCCCGCACTGGCATGGGCATAGAGGGCCAGGGGCCGGTCATGTTTTCGACAGCACTCGAGCATCCGGGCCACATACTCACTGAGATGTTCCACCGGTACGCAGGCATCTTCGATGAAAGGAAGAGGCTTGGCGTCCCCCTTCATTCCCAGCAAAACTCCCAGCGCATGTTTTCGAACACTCCATACGGTTTCCTTCGTTTCTTTCGTGGAGGCGTCGTAATAGGCATAGAGACCTTTTTGATGCTCCAGGCTGGTCTTCATTTCTGCCCAGCCGGACTGAACCTCCTCCTGGGATTCTCCGCTGAATTCCACCATCAGGATGGCCTGCGGTGTGCCCTGGATAAACTGGGCACAAAGCGGGGCCACGGTTGGGTTGGAGCGAGCCAGCTCCAGGCCGTAGTGATCCAGGATTTCCACGGCGGAAGGCTTGTGGCCTAAGATCACCGGGACCGCATCGATGGCCTTAAGCAGATCGTCGAAATGAATCACCGACACCATGGTGTAGGTGGGCAGAGGCTCCAGTTTGATCTTGGCCTCCGTTACAAAGGCCAAGGTTCCTTCCGAGCCCACAATCAGTTTAGCCAGATTGAAGACGTCTTTCTGCAGCATGGCATCGAGGTTGTAGCCTCCCACCCGGCGCATGACCTGAGGGAATCGGCTGGTAATCTCTTCAGCGTTCTCTTCTAAAATCTTGCCTATCTTCCTGTAGATCTCCCCTTCGCGGTCTTCCTGATCACACTTTTGCTGCAACTCCTGAGTGTTCAAGCGACGCAGCAGCAACCGTTCCCCGGTGGAGAGAATGACGGAGAGTTCCAGAACGTTGTCGATGGTCTTTCCGTAGCGGATGGAGCGGACACCTGACGAGTTGTTGCCGATCATTCCTCCAATATTGGCGCGGCTGCTGGTCGCCGGGTCCGGGGCGAAGTGCAAATTATGGGATTTGAGAACTTCATTCAGGTTGTCCAGGACAACCCCGGGTTGCACTCGAGCCCAGTGCTCGGCCGGATTGATTTCTTCGATCTGGTTCAGATATTTGGAACAGTCCACCACCAGGCCGGCCAGTACCGTTTGCCCTGCCAAGCTGGTGCCTCCTCCTCGTGGGAGGACGGGTACCCCGTAGCTGGCCGCGATTCGGATGGTTTCCATGATCCCTTGGTCTGAGCGAGGAAGGATGATTCCCAGGGGCTTGATCTGATAAAGGCTGGCGTCTGTGCTGTAAATGAGCCGAGACATCTCATCAAACAGCACCTCTCCCTCGACTTTCATGCGCAGCTCCTCTTCCAGGCGGAGCCGTCGTGTCTCGTTTATCATGTGCCTATGCTACCGTAGTACTCCCTTTCATAGATACGGTAACGTTTGCGGATGGGGCTTGCAAGGCGAGGTCGCGAAGAAGAGGAGGAGGTGATGCCGGGGCATCGACTCGTCGTCGCGCCTCGATCTGGGCTCCGTCGCGCTCCCAACAAACGGTACTGTATTGATGAAAGTGAGTACTTAAAGAAAGATCAATAGCGAGGGTTTGCCCTACCGTTTGACCGGAGTTGCCGTGCCTTCACTGCTATGACCGTTTTGAAAGACCCGATGGCCGTTTTTGCCTTCTGCGCTTTCACCTGCGCACTGGTCTTTTGGGTCTCGAGCCAAAGTTGGGCAGAGCGCTTTTTCAAGATCTTCCCCTCCATTATTTTGGTCTATTTTTTGCCCACCCTTGCCAGCACCTGGGGTCTGATTCCATCCGATTCACCGACCTACGAGTGGATGAGAGACTACTTGTTGCCCTTCAGCCTCTTTATCCTGATGATCACGACGGACGTCACCGCCATTTTGCGCATTGGACCCAGAGCGATTGCCATCATGCTGTTCGGAACTGCGGGAGTAGTGGTGGGTGGTCCCCTGGTGCTGCTGCTTTTGGGGCCTTGGCTGCCTCCTGACGCCTGGAAAGGATTGGCGGCCCTTTCGGGAAGCTGGATCGGAGGAGGGGGGAATTTTGCCGCCATCAAGGAATCGGTGGGTGCGCCGGACAGCATTATCGGTCCTATCATCATCGTGGACACGGTGATCGCTTACACCTGGATGGGGGTGCTGCTGCTTCTGGCCAACTACCAAGCCCGGATTGACCGGTGGAACAATGCGAGCTCGGCTGTTTTGGAGGATCTGAACCGGCGCCTCAGGCAATTTCAGGAAGAGAAGCTCAGATCGATGACACTGGCGGATGTTTCGATGGTGCTTGCCATTGGTTTTGTGGGCGCGGTCCTCTGCCAACATTTATCGGCCTGGCTCTATGAGCTCACTCAGCAGGCTTTGCTTCAGAGGGCGCCCAATGTCGCTTCCATCTTCTCCTCCTTTACCTGGTTGGTGATTCTGGTTTCGAGCCTGGGCATCTTGCTCTCCTTTACCCCTCTGCGGCGCATCGAGAGGGCGGGTGCTTCCAAGTTCGGATATGCCGCACTTTACCTGTTTCTCACCTCCATCGGGGCTCAGGCCGACCTGGCAGGAATTCTAGCTGCTCCGGTGTTGCTGCTGGCCGGGATCGTGTGGATGTTATGCCACGTGGCCTTCCTGGTGATCGGCGCTCGCTTGCTGAGAGCGCCCCTGTTTTTAGTTGCGGTGGGGAGTCAGGCCAACATTGGGGGCGCCGCCAGCGCGCCTATTGTGGCATCTGCCTATTATGAGTCGATGGCACCCGTAGGTCTGTTGATGGGAGTGCTGGGATATCTGCTGGGAAACTATGCGGGATTATTCTGTGCCTACCTGTTGCGGATTGTTGGGTAAAAAAGATCTTTAAACCTATAAATATAAAAGGGTTAATCCGATTCTACGAGGGCCATCGAGCTTGTGACCCTGTGGGTCACCTGGGGTAACCCAAAGGGTCAAACATCGCCTCCGTTCCTACCCGTTTGCAGCCTCCCCACAAAATCTGTAATACTTTTTATATCAGGTGGTTGGACGGAAAACTAGGGAGGGATCCGATGAAGTGGACCCACTCTTGCTAATGACACTGTCCAAGGGGACAACTATCAAAGATGACTAACCCAAAGAGGTTTTCCGATCAAGGTTTTTCACTGGTCGAACTGCTCATCGTTGTATTGATTATAGGGATTATTGCCCAAATGGCGATTCCTCACCTGATGCAGTCAAAACTGGCAGCCAATGAAGCCTCAGCCATTACTACGGTCAGGAGTGTCCTCAACGCCGAAACCCTCTATGTGACCACGGTCGGTTCGGGGAGGTATGGCACTATGGGAAATCTGGTCAGCGGTATGCTGGTGGACACGGTGGTGGGATCAGCTACCAAGAATGGCTACATCTTCTCCATTTCTCTGGGCGCTGCCGAAGCCAGCTTCGTCGTCGATGCTCGCCCAACGGGTTATTCGAATTCAGGCATTCGAAGCTTCTTTACGGATGAGACAGCCGTCATCCGTTATACCACCGCCGATAGCGCCGCAACCTCCAGCAGCCCACCCCTGGGCGAGTGATTTCGTCCCCCCCCGTTCGTGATTTCGTGATTTCGTGATTTCGTACCTTACACACACATCACTCGCCCGGTTTATGCATAGGATCTCGTCGCTGCAGTAGAAAGCCTATGCATAATCCGGGCTGGGCGATCTGATTGACTGCCATTCCTGGGGTTCTGCACAGACCCACGAACGCACGAACGCACGAAGTGACTGACATTTCAGGTCATCGCAGTAGCAAAGCCGGTCACATCGATGTGAATGGAATCCCTAGGGGAAAACTTCTAAAAATATTAACTACTTTTATATCAAGGCCTTAGGCATATTTTGTAAGAAGAATCGCTGTATTGGATCCCCTTTTGCATATTTGCTGAACAGGAGGTGGTTATGCATCGAGACAGAAACGGGTTTTCCCCCATCGAACTTCTTATCGTCGCAGTGGTTGTGGTCACGGTCATTCGCGAAATCGTGATTCCCAATTTCTTCTAGCCGAAGCTTGAGAACTTACGAATCGGTAGATTTTGGCATTTCCTTATTTTGGCATTTCCTTAATGTAAAGGTCGCGTTTCGGGTAAGGTATCTCGATACCCGCTTTGGCCAGGGCCTTGTAGGTTAAAGTGTTCAGCAGGTCCTGTATTTGACCTTTCAACACCGGTTCTTTGATCCAATAGAGAAGCTCAAAGAGCAGGGCAGAGTCCCCAAATCCGCGGAAACGAACCCGCGGTTCCGGATCAAGAGCAATACCACCTTCCTTGGCCGCCTCCTGGGCCACCTCCAGCAAAATCTTTCTCACCAGGTCGACATCGGATCCGTAGGCGACACCCACGGGAATGCGATTGCGATATTTCACATAGGGACCGCCGCTTTCGTTGATTATTTTGGAGTTCCCGATGGAGGCGTTGGGTATGGTGATTTCAACGTCATCACGAGTGAGAATACGGGTACTGCGAATTCCGATTTTTGTCACGCGACCTCGCTCGCCTCCGTCCAGCACGATGAAATCACCGATCTTGTAGGGGGCTTCGGCCAGGATAAAGATGCCCGCAAAAAGATTGGCCAGGGTGTCCTTGGCTGCAAAACCCACGGCGATGCCGATGATCCCGGCTGATGCCAGCCAGGCCGTGACATCCACATTCCAGGCAATCAGTAAGAAGTAGAGGGCACCACCAAACAGGATGACCCGGGCAGAGATGTCGAAAAGGGGCTTGGTGTCGGGCTGGACGATGTGAAAGCGTTCTGGCTGCAGAGTCATCCAGTCCAGAATGAGAAGAATCAGGCGAATCCCTAAAATGAGCCAGATCAGGACGACAAGAGTTTTGATCAGGCCAAAACTGATAAAATCAAAGGGGGCCGGAAGCTCGACCAGAGTGACCGCAACCGCTAATCCAGCTGCCAAAACGGAGTAGTAAATCGGTTTGTGGATCATGGCCAGCATCTGGTCGTCGATCTCGCTGGGAGTCTTCTGGGTGAGTCGAGTGAGTCCCCGGGTGAGAATCCAGTCTGTGAGCTTGGCCAATATCAGGGATACCAGCAGGACGCCCAGGGCCTGGAGGTAATGGTTGTTCCCCAGTTCCAATAAAGTCTCTTCTATGGTTTCCATGGCCTTTGCTTATCCCCCTCTACCTACGAATCATTTTATTCCCGGGTGAAACATTTGATATCCTAATGCCTCTTTTCCTACAGAAAGTGAGACGAAAAAAACTTATGGTATACAAAGTTATCATTTTTGGCTCTGGCTGCGCCGGTTCCAGTGCAGCGATTTATACGGCTCGGGCCGATCTGGAACCGCTGGTCCTGGAAGGACATGAACCTGGAGGACAGCTGTCCATAACCACCGATGTGGAAAACTATCCGGGGTTTCCCGAGGGCATCCAGGGTCCTGAACTGGTGGAGCGGATGAAAAAACAGGCCCAGCGGTTTGGCGCAAACTACAAGATGGAAGTAGCGAAGGAAGCCGATCTGAGCAAACGTCCGTTTAAGATATCGACCGAGAAGGCCACCTATGAGACGGAAAGCCTGATCGTGGCCTCGGGTGCCTCGGCCATACTGCTGGGGCTACCGTCAGAGAAGGAACTCATTGGGTACGGTGTATCGACTTGCGCGACCTGCGATGGATTCTTCTTTCGTGACAAGAAGATCATGGTAGTGGGCGGCGGAGATACGGCCATGGAGGAGGCTCTGTTTCTCACCAAGTTTGCAGAAAAAGTGACCGTCGTCCATCGACGAGACGAACTGCGGGCTTCCAGGATCATGGCCGATCGGGCGCTCAACCATGAGAAGATCGAGTTCATCTGGGATTCGGTGCTGACCGACATCCTGGATCCCCAAAAGAAAAGCGTTGAGGCGGTGAAGCTAAAGAATGTGAAAAGCGGAGAGGAAACAACCCTGGATGTTCAGGGAGTGTTCATTGCCATCGGCCACAAGCCCAACACCGGGATTTTCGAGAGTCAACTGGACTTGGATCAGGGGTACATCGTCATCCATGACGGCTCCAAGACCAATGTGGAGGGAGTTTTCGCGGCGGGAGATGTTCATGACCGCATTTATAAGCAGGCGGTGACCGCCGCCGGAGCAGGGTGTCAGGCAGCCATCGATGCGGAAAAGTTTCTCGACGAGCTGGAGCAGACAGACAGCACGGCCCAGGCCGGCGCTGAGGCGGGTGCCGCCCACCCCTAACGGACGCTAGCCGGGACTATGCATCATCGCCGCAACCATCAAAAATCAAAGGAGTGGGTCAGCTTGATCACGAATGAGCGGTCCATTTCAGCGGGTGAGTTCGTGCGGTTGCGCGTATCATTGTAGACGATAAACAGATCATCGCCCGGCCGATAGATATAGTTCAGCCGGAAGTTGATCCCGATCACATCGCGGTCGCTGTTGTACTGGATCGTAGTGCTGGTCAACCATTTACGGCTAAATGCCACATTGATGCTGCTGTTTACCTGGTGGAAGGTGACCAGTTCTCCTTCGAACAGACCGATCTTGTTAATGGAATAGGCCATGTCAGCGGAAAAGCGACTGCTGAGCTTGAAGACCGGGTTGATCTGCCACTGGTGGCGGCGGCCACCTTCTCCGTAGTAGTCCTTTTCATAGCGGTAACTGAAATTACCGCTCACCATGCGAGCTGGATTCAAGGAATAGTTGAAGGGGACGTACCACCAGCTGTAGCGTCCCGGTGGGACGATCAATCCTCCCGGGAGGCGAAGCGGCTCGGTGAGATTTTCGGTCGGTCGATGAGGTCCGATTCGAACCGAACTGCCGTTCTGAAAGAAAGTGTTAAAGCCGAAATGATGAATCCGTGACTGCAGCTCCCCGGTGGCTACGACCTTGAAATCCTCCAGATGGTAGGAGAAATTGAACTGACGAATGATGTCGCTGTTGGGGCGTGGGGAGATGGCAAAGCGAGAGTCGAGCTTGCGGGTTCCGGGTCGCTCGATAAAGCCCAGGTCTGACTGGAAGTTTTCATCCAGATAGACATAGTTGAAACGGGTATCCAGTAGATCGTCCAGCCAACCCAGTGTGAAAGATCCCATCAATTCGTTTTCTGAAACACCATCGGTGAAAGACCTGCCAAACATTGCATTGAGACTCAGATGCTGGAGGAAAATTAGGTTCTGATCAATTCCGACCACTCGGTTGTAATCTCCTTCTTCTGCCTGGCGGCCGGTGTAGAAGACTCCCATAGTAGAGCGTGACAAGATGTCCCGTTTCAGGCGGAAGACGGTAAAATTATCTCCTGGCTGGACCTCAAAGTCGTTGGTTTGATCATTAAAAAATCCGAACTCATCGGTTTGGGCGTTCAGGAAACCTACGGTGAATTTCTGCCCGACCCGGCCCGTTAACTTGACTCCGCCCAACATGGGGATCTCTTCTCCATCATCGGAAAGGCCAATGCGGCGACTGTGGTACAGCTTGACCTGAGCTCGGCGCTCTCCTCGAACGATGCCAAATTCGAAAATGCCGGCTCCTTCCAGGAAAAACTCTCTCTTCTCGGGAAAAAAAATGGGCACCCGGTCAAAATTGATGATCTGGTCGTCGACCTCCGTTTCGGCGAAGTCGGTGTTGAGGGTGGCATCCAGAGTCAAGCCCGAGGTGATCGGTATTTTGACGTCTTCCAGGCCCACATCACCCAGGAAAACGGTGTTTCGCTGCGCCGCTCCTTCGGTGTTGATCCTCCCCGTGATAAAGGGCTTGATCCGCAACCTCAAGCTGTTTTCCGTTCCCGTCAGGCCGGTCAGGTGTCCTGCCTGAGAGACCTCGTGAAAATCAAAATCCCTGCTGAAGTTGTTCCAATAGGTAAATTCGTTTTTGCGCCGGATGATCCGTTCGAAATCCACCCCAAAAGAAACCTCTCCTTCCGATGAAGAAGCGAACCGAATGGATTTGAAGGGGATCTTGATTTCGGCAGACCAACCCTCCTCGTCGATGCTGGTTTCCGCCTCCCACTTTTCATCCCAGCTGACATTGACGTCTAGTCCCTCCTCGGTAATCAGTGCATCGTATTGGGTGCCTCGGGGGTTGATGCGAAACAGGAAGGCGTTTCGGTGATCGTGAAAGGTGTCCAGAATGACGGCAAAGCTGTCGTCATTTCCAAAGCTGTCATCGCGTCGCAGCTCCGTTGCCCGAATACCTTGGGGCTGACTGTCAAAATTACGGACCCCGAAATAAAGGTTTTCTGCGTCGAAAAGCGCGCGAACTTCGGTTGCCTCGCTGGCTGGCATCCCTTCGTTGGGATCCTCCTGGATAAAGTCTCCAACCACTTGGGCTTGGCTCCAGGCTTCCTCGTCGAGTTTTCCGTCCAAGACCACAGGTGCCTCCGTGAGTGTGAGGTTCAGCCACTTTCTCCCGTGCTGCTGGTCCTGAGAATCATCCTGGGCCACCAAGATTGGCTGCAGGAAAAGCAGCAGGAGTAGAAAAGTGCCTTTTTCTCTTAGGGTCTGCATCATGAATCGGTCCCTCGCACAGCTATGCTTCTTCTCTCTTGAGCCTCAAATCAACCGTCTCTTGTCCTCAGCTTAAAAAAACAGGTGTGTAGATGCAGCCCATCATTATCACAATCACCAGCCTTTCGAGTAAAGAAGAATACGACAATCGTTCAGATTTGGGCTTTTACCTGGGTTCTTTCTTGA